>Ga0207873_1000058_pt1 | contig 107350 bp, 95 predicted proteins | sample BGWIniCompost_FD_187373 | JGI IMG/M metagenome (GOLD analysis project Ga0207873, IMG submission 187373) | Cellulose adapted compost microbial communities from Newby Island Compost Facility, Milpitas, CA, USA - BGW Initial Compost (SPAdes)... ... | reverse complement strand
CCCGCGCGGCGAGCCGGGACCTATGGGTCCGCCGGGCACGCCCTGCTGGGACCTCGACGCCGACGGCCTGCCCGACCCCGAGGAGGACCTGGACGGCGACGGCGTCGTGAGCGCGGCCGACTGCCGCGGTCCGGCCGGGCCTCCCGGCCCGCCCGGACCGCCAGGGCCTCCTGGTCCCGTGGGCCCCGCGGGACCCGAGGGCCCGCCGGGCCCCCAGGGCGAGGCGGGTCCGCCCGGACCGCAGGGCGTCGCCTGCTGGGACCTCGACGCCGACGGCGTGCCGGACCTCGTGGAGGACCTCGACGGCGACGGCGTGGTCGGGGTGCTGGACTGCCGCGGCGCCCCCGGTCCGGCGGGACCGCCCGGACCGCCGGGGCCGCAGGGTCCGGCCGGGCCTCCCGGGCCGCCCGGGCCTCCGGGGCCCGAGGGACCGCAGGGACCGCCCGGACCGCCCGGTCCGCAGGGTCCCGAGGGGCCCGCCGGGCCGCAGGGTCCCCAGGGGCCCCAGGGCCCGCCGGGTCCGCCCGGCTGAGGCGGCGCCGGCGCGTCCGCTCGCCGCGAGCGGGTCCCGAGCGGACTCGCGTCCTGTCGGCGGCCGCCGACTAGGGCACGGTGATCCTGAACCTGCGCGGCTCGGACACGGCGTTGCCGCTGTCTCGCGCCACGACCTCGAACACCGCCCACCCGCGGAGCAGCGGCGTGAAGCGCAGAGTCCCGGCCTGGTCGATCGTCGGCTGCCGTAAGAAGACCGCCGGTCCGCCGGGCACGCGCGTGACATGGAAGGTCACTGTCTGGCTGGCCTCGTCCGGCCCGCCGCCCGGCGAGACCTCGCGGACGAACCCCGCGAGCTCCACGGGGGTGCCCGCTTCGGCGGTGAGCTCCTCCTCGCTCAGCTCGAAGCGCGGCGGGTCGTTGACGGGGGTCACGTTCACCGTCACGCCCACCTCCTCGCTGACCGCGCCCAAGGGGTTGCGGAGGCGGTAGCGGAAGCCGAACGGACGCACGTCGTCCCGCGCCGGGCGGAACTCGAACGAGCCGTCCTCGGCGAGCGCGACTTCCCCGTGCCCGTCGGCGGAGACGAGCTCGATCGCGACCTCGCCGCCGGGGGAGTCGTTCGCCAGGACCCCGGGGGCGGGCACGCGGAGCGCGGTGTCCTCGGCGGTCGTGTAGGAGTCGGGGGCCGCCCGCGGCGCCGGCACGAGCGTCAGCGCGACCTCGGCGGGCGGTCCGGCCACGTCGTGGGCGCCGCGGAGGCGGTAGGAGAACGTCACGCTGCCGGGCGGGCGCTCCGGCGGGGAGTAGGTGAACGACCCGTCGGCCGCGAGCTCGAGCTCGCCCGGGCCCGCGAACCCCACGAGCTCGGAGCGGGCGTCCCCGGAGGCGTCGTCGTTCGCCCTCACGCCGGGCGCGGGCACGGTGTAGGGGGCGTCGGCCCTGACGGCGAAGGCGTCCGGCGCGGCCACCGGCGTGACCGCGGCCAGCACCGCCACGGCGGCCGCGCCCTCGACGGCGGCCACGCAGAAGCCCTGGCTGGCCTCGCAGGCGCCTGCCAGGCCCACGAGCTGGGCGCGGCTCGGGTCGAGGGGCTCGGCGTTGACGCTGACGAGCAGGGCACCGCCGGCGGTGTAGGTGTAGCCGAGGAGGCAGGCGTCGCCCGGGCGCAGCTCGCAGGTGTCGACGCCCCGGTCGTCGGGCGGCGAGACGACGGCTCGCGCCGGGGCGTCGCCGTCGAGCCCGAGGCGCAGCACGTGCGTGCGGAACAGCGCGGGAACTTCCACGTCCTCGTCGAGGACGAGCCGGCACGTCGGCGCCGGCGGGCAGGGCGCCCCGAACCCGGCGAACGGCAGATCGCCGTCCCGGCCGGAGAGCTCCGCCTCGGAGCCGGGCGCGAAGCCGACCACGCAGTCCTCGCGGCACACCGCCTCGCCGTCGGGTCCCGCGACCGCGACGGAGCCCGGCCCGTCCAGGTGGACCCGCAGCCGCACGCCGGGCAGCGGCGTCACCGGCTCGCCCTCTTGCGCGACCGGCTCGCCGGGGCCCGAGGGGCCGACGGGCGCGACCGCGTAGGTGTAGGCCGCTTCGGGGTCGGCGGTGTAGTCGGCGTGTCTCCGGGCGTCGCCGGGGACCCGCGCGAGCTCGGCGAGCTCCTCGCCCGCGGCGGCGCGGTAGACGACGAAGGCGTCGGCCCCTTCGCCGCCCGTCCACTCGACGAGGACGCCGGCCGGCAGCGGCGTGGCCGTGACCGCGCCCACCGCGGCCGGCCCCGCGCCGGGTCGGCCGCATGACGCCAGCCACAGGACGAGCGCCGCCGCGACGCCGGCGGCGGCCGGGGCTAGGTCGGTCGCCGGGCTAGGCCCCGCGCAGGCGCTCCTCGAGGAGGCGGCGGGCGAGGTCGGGCTTGGCCGTGCCGCGCGTGGCGCGCATCACCTCGCCCAGCAGGGCGTTGATCGCCTTGGGGTTCACCCTGACCCGCTCGACGAGCTCGGGGTTCGCGCTCACGACCGCGGCCACCACGCCCTCGAGCGCGCCCTCGTCGCTCACCTGCGCCAGGCCGCGCTCGGCGACCAGGGGCTCGGGGTCGGCCCCGGCGAGCACCTCGGGTAGCAGACCCTTGGCGGTCGGTCCCGAGACCTTCCCCTCCTCGACGAGGGTCACGAGGCGGGCCACCGCGGCGGCCGGGAACGCCTCGGGGTCGAGGGCGCGGCCGGTCGCGGCCAGGGCGCCCGCGACGTCGACCGTCAGCCACGACGCCAGGGCGCGCGCGTGCGCCGGCGCCGCCCGGAGGAGCGCGTCGAACGCCTGCGCCGCGGCCGGGTCGTACGCGATCAGGCGGGCCTCCTCGGCGCGCAGTCCGAGCCCCTCGTAGCGCGCCGCGCGCTCGGCCGGCAGCTCGGGCAGCCTGGCGGCGAGCTCGGCGGTCCGCGCGGTCAGGTCGACGCCGGGCAGGTCGGGGTCGGCCAGGTAGCGGTAGTCCTCGGCCTGCTCCTTCACCCGCAGCGTGTAGGTGCGCTGTCCGCCCTCGTTGAAGCCGCGCGTCTCCTGCACGACGGCGCGGCCGGCCTCGAGCACGCGGGTCTGCCGCTTGACCTCGAACGCGATCGCGGCCGCGACGTTGCGGAACGAGTTGAGGTTCTTGACCTCGACCTTGGTGCCCAGGCCCCCGTCCGCCCCGCGCAGCGAGACGTTGACGTCGGCGCGCATCTTGCCCTCCTCGGGCGAGGCGTCCGACACGCCCGTGGCGCGGGCGATCGCCTGCACCTCCTCGAGGAACGCGCGCGCCTCCTCCGGCGAGGAGACGTCGGGCTCGGTGACCAGCTCGATCAGCGGCGTGCCGGCGCGTCCGAGGTCGACGAGCGAGTAGGAGGCGTACGGCGGGTGCACGAGCCGCCCCGCGTCCTCCTCGAGGTGGCAGTGCCTGATGCGCACGACCTTGCCGCCGGGGAGGGTCACGGCGCCGCCGCGGCCGATCGGTAGGGCGTGCTGGCTTATCTGGTAGTTCTTCGGGGAGTCCGGGTAGAAGTAGTGCTTCCTGTCGAACCGCGCGACGGGAGCGACCTCGGCGCCCAGCGCCAGCGCGAAGGTGACGGCGAGGTCGAGGGCGCGGTCGTTCACGACCGGGAGGGTGCCCGGCAGGCCGAGGCAGACGGGGCAGACGTCGGCGTTGGGCTCGCCGCCGGAGGCGTCGACGCGGCACGAGCAGAAGAGCTTGGTGGCGGTCCTCAGCGCCAGGTGCACCTCGAGGCCGACCACGGGCTCGAACATGGGCTCAGAGTGTACCCAAGCCGAGGGGCTATCATGCCCTCATGGTCGAGGTGGAACTGGAGGAGATCGCCGTCTCCGGGGACGATAACCAGTTCCTGGCCCTCCTCAAGAGCAAGGACGGCGAGATCCTCCCCATCGCGATCGACGCCATGCAGGCGATATCGATCGCCGCCGGCCGCTCCAACGAGAAGCTCGAGCGGCCGCTCACCCACGACCTGTTCGTGTCGGTGCTGGAGCTGCTGGGCGTCAAGGTCGCGCGCGTCGAGGTCACCGACCTCGTCGACGGCACCTACTACGCGATGCTCGTGCTCGAGCGCGGCGGCGTGCGCTTCGACGTCGACGCCAGGCCGTCGGACGCGCTGGCGCTGGCGGTGCGCGTCAAGGCGCCCGTCTTCGTGGCCAAGCACGTGCTGGAGCAGAGCGCGCTGCGCGACGAGTTCGGGGGCGGCGCGGAGGCCTGAGCCGGGCCGGCGCCGCCCGCCCGCGCGTCCGGCGCGGGGCCCGGGCGCTCGGACGCCGGAGCCCCCTGCGTACCGCCCTCAGCCCTGCAGGTGAGACTCCACGAAGTAGAGCTGCAGGTCGGCCGCGCGCGAGGCCTCGGTGAACAGGTCCGCGGTCGTCGGGTCGCCGTGCTCCTCGGCCTCGTCGATCGCCTCGCGCAGCCAGCCGCAGTAGCGCGCCAGCCGGTCCCTCAGCGCCTCGAGGTGCTCCCTGCCGCCCACCAGGTCGGCCGGGTACTCCTCCAGCCGCGACGAGGAGGCCGCCAGGCGCACGGTGCCGAGCGCCACGCCGCCGAGGGTCGCGGCGCGCTCGGCCAGCTCGTCGACGAAGGGGAGCAGCGCCTCCGCGACCCCGTCGAAGAGCTCGTGGAGCTGCCTGAACTCGATCCCCTTGACGTTCCAGTGGGCCTGCTTGGCCATCGAGTAGAGGTCGAACGTGTCGGCCAGCAGCTGGTTGCACAGGGCCACCAGGGCCGTGCGCTCCTTCTCGCCGACGTCGATCTTCGTCTCGAAGAGCTTCGATCTGGTCTTGGTCGCCATGTCCCCTCCCGCGGCCGCGGCTGGCCGCCGCGCCCTGCCTGCAAGCTAAGCAGGCGAGGCGCGGGCCGCGGTCGCCTGGCCGACCGTGACCCCCGCGTGCCCGGCGGCGTCAGCCCGTGAGGGCCGCGACCGCCGCCGCCAGCGCCTCGTCCAGGCCGCTCGCGTCCTGGGCCGCTCCCTGGGCGCGGTCGGGCCTGCCGCCGCCGCGGCCGCCGAGCACCGCCAGGGCGGCGCTGAGTGCCGGCCTGACGTCGACGCCGGCGCCGGGCCCCGCGAGGAACGCGAGCCGCGCCCCGGCGCCCGCGCGGCACGCCAGTAGCGACACGCACCCAGGCTCGTCCTGCAGGCGGTCGACGAGCGGCTCGAGCAGGGGCTCGTCCTCCGCGTCGAGGGCGTGGGTAAGGAGCCGGGCGCCGCCCGGCAGGGAGGAGCCCGCGGCGCGCAGCAGCTCGGCCGCCAGGCCGGACGCGTGGCGCGCGCGGGCGCGGCGGAGCTCCAGCTCGAGCTCGGTCACGCGGCCCTGGAGCGCGCGCACGCGCTCCGCGTGCTCCGCGGGCGGGGCGCTGAGGAGCGCCGAGATCTCCTTCGACACCGCGTGCTTCAGCGCGTGGTCGGAGACCGCCTCGGCGCCGGCCCTGAACGTCACGCGGGTGAGCCCGCCGCGCACGCGCTCGAGGCCGAGGACCTTCACCGGCAGCGCCTCGGCGCTGCTGCGCAGGTGCGTGCCGCCGCAGGCCACCAGGTCGTAGTCGCCGACCGCGACGAGCCGCACCAGGCCCTTCACCTTGGGCGGCCGCCGCAGGCTGTAGGCGGAGAGCCGCTCCTCGGGGACCTCGAACGCCATCACCGGCAGGGCGCGCCGCGCCGCCCGGTTGACCTCCTCCTCGGCCGCGGCCAGGGCCTCCTCGTCGGGGTCGCCGGTGAGGTCGACGGTGCAGTCGGGGCCGCGCATGCTCACCGCGCGCGTGTGGTAGCCGGGCACGCCGTCGGCCTCGGCGCCGCGCGACGCCCCGACCCGCACGAACGCCTGCGAGAGCATGTGCTGGGCGGTGTGGCGCTGCATGTGGGCGTAGCGCCGCTCCCAGTCGACCTCGCCGACCACCGTGTCGCCGACGCGCGGCGCGTCGCCAGGCTCGAGCAGGTGCCAGACCTCGCCGTCCCTGTCGGCCACGTCGAGGACGCGGCGCCCCGCCAGCACGCCGGTGTCGTGGGGCTGTCCGCCGGCGGTCGGGTAGAACGCGGAGCGGTCGAGGCGCACCCACGTGCCGCCGTCGCCCGGCTCCGCGCCGGTCACCGTGGCCTCGAAACGCGTGAGGTAGCTGTCGAGCCTGTCGAGTCGCACGCCCACCAGACTAGCCCGCTAGCCCGCGGGCGCCGCGCCGGCGCCTACGTACGCCGCGGGGGGTCCCGCCGCGAACCGTGGGCTAGCATGACAGCCCAGTGAGCGAAGCCCGGTTGGAACGCGTCCGTCCCGAGGAGTTCGACGAGGTCGGTGAGACCAGCCTCGAGCCCCTCATCTCCCAGCTCATCGCCGGCCTCGGCGAGGACGTCACGCGCGAGGGCCTGCTGAGGACCCCGCAGCGCGTCGAGCGCTCGCTGCGGTTCCTCACCAGCGGTTACCGCCAGGACCCCAAGGAGGTCGTCAACGGCGCCCTCTTCAAGGCCGAGAGCGCCGAGATGGTGGTGCTCACCGGCATCGAGTTCTACTCGCTGTGCGAGCACCACATGCTGCCGTTCTTCGGCACGGCGGCGATCGGCTACGTCCCGGGCGAGAAGATCCTCGGCCTGTCGAAGTTCGCGCGCGTGGTCGACGTGTTCGCGCGCCGCATGCAGGTCCAGGAGCGGATGACCGCCCAGATCGCCGACGCCCTCGAGGAGATCCTCGAGCCGCGCGGCCTGGCCGTGGTCACGAGGGCCAGCCACCTGTGCATGATGATGCGCGGCGTCGAGAAGCAGGGCTCGGTGACGGTGACCAGCGCGATGCGCGGGATCTTCCGCGAGGACGCCCGCACCCGTCAGGAGTTCATGCAGGCGATCGGTTAGGCGTCCGCCCCTAGAGCGCGTTGGCCCGCAGCCAGGCGGCGACGCCGCCCCGCTCCGGCGCCGGGATGTGCTCCTTGGCCACGGCGAGCGCGTCGGGGTGTGCTCCCTCGCCCACGGCCACGGCGTGCCCGGCCCAGCTCAGCATGCTGACGTCGTTGAGGCCGTCGCCGAACGCCACGACCTCGTCGCGCGGCACGCCCAGGAGCGCGGCGATGCGCTCCAGGGCCGAGCCCTTGTCGCCCCCGGAGGGCACGACCTCGAGCCAGCCGTCGCCCCACGCGTAGCGGACCAGGTGGGGGTGGCTCGCGGCGAGCCGCGACTCGATCTCGGCGTGGCGCCCGTTGGCGTGGAACACGACCTTGTCGGCGGCGAGGGTGAGGCCCGGCGCGTAGCGCGCCACGGTCCGGCCCTGGGCGTGCGCGAACTCCCAGCGCTCGTGGCGCGGGTCGCGCACGTAGATGTGGTCGTCGACGACGCAGGAGAACTCGAGCTCGACGTCCTCGAGGTAGGCCTCCACGATCGCCGCCACGTCCTCGGGCGTCAGGTGCTTGCGCTCGATCAGCGAGCCGTCGGCGGCGAGGATCGTCGAGCCGTGGTTCACCGCGTGCGGCCTGTCGAGGGCGAGGCGCTCGAGGTACTCCCTGGCCGCGATGCGCGGCCGGCCCGTCAGCACCGTGACGTGATGGCCCGCGGCGCGGGCCGCGGCGACCGCGTCGGCGATGTCGTCGGGCAGCCGGAAGTCGGTGGTGACGAGCGTCCCGTCCAGGTCGAAGGCGAGCAGCATCCGCAGCAGGTTACCCCGAAGGGCGCCCCGGGCGTTGTCGCCCTCGCCGCCCGTGCCGTCGGGGACGGGTCAGGAGCCGGGTGTACGATGGTCCGAGCGCCTCGACGAGGCGGTCGGCTCGCTCGTACGGAGGTTGAGATGTACCGAGGCCGCGAGGGCCAGTGGGCGTTCTACCTGCACCGCATCTCCGGTGTCGCGCTGGCGCTCTACCTGCTGCTCCACGTGTTCGACATCAGCCTGGTGATGTGGGGCCCCGACGGACCTTTCAACCGGTTCCTGATCTTCTACCATCAGTGGCCGTTCCGCGTGGGGCTCGTGCTGATCATGGCCGGCGTCGTCTACCACGCGCTGAACGGGCTCAGGATCATCCTCCTCGACTTCACGCCCTGGGCGATCCGCTACCAGCGCGCGATGTGGTACGGGGTCCTGGGGCTCACCGCCGCGATCGGCATCCCGGTGCTGTTCAAGGTGATCCCCGAGATCATCGGAGGGGCCTGAGATGGCGGTAGGAGCCCCCGCCACCAGGGCCGCCAGGCCGCGCACCCTGCGCGACGCCCGCGCCGCCTACGGGACCAACGCCGAGCTCGCCTGGTGGGTGTTCATGCGCATCAGCGGGTTCCTGCTGGTGTTCCTGACGTTCGCCCACCTGTTCGCCAACAACATCCTGATGAACGCGGGCGAGATCGACTACGACTACGTCGCCAGCCGCCTGGCGCAGCCGGCCGTGCGGGTCTTGGACTCCTTCCTGCTCGGCCTCGCCCTGCTGCACGGCACGAACGGGCTGCGCTACGTGGTCGACGACTACTTCAGGCGCCCGCAGGCGCGCTTCTGGATCAAGGCCGTCCTCTTCACGGTGGTCGGAGCCCTCTTCGTCGTCGGCGTGATGACGCTGTGGACGTTCACGTTCGACGAGATGGGCGATGCCATCAGGAACCTCGGCCAGTGACGCGGTGCGCCCTGCCCACAGCCGCGAGGGGTAGATGAGCGACTTCCACAGGTTCGACGTCATCGTCGTGGGCGCCGGCGGCGCCGGGCTGATGGCCGCGCGCTACGCGGCCCAGCACCCGGGCGTGTCGGTCGCCGTGATCTCGAAGCTCTACCCGACCCGCTCCCACACGGGGGCGGCCCAGGGCGGCGTCGGGGCGGCGCTCGGGAACGTCAGCGAGGACCACCCCGAGTGGCACGCCTTCGACACGGTGAAGGGCGGCGACTACCTGACCGACCAGGACGTCGCCGAGGTCTTCGCCTACGAGGTCATCGAGGCCGTCTACGAGCTCGAGCACATGGGCCTGCCGTTCAGCCGGCTGCCGAACGGCAAGATCGCGCAGCGCAAGTTCGGCGGCCACACGCGCGACCACGGCAAGGCCGCCGTCGAGCGCGCCTGCTACGCCGCCGACCGCACGGGCCACATGATCCTGCAGACGCTCTACCAGCAGTCGATAAAGCAGGACGTGCGGTTCTTCAACGAGTTCCACGTCCTCGACCTGATCATCGAGGGCGGGGCGTGCCGCGGCGTCGTCGCCTACGAGCTGGCCACCGGCACACTGCACACGTTCCTGGCCAAGGCCGTGATCATCGCGACCGGTGGGAACGGGCGCATGTTCAAGGTCACCTCGAACGCGCACGCCCTCACCGGCGACCTCATCAGCATCGCGTTCCAGCGCGGCATCCCGATCGAGGACCCGGAGTTCTACCAGTTCCACCCGACCGGCCTCTACAAGCTGGGCGTGCTGCTCACCGAGGGCGCGCGCGGCGAGGGCGGCATCCTGCGCAACGCCCTGGGCGAGCGGTTCATGGAGCGCTACGCGCCCACGATCAAGGACCTCGCGCCCCGCGACCTCGTGAGCCGCGCGATGTACCTCGAGATCCGCGAGGGGCGCGGCGCCGGGCCGAACAAGGACTACATCCACCTCGACCTCACGCACCTCGACCCGCAGGTCATCGAGGAGCGGCTGCCCGACATCACCGAGTTCGCGCGCATCTACCTCGGCGTGGACCCGGTGAAGGAGCTCGTGCCGATCCAGCCGACGGCGCACTACGCCATGGGCGGCATCCCCACGACGATCGACACGAACGTGATCCTGGACGGGAACAACACCGTCCTGCCCGGCCTCTACGCCGCCGGCGAGGTCGCCTGCGTGAGCCTGCACGGCGCGAACCGCCTCGGCACCAACTCGCTGGGCGACCTGCTCGTGTTCGGCCGCCGCGCCGGCCGCAACGCCGCCGCCTTCGCCGCGCAGGCCGAGTTCGGCACGCTGCCGAAGGACGTCAAGGACCGCGCCCGCGAGATGATCGACAGGGTCATGAACGGCCCGCGCAAGGAGCGCGTCTCCCAGCTCCGCGGCGAGCTGCAGTCCTCGATGATGGACAACGCCTCCGTCTTCCGCACGCACGAGACGCTCTCGGCCCAGGTGGCGAAGATCGCCGAGCTGGAGCAGCGCTACCGCGACGTCGGCGTCGAGGACAAGGGCAAGGTCTACAACACCGAGCTGATCGAGGCCCTGGAGCTGGGGTTCCTGCTCGACAACGCCAAGCTGCTGGTCCACGCCGCGCTGAACCGCACCGAGTCGCGCGGCGCGCACTCGCGCGAGGACTACAAGGAGCGCGACGACGTCAACTGGCTGAAGCACACGCTGGTGCACAAGGACGAAGGCGGCATCCGCATCGACTACAAGCCCGTGACCCTGGGGCGGTACGAGCCCAAGCCCAGGGTCTACTAGGAGCGACATGCGCATCACGGTCCGCATCAAGCGCTTCGACCCCGAGGTCGACAAGAAGCCCCGGTGGGAGGAGCACGAGCTGGACGTCGACCCGAACGAGCGCGTCCTCGACGTCCTGCACATGATCAAGTGGGAGCGCTCGGGCTCCCTGGCGTTCCGGCGCTCGTGCGCCCACGGCATCTGCGGCTCCGACGCGATGCTCATCAACGGCCAGAACCGCCTGGCCTGCAAGGTCCTGGTGAAGGACCTGGGCGACCGCATCACCGTCGAGCCGCTGCCCGGACTCCCCGTTCTCAAGGACCTGATCGTCGACATGGAGCCGTTCTTCGACTCCTACAGGTCGGTGCTGCCCTACTTCATCAACGACGACCCGCCGCCGGCGACCGAGAGGCTCCAGAGCCCCGAGGAGCGCGAGCGCTTCGACGAGACCACGAAGTGCATCCTCTGCGCCGCCTGCACCACGTCCTGCCCCGTGTTCTGGACGAACGGTCGCTACGTCGGCCCCGCGGCGATCGTCAACGCGCACAGGTTCATCTTCGACTCGCGCGACCAGGCCGCCGCCGAGCGCCTGGCGATCCTCAACGGCGTCAACGGCCTGTGGCGCTGCCGCACCGCCTACAACTGCACCGAGGCCTGCCCGCGCGGCATCCCCGTGACGCAGGCGATCGAGGAGGTCAAGCGCGAGCTGCTCTACCGCCGCGCTTGACGACGGCGTCCCGCGCCGGGTCCTGCGGTGAGCGCCGCCGGGCCCGGCGCTGCGCTTTCCTGCCTGCCCCGTTCGGACCGCCGGGGAGCCGCCCGTCCCGCGAAGCGGCCGGCGGCTGTATCGTCCTGGCGTGACGACCCTGCCGGCCGAGGCCCTCGAGCTCCGGCCCGTGAGCCCCGAGCGCTTCGCCGATCTCGACGCCGTCTTCCGGGCGCGCGGCTGCTCCGTGGCCAAGGGCTGCTACTGCATGTACTACCGGGTGACGCACGCCGAGTACCGGCAGATCGGGCGCGGCGTCCGCGACGCCATGCGCGGCCTCGTGGAGGGCGGCAGCGTCACCGGCCTCATCGGCTACCTCGGCGGCGAGCCCGTCGGCTGGGTCTCCCTGGGCCCGCGCGAGGAGTACAGGCGGCTCGAGACCTCCAAGGTGATGGCGAGGGTCGACGACGAGCCCGTCTGGTCCGTCGTCTGCTTCGTCGTGCCCAGCGCCCACCGCGGGAGGGGCGTGGCCGCGGCGCTGCTGCGCGGCGCGATCGCCTACGCCAGGGAGAGGGGCGCGCGCTGGCTCGAGGCCTACCCCGTCGACCTCGAGGCCGCGCCCGGCCAGCAGCAGCTCTGGTTCGGGACGGCGAGCATGTTCCGGGAGGCCGGCTTCACCGAGTTGGCCAGGCGCAAGCCCGGCAGGCCCGTCTACAGGCTCCGGCTGGCGCGCTCCTGAGGCCGCGGACGACCGGACGTCGTGCCGCAGCCCACGGGCGCGGACGCGGTCGGCCCTGCGGTCGGGCCCGGCCGCCGGACGCCGGGGCTCATCGACTTGTCGTCGCCTGGGGCCTACGATGGCCGCCTCACCGCGACCGTCAAGGCTGCGGGTCCTGGAGGTGAGGCATGGCTGGGGCGGAACGCGACGGCGTCGAGGCGGGCCGGGCCCGCGCCCGTGACCTGGCCGCCGCCCACGCGCGGCTGGCGGCGGAGTGCTTCAACGCCTGCTGGGAGCTGATGGCGAAGGCCGGGCGCACGGCGGCGGAGGACGAGGAGATGCTGCTCCTGGCGCACGCCTCGCTGTGGCACTGGACGAAGCGGCCCGACTACGGCCCGGCGGCGCGCGCGATAGGGCACTGGCAGCTCTCGCGCGTGAGCTGCCTGCTCGGCCGCTCCGAGGCGGCGGTGGAGCACGCCCGGCTGGCCCTCGAGGCGGCCAGGGACCTCAACGCCCAGCGCGCCACGGCGCTGGCCGCCGACATGCCGCCGGTCGCGACCGACACCGTGCCGGCCGGCGTGCGCGCGGACGCTCCGCCCGCGGGCGAGCGCGACGGCGAGACCGCCTACCTGCTCGGCTACGCGCACGAGGCGCTGGCCCGCGCCCACGCCCTGGCCGGCGACCCCGAGAGGTCCGAGTTCCACCGCGCCGAGGCGTGGCGACTGGCGCTCGAGGTGACCGACGGCGAGGACAGGGAGCGCCTGCTCGCCGACCTCGGCGAGCTGAGGGAGGCGCAGGCGGCGGCCTGAGGCCTCGGGGCGCGGGCGCGGCCAGCGGCGAGGCCTGCAGGCGCCGACCCGGCCAGCCCGACGTCTCAGGGCGGCGACGCGGCCAGCGCGTGGCCCAAGGGCACCGACGCGTCCAGCCCGACGTCTCAGGGCGGTGAGGCGTCCAGGTCGAGGCCGACGACCACCGGGTCGTGGTCGGAGGAGCGGTAGGGGTCGGGTTCGTACAGCGCGGCCTGCGCCGGGAGCTTGAAGGTCGTGTCGTAGTCGAGGAGGTCGGGCTCGTCGGCGTTGACGTGCCAGACCGTCGCGCCCGTGACCTGGGGCGCCAGGCTCGCGCTGGCGAGCGCGTGGTCGAGGTAGCCGAGCTGGCCGTCGAAGACGTAGGTGTACGCGCCCTCCCCGACGTGCTCGCGCAGGAGGTCGACGAAGCCGCCCGCGCGCAGCGCCGCGACGGGGCGCTCGGCCGCGTACGAGTTGAGGTCGCCCACGACGAGGAAGTCGGGGTCGCCGGAGCGCGTCGGGTCCGTGGCGAGCCACTCCAGCAGTGCGCGGGCGCCGAGCAGGCGCGTGAGCGCGCAGCTGCCCTCGACGGGGTCGTCGTCGCCGGCGCCGCACTCGCTGCCCTTGCTCTTGAGGTGGGCGACGACGACGGTGAAGCGGCCGCCGGAGGCGTCCGCGAACGTCTGCGCCAGCGCCGCGCGGTTGCGGTCCGCGCCGGTGCCGGCCGGGTCGAGGAACGACGCGTCGTCGAGGACCGCCGGGTCGCCCACGGGGGTGAGCGCGGCGGGCCGGTAGAGGAGCCCGACCCTGATCGCGTCGGAGCCGATGGGCCCGCCGGTGTCGACGTAGGCGTAGGCGCCCTCGCCCGCGGCGTCGTTCAGCCCCGCGACCAGGTCCGCGAGGGCGCCCTGCTCGGCGTCGTTCTCGACCTCGACGAGCCCGATGACGTGCGCGTCCAGGGCGGAGACGGCCGCCACGAGCTTCGCGCGCTGGCGGGCGAGCTCGTGGGCGTCGTCCGCGCCGCGGCACTCGTCGTCGCCCTCGGGTCCGCAGCCGTCGCCGAAGCCGTCGAAGTAGTTCAGGACGTTGAAGACGGCCGCCCGCACCGAGCCGCCCACGGGCTCGGGCCCGGCCGGGCGCGGGTTCGCGGGCGTGTGCACCGCGCCCCGCGTCGGCTGCACGCGGTAGCGGCCGAAGGCGAAGTCGAGCACGCCCGTCACGTCCATGACCGTGTCGCCGCCGCGGAGCAGGTTGCCCAGGTCGAAGACCCCGCCGTTCGGGTGCCGGGCCGGGTCGGGGTTCTGGCGGCTGCGCCCGTCGTCGAGGACGATGCGCGAGCGCTCGATGAGGTCGCGGAGCTCGGCCACGGCCGGGTCGTCCGGAGCGAGGAGCGACGTCGGCTGGTACGGCCGGCCGCCGTGCACGGGCGCGGAGAGCACGACCTCGCCGAAGCGGTCGAGGTCGGCGAGGTCGGCGACGTAGAGCTCCTGCGGGAAGGTCACTAGCATCCCCTCGAGCGCCTCGAGGTCGTCCACGCTCGCTACGGGCAGCGCGACGGCGGTGGGGGCGGGGAGCGCCACGCCCTCCTCGCACACGACGACCTCCGACACCGGCGAGAGCCGCGTGAGGCCGCCGGACTCGCCCGCACGGCCGGTCACGCGCACCCTGTCGCCCACCTTCACGTCCACGGCGGCGCCGAGGACGTAGATGCCCTCGGAGGTCGCCGGGTCGCCGTCGACGTCCTCGTCCTCCTCCTGGACGAAGAAGCCGCCCAGGTCGGTGCCGAAGACGTCCCCCTCCTCGTCGGGGAGCGCCTGGAAGTCGCCCACGACCACGCCCTCGACCGTCACCGTGGCGCCGGCCAGGGGCGTGGCGGCGCCGGCGCCCTGGACGGCGCTGATCGGCGTGAGCCGTACGCCCTCCCCGCAGGCCGGCTGCCCCGCGTCGCCGCCGAGGCTCTGGCCGGTCGCGGACGAGGCGCCTTCGCCGAGGCGCCGGCCGGTCGCGGGAGAGGCGTCGGCCGTGGCGCCCTGCCGCTGGGCGGACGCGTCGCGCGCGCCGGCGGGTGCTCGGTCGCAGGCGACGAGGAGCAGCAGCAGGACGCCGACCAGCGCGCCGGCGGGCCTCGCCATCGGCGCGGCTAGGGCACGCGTGCGACCAGCTCCACCTCCACCGCGGCCCCGCGCGGCAGCGCCGCGACGGCGACGGTGCTGCGCGCCGGCGGCTCGCTCGGGAAGTAGCGGCCGTAGACGCGGTTGAACTCGTCGAAGGTGGACATGTCGGTGAGGAAGCAGGTCGCCTTGACCACGTGCTCGAAGCCGGTGCCGGCCGCCGCGAGCACGGCGGCGAGGTTCCGCATCACCTGCTCGGTCTGCTCCGCGACCGAACCGTCCACGAACGTGCCGTCGGGGCGGAGCGCGACCTGGCCGGCCGTGAAGACGAGGTCCCCGACCCGCACCGCCTGCGAGTAGGGGCCAACCGCCGCCGGAGCCTCTGGCGTCGAGATCGTCTGTCGCATGCGGCGAGCCTAGCAGGGGAGCGGCGCGGGCGGGAGGCCGGGCCGGCCGGCGACGGCCGCCGGGCAGGGGCCAGGGGGTCGTCCTCAGAGCGCGAGCAGCAGGACCAGCAGCACGAGGAGCAGGGCGGAGCCGAGGACCCAGCCGCGGTACGGGTACCACGGGTGGCGCCGCAGGCGCGCGAGCGGGCCGTTCGGCGGGTAGCCGTCCTCGACCTGCCTGATGCCCGACATCGTGTCGCCGATCGCCACGGTCGCGACCTCGAGCTGGTTGGGGGGCAGGTCGTAGCGCTTGTGGCGCGGCACGACCTCGCGCACGTGCAGCACGACGGCGGTGACGTTGTCGGGGCTGCCCCTGTCGTTCGCCTCCCGGAGCAGGCGCCGCACCGCCTCGTCCGGCGGGCTCTCGGCCACCACCTGGGCCATCAGGCTCTCGGACAGCAGCATGCTGACGCCGTCGGAGACGATCAGCACGCGGTCGCCGCGGCGCACCTCGAAGTGCAGGACGTCGAGGCGGAAGCGCGGCGTGGCGCCGATCGCGTTGGTGATCACGTTGCGGTAGCGGTGCCGGGCGGCCTCGTCCTCGGAGAGCAGCCCCTGACGCACGCGGTCGGCGACCCAGGAGTGGTCGTAGGTCAGGCGCACGAGCTGGCCGTCGCGCAGGAGGTAGGCGCGCGAGTCGCCGACGTGCCCGACCAGGCCCACCTGGTCGTCCACGAGCACCGCGGTGAGCGTCGTGCCCATGCCCCTGTGCTCGGGGTGCTCGAGCGCGTGGTTGTAGATCTCGACGTTCGCCGCCTGCGCCGCCCGCGCCAGCGCCACGGGGGCGTGCGCGCGGCTGCGCTGCAGGGTCTCGACCAGCACCTCCACGGCGCGCCTGCTCGCGAGCTCGCCGGAGATGTGCCCGCCCATGCCGTCGGCCACGGCGCCCAGGTAGCCGTGCGGCCCGACGCGACCGAAGAAGTACGCGTCCTGGTTGAGGCTGCGCACGCGCCCGGGGTCCGTCGCGCCGGCGCCCACGACCACCGTCTCGCGCGGCACCGCAGCCGCGGCGTCGCGTGTGGTGGCCAGCGCCGGGCTCATGCGCCCCCGATGATACCAGCGCGGCCGTGAGAGCCGGTGTCGCGGCCTCCGGCCGAACGCCGTCCAGGACGGCTCTCGCGCGCAGGGGGCCGCGGGCGCGCGGCTGGTATGCTCCGCCCGTGTCAGGGGCCGTGGAGAGGGCGCTGGCGGCGGCCGAGGGCGTCCAGTCGCGCACGAACGCGTTCCTGGCCCTGGCGCCGGACCGCGCCAGGGCGGCGGCCGCGTCCGTCGACCCGGCCGCCCCGCTGGCCGGGACGCCGGTGGCGGTCAAGGACAACATCTGCGTCGCCGGGCTGCCCGCGACCGCCGCCTCGCGCGCGCTCGAGGGCTTCGTCCCGCCCTACACGGCCACCGTCGTGGCGCGGCTCGAGGCCGCCGGCGCCGTCGTGATCGGCAAGACGAACCTCGACGAGTTCGGGATGGGCTCGACGAACGAGAACTCGGCCTACGGCCCGGTGCTGAACCCGCTCGACCCGGGCCGCGTGGCGGGCGGTTCCTCGGGAGGGTCGGCCGCCGCCGTCGCCGCCGGCGCGGTGCCGCTCGCCCTCGGCAGCGACACGGGCGGCTCGGTGAGGCTGCCGGCGGCGTTCTGCGGCGTCGTGGGCTTCAAGCCGACCTACGGCGCCCTGTCGCGCTACGGGCTGATCTCGTACGCGAGCTCCCTCGACCAGGTCGGCGTCGTGGCGCGCGACGTCGGCCTCGCCCGCCGGGCGTTCCACGCGATGCGCGGCCCCGACCCGCTCGACCCCACCAGCCGCGAGCCCGGCCCGGCCCCGGCGGTCACGGGCCGCGTGGCGGTGCTGCGCGAGCTCGCCGGCGAGGGCATGTCGCGCGACGCGCTCGCCGGCCTCGCCAGGGCGCGGTCGGCGCTGGAGGAGGCGGGCGTGGAGGTCGTCGAGGCGAGCGTGCCCGAGGTGAGGTACGCGGTCGCCGCCTACTACCTGATCGCCACCGCCGAGGCGGCGAGCAACCTCTCCCGCTACGACGGCTCGACCTACGGCGCGCGCGTGGGCGAACCCGGCGAGGGCCATGCCAGGGTGAGCGCCCGGACGCGGAGCGCCCTGTTCGGCGCCGAGGTGAAGCGCCGCGTGCTGATGGGCTCGTTCGCGCTCTCGGCCGGCTACCGCGACGCCTACTACGGCCGGGCCGTGAGGGCCAGGGGCCTGGTGGCGGCCGGCCTGGCGCGGGCGCTGGCCGGGGCCGACGCCCTGCTGACGCCGACCGCGGTGAGCACCGCCTACCGCCTGGGCGAGAAGCTCGCCGACCCGGTCGCGATGTACGCCGGCGACGTGGCGACGTGCCTGGCGAACCTCGCGGGCCTGCCGGCCGTTAGCGTCCCCGCCGGGCTCGGGGAGGACGGCCTGCCCGTGGGCGTGCAGCTCGTCGGCGCGCGCTGGGCCGACGACGCCCTGCTCGACCTCGCCGAGCGCCTGGCCGGCGCCGTGTGATATGCTTCTGCGGCTTCACCGCCCGCCCGAGCGGCGGGCGTCCCCGGGAGGTGCGCCGGCAGGCATGGCGCGCCGGCGGGAGGACGAGAGCACATCGAGCGACCGGGCCGGGGCGCCGCACGCCGAGGCGGGCCCGCCCCCTGCCCGTCCGAGGAGCAGATATGAAGCGCACGTACCAGCCGAACCGCCGCAAGCGCGCCAAGACGCACGGCTTCAGGGCGCGCATGGCGACCCCAGCGGGCCGCCGCGTGATCGCCCGCCGCAGGGCGAAGGGCCGCAAGCGCCTGACGGTCTCCGATCGCTGACGCGCGGCCCCAAGCTGCGGTCGCTGAAGTCGGAGCGCGACTTCCAGCGGCTGGTGAAGGGGCGAGCGTCCGGCAGCAGGCACGTCACGGTGCGCCTGCGGGAGACCCGGACGGGAGAGGTTAGGGTCGCTGTCGTGGTCAGCCGCAAGATCGGCAAGGCCGTCGTGCGCAACCGCGTGAGGCGCCGGCTGCGCGAGGCGTTGCTGGCGCTGCTGCGGGAGTGCGGGGGCGAGCACTCCTTCGACGTCATGATCATCGCCAAGCCCTCGGCGGCGGAGGCGACGTTCGCCGACCTCAAGGCCTCGCTGCGGACGGCGCTGGCGCGAGGGGGCGTGGCGTGAGGGTCGCCGACGTCGTCCTGGCCCCCGTCAGGCTCTACCGGCGCTACCTCTCGCCGCTCAAGCCCACGCCGAGCTGCCGGTTCCACCCCACCTGCAGCGAGTACGCGATCCAGGCCGTCGAGACGCACGGCGTCGTCAAGGGCCTCGCGCTCGCGACGTGGCGCGTCCTGCGCTGCCACCCGTTCAACCCCGGCGGCTACGACCCCGTGCCGCCGCGCGCCGGCGGGCGCCGCGCCCCCGACGACGGGGTCATGACGGTGCGCCGCGCCCGCACGGAGGCACGTTGACAGCCAGACCAGCCCTGACCGTCCTCGCGGCGGCCCTCCTCCTCGCCCTCGCGGCGCCCGTCGCGGCGGCGCGTCAGGCCATCGAGTCGGGCCCGTTCGAGCCCGGCGGCTTCCGCGGCCTCGACCAGGCCATGGCCACCTGCGACGGGCCGCGGCCGTCGTTCCTGTGCCACTACGAGGGCGAGGAGCTAACGCGCGTCCCGACGAAGGGCGCCGACTTCTTCTTCACCCCCGCCGGCGAGCTCGCCGCCGCCTTCGTGAAGCTGACGCGGGGGCAGGACCTCGGCAACTACGACATCACCGCCGGCAACAACGTCGTGCCCTTCGACGCCCCCGCCCCGGGCGGGGCGCTGCTCGTCGACGGCGAGTACCTGCCGCCCGAGGACGTGCGTGGCGGGTGGGTCCAGACCGACGAGGTCACACTCACGGGCACCTTCACCTACCGCGCCGGCGACCTGCTGGTCGAGCGGACGGTCGTGCTCACCAGCGTCAGCGAGACGGTCGCCCACACGCTGGTCGTGACCAGGGACGGCCGGGGCGCCTCCGCCGAGGGGGGCGAGGAGGACGCCGCCGCGGGGTCCTCCGGCGACCTGCTGTTGCAGGTCGCGGCGCCGGGCATCGCCCGCGTGGCGAACCCCGTGGTGAAGATCGGCTACGGCACGACGTTCGCGCTGAACCCCGGCGAGCGGCCCATCGACGGCGCCACGTACGTCTCCCTGCAGAAGTCGAACAACAACCGCGAGCAGGCGATCATCCTCCTGCCGCGCGGGGAGGGCGAGGCGCTCGAGGGCGCGTTCGTGCGGCCGAACTTCGGCGTGCTGCAGGCGACCCTGCCGGCCGGACGGGAGAGCGCGACGCTCGCCGTCGACCTCTACGCCGGCCCCAACGAGCTCGTGCGCTACTCGCAGGAGGGCTACCTCGACCTGCCCGGCCTGTTCAACCCGAACGTCCTGGGGCGCCTCTCGCTCCTGGTGGTGCGGCTCCTCGAGTTCATCCACGGGTTCGTGCCGAGCTGGGGCCTCTCGATCATCGTCCTGACGCTCCTCTTCCGCGCCCTGATCTGGCCGCTGATCAGCACGCAGACCAAGTCGATGTTCGGGATGCAGGCCCTGCAGCCGAAGCTGCAGGAGCTGCAGAAGAAGTACAAGGACGACCGCGAGAAGCTCACGCAGGAGACGATGAAGCTCTACCGCGAGGCGGGCGTGAACCCCGCCGGCGGCTGCCTCCCGATCCTCGTGCAGATGCCGCTGTTCCTGATCCTGTGGCGCGTCTTCGTGAACTTCGAGTTCGCGGAGGGCTTCCTCTGGATCCCGGACCTCGGCCGCGCCGACCCGACCTTCATCCTGCCGATCCTCTACGTGCTCGTGATGGTCGCGATGTCGTACTTCTCCTCGCGGAGCAACCCGCAGATGATGCGGCAGTCGATGATCATCAACGTGGTCTTCGGCTTCATCATCTTCGGGTTCCCGGCGGGCGTGCTGCTCTACTATGTGGTGTCCATGCTGGTGCAGGTGTTCCAGTACTGGCTGCTCTACCGGGGCCGGAGCGCCCCGGCCGGCGCGACCCCGGCGTTGGCCACGGGCAAGCGCGGCAAGTGAGGCCACGTAGATGAGCGACTCAGACCTCGACCGGTACCTGGAGGGTATCGGCATCAACGTCGACGAGGACGAGCCCGAGGGGCTCCCGCGCCTCGACGACCCCGAGCCCGAGCTGGAGGAGTTCGACGTCGCCGCGTACGACGCGGCGATCGTCGTGCAGGGCGACCCGGCGGAGCGCGCCGAGACGTTCCTCGTCAACCTGCTCCTCAACATCGACCCCGGCTACGCCGTCGAGGTCGACGCCGTCACCGACGAGGAGGTCTTCGTCGAGGTCTACGGCGGCGACCCGGGGAAGATCATCGGCCGCGCCGGGCGCACGCTGGCGGCGCTCGAGTACGTCACGAACGCGGTGGTGAACCGCGACGGGGGCAAGCCGGTACGGGTGAACATCGACGTCGGCGGCTACAAGCGCCGGCGCGACGCGCGCCTGCGCGACACCGCCCTGGCCGCCGCCGCGCGCGTGCGCAAGAGCGGCGTGCCCGTGGAGCTCGAGCCGATGACCGCCGCCGAGCGGCGCGTGGTGCACATGACGCTGGCCGGCGAGGCCGGAGTCACCACCGAGTCGACGGGGGAGGGCGCCGAGCGCCGCGTCGTCGTCAAGCCGGCCTGAGCGGCCCGACCCTCTAGGGAGTTGCACGAGAGCCCGCCCGCCGCGCCGCCGCCGGACGGCCCGCGCACGGTCGGCGAGGCGCTGGCGCTGGCGGAGGCGCGCCTCACCGCCGCGGGCGTGGACAGCCCCGCCGTCGACGCCGCGCGGCTGCTGGGCCACGTGCTCGGCCTCTCGCGCACGGAGCTCCTGGTTCGCCGCGGCGAGAGGCTGACGGAAGCGCAGCGCGCCGAGTTCTCCTCGCTGCTGGCGAGGCGGGAGCGGCGCGAGCCGCTCCAGCTCGTCCTCGGCGAGGCGACCTTCCTCGACCTCACGCTGGCCGTGGCGCCGGGCGTGCTGCTGCCGCGGCCAGAGACGGAGCGGCTCGTGGAGATCGTCCTGCAGGAGCTCCGCGCCCGCCCGCCCGCGCCGGGGGAGGCGCTACTCGACGTGGGGACCGGAACCGGCGCGATCGCGCTGGCGCTGAAGCGCGCCCACCCGCAGGCCGAGGTGTGGGCGACCGACGTCTCCGACGCGGCGCTCGAGCTGACCCGCCGCAACGCCCGCGCGCTGGGCCTGCCGCTGGTGGTGAGGCGCTCGGACCTGCTCGCCGACCCGGAGGTCGCGGCCGCCGCGCGGCGGGCCGCGGCCGTCGTCTCGAACCCGCCCTACCTGCCCGACGCCGACAGGGGCGCGGTGCCTCCCGAGGTGGCCGCGGAGCCGGAGGAGGCCCTGTTCGCGGGGCCCGACGGCTTGGGCGTCGCCAGGCGCCTCGTGGGCCAGCTCGCCGCGGCGCTGCGGCCCGGCGCCCTCGTCGCGCTCGAGCTCGACCCCCGCAACGCGCGCACGCTGGCCGGCGAGATGGGCGGCTGGGCCGAGGTGCGCGTCGAGAGCGACCTGGCGGAGCGCGAGCGGTTCGTCGTCGCCAGGCGGTAGCGGGGCGACGGCGCGTCCGCCGCTGCGGGGCGGGCGCGAGCCCTACGGTGCGGCCCGGGGCCGGTCGAGCACGTCGGGTCTTCCCCGCGCAGGGGTGAAGGGCCGAGGCCTCACTCCGCCTCGCCCGCGCGCCGCAGCGGAGGCAGGTCGGGCAGCTCGTCGAGGGCCCGCTTGCGCTCGCGCGCCTGGCCGAGGTGCGCCGGGGCGGGCCGGGCGGCGTGGACGTACGGCTCCTCCTCCTCGGAGGTGTCGCGCACGCCGGGCTCCGCGTGGGCGGCCTCCGCCGGCCGCGGCCCGCGCAGGCCGCTGAGGAGGAGCAGGCCCGCGCCGACCACCACGCAGGCGTCGGCGACGTTGAACACGGGGAAGCTGAACCAGCCGCTGCGCACGTGGATGAAGTCGACGACGTAGCCGAGCCGCAGCCTGTCGATCATGTTGCCGAAGGCCCCGGCCATCACGAGGCCCAGGGACAGGCGCTGCAGGACGCTGAGCCGGCGGCGCTGGGAGGCGAGGTACGCGCCGATCGCGACGCCTACCACGCCGGACAGCAGCCCCAGCATGCGCGTGCCGTCGACGTGCAGGCCGAGGACGGTGACGTCGAGGTCGCGGAGGATGCCGAACGCGGCGCCGTCGTTGCGGGTGTGCGTGATGCCCAGGCCGGGGAGGACCGGCACGTCGACCTGGTTCAGGGGCAGGTTCCGGGCGACCCAGGCCTTGCTCAGCTGGTCGACAGCGACGAGGAGGGCCGCCAGGAGGTAAGCCATCGCGCCCGAGTATAGTCCGCGGGCCGCGGCGGCCCGGTCGGGCCCGCGCGTTCTCCCGGGCGGGGACGCCTCTCAGCGACCGCCCTCGGGCCGGGGATATGGTGGCCCCAACGACGATCAGGGGCCTTGCCGCCCCGGGAGAGATGAGCATGACGGCAACCGTTGACCTCGTGCGCCAGCACGTCGGCCGCGCCGGGAAGGACGCGGCGCTGCTGGAGCGCTTCGTGACGGCGCTGTTCGACAAGGCCGAGGAGGGCTTCGCGGCGCAGTTCGACGGCGAGGCGCTGTACGCGATGGCCCTCGACGGGCTCGCCTTCCTGCGCGAGCTCGACGGCGTGTTCAAGGTTGAGGTGCTGAACCCGACCGCGGCCGCGAACGGCTGGGAGTCGCCTTACACGCTCGTCCGCCTGGTGATGACGGATAGGCCGTTCATCGTCGACTCGGTGCAGGCCGAGATCGCCAGGCAGGGTCTGGAGCTGGCCTACAAGCTCCACCCGATCCTCGACGTCGTGCGCGACGAGCGGGGCCGGCTGGTCGACGTAGACGGCGACGTCGCGGGCCGGGCCGAGGCGTTCGAGATGTTCTTCGTCGAGCGCGTCGAGGGCGAGTCGCTTACCCGCCTGCGGCAGCGGCTGGAGGCGGTCCTCGAGGACGTCTACCGGGCCACGCGCGACTACCAGGAGATGCGCAAGCGCGCCCTCGGCACGACCTACTACCTGCAGTCGCTGGGCCGCGGCCGCGTGCGGCCGGCGCCCGGCATCGTCGTGGACGAGGTGGGCGGCGACCTCACGGACGAGCTGAACGAGTACGCCGCCTTCGTCGACTGGCTGCTCGACGACAACTTCGTCTTCCTCGGGTACCGGGAGTACGAGCTGAAGGACGTGGGCGGCGAGCCGCACCTCCAGGTCAGGAAGGGCAGCGGGTTGGGGATCCTCTCCGACGAGTCCTCGAGCGCCTACGTCGAGCCGGTGCCCGTGTCCCGGCTCCCCGAGCGCCTGCGGCAGCGCGTCGTCGCCGGCCGCCTGCTGGTGGTCACGAAGACGAACTCCGAGGCGACGGTGCACCGCGCCCGGCGCATGGACTACGTGGGCGTGAAGGTGCTGGGAGGCGACGGCAGGGTCGTCGGCGAGCGGCGCTTCCTCGGCCTCTTCACGAGCAAGGCGCAGAACACGCCGGTCGACACCATCCCGATCCTGCGCCGCAAGCTCAGGAAGGTGCTGGAGCTGGACGAGGCGGTGCCCGGCAGCCACGACTACAAGGCCATCGTGGCGGAGTTCAACTCGCTGCCGCGCGAGGAGCTGTTCGGCGCCGACCCCGTGCAGCTCCACAAGGACATCCGCGCGATCCTCTCGCTCGACCAGGACCGGGGCGCGCGCCTCCGCCTGCGCGCCGACCCCCTGAAGCGCGGGGTCCTGGCGATGGTCGTGATGCCGCGCGAGAGCTTCAACAGCCAGGTCAGGAAGCGCGTCCAGGAGTACCTGCAGGGCGCCCTGAGGGCCACGCACGTCGACTACCGCCTGGCCCTCTCCGAGGACCACGACCACGCGCGGCTCCACTTCAACCTGGCCACCGACGTCGAGCTCGAGAGCGTGGACGTCGAGGAGCTCGAGCGCACCGTGGCCGCCATGTCGCGGAGCTGGCGCGACGAGCTGCAGGCGCTGCTGGTCGAGCGGTTCGGCGAGACCGAGGGGCGCGCCCTGGCGCGGCGCTACGGCGGCGCGTTCGACGAGGGCTACTACGCCGAGGTCAGGCCGGCGCGGGCGGTGCTTGACATCGCGAACCTCGAGCGGCTCGGCCCCGGCGAGACGGGGTTCGACCTCATCGACGACGAGGACGACCCCGAGGCCACGGTCCTCGTCTACTACCCGGCCGGCCGCTCGCGGGCGCTCTCCGACGTGCTGCCGATGCTCGAGAACCTGGGCCTCAGGGTCATCGACCAGAACCCGTACGACGTGCGGCTCGAGGGCGGTCGGCGGGCCGTCGACGTCTACCGCGTCACGGACCTGGACGGCCGACGGCTCGACGTCGCGCGCGACGAGGCGCGGCTGGTCGAGGCGCTGCACGCGCTCGTCTCCGGCGAGGCCGAGAACGACGCGCTCAACAGGCTCGTGCTATACGCCGGCCTCACGATCCGGCAGGTGGCGCTGCTGCGGGCGTACCAGATGTACTACTCGCAGCTCAACCTCGTCACCAGCCCGGCGTTCGTGACCTCGACGCTGCTGGCGCACCCCGACGTGGCGCGCCTGCTCGTCGAGTACTTCGAGCGGCGCTTCGACCCCGCCTTCACCGGCGGCGGCGACAGGCCGCTGTCGCCGGAGGAGCGCGCGCCGCACCTGGCCGAGGCCGCCGAGGCCGTGCGCGGCGCCCTCTCGTCGGTGGCGTCGCTCGCCGGCGACCAGGCGCTGAGGGGCCTCCTCGACCTGATGGAGGCGACGGTCCGCACGAACTACTACCTGGGGCACACGCGCATCAGCTTCAAGATCGACTCGCGGCGGGTCGGGAGCATGCCCGAGCCCCGGCCGCTCTACGAGATCGGCGTCCACTCGCCGACCGTCGAGGGCACGCACCTGCGCGGCGGCAAGGTCGCGCGCGGCGGCATCCGCTGGTCGGACAGGCCCGACGACTTCCGCACCGAGGTCCTGGGCCTGATGAAGACGCAGATGACGAAGAACGCCGTGATCGTGCCGGTGGGCTCCAAGGGCGGCTTCGTCGTCAAGCGCGCGCCGTCGGACCCGGCGGCGCTGCGCGAGCACGTGAGGGCGCAGTACCAGGAGTACATCCGCGGCCTCCTCGACGTGACCGACAACGTCGTGGACGGCCAGGTGGTCCACCCGCGCGGGGTGCTCGTCTACGACGAGCCCGACCCGTACCTGGTGGTCGCCGCCGACAAGGGCACGGCCACCTTCTCCGACGTCGCCAACGCCGTCGCCGCCGAGTACGACTTCTGGCTCGGCGACGCGTTCGCCTCGGGCGGGTCCGCCGGCTACGACCACAAGGGCATGGGCATCACGGCCCGCGGCGCCTGGGAGTGCGTGAAGCGGCACTTCGCCGAGATGGGCCTGAACGTCTTCCGCGACGAGTTCACCGTCGTCGGCATCGGCGACATGTCGGGCGACGTGTTCGGCAACGGCATGCTCTACACCGACAAGATCAGGCTCGTCGCCGCCTTCGACCACAGGCACGTGTTCGTCGACCCGGACCCCGACCCCGTGCGGTCGTACGCCGAGCGCAAGCGCCTCTTCGAGCTGCCGCGCTCGTCGTGGGCCGACTACGACCGGAGCCTGATCAGCCCCGGCGGCGGCGTGTTCGAGCGCGGGGCCAAGCGCATAGAGGTCACGCCGGAGATGAAGCGCGCGCTGGGCATCGACGCCGACGTGCTCTCCGGCCCCGAGCTGATCAAGGCCGTGCTGCGAGCGCCCGTCGACCTGCTCTGGAACGGCGGCATCGGCACCTACGTGAAGGCCTCCACCGAGCGCCACGCCGACGTCGGCGACTCGGCGAACGACTCCGTGCGCGTCGACGCCAACGAGCTGCGCTGCAAGGTCGTCGGCGAGGGCGGGAACCTCGGCTTCACGCAGCTCGCGCGCATCGAGTACGCGCGGCTCGGCGGGCGCAACGACACCGACGCGATCCACAACTCGGCGGGCGTCGACACCTCCGACCACGAGGTGAACATCAAGATCTGCCTCGCCCCGCTGCTGCGCTCGGGCCGCCTCAGCCGGGAGGAGCGCGACGCGCTCCTGGCCGAGATGCAGGACGAGGTCGCGCGGCTCGTGCTGCGCGACAACGACAGGCAGTCGCAGGCGATAAGCCTGGCGCTCCGGTCGGCCGCGGAGGACCAGGAGCTGTTCGGCTCGCTGCTCGACTACCTCGTCGAGTCGGCCGGGCTCGACCGCAGCGTCGAGTTCCTGCCCACCGCCAGGCAGCTCGCCGAGCGCCGCGCCGAGGGCGTCTCGTTCACGCGCCCGGAGCTGGCGGTGATGCTCGCCTACGTGAAGATGGGCCTGTACCGCCGCCTGCTCGAGACGGACCTGCCCGACGACCCGCAGCTCGAGCACTACCTGCGCGAGTACTTCCCCACCGTCCTGCGCGAGCGCTTCCCCGAGGCGATCGCCGCGCACCAGCTCCGGCGCGAGATCACCGCGACGCAGCTCACCAACGCGATCGTCGACCTGCTCGGGATCGAGTTCGTGCACCGGGCGGTGCGCCAGAACGGCGCCACGCCCGTCGAGGTCGTCCGCGCCGCGCTGGTGGCGATGGAGCTGCTGGGCACGCTGCGCTTCGCCGACGAGCTCCACGCCCGCGACGAGGAGCTGCCGCCCGAGGCGGCTTACGCGGCCCTGCGCGCGATGTCGCAGGCGGTCGAGGGCGTCGTCGCCTGGCTGCTGGCGAACGACGTCACGCGCCGGCCGCTGGCCGAGGTGGTCGCCGAGTACGGCGAGCCGCTGGGCCGGCTCCGCCGCGACCTCGAGGGCTACCTGCCGCCGGCCGAGCGCCGCCGGTACCGCGCCGGCGTGAAGCAGCACGTGAAGGCCGGCCACGACGAGGCCACCGCGGAGCAGGTGGCCGCGCTCGAGTACGTGCCCGCGAGCGTCGGGGTCGTCGAGGCGGCGAGGGCCGCGGGCGCCCCCCTCGACGCGGCCGCCACGGCCTTCTTCGCCCTGGGCGAGCGCCTGGCCCTCGGCCAGCTGCGCGACGCGCTGCGCGCCCTGCCCGCGCACGGCAAGTGGGAGAAGATCGCCCAGACGGGCATCGTGATGGACCTGCGCACGGCGCAGCAGCGCCTGACGGCCGCCTACCTGCGCGCCGCCAGGGAGGAGGCGCGGCTCACGGTCGAGGCCTTCCTGGCGCGGCAGCCGTTCATCAAGCGCTACGACGCCGCGGTCAAGGAGCTGAGGGTGCCGGGCGAGCTCAGCCTGGCGGGCGGGGCCGTGCTGGCCCGCCTGCTGGCGCAGGGGCCGGCGGACTAGCCAGGCGGGCCGCCGGCGCCCGCGTGGCTGCGAACGCGCGCAGCACGGCGTCGAGGCGCGCGAGGCCGGTGGGCGTGGCGGTGAGGCGCCTGCCCTCGAGGGCCAGCAGCCCGTGGCCGAGGCAGTCCTCGAGCCAGCGCGCCGCGCCCGCCTCGACGGCGTAGCCCGTGGTCGCCTCCAGCGCCGCCAGGTCCACGCCCTCCAGCGTGCGCAGGCCCGTCATCAGGCGCTCCAGCACGACGTCGTCGGCCGTGAGCACGTCGACCTCCGGGGGCTCGCCCGCGAGCCAGCCCTTGATGGGCGGGTTCCTGAGCCGCACCCCGAACCCGTCTCCGCCGGGCAGGTGGCAAGAGGCCGAGGGGCCGGCGCCGAGGTAGTGCTCGCCGCGCCAGTAGACGAGGTTGTGCAGGGACTCCTCGCCGGGCACGGCGTGGTTGCTCACCTCGTAGCGCCGGAAGCCGGCGCGCGCCAGGACCGCGGCGGCGAGCTCGAAGGCCTCGGCGTCGAGGTCCTCGTCGACCTCCACGCCGCGCAGCGCGAACGGCGTGTGCGGCTCCACGGTCAGCGAGTAGACGGAGACGTGCCTCGCGCCCGCGCGCACGACGCGCTCCAGGTCGAGCTCGAGGTCCTGGCCCGCGATCGCCGTCATCACGTCGACGTTCACGCGCAGGCCGCCGGCCACCGCCGCCTCGACGGCGGCGAGGCCCTGGGCCCCGTCGTGGAGCCGCCCGAGGAAGGCCAGCACGCGGTCCTGCGTCGACTGCAGGCCTATCGACAGCCGGGTGACCCCCAGCGAGGCGAAGAGACGCAGGCGGTCCTCGTCGAACGTGAGGGGGTCGGCCTCCAGGGTCGTCTCGCGGCGGCCCGGCCCGCCGAACCCCTCCAGGGCGGCGAAGACCCGCTCCAGCTCGCCGTCGCGCAGGTGCGAGGGCGTGCCGCCGCCCAGGTAGAGCGTGTCGAGCGGCCCCCCGTGCCGCTCGGCCAGCTCGGTCAGCTCGCGCTCGAGCCGCTCCAGGTAACGCGCGACGAGCCCCTCGTGCCTGAGCATCTTGTGGAAGTCGCAGTAGGGGCAGACGCTCGGGCAGAAGGGGACGTGCACGTAGAGGGACCGGACGGGCATGCCAGCCGAGGATACGAGGGCGGGGCCGGCGGCGCGGTACGTCGCGGTCGAAGCAGGAGGCGGCGCCCCTGCGGGCGCCGCCTCGTAGCCTGCGGACCGCGTGGGTCAGCTCACTCGAGCTGCGCCATCTGGTCGGCCAGGATGTCGTTCGCCTCCTCGTTCAGCTCGGTCAGGGCCCGGCGCACGTCGAGGCCGGGGTCGGTGACGATGTCGACCATCGTCGAGGTCACGATCTCGCGCACGAAGTCGTAGCCCGGCACCGGAGGCTCGGCCACGCCGTACGGCAGCAGGTTGAACGCCGTCTCGTAGCCGGGGATCTCCTCGAAGACGGGGCCCAGGCCGGCCGCGACGCTCTGGCGCACGGGGAAGTACTGGCTGGCGGCCGCCCACTCGGCCTGCGCCTCGGGGCCCGTGTAGTACTTCAGGAAGATCCAGGCGGCGAGCGTCTCCTCGGGGCTGTGGCCGGCGGGCAGGCTCACCGACGCGCCGTAGACGTTCATGACCGGCTCGGGGGTCGTGTGCGGGATCGCCGCCACGCTCCACTCGTGGCCGGCCCCCTCGGCGACGGCCTCGGCGTAGAACGGCAGGCCGGACGTCGAGCCCACGGTGAAGAGCGTCATGCCGGCGCCGAAGTTCGTCTGGTCGCCGTACTGCTCCGTCGTGAGGGCGGCGCAGCCGTTCGCGAAGAGGTCCTGCAGGAACTCCATGGCCGCCACGGCGGCGTCGGAGTCGTAGGTGAAGCGGCCTTCCTCGTAGTCGAAGACGTCGCCGCCGTGCGCGAACGTCCACGAGGCGAAGCGGCTGGCGTCGGGGGCGAGCTCGTAGCCGATGCTGGCGCCGCCGCCCGTGGCGCGCGAGAACGGCTGCTGCGCCGCGGCGCAGGAGGCCTGCTTGAACTGCTCGGGCGTGGTGGGCGGGCCGTCGAAGTCGATGAGGCCGGCCTCACGCAGCTCGGCGAGCCAATCGCTGTTGTAGTACAGCACCTCCATCGAGCGGTTCGGCGCGATGGCGAGCCGCGCGTTGCCGAAGTTCGGGAAGACGTCCGAGCTCCAGAAGCCGGGGAAGAAGTCGGCGATGTCCTCCTCGGAGAGGCCCCAGCGCTCGGACTCGACGAGGGGGTTCAGGTCGACGAGCCCGTCGACGAGCTGGTAGGTCGCCGCCTGGTTCTGGTAGGCGACGACGATGTTGGGCGTGTCCGACGTGCCGAGCAGGGCGAGCATCTTCTGGAAGATGTCGTTGTAGCCGCCCTGGTACTCGGCGACGACGGTGATGCCGTACTCGTTCGTCTCGTTGAACCTGCGGATGATCTCCTGGAGCGCGTCTTCGCGCTGCTGCGTGTGCTGGTGCCAGAAGGTGACGGTCTGGCCGGAGGGGTCGACGCTGTCCCAGTCGACGCCCTCGAGGCTGCCCTGCGCCAGGGCGCCCGTGGCGAGCGCGAGCAGCGCGGCTAGGAGCAGTAGACGTGGCTTCATGTGCATCCCTCTCCCTTGGCGGGCCCTCTGCGGGTCCCGTGGACTACACCCTCGATAGATGTTAGACGCGGCCTGCTGGTCGTGCGTTCCCGTGGCGTACGCCGGCTTCATCACCCCTTCAGGCCCGAGGTCGCGATGCCCTCGGTGAACTGCTTCTGGGTCAGGAAGTAGACGAGGAGGACGGGCAGGATCGTGATCACCGCGCCCGCCATCAGCAGGTGCGTCTCCGGCCCGGCCTCAGAGATGAACGTGTACAGGCCCACGCCGAGCGGCCTCCACCGCGGCGTCGTGGTCACGAGGAGCGGCCACAGGAACTCGTTCCACGAGTTCACGAACGTGAGCAGCGTGGCCGTCATGACCACCGGCTTGCTCATCGGCAGCACGACGGAGGTCAGGAAGCGCAGGTGCCCGGCGCCGTCGATGCGGGCGGCGTCGTAGAGCTCCTGCGGGATCGTCATGAAGAACTGCCGGAACAGGAAGATGATGAACGCCGTCGACATGAAGGGCACGGTGAGGGCGGGGAGCGTGTTCATCCAGCTCCCCCAGGGGATCACCTGGCCGCGGACCATCAGCAGGTTGGGCAGGAAGGTCACGGTGCCGGGGATCATCAGGGTCGCGAGCAGGACCATGAAGATCGCGTCGCGGCCGGGGAACTCGATGCGCGCGAAGGCGTAGCCGGCGAGCGTGCAGGTGACGAGCACGCCGGCGATCACCACCGCGGTGATGATCACGCTGTTGCGGAAGTAGAGCGCGAAGTCCGCCTCCGACCAGGCCGTCCGGTAGTTCACCCACTGCGGGGTGCGCGGCAGCAGGCGGCGGTTGATCGTCTCGCCGAGTGTCATCAGGCTCGTCGAGACCATGTAGAGGAACGGGCTCATCGAGATCACGGCGCCGACGATCAGCGCGAGGTAGGCCGGCACGTGCGAGAGCCTGAACTCGTAGGGCTCGCGGGCGGCCCGAGCGTCGCGCTGGGCCTCCGCGGCGACGGTGGGGGCGGCGAGGTCAGACACCGACGACCCTCCGGCCGAAGAACCGGTTCTGCATGAGCGTGAGGATGAGGATGATCAGGAACAGGACGACCGACTGCGCCGCCGCCAGGCTGAAGTTGTTGAGCCCGTAGAAGGTGTCGAAGATCACCACCGACGCGGTGTCGATCGCGTCGCGGGTGGCGGGCGAGCGCATCACGTAGATGTGCGTGAACGCCTGGAACGTGCCGATGAAGCCGAGCACCGTCAGGTAGAAGGTCACGGGGGAGAGCAGGGGCACGGTGATGTGCCTGAACTGCTGCACGCGCGTGGCGCCGTCGATCGCCGCCGCCTCGTAGAGCTGCTTGGGGATGTTGCCGAGGCCGGCGAGGAAGATCACGGCGTTGTAGCCGGTGTACGTCCAGACGCCGAAGATGATCACCGTCACGAGCGCCAGGGACGGGCCGGCCCAGAAGCCGGTCAGCTCGATGCCCAGCCTGTCGAGCAGGCCGCCGAAGAGGATCCGGCTCACGGGCCGGGTCTCGAACAGCCACTGCTGCGGCGGCAGGCCGAGCCACTCGAGGACGGTGTTCGCGGGCCGCTCGGGGCGCGGGCTGAAGATGCTGCGGAAGACGGCCGCGGCCGCGACCGCCGGCGTGACGTAGGGCAGGAAGTAGAGCATGCGGAAGAGCTCCTGCCCGCGCAGCTTCTGGAACAGCAGCGTGGCGATCACGAGTGCCAGCGCGATCTGCACGGGCACCGCGGTGAAGCCGTAGTACACGGTGCGGGTCAGGCCGGCGAGGAAGCGCCTGTCGCCCTCCGCGGTCATCAACCGCCAGCCGAGGGAGACCGACACGCCCGAGGCCAGCAGCGCCAGGGCGCCGAGCAGGCGCCCGACGAACGGGACGGTGCCCTCCTCGCGCCGGAAGGCGTCGGTCCACAGCCAGTGGGCGCCGAGGATCATCAGCAGACCGCCGAAGAACGCGAGCGCCCCCCACCAGTCGCCGAAGATGCTCTCGTAGTTCTGCAGGCCGACGAAGGCGCCCTTGCGGACGCGCCAGCGGTGCAGGCTCATGTAGACCGCGTAGGCGATCGGGAAGAGCCCGAAGACCCCGATGATCAGCGCGGACGGCAGCACGAAGAGGTACCCGGTCAGCCACTCCCGGCGCTTGCTCGCCGAGACGCGGGGCCTCCTCTTGACCGTGGTGCTCGTCTGCATGCGCTAGCCGGGCCCGGGACCGTCGAGCCGGTCGAGGGGAGGGTAGCAGCCGTCCGTCATGGCAGCGTCAGCGGGCCTGCCGCGGCCGAGGCTGAGCTCGCTAGAGGCACGTCCCCATCATAGCGGCGGCTGCCGGCGGCCCGGGGGCGCCGGTAGCATGCGGCGTGGCCCTGGCGCGCTACGTCGCCGACGTCGTCACCGGCCTGGAGGACCTCGCCGCCGGCGAGCTGCGGCGCCTGGGCGCCGCCGCCGTCGCGCCGGGACGGGGCGAGGTCCGCTTCGACCACGACCGGGTGGGCAGGGTGCTGCGGCGCTCGCGTCTCGTCTCGGCCGTGTTCCTCGCGCTCGCGTTCGACGTCCCGCGGCCCAAGGCGCTGTTGGGCGACGCCGCCTTCCGTCGCCTCGCGGGCGCGGTGCGCGACGTCGCCGCGGGCGCCGGCATGCGCACCTTCAGGCTCGCCGCCGCCGGCGTCGAGTCGCCGGTGTTCCAGCGGCTCGCGAGCGCCCTCGCCCAGGCCACGGGCCTGGCGCACGACCCGGAGGACGGCGAGCTGCTCGCCCGGTTCCGCCGCCATGGCGACGGCTGGGAGGCGCTGCTGCGCCTCACCCCCCGGCCGCTCTCGACCCGCGCGTGGCGCGTGTGCAACCTGCCGGGAGGCGCGAACGCGACGGTCGCCGCGGCGATGGCGGACCTGGCGGGCGCGGAGGGCTCGTACCTGAACCTGATGTGCGGCTCCGGCACCCTGCTCGTCGAGAGGGCGCTGGCCGGTCCCCGCGGCAGGCTCGTGGGCGTCGACGTCGCGGCCGAGGCCGTCGCCTGCGCCGCGCGCAACCTGGCGGCGGCGGGCGTGGAGGGGGCCGAGCTGGTCGTCGACGACGTCGCGCGTCCCGGCTTCCGCGTGCCGGGGGAGTTCGACGTCGTCGCCGCCGACGCGCCCTGGGGCGACGCCGTGGGCGACCACGCCGCCAACGAGGCTCTCTACCGCGCGCTGTTCGCCGCGGCGCGCCGTCACCTCGCCCCGGGCGGCAGGTTCGCGCTGCTCAGCCACGAGGTCAGGCTCGTCGAGAGGCTCCTGCGGGAGGGCGGCTGGCGCACGCTGGAGGAGCGGCGCGTGGAGCACGGCGGTCACAGGCCGCTGCTGGTCGTGCTCCAGGCCGACGCCGGTCGAGGCGGGAACGGCGGCGCGGCGCTCCACGGCCCGGCCGACGACGAGGCGAGGGCCCCGCGCGGCGCGTCGGGCGGGGGACGGGGCGGCGCCTGAGCTAGACTCCGCGCGTGCGCAGCGTGAAGCCGGGATGGTACGTGCTGGCGGCCGTCACCCTCTACGCGGCCGTCGTCTCCGTCCTGCTGTTCTCGCGGCCGGCGCCCGACCGCGGCGCCGCGGCGCCGCCCGAGGCGCCGGTGTCGGCGCCGCCGGAGCGCGGCGCGGCGGGCGCCAACGGGCCCGAGGGGCTGTGGTTCCCGATCCCGGGCGCCAGGCTGCCGCGCAGCGACGCGAACCTCCCGGGCGCGCCGCGCGCCTACCGCGCGGGCGTGAGCCAGGGGTTCGACTTCGTCGACGGCGACCTCGACGTGCCCGTGCCCTACGGCGCCGCCGTGATCGCCGCCGCGGCGGGCGAGGTGATAAGGGCCGACACCGGCTACGTCGAGCTCACCCCCGAGGCGTACCAGCGCCTGCTCGACGACGTCGCCGACGGCGCCGACGAGCAGGAGCTCGACCTGCTGCGCGGGCGCCAGGTGTGGATCAGGACCGCCGACGGGACGGTGCTGCGCTACGGCCACCTGTCCCGCGTCGCCAGCGGCGTGAGCGTGGGCCGCGCTGTGTATCGTGGCCAGGTGGTCGGCTACGTGGGCAACTCCGGCACCGACGCCGGGGTGGCGGGCCGCCGCGACGGCGCGCGCCTGCGCTTCGAGGTGTGGCCCGCTGAGGACGAGTACTTCGGGCAGGGCCTGACGCCGGAGCAGGTCAGGCTCGAGGCCGCGTCGCTGTTCGTGGGGCCATGAGGTCGACGCCCGACCCTCTCCCCGCCCAGGAGCAGATGCCCGCGCTGAGGTGGGCGTGGCGGCACCCGTGGGTGCGCGCCGTCGTCTACGTGCTGCTGATCGTCTTCGCCCTGTACGTCCTGTGGCGCGCCCGGGCCGGCTACATGTTCGCCCTGCAGGTGGGCCTGTTCGGCTTCCTGCTGGCCTACATCCTGAACCCGCTGGTGAGCCTGCTGATGCGCCTGCGGCTGAACCGCGGCTGGGCCGTGTTCGTGACGTACCTGCTCCTGGGCGGGCTCGTGGCGCTCGGCTCGATGCTCGTCGGGCAGGTCGTCACCGAGGCCGCGACCTTCGTGAACCTGCTCCCCGACGCGTTCGAGAGCCTCTCGCGCATCGCCTCGACCGTCCAGGCGCGCGTGCTGAACTGGCTGGACAGGATCCCGTTCTTCCTCGCCGGGGAGCTCGACGAGGTGGACCCCAACGGCATCCTGGGCGCGGAGATCAGGGACCGCATCATCGCCGCGCTGCAGCAGCTCGGCAGCGACTTCGCCAGGTTCGTCGAGAGCTTCCTCAGCCGCGGCCCCGGCATCCTCTACACCGGCGCCACGGTGGTGATCTCGACCGGGCTGCAGATCGTGCTGATCGTGCTGGCCAGCGTCTACTTCCTCTACGACTACCCCCGCTTCACCGCGCAGTTCCGGCGCCTCGTGCCGACCCGCTACCACGGCATCGTCGCCGAGCTGAGCGAGAAGGCGGACACGGCGGTGGGCGGCTACCTGCGGGGCCAGCTCCTGATCACGGCGATCCTCGGCGTGCTGATCTGGGTCGGCCTGTCGCTGCTGCGGGTGCCGCTGGCGACGGCCATCGCCTTCCTGGCGGCGGTGTTCAACCTCGTGCCCTACCTGGGGCCCGTCATCGGGGCGGTGCCGGCGGTGCTGCTGGGCCTCACGGTGAGCCCGCTGACGGCCCTGCTCGCGATCGGCGTCTTCATCGCCGCCAACCAGATCGAGGGCAACCTGCTGTCGCCGCTGGTCCTGTCGCGCGCCACGAACCTCCACCCGGTCACCGTGCTGCTCGCGATCATGACCGGCCTGGGGCTGTTCGGCCTCGTCGGTGCGCTGCTGGCGGTGCCGACGGCCGCCTTCGCCAAGGTCGTGCTCGAGGACTACGTGCTGAGCCGCCGCGAGTTCGCCTCGGTGCCGCCCGACGCGGACCCCGAGGGCATCGACGAGGAGGAGCTGCCCGCGACCTGAGCCGGGCGCGGGCCCGCCGGCGCCGAGCGACCGGGCCCGGGCTCGCCGTCAGGACGTCTGCTGCGGGCGGCCCCGCTGCTTGCGGAAGTACATCAGGTCGTCGGCGCGCCTGAGCAGCGTCTCGGCGTCGCGCCCGTCGACGGGGTACGACGCCACGCCCACCGAGGCCGACAGGTGTACGCCGTGGACCTCGATCTTCGCGACGAGCTCGGCGAAGCGCTCCGCCGCCGCGCGCGCCTCCTCGGGCCTCACCTCGGGCAGGAGCAGCACGAACTCGTCGCCGGCCCAGCGGAAGGCGTGGTCCGAGGAGCGCAGGTGGGCGGCCAGCGACTCCGCGACGGCCACGAGGGCGGCGTCGCCGGCGGCGTGCCCGAAGCGGTCGTTGATCTGCTTGAAGTTGTCGAGGTCGACCATCACCAGGTTCAGCGTGTGGCCGTAGCGCTCGGCGCGGGCCAGCTCCGCCTGGAGGCGGCGCTGGAAGCCCTCCCTGTTGCCCAGGCGCGTGAGGCCGTCGGTGACGAGGCTCTCCTCGAGGCGCCTCACCTGCTCGACCTGCCTGACGATCAGGGCGATGTGCTGGGCGAACGCCTCGGCGACGCGCAGCGAGCTCGCGTTGAACGCCGTCTCGCTCGAGAAGCTGTCGACGTTCAGCAGCGCCACGACCTCGGAGCCCTCGGTGATGGGGATGACGATGTTCGCCTTGATCTCGTTCACGCGCGCGGCGGCGAGGTTCGCGGGCGTCCTCTCCTGCGAGCTGGCGATCGAGAACCGCAGCACGTCCTCGCCGCGGGCGATGCGGCCGATGCCGCGCCGGAAGTCCGCCTCGGACCCGGCGTACCAGCGGAGCTGCTCGGCGAGCGTGAACGGGCCCGCGCCCTCCCGGATCGCGTCGAGGTCGTACCCGACCGCCGCCTCGAAGCGGTAGAGGTCGCCGTCGCGCACGAGGACGCTGGCGGCCTCGGCGCCGATGATGAGGTCGACGGCGGCCTCGGCCGCGCGCTGGAACAGCGCGCGGGGCGCCTCGGTGCGGGCGAGCCGGCCGATCACGTCGAGCGTGGCGAAGAGCTGCTTGTTGAGGACGATGCGGCTGAGCGCCGCTCCGAGGGCCTCGCAGGCGCGGCCGACCAGCGTGAGCTGGCGCTCCCCGAGCGGCTTGGGCGCGCCGACGCTGACGAGCCCGAGCAGGTACCTGACGTCGCCCTGCCCGTCCAGAAGCGGCGAGACCAGGGCGGTCCGGATGCCCTCCTCGCCGCCCAGGTAGGCGTAGGCCGGGTCGTCGCCGAAGCGTCCGTGGAGGTCGCCGATGTGCACCTGGCGGCCGTGCTGCCAGGCGTCCTTCAGCAGGCCGTCGAACGGGAAGCCCGCCTCGGCGCGGCCGGCGAACCCGGGCGGGACGGTGCCCACGCGCACCAGCGGGCGCAGCCTGGCCTGCCTCAGCTCCAGGACGGCGCCGGCGTCGAGGCCCAGGAAGCGGACCAGGTCGGTGAGGGCGGTGCCCGCCGCCTGCTTGGCGTCGTCGGCGTGCAGCAGGGCGTGCGAGAGGCGGGCCAGGAACTCCTGCTCCTGGCGCTCCGCGTCGAGCTTCGCCTTGGCGTCGAGGCGCTCGAGGACCTCGGCGACGATGCGGGTGAACGCCCGCAGGGCGTCGTGGTCGTCGCCGGAGAACGCGTTCGGCGCCGTGTGCTCGAGGTTTATCACCGCCCTGACCTCGCCGCCGACCTTCACCGGCAACGCCAGCTCCGAGCGCGTCGGCACGGCGCCGGGGGCGGCCATGAACTCGGAGTCGCGGGCCGTGTCCGGCACGTACTGCGGCTCGCCGGTGCGGTAGGCGCGCCCGATCACCGACGTGAAGGGCACGCGGAAGCCGGGCTCGACGTCCCAGCGCCACGCCTTCGCGAGCCTGAGGCCGTCCTCGTCGGGGACGAACAGCTCGGCGTGCGTGAACGTGAGGATGTCTGAGAGCAGCCGCGGCGCGGCGGCGAAGAGATGGGCGGCGTCGTCGGCCTGGTTCAGCTCGAGAGCCGCCTGCTGCAGCAGCCTGGCGCGGCGCTCGCTGTCGCGGGCCCGCGCCTCGGACTCGCCCCAGACGCGGTGCATCCTGTCGCCCACGTAGGTGGCCAGCAGCATCGCCAGCGCCATCTCGAGGTACGAGCCGGCGGGGAGCGACGCCGAGCCGGCGGCCTCGACGCCCCACACGACGAGCAGCGAGCCGGGGACGAGGAACGCCGCCGCCGTCCAGCCGAACATGGCCGTGGCGGCCATGAACGGCACGGCCATGAGGAAGCCGTGCCAGGGCGCGAGGCGGCCGGAGGAGAGCAGCAGGGCCACGACGGCGGCGCCGGCCAGGCCCCAGAGACCGAAGACGAACACCGGCCCGGGCCGACCGTACCTGTAGCCCAAGCCCTTCACGGCCGCGTCCGCATCCCCCTCACAGCTTCACATGAGGAAACGTCGCGGCGAAGTGTACCACTTCTCCCGTCGGGGACCTCCCCCCGAGGCGGTAGACTCGGCCCGTGCGCAAGGCCCGACGGGAACGGGAACGTCCGGGTGAGAAGACCCCCGACATCGAGGCGCTGGGCCTGGTGCTGACGGCGGCGGGCCTGTTCCTCGTCGGGGTGCTGGTGCCGTCCGTGCCGACCGGCGAGCTGGGCCGCGCGGTGCGCGCCGCGCTGGCCGGGAACGCCGGCTGGGCCGCGTACTGCCTGGCCGTGCCGCCGCTGGTGCTCGGCGGCCTGTTCCTGCTCCGCCGCAACCCGTCCTGGTGGCCGCGCGTCCTGCTCGGCTACGCCGTGCTCGTGGCCGGACTGTGGGGCGTGTCGGCGGCCGTGTGGCCCGAGGTGGCCGGCGCCTGGGGCGCGAGCCTGCGCGCGGCGCTGGGGCGCACCTGGGGCGTCGTGGCCGTGTTGCCCGCCGTCGTCGTGGCCACCGTGGGCCACGACCTGCTGCAGGGCTGGCGGCCCTTCCGCACGCTGACGACCGCCCTCCGGGCCGCGGCGGCGGCGGTGCGCGCCGCCTACCTGGCCGCGGCGCGGGCGCGGCGCACCGCCAAGGAGCGCGCGGCCTTCCACGCCGACGCCGCGCTGGTGCGGCGGGGCCTCGCCGAGCTCGACAAGGACCTGCAGGCGCTCAGCGAGCTCTACCCCAGCAGCGCCGAGCTCGGCCGCTGGCGCGGCGAGGTGCAGGCGGCGCACCGCGACATGCGCTCGCCCACCCCGCAGCGGCTGCGCGACGCCCGGGCTGACCTCAAGGCCTGGCAGGCGGCCGTGGCCGACTTCGCGCGCGACCGTGCCGCCGACCTGGCGCAGCACCTCGACGCCGAGGCGGCGCTGCCTCCGGAGCCCAGCGTGGGCACCTTCGAGGCCTGGTGCGTCGCGCTCAAGCAGGCCGTCGACGACCCGATCACCGCGCCGGGCAAGGCCGCGCAGGCGCTCGACCGCCTGCGCAAGGGCCTGGCCCTCGACCTCACGGCCCTGATCGAGCGCAACCGGAAGCTGAGCCGCGAGCGCGACCTCGACAGGCGCTCGCTGAAGGGCATGGCGCCGCGGCGGCTGGTGGAGGCCTCGCTGGCACATGCCCGCCGCGTCGAGGCCCTCAGGGAGCTCGAGGCGGAGGCCGACCGCCTGGCGCTCGACGCCGAGCTGCTCGAGCCCTGGCGCGAGCTCGTGGCCGCCCTCGCGGAGGTGAGGCAGGGCGAGCCCGTGGACGAGGTCGAGGACTACGACGCCACGCTCGCCGGCGAGCTCGACGCCAAGGGCAGGGAGGTCCTCTCGCAGCTCGAAGGCTGGCGGGCGGCCCTGGCGGCCGTGGCGCGTAGGGCCGAAGCGGAGCGGGCCGAGCGCGCGGCGCGGGCGGCCGAGGAAGCCGACGCCCTGGCCGCCGCTGCCGGCCCCGGCGCCGCCGCGGGCGACCCCGTCGCGGCGCTCCCCGACCCCGTCGCGTCCGACGGGTGGGCCGACGACGACGTGCCCTGGGAGACCGGTCCCGGCGAACGCGTGGAGGACGCTCTGCTCGACGACCTCGTGGCCGTCGGGGCTCCCGGCGCCGGCGCCGCAGGCGCCTCGCAGCCGGCGCGCTCCTCCCGTGCCGCGCCGCTGGCCGTCGTGTCCTCGGAGGCCTACGCGGACGACGAGGAGGGCGAGGAGGAGGCGAAGCCCGCCGCGCGCGAGCCCGTCGGCGCGATCGAGATCCAGGTGCCGCCGGTCACGCTCCTAGACGAGGTCGCGGCCTCGGAGGTCGACCGCGAGCAGATGCTCCAGGAGCACCGCGCGCGCGTGCGCCAGATCGACGAGACTCTGGCGAACTTCAAGCTCGGCGGCCGCGTCGTCGCCGCGGTGCGCGGGCCCACGGTCACGCGCTTCGAGGTCGAGCCGGCTCCGGGCGAGAAGATCAGCCGCTTCGCGAACCTCTCCGACGACCTGGCGCTGGCGATGGCGGTCGGGTCTGTGCGCATCGAGGCGCCGATCCCCGGCAAGAGCGTGATCGGCCTCGAGGTGCCGAACGCCCACCGCGAGCTGGTGCGCTTCCGCGAGGCCGTCGAGGCGCCGACGTTCCGCCGCTCGAAGGCCCGGCTGCCGCTGGTGCTCGGCAAGTCGATAGACGGCGAGATGGTGGTTGGCGACCTCGCCCGCATGCCGCACCTGCTGATCGCCGGCTCGACGGGCTCGGGCAAGTCGGTGGCCGTCAACGCGCTGATCGCGTCGCTGCTGTTCCGCTTCCTGCCGACGGAGCTGCGCTTCCTGATGATCGACCCGAAGATGGTCGAGCTGACGCCGTACGACGGCATCCCCCACCTGCTGCGCCCCGTGGTGACGAACCCGAAGGACGCCGCCGGGGTCCTCATCGGGGCGGTGGCCCACATGGAGCGCCGCTACCAGATGATGTCGAAGATCGGCGCCAAGAACCTCGACCAGTACAACGAGAAGGCGCGGAACCTCGACCTGCCGCCGATGCCGTTCATCGTCATCGTGATCGACGAGCTCGCCGACCTGATGATCACGAGCCCGAAGGAGGTCGAGTCGTCGATCATGCGCCTGGCGCAGATGGCGCGCGCCACGGGCATGCACCTGATCCTCGCCACGCAGCGGCCGTCGGTCGACATCCTCACGAGCCTGATCAAGGTGAACGTGCCGGCGCGCATGGCGTTCGCCGTCTCCTCGAGCCACGACTCGCGCACGATCCTCGACGGCATGGGCGCCGAGCGGCTGATCGGCCTGGGCGACATGCTCTTCTACCAGCCGGGCCTGGTGAAGCCGGTGCGCCTGCAGGGCCCGTTCGTCAGCGAGAACGAGATCGTGCGCCTGGCCGACTTCCTCAGGCGCCAGTACTTCGACGACGACTTCGTCGAGGCCTACGGGGCCGACTTCGACCCGCCGCCGGCCGACGAGTCCACGGCCAGCGGGCTCGTCGACTGGAACGACGACAAGCTGCGCGCCGCCGCCGAGCTGGTGATCAGCGAGGGCCAGGCGAGCGTCTCACGCCTGCAGCGCCGGCTGGCGGTGGGCCACGCGCGGGCCGGCAAGCTCATGGACTCGCTCGAGGCCCTGGGCATCGTGGGCCCGCACACGGGCAGCAAGCCCCGCGAGGTCCTCGTGACGATGGAGGACCTGCCGAACATCTTCGGGAAGTAGCCGGCGCGGGCGCTCAGGCGGCGCCCTTCGGCCGCGCCAGGAAGCGCGGCCCCGGCCCGGCGCGGCCCGCCTCGTCGTCCGGGTTCACCAGCCAGCAGCGGTCGAGGGAGAGGCAGCCGCAGCCGATGCACCCCGAGAGCCGGTCGCGCAGGCCCTCCAGCGTGGCGATGCGCTCGTCGAGGCTCCGCCGCCAGGCCTTGGCGAGCTCCTCCCAGTCGGCCGCCGTGGGCGTGCGGTCCTCCGGCAGCCGCGCCAGCATCGCGCCCACCTCGTCGAGCGAGATGCCGCAGCGCTGGGCGGCGCGTATCACCGAGACGCGCCTCACCGCGGAGCGCGGGTAGCGGCGCTGGTTGCCCGGCGTGCGCTCCGACCTGATCAGCCCGCGCTCCTCGTAGAAGCGCAGCGCCGACGTCGCCACGCCCGTGCGCCGGGCGAGCTCGCCGATCGTGAGGTACTGGGGCAGGGCCATTGACTTCAAGTTTACTTGAAGTTGTAGGTTCGGGCCATGGCCAACCTCTGGATCGACCCATCCGGACCGTCCCGCACGCCCGTCGCCATCGTCACCGGCGCGTCGCGGGGCCTGGGCCTCGAGCTGGCGCGGCGCCTGGCCGCCGAGGGCTGGGGCGTGGTCGTCGACGCGCGCCACGCCTCCGAGCTGGAGGCGGCCGTCGCGGGCCTCGGTCCGCGCGTGCGCGCGGTGCCCGGCGACGTGACGGACGCGGCCCACAGGGAGCGCCTGGTGGCGGAGGCGAGCGCCCTGGGCGACCTCGCCCTGCTCGTGAACAACGCCTCCACGCTGGGCCCGGTGCCGCGCCCGGCGCTGGCGCGCTACCCGCTGCCGGCGCTGCGCGAGGTCTTCGAGACGAACGCGGTCGCGCCGCTCGCCCTCGCCCAGCTGTGCCTGCCGCACCTCGAGGGGGTGGGCGGCGTGGTCGTGAACGTGACCTCCGACGCCGCCGTCGAGGGCTACGCGGGCTGGGGCGGCTACGGCGCCGCCAAGGCCGCCCTCGAGCAGCTCAGCCGCGTGCTGGCGGCCGAGCACCCGCGCGTGCGCGTGTACTGGGTCGACCCCGGCGACATGAACACGCGCATGCAGCAGGAGGCGTTCCCCGGCGAGGACGTCTCGGACAGGCCGCCGCCCAGCGCCAGCGTGCCCGGCATACTCCGCCTTGTCGAGGAGCGGCCGCCCTCGGGGCGCTACCTCGCCAGGGCCGAGGAGGTGGTGGGGTGACCCTGCCCGCGGTGCCGGCCGAGCCGCGGGGTGCTCCCGGGTACGCCACGCGCGCCGGCTACCGGCCGCGCGGCGCCGTGCGCCTGATGGTCGCCGACGCCGCCACGGGCGCGATCGCCCATCGCCGGTTCGACGCGTTGGCCGCCGTCATGAGTCCCGGCGACGTCCTCGTGATCAACGTCTCGGCCACGGTGCCGGCCGCCCTGGAGGGCGCCTCGGCGGAGGGCCCGGTGCGCGTGCACCTCTCCTCGCCCGTCGCCGGCAGCCTCTGGACGGCGGAGCCGCGTCGCCCCGCGGGGGTCGGTTCGCTGCCGTGGCGCGACTTCGGCGGGGGCCGCGTCGAGCTGCCGGGGGGCGCGGCCGCGACGTTCGTGACGCGCGACGAGAGGTCGCCGCGCCTCTGGCTCGTGGCGCTGGAGGGCGTGGGCGACGTGCTCGGCTACCTGCAGCGGCACGGGCAGCCCATCCGCTACGCCCACGTGAGCGAGGCGCGGCCCCTCAGCGCCTACCAGAACGTCTACGCGACCGAGCCGGGCTCGGCCGAGATGCCCAGCGCGGGCCGGGCGTTCACGGCGAGGCTCGTGACGCGGCTCGCCGCGGCCGGGGTCGTGTTCGCGCCGGTCGTCCTGCACTGCGGCGTGGCGTCGTTCGAGGCCGGCGAGCGCCCCGACGAGGAGCGGTACGAGGTGAGCGAGACGACCGCGCGGCTCGTCAACGAGGCGCGGGCGGCGGGGAGGAGGGTCGTGGCCGTGGGCACGACCGCGGCCCGCGCGCTCGAGACGGTCGCCGACTCGGCGGGCGTCGTCCACCCCGGCCGGGGCCGGACCGACCTGCTCATCGGTCCCGAGCGTGGGGTGCGCGCGATCGACGGCCTCATCACCGGTTGGCACGAGGCCGGCGCCTCCCACTGGGCGCTCGCCGAGGCCGTGGCCGGACCCCAGCTCGTGGCGCGCTGCTACGCCGAGGCCGAGGAGCGGGGCTACCTCTGGCACGAGTTCGGGGACGCGCTGCTCGTGCTGGGGCCGGGGCGGCGCTGAGCCCGACGAGGGAGGCCGGCGCCGGTCGGCGCCTCGCGGTCACGCGCGGCCGGCGAGGCGCCGGCCCGCCGACCGCGCGCGGGGCTCAAGGACCGAACGACCGCGCGAAGGCGTCCGCGAGGCCGAAGCCCGGGCCGGCCAGCACGCCTCGCGTGTAGCCGCACACGATCGACCTGCCCCAGGAGTCGGTGGCGACCGCGTTGGCGACCTCGGGGCTGGCGGTGCCGAACTGCCGCGTCCACACGGCCGCGCCGCCCTGGTCGTACCTCCTCACGAAGACGTCGGCGCCGCCGGCGTTGCCCGTCGCCAGGTCGCCGGAGGTCGAGCCTGCTACGGCCATGCTGCCGTCGGCCGCCACCGCCGTCCCGTACCCGGTGTCGTTCCCGGAGGAGCCGAACTGCTGGCCCCAACGCGGTTGGCCGTCCGGCCCGTAGCCGCGGGCGAACACGTCGCGCTGGCCGTTGTGGGGGCCGTCGAGCGCCCCGGCGGTGGGGCCGGTGAGGACGACGGTCCCGTCGGGGGCGGCGGCCACGGACTCGCACTGGTCTACGACGTCCGTGCCGAACTGCTGCGTCCAGAGCACCGAGCCCGGCTCCAGGACCTCGACGGGGACGGAGTCGTTCTTCGCGGGGTCGCTCGCGCTGACCACGGTGACGGTCGTGGCGCCGGCGGCGACGCCGACGACGTCCGCCGAGACGCCGGAGCCGGTCACCGCCGCGACCGCGGGGTCGGCGCTGTACCAGGTCAGGCCGGCGGCGGCGCCGGCGGGGGAGACCTGGGCGGAGAGCCGGACGGAACCGCCGACGGCCAGCAGGCGGTCGCCGCCCTCGATCGTCACGGACTCCACGGCGGGCGGCGGGCCCTGGCTGGGGCAGCCCGTGAGCCACACCGCGGCGAGAAGCGCGCCGGCGACGCCCGCCGTGCGCCCGGGCACGTTGACTCTGGGCATGCGGTCCCCTCCCCTTCCGGTCGGGGCTCCGTCGGCGCTGTTCGCGGCGCGCCGAGCCTCCTACTGCCCAGCTCGTCTAGGTCGGGCGCTGACGAAGCGGCCCTCCTGGCGGTTCGCCGGAGTCTAGGGGAAGGCGGCAGCTCAGACGTGAAAGAGGTGGACGCCCGGCTCCTGCTGCACGTCCTGGTACGAGGCGCCCGGCGCGCGGTAGGCCACGGCTAACATCGGCGTGTTGTAGGCGAAGCCGTAGGTACCGTCGCGGCCCAGGTAGATGAAGCCGCCGTCGCCCCTCGCCCTGACCAGCTCCTCGAGGCCCGTCCTCAGCGCCTCCTCGGGCGTGGCGCCCAGGTCGATGCGCAGCGCCACGCTGCGGCAGGCGACCGAGCGGAGGAACGCCTCGCCTATGCCGGTGCCCGAGAGCGCGTGGCGCTCGTCGCACCAGGTGCCCGCTCCGGGCACCGGCGTGTCGCCGAGGCGGCCCGTGTACTGGCCCAGGATCCCGCCGGTGCTCGTCGCCGCGGCGAGGCGGCCGTCGTCGGCCAGCGCCAGGGCGCCCACGGTGCCGCGGCCCGGCGCGTCGGTTCCGCGCTCGCGCCACCGCGCCAGCTCCTCGCGCATGCGGTCCGTGAGCAGCGACTCGTTCGGCACCGGGTCCTCCTCGAGCCGCTCGGCGCCCTCGCCGGCGAGGATCACGTGGGGCGTGGAGGTGCGCACCTTCTCGGCCAGGCGCACGGGGTTGCGGGAGTTCGTCACCGCGGCCACGGCGCCGGCGCTGCCGTCGCCGGCCATCACGCAGGCGTCGAGCTCGACCCTGCCGTCGCGGGTCGGCGCCCCGCCGACGCCGGCGTTGAACGCCTCGTCGTCGAGCTCCATCGCGCTGACCGCCGCGACGACCGCCTTCACCGGGTCCCCGGTCGCCAGCAGCTCGCGGTAGCCGACGTCCGCAGCCTCCTCGAGGCCCGCGCGGTAGGCGTCCAGGTACCTCTCCGGCACCGTCCCGGCGCCGCCGTGGATGACGAGTATCGCCATGGGGCCCAAGGTATCAGGCCGCCGGGCGCCCGGCCCGCGGCGCCGGCGCGCGCGAGCACGACGGGCGGTCCGGCGGGCGTGGGCTGGCCGTCGGGGCCCGTGGTCACGCCGGAGAGCGAACCGCCAGGGGCCCGCTGCACGGAGACGCCGAGGGCCGCCTGCTGGGAGACGAAGGTCCCCGCGAAGCCCTGGGCCCCGCGAGGAGCAGGGCGAAGGGGTACGAGACGAACCGCCGCGTCGAAGCCTCCTACGCGCGGACGGCAAGGCGCGTGCCCGCGATCAGCGATCGACGGCGGTCAGGTCGTACTCCGTGGACTCGGCGATCATCTCGTAGCCGATGCGCTCGTACACGGCGTTCGAGGTCGGGTTGGCGAGGTCGGTGTAGAGGAAGCAGAACTCGTTGCCGTCGGCGAGCACGCTCTCGCTGACGCGCGCCACGAGGCTCTCGGCGTAGCCGCGGCGGCGGTGCTCGGGAGGCGTGTAGACGGGGCCGATGCGGCGCCCGCGCGGCGTGCGCCCGCCCAGGCCGGACATGGACACCGGAACGCCGTCCACCTCGAACAGGTAGAGCCGGCGGTAGTCGCTCTCGACGAAGCTGCGGTAGGTCTCCTCGGCGCTCCTGAGGTCCACCCAGGCCTCGGCGTGGAACGCCTCCAGCCAGGGGACCACGACCGGCGCGTCGTCGGCGGTGGCGACGCGGACCTCGCCGGGCGTCCGCTCGGCCGGGCGCACCCGGGTGAGGCGGTAGACGCCCTGGCGCATCCGCCGCCGCACCTCCAGGCCCTCGCGCTCGGCCCACCAGCGCGCGACCTCGGCCGCCTCCGGTTCGACGCCGACCACGCCGGGAGGCACCGCGCGCCTGGCGCGCATGTCCTCGAGCAGGACCTCCCTGGCGGCGGGGTCGTCGCCGTACGCGACGATGAGCCGGTACGGCGGGGTCATCACCAGCGCGGCCCGGCTGGCTCCGGACGCGTCGTAGGCGAGGAGCAGCTCGACCCCGTTGGGCGTCGGCAGGCCCGCCGCGATCGCGTCGACGACGCCGATGGGCAGGTTGTTCTCGGCCTCGTGCCCGGCGAGGTGGTCGACGACGCGTCGCGCGAACGCGCGCCGGCCCGGCTCGTCGGCCGGGGCGCGCTCCAGGGTGAAACGCGGCGCGACGCGCTCCGACCCGCTGGGCCCGCCGGACAGCGACATGGGCCCAGCGTACGCGGCCTTGACAGGGAGCGCTCGCCCGAGCGCGGGCCGGGCGCGAGGTCGCCGTCTCGGCCGAGTGCGTCGCCGGCCGGTACGGAGGTCCGCCACCGCCGCGGCCCCGGCAGCGGGAGGGCCCTTGGTTAGACTGACGCGATGCGCCTGGTGCTCTTCTACCTGCTCCTGCTCGTGTCGCAGGGCTTCCTCTCGGCGCTCTTCGCGCCGCTCCCGGCGCCCGACCTGTTCCTCCTCGCCGCGCTGACGCTCCTGTGGCGCGTCCAGCCGTGGCAGCTCGTGCTGGTGGCGTACGGCATCGGCCTCGTCCAGGACGTCGGCGGACAGGGCGTCCTCGGCATGCACGCGATGGCGTTGGCCGGCGGTGCGCTGGCGGCGACGTTCGTGCGCGCCCAGCTCACGAACTCCGGCGCCCTGGAGCGCCTGCTGGTGGTCTTCGTCGCCGTCGTCGGCAAGTGGGCCGTGATGGCTCTGCTCCTCGCCTGGCTCGTCGGCGGGCCGTACAGCATCGACAGGCTCGGCGCCGTCGCCGCCGTCGAGGGCGCGCTCACCGTGCTCGCGGGCCTCCTCGTGCTGCCGTGGAGCGCCGCGCTGCTCGACAGGAGCCGCGTGCTGCAGAAGGAGCTCATCTGATGGCCGTGCGGATGCGCCTCCTCCTGGCGTTCCTCTACACCGTCCTGGCGGTGTTCACGGGCCGGCTGATGGTGCTCCAGCTCGTGCGGAGCGAGGAGTACGCGCTCAAGAGCATCCAGAACTCGCTGGCCCAGCAGCGCATCACCCCGCTGCGCGGCCGGATCCTCGCCCGCGACGGTACGGTCCTGGCCGACGACCGCGTCGCGCACGACCTGATGTACCGGGGCGGCCCGGCGCCCGAGTGGGAGCGGATCAAGGCCCTGCTCGGCGTGGACCACGACCTCCGCCCGCCGGACCGCAACAAGCCCGAGGAGGTCATGAACGGCGCCGTCGCCGTCTGGAACATCCCCGACGAGCTGGTGGCGGCGGTCGAGGAGCGCGTGGCCGGGAGCCCGAGCCTCTACCTCAGGCAGCGCATCGAGCGCACCTACCCCACGAACCTGGCCGCGCAGGTGGTGGGCTACACGCAACAGGCCGACCCGATCAGGAACCCGGGCTACTCGGTGAACGACCTGGTCGGGGTCTCGGGCATCGAGGCGGCCTACGAGGCCTCGCTCTTCGGCAGCGCCGGCGCCCGCCAGGTCGAGGTCGACTCGGGCGGCAGGGTCGTCGCCTCGCACGTGCTGTGGTCGGCGCAGCCCGGCTACGACGTGGTCCTCACGATCGACCCCCAGCTCCAGCGCCTGGCGGAGGACGTGCTGCAGCGCTCGCTGACCTACGTGAACGAGGACCGCGTGCGCGTCGGCCTCCCCACCGAGACCGTCGCCAAGGGCGCGATCATCGCGCTGGACCCGCGCACCGGAGAGGTGCTGGCGATGGCCAGCTCGCCGACCTACGACCAGAACGTGTTCACCCACCGCCCCTCCGACCCCGAGGCGGTGGCGGCGATCCTCGGCAACACCGACAACCCGCTCACGAACCGCGCGGTGGAGGCGTACCCGCCGGCGTCGACGTTCAAGGTGGTCACCTCCTCGGCGCTGCTGGAGAACGGCTACGTCTCGGCCAACCAGCGCTTCCCGTGCACGGCGGCGTTCCGCTTCGGCGGCATCACCTGGCGCAACTGGGCCACCTTCGACAAGGGCATGTACGACGTGCGCCACGCGATCGCCGACAGCTGCAACACCTACTACTGGTACGCCGCGCTCTCGACCCCCGACTTCGGGCGCGGCTGGGCGCCGTTCATCTCCGACCTCGTCGAGCGCGCGCGGGAGCTCGGCTTCGGGCGCCCCACGGGCGTCGGCCTGCTGGAGGAGAAGGCGGGGCGCGTGCCCGACGACCAGTGGGTGAGGGCGCAGCCGCAGTACCAGCACGGCTGGCTGCCGGGCTTCACCCTCAACACCGTCATCGGGCAGGGCGACGTGCTGGCGACGCCGATCCAGATCGCGCAGTTCGTGGCCACGATCGCGAACCGCGGCCTGATGCCCAAGCCGTACCTCGTGAGGCAGATCGGCGCCCAGGTCATGGAGCCGCAGCTCACGCGGGTCCCCGGGTCGCACTGGGAGACCCTGATCGAGGGGATGGAGCTGATGTTCACCGCCTACCCCTCGGCGAACACGATGGGCCCGCGCGTCTACCCGTGGAGCGTCGCGGGCAAGACCGGCACGGCCCAGACCGGTCGGGGCGGCGACTGGACGCACGCGTGGTTCATGGGCTTCAGCCCCGTCGACGAGCCCGAGATCGCGCTCGTGGTATTCATCGAGTACGGCGGCTCCAGTTCGCGCGTGTCGGTCCCGGTGGCGCGGGACTTCCTCGCCGGGTACTGGGAGCTGAAGGGCATGGAGGTGCAGGCTTCCCGGTGAAGGCCAGGGGTACCCGCGGCGGCATCCTTCTGAGCCTCGAGCCCGGCGACGACGTCGCCAAGGTCGAGGACGCCCTCGCCGCCCACAGCGAGCTGCTCAGGGAGAAGGTCGCGCTCGAGGTCTCGGACAGGACGCCGTTCGAGGTCATCGAGGCCGTGGCGCGGCGGGTGCGCGAGGCGGGCGGGACGTTCACCGACGTGCGGCCGCCCGTCGGCAAGCTCCAGGCGCGCGGCGAGACGGTGATCGTCGCCCGGACCGTGCGCAGCGGCGGGCGCATCGAGTCGACGGGCTCGGTGGTGGTGCTGGGCGACGTGAACGCCGGCGCCGAGGTGCTCGCCAACGACGACATCATCGTGATCGGCACGCTCAGGGGCCTCGCCCACGCCGGCGCCAGCGGCAACGAGAAGGCGGTGATCTGGGCCGAGCGCATCCTCAGCCCCCAGCTCCGCATCGGCGGGGCGGTGGCGCAGGCGGCCGGGCACGACGACGCGAACGGGCGCGGCCCCGAGGTCGCGATGCTGAAGGACGGAGCCATCGTCATCAGGCCCTGGTCGAGCACCTGAGGCCTGCGGCGGTCGGCGCGAGCGGCGCCGCGGGGCGCCGGGGAGGGCCATGCGAGAGGTCGTCGTCACCACAGCGATAAGGACCCCTGTCGGCCGGGCGCACAAGGGCCTGCTGAAGGACACGCGGCCGGACGACCTGGCCGCCCACGTGATCCGCGCGGCGCTCGAGAGGACGCCGGGGCTGGAGCCGCACGAGGTCGACGACGTGCTCCTGGGCAACGCCCACCCCGAGGGCGAGGCCGGCTACAACATGGCCCGCATCGCCGTGCAGATCGCGGGCCTGCCCGACGAGGTCGCCGGCGCCACGGTCAACAGGTTCTGCGCCTCGAGCCTGCAGACGATCGTCCAGGGCGTGCACGCCGTCGCCGCGGGCATGGCCGACGTCGTGCTGGCCGGCGGCTCCGACTGCACCAGCCGCGTGCCGATGGGCGGCCACCAGCTCGCCGTCAACAGGGAGCTCGTCAGGCGCAAACCGGGCGCGTACCACACGATGGGCCAGACGGCCGAGGAGGTGGCGCGCCGCTACGGCATCACGCGCGAGGAACAGGACCGCTTCGCGCTCGCGTCGCACCGGAAGGCGCTGGCGGCCCGCGCCGCGGGGAGGTTCGACGAGCAGGTCGTGCCCGTCACGACGCGCGTGAGGGACGAGGACGGCGAGTGGCGCGAGGTCACGCTGACGCAGGACGAGGGGCCGCGGCCCGACACCAGCCTCGAGAAGCTGGCGGCCCTGAAGACGGTGTTCGCCGACGACGAGGCGGCGACCGTCACCGCCGGCAACTCGAGCCCGCTCAACGACGGCGCCTCGATGACGGTGCTGATGGCCGAGGAGGACGCGCGCGCCCGCGGCCTCAAGCCGCTCGTGAAGCTCGTGCAGGCGGCGGTGGCGGGGGTGCCGCCCGAGGTCATGGGCATCGGGCCGGTGCCGGCGATCCGCAAGCTGCTGAAGAAGGTCGGCATGACCCTGGACGACGTCGACCTGATCGAGATCAACGAGGCGTTCGCGAGCCAGTGCTACTACTGCCAGCGCGAGCTCGGCATCCCGGACGAGAAGCTGAACGTCAACGGCGGCGCGATCGCGATCGGGCACCCGTTGGGCGCGACAGGCGCGCGCATCGCCGCCGACCTCTTCGCCGAGATGCGGCGGAGGGGCGCCGAGCACGGGATCATCTCGATGTGCGTCGGCGGCGGCCAGGGCATGGCCGCGCTGTTCCGGCTGGTCGACTGAGGCCACGGTGCTCCTCGACCCGCCGTGTACCGCGGCGGGTCCCGCGTTCGTTGACACCGTCCGGGGTCGTCCTTATACTCCTGCCCACGTAAAGAGACAGCGCGGGACCCGGGCTCGAGACGTCGATCTGGGACCGTGACGTTCGCGGTGGTCGCCCGGGACCGCGCAGGCCCACTGGCGCAGGGCTTCGCCCTCGCCTCGGTTCGCCCACTCGTCGCCGTGACGAGTGGACGTATGACGAAAGGGGTCCTCGGATGACGAAGCCCGTGAGGAAGATGCTCCTCGCCGTGGCGCTGGCGGCGCTTGTCGCCTCCGCCGCGAACGCGCAGCGGACCGTGAACCTGGTCGGTTGGGCGATCGGCCCTGACGACCCGGCCATCCACCGCGCCGAGAACCTGGAGGCCGCCGTCGAGCGCATGAACGCGGACCTGGAGGCGCGCGGCGCCGACTACCGCGTGGCGATAGAGACCGACTTCGAGACGGTGAGCTGGGACGACTACCGCCGGCGCATCCTGCTCGGGTTCGAGTCGGGCCAGGCCCCCGACATCGTCATCTCCTCGCACATCGACATCGCGACCTGGGCCGACGCCGGCTACATCGCGCCGCTCGACCAGTACATCGAGCAGTACGACGCGTTCGACGACATCACCGACAGCCTGTGGAGCTTCGTGACCTACAAGGGTCAGGTCTGGGGCATCCCGCTTAACCCCGAGGCGCGGCCCTTCTACTACAACAAGAAGCTGCTGGGCGAGCTCGGCTGGAGCGACGACGAGATCGCGGCGCTGCCCGAGCGGATCCTCAGCGGCGAGTTCACCTGGCAGGACGTCCTCGACGTCGCCGAGCAGGCCGTCCAGGCCGGCGTGGTGCAGGAGGGCTACGGCTACTGGCACCGCCCGGTGAACGGCCCGGACTTCTGGCACACCTACTACGCCTTCGGCGGCCGCCTGCAGGACCCCCAGACCGGCCAGCTCGTGTTCACGCGCGACGCCGCCCTGGGGATCTTCACGCTCTACCGCGACATGGTCGAGCGCGGCGTCCTCTCGCGCGACCTGATCAACATGCCGTGGAACGACTGGCACCGCGCCGTCACCGACGGGCAGGTCCTGTTCAACTCGGCCGGCACCTGGACGTGGGCCCAGTGGGCGGTCGAGTTCGGCATGGGCTTCGACGCCGTGGAGGAGACCTTCGGCTTCGCGCTGCAGCCCGCCGCCGAGCCGGGCGGCCGGCCGGTGACGCTCTCGCAGCCGCTGGCGCACATGCTCTTCGCGGGGTCCGAGAACCTCGACGTCGCGGCCGAGCTCCTCAGCTACGTCGCGTCGCCCGAGCTCGACGTCAGGGCGCTCGAGAGCGCGCACCTGCCTATCCTCGAGACCACGCGCGCCCTGCCCGAGTTCGTCGAGGACGAGTTCCTCAGCCAGGTCGTCTACATGCTCGACTACACGACGGCGCAGCCGATCCACGCCGGCTTCGGCCGCTACAGCGACATCTTCTTCCGGGCGCTCTCGGCCGTCGAAGCCGGACAGGTCAGCCCAGAGGAGGGCGTGGAGATCGTCGTCGACGAGCTGCGGCGCGCGCTCGGCGACGACGTGATCATCGAGTGACCTCGGGGCGGCTGGTGCGCCCCGGAGCAGGCACGAGAACCGGAGCTAGGAGGGCGGGGTCCCACCTGCGGACCCCCGCCCTGTTCTTGCTGCCGGCGTTCGTGGTGATCGCGGTCTTCTTCGTCCTGCCCGCGGTCCTCACCGTCTACCTCTCGCTCACCGACCTCTCGGCCAGGACGCTGACGAACCCGACGTTCGTCGGCACGGCGAACTACGAGTACATCCTCAGCAGCCGCTGGACGCCCATCGTCATCAGGAACACGGTCCTCTACGTGGCGCTGACCCTGGCGTTCAACGTCCTGATGGGCCTGGGCCTGGCGATCTCGATGTCGCTGCTGCCCGACCGCGTCGGCAACGGCCTCAGGCTGCTGTGGCTGCTGCCGCGCATCACCTCGCCGGTGATCTACGTCCTGATCTGGCAGGCGCTGCTGGCGCCCGCGCCCTACGGGCTGGTGGCGGGCCTGCTCGGCACCCAGCGCAGCGTGATCAACGCCTACCCGTGGCCGGCCGTGATCCTCGCGAACGGCATCATCGGCGCGTCGCTGGGCATGCTGATCTTCACGGCCGCGATCCGCTCGATACCCCGCGACCTGTTCCACGCCTCGGCGGTCGACGGCGCGACCACCTGGCAGACGGTCAGGCGCGTCGTGCTGCCCCTGCTGCGCTGGCCGATCATGTTCGTGACGGCCTACCAGACGCTCTCGCTGCTGGCGTCGTTCGAGTACATCCTGCTGCTCACGAACGGCGGCCCCGGTTTCTACAACACGACCGTCTGGTCGCTGTGGGCCTACCAGGAGGCGTTCCAGAGCTACGTCGGCAACGTCGAGTTCGGGCTCGGCGCCGCGATGGCGGCCGTGCTCGTGGTCGTCGGGATCGTCGCCTCGCTCGTCTACCTGCGCGTCTTCCGCTTCGACGAGCTTCTGTCGCGCCCGAAGGTGGAGATCAACTGATGCCCCTGCGGCCGCGCGGCTGGTGGCTGATCCTCCTGGTCCTGGCGGCGATCACCCTGCCGATCGTCGTCGGCTACCTCTGGATCGTCATCGGCTCGTTCAACACGCGCGTCCACGGCATCACGCCCGTGGGCGAGTGGACCCTGGAGAACTGGCGCTTCCTCGGCGAGCGCGTCGGCCGGCGCCCGCCGATATGGACGGCGCTCCTGAACACCCTGCTCTTCGCCGGCGGCGTGTCGCTCCTGGTGGTGACGGTCTCGGCGATGGCGGCCTACGCGATCTCGCGGCTCAGCTTCCCGGGCCGGGGCTGGTTCCTCGGGCTCGTGCTCGTGCTGCACGCCTTCCCGGCGGTGAGCCTGCTGATCGCCAGCTACTACGTGCTGAGGGTGCTCGGTCTCTTCGACTCCCTCGTCGGCGTCGTGCTAGTGATGACGTCGTTCATGATGCCGTTCGGGATCTGGCTGCTGAAGGGCTTCTTCGACGGCATCTCGTGGGAGATGGAGATGGCCGCGCTCGTCGACGGCGCCTCGCGCTGGCGGATCTTCCGCACGATCGCCCTGCCGCTGGTGCGCCCCGGGCTGTTCGCCCTGGCCGTCTTCACCTTCCTCGTGGCCTGGGGCGAGTTCATCCTGCCGTACACGTTCATCGTCTCGGGCAGGACCTGGACGCTGTCGATATACCTGCAGAGCATGCTCGGCGACTTCGAGCGCGCCGACTACGGGCTCGTCGCCGCGGTCGGGCTCTTCTACATCCTCCCGGCCGTGGCGGTGTTCCTCGTCGGCCAGCGCTACCTGCTCGACATGTACTTCGGAGGCAGCAAGGGATGAGCGCAGACAGGCGCAACGGGGGCGCGGTGCCCGTCAGCCTCAGGGGGCTGGCGAAGCGCTTCGGCAGCGTGCAGGCTCTGAAGCCCCTCGACCTCGACATCGCCGGCGGCGAGCTGATCGCGTTCCTCGGCCCCTCGGGGTGCGGCAAGACCACCACGCTGCTGCTGATCGCAGGAATCTACCGGGCCGACGAAGGCGAGATATGGTTCGGTGACAGGCGGGTCGACGGGCTCCACCCGCGGGACCGCGACGTCGGCATGGTGTTCCAGTCGTACGCGCTCTACCCGCACCTGACGTTGTTCGAGAACATCGCCTTCCCGCTGCGCCTGAAGAAGGTGCCGAACGACGAGGTCAAGCGGCGGGTCGAGCACATCGCCGAGGTCCTCGGCATCGCCGAGCAGCTCCACCGCCGGCCCTCGCAGGTATCCGGCGGCCAGCAGCAGCGCGCGGCGATCGCCAGGGCGCAGGTCAAGGAGCCGAGCGTCCTGCTCCTCGACGAGCCGCTGTCGAACCTCGACGCCAAGATCAGGCTCCAGGCCCGCGGCGAGATCAGGCGCCTGCAGAAGGAGCTGGGCGTGACGAGCATCCTCGTGACGCACGACCAGTCCGAGGCGCTGGCGATGGCCGACAGGGTGGCCGTGTTCAGCGACGGCCAGCTGCGCCAGTTCGCCACGCCCGACGAGCTCTACGCGCGCCCCGCCGACGCCTTCGTGGCCTCGTTCGTGGGCTTCCCGCCGATGAACCTGTTCGAGGGCGAGGTCAGGGGTGGGGAGTTCCTCACCGACGGTCTCAGGGTCCCCGTGCCACGCTCCTGGCCCGAGGGCAGGGCTAGGCTCGGCATAAGGCCCGAGCACGTGCGCCTGGAGGGAGACGTCGAGGGCGAGATGGTCGGCTTCGAGCCGCAGGGCCGCGAGTTCCTGGTCAACGTGCGCGTCGGTGCCAGGCAGCTCCAGGTCCTGACCACGGCCCGTCCGCCCGACACCTCGACCCTGCGCCTGTCGTTCCCGCCCGACCACTTACACCTCTTCGACGAGGAGGGTGCGAGGCTCGACGTATGAAGCTGCCCGCGGCGCTCGACTACGCCGGTCGCAGGGTCCTGATCAAGTTCCACAAGTTCGGTTCCGGCCTCGGCCACCATCCGCCCAACTGCCTGGCCGCGCTGGAGGAGGCGCTCCAGGGCGGCGCCGAGGTGGTCGAGTTCGACGTGAGGCTCTTGGGGGACAACCGCTACGTGCTCCTCCACGACCAGACCCTCGAGCGCGAGACCGACGCCGTCGGCCTCGTGAGCAAGCTCGACTCGCGGTCGATCGGGAGCCTGCGCGTGCGCGGCGGCACGGTGGCCCCGGCGCTGCTCGACGACGTCGTGAAGCGCCTGGCCGAGCACCGCTCGCCGCTCAAGGTGCAGGTCGACCTCAAGGAGGTCATGCCGCTGACGACCGAGGCGGCTCGGTCCCTGCTCGACACGCTCGCCGTGATGCGCGCGAACCCGTGCCTGAAGGTCGTCGTGGGCTGCCTCGCCGACTGGAACCTGCGGGCGCTGCGCCGGCTCGACCCCACGCTCGACGTCGGCAACGACCCCGCCTTCTACATCCACGCGCCGTTCCCCGGCTTCGAGATGCCGCTGCCCACGCGCATCAACGCCTACGGCTACTGCGACGACCACCCGCTGGGCTACCGCAAGGTCATGCCGGTCGCCGAGTACCTGCGCGACCGCATCGACGTCGTGGCCGGCCAGGTGCCCGGAGCCTGCGAGTTCTACCTGCACAGGGCGTTCGTGGCGCGCTGCCTCGAGGACGGCTTCGACGTGGTGCGCTACCTCGCCCGCGAGCACGGCGCGCTCGTCGACGTGTGGACGCTCAACCCCGGTGACGAAGACTTCGAGACGCACCTCAAGGTGGCGCTCGAGGCGGGCGCCGGCCAGGTCACGACGGACTCGCCGGTCGGGGTCGCCGCGGCCGTGGCGGCCTGGGCGGGATGAACGCCGTCCTCGTCCTGATCGACAGCCTCAACAGGAGCTCCCTGGCGGCCTACGCCCCCACCCACGTCCAGACGCCGAACATCACGCGGTTCGCGCAGCGCGCCCACCGCTTCGACCAGCACTTCGTGGGGTCGCTGCCGTGCATGCCGGCGCGCCGGGAGATCTACGCCGGCCGCCGGGAGATGATGTGGCGCCCGTGGGGACCGCTGGAGCCTTACGACAGGCGGCTGCCGCGGCTGCTCGAGGAGCTGGGCCACCGCACGGCGATCGTCACCGACCACTACCACTACTGGTCGGAGGCGGGGAACGGCTACCTGCAGTCGTTCCAGTCCACGACGCTGGTCAGGGGCCACGAGACCGACGCCTGGCAGCCCCCGGCGCGCCCCGACGAGGAGGTGCCCGGCTGGGTCGCCCGCATCGAGGAGTACCGTCCGGCGCAGGCGCGGCGCTACTGGGCGAACGTGCGCGGCTTCCGCGGCGAGGAGGACTACTTCCCGGCGCGCGTGTTCACGGCCGCGGCGCAGTGGCTGCGGAGGAACGCCCGCGAGGCGCCGTTCTTCCTGCAGGTCGAGTCGTTCGACGTCCACGAGCCGTTCGACGTGCCCGAGCCGTACCGCTCCATGTACGCCGACGGCTCGAAACGCGACCTCTTCGACGTCTGGCCGCCCTACCAGGACCCCGAGGCGCTGAGGCGCTTCCTCGCGCGTGCCAGCCCCGAGGAGGTCGCGTTCGTCGGGGCGCAGTACCACGGCAAGCTGACGATGGTGGACAGGTGGCTCGGCGAGCTCTGGCGCGCGCTCGACGAGCTGGGCCTGTGGGAGGAGACGGTCGTGGTCCTCACGACCGACCACGGGCACGACCTCGGTCAGCGCGGCGCCTTCGGCAAGCAGTGGCCGCACTACGACTCGCACGCGAACATCCCGCTGCTGGTCCACCACCCGCACCACCCGCCGCCCGCCGAGCCGCACCGCGCGCTCACGTCCACGGTCGACCTGCACGCGACGCTGCTCGAGGCCCTCGGCGGCGACCCGGGCGGCTCGCCCCACAGCCGCAGCCTGATGCCGCTCCTGCGCGGCGAGACGAGGACGCACCGCGAGGCGCTCCTCTACGGCACCTGGGGCCAGGGCGTCGGCTGCACCGACGGCGAGTGGACGGTGCTCAAGTCCCAGACCGACGCCGCGCCCCTCTACGCCTACACCTGCTCGGTCTACAGGTCGCAGGTGGCCGAGACCGACGTCGCGCCGGTCGGCCAGGGCCGCTTCCTGCCCGGCGTCGACCTGCCGCAGTGGCGCATCCCCGTGACGCGCATGCAGCTCCCGCTCGGCAGGCCCGACCTGCTCTTCCACCGCGCCGAGGACCCCCTGCAGGAGCGCGACCTCTGGGACGCCGAGCCCGGGAAGCGCCGCGAGATGCTCGACAAGCTGCGCGCCCTGCTGGACGAGGAGGGCTGCCCCGAGGAGGGCTACGTCAGGCTGGGGCTCTCGGCCTGAGCCGCGGCTCGCGAGTCCGGACGGCCCTCACGGCCCCAGCGACAGGTAGCGCGCGTACGCCTCCTCCAGCGCCTCGGCCTCCGCCGGGTCGGGCTCGAACCAGGCCGCGGCGCGGGGCTCCCTGGGCGGCGCGTGGCCGAGCCCGCGCCACGCCAGCCAAGCGGCGCCCTCCGCCGCCCCGGCCTCGGCCTCGCGGCCGTCGGGGCCTGCCGGCCTGCCGATCGGCGCGCCCAGCACCGTCGCCAGCAGCCGCAGCCACAGGTCCGACCGCGCCCCGCCGCCGGTGGCCAGCCAGCGCGAGGGGGCGGCCAGCGGCGCCATCGCCTCGTACGCCTCGCGGAGCGAGAAGGCCACGCCCTCGAGGAGGGAGCGGACCACGTCGGCCCGCGTGGTGGCGAGAGAGAGGCCGTGGAAGGAGCCGCGCAGGTCCGGCCGCAGGTGCGGGCTGCGCTCGCCGGCGAGGTAGGGCTTGAACGTCACGCCGTTGGCGCCGGGGCGCGACGCGGCGGCCTCGGCCACGATGTCGTCGTAGCGCGCTCCCGGCGCGAACACGTCGCGGTACCAGCGCAGGCTGCCCGCCGCCGAGAGCGTCACGCCCAGCAGGTGGAAGCCGCCGTCGGCGTGGGCGAAGAGGTGCACCCGCCCGCGCGGCTCCGGCGTCGGCTCCCTCAGCGCGGCGAAGAGCACCCCGCTGGTGCCGAGGCTCACGCTGCCGACCTCGGGATGGTCGGCGCCGAGGGCCAGGGCCGTCGCCGCCGCGGCGTTGTCCCCCGCGCCCGCGACGACGGGCAGGTCGGCGGGCAGCCCGACGCGCGACGCCACGCTGGGCAGCAGCCCGCCCACGACCGCGTCGGAGCTGACGAGCGGCGGCCACAGGCCGGGGTCGAGGTCGACGGCGGCGAGGACCTCCTCGTCCCAGGTCCGCGCGGCGAGGTTGTAGGCGCCGGTGCCGGAGGCGTCGCTCGGCTCGGCCGCGCGCTCGCCCGTTAGGCACGTGGCCACGTGGTCCTTGGGCAGCGCGACGCGCTTCGTGCGCGCGAACGCGTCGGGCTCGTGACGCCTGAGCCACAGGACCTTGGGCAGCTGGAAGCCGGTCACCGCCGGGTTGCCGGTGCGGGCGATCAGGCGCTCGCGGCCGACCGCCGCCTCGATCTCGGCCGCCTCGGCGGCGGTGCGCTGGTCGTTCCACAACAGCGCCGGGCGCACGACCCGCCCGGCGTCGTCGGTCGCGACCATCCCGTGCATCTGGCCGGAGAGGCCGATGCCCGCCACGCGGTCCGCGCCGACCTGGGCGGCCACCTCGCGCAGCCCGGCCTCGACCGCGGCCACCCAGTCGGCCGGGTCCTGCTCCGTCCAGCCCGGCCGCGGCGTGTGGAGCGGCACGGGGTCGTCGGCGGCGGCGACGACGCGTCCCTCGCGGTCCATCGCCACGACGCCGACCCCGCTGGTGCCGACGTCCACCCCGATGACGAGGTCGGCGTCAGACGTGCCCGGCGGGCTCACCGGCGGTGCTCCCTGGTGACCGCGCCCATCTCAGCGGACGCCCAGCAGGACCTCGACCGTGAGCTGGTCGATGCGCTCGAGGCCGGGTCCGCGCCGCCTGAGCGCGGGCAGGTCGAACTCGCGCGCCTTGAGCCGCGCGGCGCCCTCGCGCGAGTAGACGGGCGGCCACTCGCCGTCCGGGTCGTCGACGCGGTACCGCGCCAGCGCCGCCTGCAGCTCCTCGTCCGCCTCGAAGCGCCGCACCTTCTCGGCCAGCATCTTGTAGGTGCGCATGCAGCCGCGGGCGAACTCCCACACGCCCTCCTCGTCCTCGGTGCGCAGGGCGTGGGCGTCGAAGTGCCGCGGCCCGTCGTAGTGCTCCTCGAGCAGCATGACGGTGAAGAAGGCGGTCTTCAGGTTCTCGGCCCCGAAGCGCAGGTCCTGGTCGAAGCGGCTCATGAGCTGGTCGTTGAGGTCGACGTGGAACAGCTTGCCCGCGTCGATTGCCGCCGCCAGGGCGTGCGGGTACGAGAGGCCGGCCATCGTCTCGTGCGCGAGCTCGGGGTTGAGGCCCACCATCTCGGGCCGCTCCAGCGTGGCGATGAAGCCGAGCGCGCTGCCGACCGTGGGCAGGAACGCGTGGCCGCGCGGCTCGTTGGGCTTGGGCTCGAGCGCGAAGCGCAGGTCGTAGCCTTGGTCGACCACGTACTCGCAGAGGTAGTTCAGGCAGTCGCGGTACCAGGCGAGCGCGTCCAGGAGCTTGCCGCCGGCGTCCACCTCGGCGCCCTCGCGGCCGCCCCAGAACACGTACGTCTTGGCGCCCAGCTCCACCCCCAGGTCGATCGCGCGCATCGTCTTGCTGAGCGCGTAGTTGCGGACCCGCGCGTCGGCGCTGGTGAACGCGCCGTCCTTGAACACCGGGTCGCGGAAGAGGTCCGTCGTCGCCATCGGCACGACCAGGCCGTTATCCGCCAGCGCGCGGCGGAAGCGGGCGACGATGCGGTCGCGCTCGTGGGCCGGCGTGCCGTCGGGCACCAGGTCGCTGTCGTGGAGGTTGACCCCCCAGGCGCCGAGCTCGGCGAGCTTGGCCACGACGTAGGTCGGGTCGAGCGGCTCCCGCGTGGGCCTGCCGAAAGGGTCGAGGCCCACGTTGCCTACCGTCCAGAGCCCGAACGTGAAGCGGTCCTCGGGCGTGGGGGCGTAGGGGTCCACGGCTAGAACGCCGTCCACTTCAGGTCGCTGGCGGCGCTCTGCACGGTGCGCTCGATGAAGCGCACGCCGCGCGCGCCGTCCTCGACCGTCGGGTAGTCGCCCGCCGGGTCCTCGTTCCGCTCGCGACGGAGGATCGCGTCGGCGACCTCGCGGTAGACGTTGGCGAAGGCCTCGAAGAACGCCTCGGGGTGGCCGGACGGCAGGCGGGTGAAGCGCTGCGCCGCCTCGCCCAGGTAAGGGTTGCCGCGGCGGAGGAGCTGGACCGGTCCCTCGAGCGGGGCGAACCAGAGGTAGTTCGGGTCCTCCTGGCGCCAGGAGAGCGCGCCCTTCTCGCCGTAGACCTGCAGGACGAGGTCGTTCTCGTGGCCGATCTCCACCTGCGACGCCATCAGGACGCCCTTGGCGCCGCCTTTGAAGCGCAGGAGCATGTTGCCGTCGTCGTCGAGCCGCCGGCCGGGCACGAAGGTCGTCAGGTCCGCGCAGATCGCCTCGATCTCCAGACCCGTCACGGTGGAGACGAGGTTCTCGGCGTGCGAGCCGATGTCGCCGATCGCCCCGGCCACGCCGCTGCGGGCGGGGTCGGTGCGCCAGTCGGCCTGCTTCGACCCCGTGTCCTCGAGCTTCGTCGCCAGCCAGCCCTGGTGGTAGCCGACGACGACCTTGCGGATCGCCCCGAGGTCGCCGCGGCGCACCATCTCGCGCGCCTGCTTCACCATGGGGTAGCCCGTGTAGTTGTAGGTGACGGCGAAGACGACGCCGGTGCGCTTGACGGTCGCCACCAGGTCCTCGGCCTGCTCGGTCGTGTGTACGAGCGGCTTGTCGGACACGACGTTGAACCCCGCCTCGGCGAAGGCCTTGGCCACGGGGTAGTGGACGTGGTTCGGCGCGACGATCACGACGAGGTCGATGCGGTCGCCCTCGGGCCGCTTCAGCTCGCCCTCGAGCATCGCCTCCCAGGTGGGGTAGTTGCGGTCGTCGGGCAGCCCCAGCGCCTCGCCCGAGCGGCGCGCCTTCTCGGGGGTGGAGGAGAGGGCGCCGGCCGCGAGCTCGTAGCGGTGGTCGAGCGCCATCGCGTGGCGATGCACGGCCCCGATGAACGCGCCCTCGCCGCCCCCGACCATGCCGTAGCGCAGCCGGCGCGTCACGACCGCCCTCCGGAGCGCCCCTCCTCGGCGAAGGCCGCGTCGAACGCGGTGGCCGAGGGCGCGAAGTCGAGGCTGCGGCAGAACGACGCCGACTCCGTGGCGCCGTGGACGCGGTCCATGCGCACGTCCTCCCACTCGACGGAGAGGGGCCCCTGGTAGCCGATGTCGTTCAGCGCGACGATGATCTCCTCGAAGTCGACGTCGCCGCGGCCCACGCTGCGGAAGTCCCAGTAGCGGCGCGGGTCGCCGAAGGACGTGTGGCCGCCGAACACGCCGGCCTCGCCGTTGCCGCGGCCCCACCAGACGTCCTTCATGTGGACGTGGACGATGCGGTCGGCGAAGCGCCGGATGAAGCCCACGTAGTCGACGCCCTGGTAGGCGAGGTGCGAGGGGTCGTAGTTGAACCCGAACGCCGGGTGGCCGCCCACGGCCTCGATCGCGCGCTCGGCCGAGGCGACGTCGAAGGCGATCTCGGTGGGGTGCACCTCGAGGCCGAAGCGCACGCCCAGCTCCTGGTAGGCGTCGAGGATCGGCGTGAAGCGCCGCGCGAAGTCGTCGAAGCCCTTCTGCCAGTACTCCTGCGAGGTCGGCGGGAACGCGTAGAGGGAGTGCCAGATCGAGGAGCCGGTGAAGCCGTTGACGACCTTCACGCCGAGGTTGGCCGCGGCCTTGCCCGTGGCGATCATCTCCTCGGCGGCGCGCTGCCTGACGCCCTCGGGGTCGCCGTCGCCCCACACGTGCGCCGGCAGGATCGCGCGGTGGCGCTCGTCGATCGGGTCGCAGACCGCCTGGCCCACGAGGTGGTTCGAGATGGCGAAGAGCTGCAGGCCGTGCTCGGCGAGCAGCGCCTTGCGTTCCGCCGCGTAGGACGGGTCCTCCGCGGCTCGCCTGACGTCGAGGTGGTCGCCCCAGCAGGCGAGCTCCAGTCCGTCGTAGCCCATCTCGCGCGCTAGCGGCGCCAGCTCGGCGAGCGGCATGTCGGCCCACTGGCCGGTGAAGAGCGTTATAGGCCGTGGCATCTGACCTCCTGAGTAGGGCCTCCTGGGCGCGGAGGCGCGCCCGGGAGCTGGGTGGACGTAGTGGCGGCCGCCGGGACGGGCGTGGGGCGGCCATGTCGCCGCCCCACGCACGCTCCTGGGCCCGGGTTCAGAAGGGGCTGTCGGGGAAGTAGTAGTCCGCCGCGTTCTCCTGGGTGATGAGCGGGCTGTCGAGGATGTAGCGACCGAGGATCGGCACCGAGGAGACGAAGTTGAGGGCCGTGATCTCCATGGCGGTGGCGATCATCCCCGGCGGGTAGAGGACGTCGACGGGCACCAGCGGGTCGCCGTCCATGACGCCCTTGATGATCTCCTTCATGCCCGCGCCGCCGACGACGAACATCTCGTTCTCGCGGTTCGCCTGGCGCAGCGCCTCGATCACGCCGAGCGTGATGTCGTCGTCCTGGGCCCACACCGCGTCGATCTCGGGGAAGCGGGTGAGGAAGTCCTGCATCACCTCGAAGCCGTCGTCGCGGTTCCAGTTCGCGTACTGGCTGTCGAGGACCTCGATGTCGGTCTGCTCGATCAGCTCCATGAAGGCGTCGAAGCGCTCGTTGTCGATCGTCGTGGGGATGCCGCGCAGCACGACGATCTTGCCCTGGCCGCCGAGGCGATCGATGATGTACTCGGCCGAGACGCGGCCCATGGCGGCGTTGTTACCCGCGACGTAGACGTCCTCGATGCCCTCGCGGGAGAGGCCGCGGTCGACGACCGTCACGAAGATCCCGCGCTCCTTCACGCTCGCGACCGGCTCCGTGAGCGGGTCGGACTCGAACGGCAGGATGACCAGCGCGTCGATGTCGTTGATGGCGATGAGGTCCTCGATGTCGTCGGCCTGCTCGCTGGCGCTGCTGGCCGTGTTGATCACGATCCGCAGGTTCGGGTAGGTGGCCTCGAGGCGCTGCTTGGCCTGCTCTGCCCACCAGTTCACGCCGCCGGTCCAACCGTGCGTGGCGGCGGGGATCGAGACCCCGATGACGTACTCCTGCGCGAAGGCCGCGCCGGCTGCGAGCGCGGCGACGAGGGCTAACGTACGGAGCGAACGGAACATGTGACCTCCTGTGAAAGGTGGCGAAGTCCTCCTGGTGCCTGTGGACCCGGGGCGCGGGCCCCGGCGCGTGGTGCTCGCGGTCCTCCTACCAACCTCCCCTCAGCGGCCCTGGCGACCGCGCTGCAGGAACACGGCGCCGATGATGATGAGCCCCTGAACGGCACCGTTCAGGTACTCGCTGATGACGGAAGTGAGGTTCAGGACGTTGCCGATCAGCGACAGCATGACGGCGCCGACGACGGTCCCCCACACGTGGCCGGACCCGCCCTTGAGGGCGGTGCCGCCGATGATCACGGCCGCGATGGCCTCCAGCTCCCACAGGATCCCGGTGGAGCCCGAGGCCGACCCCAGCCGCGGCACGTAGAGCACGACGGCGATGGCCACGCAGAGGCCCTGGATCACGTAGGTGAGGGTGCGCACGCGCTCGACGCGGATGGCGGCGTAGCGCGCGACCTCGGCGTTGGAGCCGATGGCCCTGACGTAGCGGCCGAAGCGGGTGCGGTGCAGCAGGACCGCCCCCACCAGCGCCACGGCGGCGAACACCCACACCGGTATCGGGATGCCGAGGAAGTAGCCGTAGAAGACGGGCCGGTAGACGCCGCGCAGGGCGAAGTCGAGGGAGATCGTGCCGCCGTTGGCGAGGTAGGTGACGAGGGACCGGAAGATGCCCAGGGTCCCCAGCGTGACGATGAACGGCTCGATGCGGCCCCTGGTGATCGCGAGGCCGTTGAGGGCGCCGGCCACGAGGCCGCCCACCACGACCAGCGCGACGCCGAGCAGGATCGCGCCCACCGGGGACACGTCGCCCCGGATGGCGTTCATGAACATGATCATCGCCCCGGCCAGGAACGCCGCCATCGACCCCACCGAGAGGTCGATGCCGCCGGCGATGATCACGAAGGTCGCGCCCACGGCGATGATCCCGATGAACGCCGAGCGCGTGAGGACGTTGAAGATGTTCGTGGAGGTCAGGAACGACGGGTGGATCAGCGCCCCGATGACCACCAGCAGGACGAGGCCGAGCAGCGGCGTGAGCTGCTGCCACGGCACGCTCCTGACCCTGTGCCGCCAGGTGGGCGCGGTGGCGACCTCAGGCACCGACATGGGCTTCCGAGGTCCTCGTCTGGGCGAGCGGTACGTCGCTGCGCAAGCCGGTCGCGTAGGCCATCACCGTCTCCTCGGTCAGGTCGTCGCCGGAGAGCGTCCCGGTCACCCTGCCCCTGTGCATCACGACGACGCGGTGGGACAGGCCGAGGACCTCGGGCAGCTCGCTGGAGATCAGCACCACCGCCACGCCTCTCGCGATCAGCTCGGCGACGTAGAAGTAGATCTGACGCTTGGTCCCGACGTCGATGCCGCGCGTCGGCTCGTCGAGGATCACGACGTCCGGGTCGGTCAGCATCATCTTCGCCAGGACGACCTTCTGCTGGTTGCCGCCGGACAGGGCCTTGGCGGGCACCGCCACGTCGCGGACGCGGACGTCGAACTCCTCGACGGCCTTCCGCAGGGCGCCCTGCTCGGCGCGCAGGTCCACGAAGGGCTTGGCGAACAGCTCCAGGGCCTGCAGGGTCACGTTCTCGCGCAGCAGCTTGTCGAGCAGCAGCCCCTTGCCCTTGCGGTCCTCCGTCAGGTAGGCGACCTTGTCGCGCTTGGCGTCGGCGGGGTGACGCCACCTGACCACGCGGCCGTCCTTGCGCACGGTCCCGGTGGCGGGCCTGAGGCCGAGGACGCCCTCGAAGAGCTCGGTGCGCCCCGCCCCGATCAGCCCGGCGACGCCCAGCACCTCGCCGCGCCTCACCGACAGCGAGGCGTCGGTGACGAAGCCGGGCACGCTGAAGCCCTCGATCTCGAGCGCCACCGGCGCGTCCGGCGGCGGCGCGGTCTTCGGCGGGTACATGTCGGCCAGGTCGCGGCCCACCATGCGCTTGGCCATCTCGACGGGGGTCAGCTCGGCGGCGTCGTAGGTGCCGATCTTGTGGCCGTCGCGCAGGATCGTCACCCGGTCGGCGATGGCCTTGACCTCCTCGAGCTTGTGCGAGACGTAGAGGATGGCCACCCCGTCGGCCACGAGGCGCTTGACGAGGTCGAAGAGCACCTCGGTCTCGCGGCCGGTCAGCACGTCGGTGGGCTCGTCCATGCACAGGACCCGCACGTCGCGGGAGACCGCCTTGGCGATCTCGACCATCTGCGCCTGGGATACCGACAGCTCCCGCACCTGGCGCGTGGCGGGCACCGAGCACTTGAGCGAGTCGAGCAGCCGGCGGGTCTCCTCGCGCGCCCTGCGCCTGTCGACCAGCCCGAAGCGGTGCGGCTCGCGGCCGAGGAAGATGTTCTCCTCGACCGTCAGGTGCGGCACGAGGCTCAGCTCCTGGTGGATCAGGACGATGCCCGCCGACTCGGCCTCGTTGGAGTCCCTGAAGCTGACGGGGCGGCCGTCCAGCCACACCTCCCCGGCGCTGGGCGTGAGGTAGCCGGAGAGCATCTTCATCAGCGTCGACTTGCCGGCGCCGTTCTCCCCGACCAGGGCGTGCACCTCGCCCGGGCGGACGTCGACGTCCACGGCGTGCACGACCTCGATCGGTCCGAACGACTTGCTCAGCCCGACGCCGCTGAGAACCGCTTGGGCAGCCATGCGCCTCCTGAGGGCCTAGCCAGGAGCGAGGGCGGGGTCACCGCCGCCTACTTCCAATGACTATCTAAGTAAATGCTACGCTACCGGTCGCAGGGCAGGCCAGTCAAGGCTCGCCGCCCCACGGGAGGCAAGTGGGTCGCAAGGGAGGCCGTCTCAACCCGGCGCTCGTGAGGCGCCTCAACGTCGCCAGGGTGTTCCACGCCCTGCGGCTGGCCGGCGGCGCCACGCAGGCGGAGCTGGTGGCGCGCACCGGGCTGGACCCCGCCACCGTGTCGGCGGTGGTGAGGCAGCTGCGCGCCGACGGCTGGCTGGTGGCCACCGCCGCGCCCTACCCCGAGCGCCGGGGCAGGCCGCCCATGCGCCTGGAGATCGACCCCGCCGCCGGTCTGCTCGTCGGCGCCAGGGTCGAGCCCGGCGTCGTCCGCGTGCTGGCGGCGACGCTCGACGGCCAGCCGGTGAGGAACTGGCAGGGGCCAGCGGGCGAGGACCCCGACGCGGCGGTGGCCGACCTGGGGCGGGCCGTGGACGCGCTCCTGGGCGAGCTCGGCGTCGACTGGACGGCCGTCAAGGCGGTCGGCGTGGGCGTCCCGGCGCTGGTGGCGCGCGGCGGACACCTGGCGTTCGGCCCCAACCTGGGCTGGCGGGACGTGCCGATGCGCGAGCGCCTGGCCGGCCTCTGGCCCGTGCCCGTGGTCGTCGACAACGACACCAAGGCGGCGGCGCTGGCCGAGAAGCTGTTCGGGACGGCCCAGCACGCCCGCGACTTCGTCATGATCGCCGGGCACTCGGGGATCGGGGGAGCGCTCTACCTGGGCGAGCGCCTCGTGCGCGGGTCGGGCGGCTTCGCCGGGGAGATCGGGCACGTCACCGCTGTCCCCGGCGGCCGCCGGTGCGCCTGCGGCGACCGCGGCTGCCTCGAGGCCTACCTGGCCGAGCGCGCCGTCGTCGAGCAGCTCAGGGACCGCGCCGTCGACGTGGCCAACTACCGCGAGGCGGCGCAGGCCTGCGCCGACGGCGACCCTGCGGCGCTCGGCCTCCTCGAGGAGCTGGGGGACCTGCTGGGCCGGGTGCTGGCCGACCTCGTCGACCTCCTGGACCCGGAGCTCATCGTCCTGGGCGGCTCGATGACACACGTGGTCCCTTACCTGCTGCCGGCCGTCGCGCGTCGCCTCGAGCAGCCGGCCCTCACCGGCGTCCGGCCGCCGTGCCGCGTCGTCGCCTCCCAGTTCGGTCCGGAGGCCGTCACGATGGGCGGCGTGGCGCTGGCGCTGGAGGCGGTCCTCGGCCTGCCCGCCTGGTGGGAGGACCCCGACGCCGTCCCGGCCGGCGACGGCGCGGGCTGACCGCCGAGGCCGGTCGCGACCGGGGCGTGGCGTTCGCGCTCGGCGACCTCGGCCACGCCGACGTGCCCTACGTGCCCGAGAGGGACAGGTGGGCGCTCAGGGAGCTGGGGCCGGGCCTGGAGGCCTCAGATGTCTAGCGGCCGCCCGCCGAGGTGCCAGCCGCCGCAGTACTCGCACCTGTAGATGCCCTTCTCCTGGCCGTACTGCAGGCGCACCAGGGCCTGGGCCTCGAGGGCCTCGCGCTGCGTGAGGTAGCGCTTCTTCCGCTTGCAGGCGCGCTCCTCGCGCTCCCTCAGCTCCTCCTGTGAGGGGCGTCTCCGCGGGCGGTTACGGGCCTTCCTGCCCACGCGCGCATCGTCGCACGGCGGCGCTCACCGCGGGCGTCGCCCGCCCACCGACCACGAGCCGCCCCTGCCGCCGGTCCACGCGGCCCCGCCGCCGGGGGGTCGGGAGGCCACGGCCGCCGCGACCTCGTCCAGCGGCACGCGGTAGGCGAAGCGCGTCTTGAGGTACCAGACCTCGAGGCCGAGGCGGGTGCGCTCGGCGTCGCCGGGCGGGATGCCGAGGCGCTCCGCGTACTCCGCCGCCCTGTTCACGGCCAGGTCGAAGAGCTCGTCGCGCGGCGAGGCCACGACGCCGAGGATAAGCGCCGCTCAGCTCCCGTTGCGGCTGCGGACCCTGTAGCCCATCGCCTCCAGCGCCCGGCGGCCCGCCTCCTGCGCGGCCGCGTCCTCGAACGCCAGCCGCACGGCGCCGCCGGACTCGCGCACCGACAGCACCTCGATGTCCTTGATGTTCACGTTCGCCTCGGCCAGCGCCGCCGTGATGCGCGCGAACTCGCCGGGCCTGTCGACGACGGCGACCACGAGCTCCCAGCGCGAGGCGAGCAGGCCGCGCTTCACCACGGGCACGGCGTCGCGGGCGCGCTTCGCCGCCTCCGCCTTGGCCAGCAGCTCCTCGGGGTCGTCGAGCGCGGCCTCGAGCCCGTCGAGGGCCCGCCGGAACGCCCGCAGCGCCGCGCGCACGGGGCCGGCGTTGGCCGCGACCATGTCGCGGCTCATGCGCGGGTCCCCGCTGGCGACGCGCGTCAGGTCGCGGAAGCCGCCGGCGGCCAGGAGCGCCTTCAGCGCCCGGTCCTCGCCCTCGTCGATCAGGCTCGTTAGCGCCACGGCGGCTAGGTACGGGAGGTGGCTGACGGCCGCGACGAGCTCGTCGTGCTTCTCGGGCGTGGTCTCGATGGGCCGCGCCCCGAGGCCCGTCACGAGGCCGCGGGCGGCCTCCAGCGCCTCCGGCGCGGTGGCAGCCACGGGCGTGAGGACCCAGACCGCGTTCTCGAGGAGCCCCGGGTCGGCGTTCACGACGCCGGCGCGCTCGCTGCCGGCCATCGGGTGGCCGCCGACGAAGCGGCCGGGGCCTCCCGGCCACGCAACGCCCGCGATCGCCTCGACCACCGGCCGCTTGACGCTGCCCACGTCCGTCACGACGGCGGTGGCGGGCAGGTGGGGGAGGAGCGCCGCGGCCAGGCCGGGCAGCTCCCTCGTGGGCGCGGCCAGGACGAGGAGGTCGACCTCGGCGAGCCAGTCGCCCTGTTCCAGTCGCGCCTCGTCGATGGCGCCGAGGCCCAGCGCGGCGTCGAGGGCCCGCGGGTCTTGGTCGAAGCCGACGACGCGGTGGGCGAGGCCGCGCTCGCGCGCGCCGAGCGCGACGGAGCCGCCGATCAGGCCCACGCCGGCGATGGCCAGCGTGCCCAGGGGCCGCACGTCAGAAGGTCTTCCCGAGCGCCCGCACGACGGGCTCGAGGCGCGCCATCAGGCCGGCGAACTCGGCCTCGTCGAGCTGCTGCGCGGCGTCGGACTTCGCCTCCTCCGGCCTGGGGTGCACCTCGACGATGATCCCGTCGGCGCCGGCGGCGGCCCCGGCGAGCGCCAGCGACGCGACCAGCGAGCGGCGGCCCGCGGCGTGGCTGGGGTCGACCCACACGGGCAGGTGCGAGAGCTCCTTGAGCACCGGTACGGCGCTGACGTCGAGCGTGAAGCGCGTCGAGGTCTCGAACGTCCTGATGCCGCGCTCGCAGAGCACCACCTGCGGGTTGCCCTGGCTGAGGATGTACTCCGCGGCCTGGAGGAACTCGCTGACCGACGTGGACATGCCGCGCTTGAACAGCACCGGCTTGCCGGAGCGGCCCACCTCGGCGAGGAGCGCGAAGTTCTGGGTGTTCCTGGCGCCGACCTGGAGCATGTCCGCGACGGACGCGACCTTCTCGACGAGCTCGGGCGTGGTGACCTCGGTGACGATGGGCAGGCCGGTGGCCGCGCGCGCCTCGGCGAGGATCTCGAGGCCCTGCTCGCCGAGGCCCTGGAACGCGTACGGGGAGGTGCGGGGCTTGTAGGCGCCGCCGCGCAGCACCTGCGCGCCGGCGCGCTTGACGATGTCGGCCGCCTCCAGCGTCTGCTCGCGGCTCTCGACGCCGCAGGGGCCGGCGGCGACGACGAACCGGCCGTTGCCGGTCTTCACCCCGCCGATCATCACGAACGAGTCGTCGTGCCTGAACTCGCGCGAGGCGAGCTTGAACGGCTTCGTGATGCGCACGACCGTCTCGACGCCCGCCAGCCCGGCGAAGTGCTCCCTGAGCTCCTCGGTGGGCGCGGGGCCGATCGCGCCGATCAGCGTGCGCGACTCGCCCTCGCTGACGTGGGGCATGAAGCCCCGGCTCTTGACCTCGCTTACGACCTTCTCGATCGACGCCGCGTCGGCGTCCTTACGCATGACGATGACCATGGGACCTTCTCTCGCGCTCTCGTCGGGACCGGCGTGGTCCCGCTCACTGGACGCGCCCTGGTCCTGACCGTCGCTTCAGAGGGGGAGACCAGCGGGCGCAGGGGTGGCGGACAAGCGGAAGTAGCCGTAGCCGTCTTCCACGGCACCACCTCCTCGGCGCGCTGGCGACATGCGCGGAAGTCTACTACCGAGGCAGCCCCGCTCGTCAACGGGGGCCGTCTCGGGTCCCGGGGCTGCGGGGGCCCAGCGGGACCCCGGCGCCGCCGGGGACGCGACGCCCCGCGAGCGCCCGGCGCGCGGGCGCCGGCGCGCGGGCACGCGGGCGCTCAGCGCGCCGGCTGGCGGAGGGCGGCCTCGACCAGCAGCCGGAAGGGCGCCAGGTGCTCCGCGAAGCGCTCGAACATCATCTCGGGGTGCCACTGCACGCCCACGACGAGCGGGCCGGACTCCGCCTCCACGGCCTCGACGACCCCGTCGCCGGCGCGGGCGACGGCGCGCAGCCCGGCCCCCACCTCGGAGATCGCCTGGTGGTGGTAGCTGTTCGTCCTCACGCGCGTGGCGCCGTAGGCGGCGGCCAGGCGGCTGCCGGCCTCGAGCTCGACCGTGTGCGAGGGGAAGCCGCGCAGGTCGCGCTGGTCGTGCTGGTGCGTGCCGGGCACGCTCGGCAGGTGCTGGTGGAGCTTGCCGCCGTGGGCGACGTTGAGCACCTGGCAGCCGCGGCAGACGCCGAGGACCGGCTTGCCGGCCTCGCGGAACGCGGCGTAGAGCGCGAGCTCGAAGGCGTCGCGCTCGGGGTCCACGGAGCCGAGGTCGCGGTCGGGCAGCGCGCCGAACAGCTCCGGGTCGACGTCGCCGCCGCCCGTGAGCAGCAGCGCGTCGGCGGTCCGCGCGTACTCGGCCGCCAGCTCAGGGTCGAGGTTCGCGACCATCAGCGGCAGCCCGCCCGCCAGGGCGACGGCCTGGGAGTAGTTGCGGCCCGTCATCGCGTCGTCGCGCCTCAAGGACGTCGTGCGCGGGACCGTCGAGGTGGTGAGCAGCACCGTGGGCCTGGGGGCGGCGGGCGTGGTCATGCCGCTAAGGTTACTCTTACGTCGCCCGCGGGGATGGGCCGCTCCGACGCCCGTCGCCCGAGGCGGCCGCGCGGGGCGCGGCGCGAGGAGGCAACGTGCCAGGCATCGCTGTCATCGGCGCGCAGTGGGGTGACGAGGGCAAGGGCAAGGTCGTCGACGCCCTGGCCAGCGAGGCCGACGTCGTCGTGCGCTACTCAGGCGGGGCGAACGCCGGCCACACCGTCGTCGTCGGCGGCGAGGTGTTCAAGCTGCACCACCTGCCCTGCGGCACCCTCCACGACAGGCCCGTCTCCGTCCTCGGCGGCGGCATGGTCATCGACCCGTGGGCCTTCGTGCAGGAGCTCGACGAGATGGCCGCGCGGCGCGACCCCGGCCGGGTCTGGGTCTCGCACGAGGCGCACCTGGTGCTGCCGCACCACCGCAAGAACGACGAGGGCGGCGGCTTCGTCGGCACCACCGGCCGCGGCATCGGGCCGGCCTACTCGGACAAGGCGCGCCGGGTCGGCATCAGGGCGGGCGACCTCGTAGACGAGGCCGTGCTGCGCGAGCGTCTCGCCCGCCTGCTCGAGGCCAAGCCGAACTCCACCGCGCGGGTCGGCTGGACCAGCGTCGACGCCGCGATGGCCGAGCTCGACGCCGTCCGCCACCGCATCGTGCCGCTGGTGCGCGACACCGGGGCGCTCGTCAGGCAGGCGCTCGCCGAGGGCAAGCGCGTGCTGTTCGAGGGGGGCCAGGGGACGATGCTCGACCTCGCGTACGGCACCTACCCCTACGTCACCAGCAGCCACCCCACCGTGGGCGGCATCCTCATCGGCGCCGGCGTGAGCCACAGGGCCCTCGAGGCGGTCTACGGCGTCGTGAAGGCGTTCACCACGCGCGTCGGGCACGGGCCGTTCCCCACGGAGGTCCTGGACCCCGACCTCGCGCTGCGCCTGCGGGGCACCGGCGAGCAGCAGTGGGACGAGTACGGCACGACCACGGGCCGCGCCCGGAGGGTGGGCTGGCTCGACCTGGCGCAGCTCAGGTACGCCTGCGAGATCAACGGCTTCGACGGCCTGGTGCTCACGAAGCTCGACGTGCTCTCGGGCCTCGACCCGGTGCGCGTCTGCGTCGCCTACGGGCCGGGCGGGGAGCCCGTCTACCGCGACATGCCCGGCTGGGGCGACCTCGGCGGCATCGACAGGCGCGAGGACATGCCGGCGGAGCTCCAGGCCTACCTCGGCCTGATCGAGGAGGTCACGGGCACGCCCGTGGTGATGTTCTCGACCAGCCCCGAGCGCGCCCACACCTTCGGGAGGGTGGCTTGGTGAGGGCGGTGCTCGTCGCCGCCGCGCTCCTCCTGGTGCTGGCAGCCGCGGTGCTCGCGCTCGGCTGGGTCCTCTCGAGCCGCGTCGTCGTGCCGGCGCCGTACTCGCTGATGCCGGAGTTCGAGGTGGTCGCGTCCGACCCGGGGCCGCCGGTCACGGTCACGCTGCCGCGCACGGACAGCGGCAGACAGCACGCCGACGTCGACGCGAACGGCACGTACGCCCTGGTCTGGGACGGCGGCTACGGGCTCCTCGGGGAGGCGGTCGCGGACGCGGGCGGCGCCGTCACGCGGCGGCTCGACGTCGTCGAGGGCGAGCTGCCGGCCGCGGGCGCCCCGGCGCGCATCGACAACTTCGTGTACCGTCGCGACCCGCTGCGCGACCACGGCCTCGCCTTCGAGGACCTGACCCTGCGCGGCCCGGTCGGGAACGTGCGCGCCTGGTACGTGCCGCCGGCGCCCGAGCGCTCGCGGAGCCGCAGCGGCGCGCTCGTGCTGCACGGCCGGCGCCGCGGCGAGCTGATCGAGACGCTGCGGTTCGTCCCCCTGCTGCACGACCTGGGCCTGCACGTGCTGGCGCAGTCGTACCGGAACCACGACGCCTCCGACCCGAGCCCCGACGGCCTCTACCACTACGGCGCCAGCGAGTGGGAGGACGCGCTCGCGGGCGCCCGCGAGCTGCGCCGGCGCGGGGTCGACAGGGTCGTGCTCTTCGGCATCTCGATGGGCGGAGCGATCGCGCTCGAGGCCCTCGAGCGCTGGGGCGGCGACCTGCCCGAGGTCGTGGGCGTCGTGCTCGACTCGCCGCTCGTCGACCCCTACGCCGCCATCGAGCTCGGCGCCGCGAAGGCCGGGCTCCCCCTGCCGGGCCCCCTGACGCGCCTCGCCCTGGCCGTGGCAGGCTGGCGCACCGGCGTCGACTTCGGCTCGCTGGTGCAGGCCGAGTCGGCCGACCGCGTGCCCGTGCCGGTGATGGTCGTCGCCGGCACGGCCGACACGACGGTGCCGGTCGAGTCGGTCGACAGGTTCGTGAGCGCCCTGCGCGTCCCCGTCACCTACCACCGGCTCGAGGGCGTCGAGCACGTCGACGCCTGGAACCGCGTCGGGGCGGAGCGCTACGGCGAGTGGCTGCGGGCCTTCGTGGCCAGCCTCGAGGTGCGGGCGGCGAGCCGGTAGCTCTCCGCCGGCCTCAGCCGCCGTGGGCCGTCCTCAGCCCCTCTGGTCGATGGGGACGAACGTCTTGTCGCGCGGGCCCTGGTAGACGAGGCGCGGGCGCATGAGCTTGTTGTCGGCGTACTGCTCGTAGAGGTGCGCCATCCAGCCGGCGATGCGCGCCACGGCGAAGATCGGCGTGTACATCGCGGCCGGGAACCCGAGCATGCGGTAGACGGAGGCGCTGAAGAAGTCGACGTTCGGCCGCACCTGCTTGCCGCGCTTGGCCATCTCGCGCTCCATCACGCGCTCCATCTCGAGGCTCATCTCGAACCACTTGCTGTCGCCCGACTCCTCGGCCAGCTGGCGGCTGACCTCCTTGAGGACCTGGGCGCGCGGGTCGAGCACGCGGTAGACGCGGTGGCCGAAGCCCATCACGCGGCCGCCCGGCCGCGACAGGACGTCGAGCACGTAGGCCTCGACGTTCTCGACGCTGCCGATCTGCTCCAGGGCCTCCATCACGGCCTCGTTGGCGCCGCCGTGGAGCGGCCCCTTGAGGGTCGCGGTGGCCGCGGTGATCGCGCTGTAGACGTCGGTGAGGGTGCTGGCGGAGGCGCGGGCCACGAAGGTGCTGGCGTTCGAGCCGTGCTCGGCGTGCAGCACCAGCGCCACGTCCATCACGTTCGTGGCGGCCTCCGTCGGCTCCTCGCCCGTCAGCATGTAGAGGAAGTTCGCGGCGATCCCGAGGTCGGGGTGCGGCGCCAGCGGCTCCAGGCCCTGGCGCACGCGCTGGATGCCGGCGACGATCGTGGGGAACTGGCCCAGCAGCAGCTTGCCGATGCGCTTGACGTTGTCGAGTCCCGTGTCGTCGGCCTGCGGGTCGAGCGAGCCGAGGAGCGCCACCGCCGCGGTGAGGGCGTGCATCGGGTCGACGTCGCGCGGCAGCGCCTTCAGCATGTCGTTCACGGCCTGCGGGACCGCGAAGCACCGGGCGATATCGGCCTTGAACGCGTCGAGCTGGGCCCTCGTCGGGAGCTCGCCCTCCCACAGCAGGTGGACGACCTCCTCGAAGGTCGCCTTGTTCGCCAGCTCCCTGATGTCGTAGCCGCGGTAGATCAGCTCGCCCTTGGCGCCGTCGATGTGGCAGATCGAGCTGACGTCGATGTTGACGCCTTCCAACCCGCGGTGGATCGTCTGTTCCATCGTCTCTCTCTTCCTCGGCGAGCGGCCGGCCCCGGCCGCTGCGGGCGGCGCGCGCCGGAGCGCGCATCGGCAGTCTATAGGACGGTCCCGCCGTCTCCGCGCGTCGGTGTGGCCCACGCGGGCACAGCCCGGGCGCGGGTGGCGCCGGCGTCACCGTCTGGCGGGGCCCGGACGCGCGTTCCCGCCGGCGCGCGGCCTCAGCTCTCGCGCGCGGCGAGCAGCGGGCCTGGCAACCGGGTTCGCGCCACCCGCGGACCCTCAGCCCTCGCGCGCCGCGAGCAGCGCCACGCCCGCGGTCACGGCGCCGAGGAGCAGCGCGGTCACGAGGTCGGCGGCGGCGAGCCCCACCGCCAGGCCGATCAGCGCGAGGGCGCCGCCCACCACGAGGGGGAGGTGCGCCGGCGACGGGTCGAGGGCGTCGGCCATCGCCAGCGCCGCGCCGAGGCTGAGCAGGTAGGCGCCGTCCCAGCCCGCGACGGCCTCGAACAGGATCCCCACGCCCGAACCGGCGAGCGCCGCGCCCAGGAGCAGCGCGCCGCGGGCGCCGAGGCGCCCGTAGGCCACCAGGAAGGCGCCGCCGGCCAGCGTGGCCCACAGCCACGCCGAGCTGCCGAGCAGGCGCGCCAGGGCGGCGAGGCCGAGGCAGGCGGCCAGGGTCAGGGCGATGAGCGCGAGGGGCGGCAGCGAGCCCACGCGGCGGGCGAGCTCGCGCGCCATGTCGGGCAGGGCCGGAAGCGTGGACGAGCGCTCCACGACGCGAGGATAAGGCCGAGCGCGCCGCGCCGGCTGTGCTCGCGCATGCCGGCTCCGTTACGGATCGTGCCCGCGGGCCGGTGGTATCGTCAGCTCACTGTCCGTCCGTGGCCGGCGGGCTGTCGGTGCCGCCGGTTCGTCGCCTACGCCTCTGTCGGGGCCCTAGGCGCGATGGGCGCCAGGGCCGGTAGGGAGCGACGCATGATCCTTCAAGGGCAGGCCTTCGAGCCCTTCACGCAGGAGCCGATCCGGCTCATCGGCGACGGCGGCGAGTGGCTGGGCCGCTTCGACCTGGACCTCGAGCCCGCGCAGCTACGCGGGTTCTACCTGGACATGCTGCTGGGGCGGCTCGTCGACGAGAGGATGAGCCGCCTCCAACGTCAAGGGAAGACGAGCTTCGTCGCCCCCAGCGCCGGCCACGAGGCCGCGCAGGTGGGCCTGGCGCACGCCGTGCGCCCGGGCCACGACTGGCTCTACCCGTACTACCGCGACGTCTCGCTGGTGCTCGCGTTCGGCGTGCCGCTCGTCGAGTTCGTGGCCCAGGTGATGGGGACGCGCGCCGACCCGGCGAAGGCGCGGCAGATGCCTTACCATCCGGGCTCCGGCGAGCTCAACGTCTTCACGGTCGCGTCGCCGATCGGCTCGCACGTCCCGCCCGCCGTAGGCACGGCGCTGGCGATGAAGCTCGCGGGCAGGTCGCAGGTCGTGCTGTGCAGCTTCGGCGACGGCGCCACCAGCGAGGGCGACTGGCACGCCGGCCTGAACCTGGCCGGCGCGCAGGGCGCTCCCATCGTCTTCGCCTGCGAGAACAACGGCTACGCCATCAGCGTCGACCTGAAGAAGCAGACGGGCTCCGACAACATCGCCGTGAAGGCCCACGCCTACGGCATGCCCGGCTACCTCGTGGACGGCATGGACGTGCTGGCCTCGTACTACGTGGCCCGCGAGGCCGTCGAGCGCGCCCGCGAGGGCGTGGGTCCGGCGCTCATCGAGCTCGTCGTCTACCGCTACGGCGGCCACTCCTCGGCCGACGACGACGCCCGCTACAGGCCGCGCCAGGAGGTCGAGGCGTGGAAGCGGCGCGACCCGCTGACGCGCTTCCGCCGCTTCCTCGAGCGCCGGGGCCTGTGGGACGAGGACGAGGAGCAGCGCGCCCGCGCCGAGGTCGAGGCGCGCATCGAGGCGGCGGTGAACGAGGCCGAGGCCGCCGGCCCGCCGCCGGTCGAGTGGATGTTCGAGGACGTCTACGCCGAGATGCCCGAGCGCCTGGCCAAGCAGCGCCGGGAGCTCGAGGCGTGACGGACCGGGAGGGCGCCAGACCATGAGCCTGCAGACGATGGCGCAGGCCATCGCCGCGACGCTCGACAGCGAGATGGCGCGCGACGAGCGCGTCGTGGTCATCGGCGAGGACGTCGGCAAGCGCGGCGGCGTGTTCCTCGCCACCGACAGGCTGTTCGAGAAGTACGGCCCCGACAGGGTGATCGACTCGCCGCTGTCCGAGGCCGCGATCATCGGCGCCGCGCTGGGCATGGCCGTCTACGGCATCAGGCCCGTGGCCGAGATCCAGTTCGCCGACTACGTCTACCCCGGCTTCGACCAGCTCGTGTCGCAGGTCGCGAAGGTCCGCTACCGCTCGGGCGGCGCCTTCACCGCGCCGATGGTGGTGCGCATGCCGGCCGGCGGCGGCGTCCGCGGCGGCCACCACCACTCGCAGAACCCCGACGCGCACTTCGTCCACACGGCCGGCCTCAAGGTCGTCTACCCCTCGACTCCCTCGGACGCCGCCGGCCTCCTGCGCGCGGCGATCCGCGACGACGACCCCGTGGTCGTGATGGAGCCGAAGCGCCTCTACCGTGCCGTGAAGGAGGAGGTGCCGGAGGGCGACCACGTGGTCGCCATCGGCGAGGCGGCGGTGCGGCGCGAGGGTGACGACGTCGTGCTGGTGAGCTACGGCGGGAGCATGGCCGAGACGATGAAGGCGGCCGACGCGCTGCAGGAGCAGGGCGTAGGCGCGCACGTGATCGACCTGCGCTCGCTGCAGCCGTGGGACGAGGGCGCCGTGCTCGAGGCCGTCGCCCGCGTGGGGCGCGTCGTGCTGGTGAGCGAGTCGCCGCGCACCGCCGGCTTCATGGCCGAGGTCTCGGCGACGATCGTCGAGGAGGTCATGGACAGCCTCCTGGCGCCCCCGCTGCGCGTCGCGGGCTTCGACACGCCCTACCCCTACGCGCAGGACCGCGAGTACCTGCCCAGCCCGAACCGCATACTCCGCGCCGTCGAGCGCGTGCTGACGTACTGAGGCAGAGGAGGACTGGCTGACAGTGCCGCGTGAGCTGCTGCTGCCCGAGCTGGCCGAGTCCGTCGTCGAGGGCGAGATCGTCAAGTGGCTGGTGCCCGAGGGCGGCGCGGTCGCCAAGGACCAGCCCGTCGTCGAGGTGATGACCGACAAGGTCACCGTCGAGCTCCCCAGCCCCTACGCCGGCACGGTCGTGAAGCACCTGGCGGCGGAGGGCGAGGTCGTGAAGGTCCACCAGGCGATCGCGCTGATCGCCGAGCCGGGGGAGGCGGTGGGCGAGCCGCCGGGCGCTCCGGCCCCTGAGGCCGGGACGAGCCCGCGCGCCGCCGCCGGCGGGGCCCGCGCGCCCTCGGCTGCGGAGCCCGCTCATGACGGCGTCGCCTCCGCTGCGCGCGCCCCCGGCCACGGCGAGGAGGAGCGCTCGATCGTCGAGGGCGGCCCGCGTGCCTCCGAGGACCGCGGCGAGGAGCTGAGCCTCTTCAAGCCGGGTGACGCGCGCGGCGAGGAGCCCGTCCACCGCCTCTCGCTCCAGCGCGGCCAGGCCGCGGCCGCCGCGGTGGCGCCGCCCCCGGCCGCGCCCGCCCGGACCGCCGGCCCCGCGCCGGTGAAGGGCCCCTACGGCCGCGTGCTGGCCGTGCCCGCGGCGAGGAAGCTGGCCCGGGAGCTCGGCATCGACATCGAGCAGGTCGTCGGCAGCGGGCCGAACGGCCGCGTGCGCGTCGAGGACGTCCGCGCCCACGCCGAGAGGATGGCGGCCGCGCCCCCGGCGGCGCCGAAGGACGTCGCCGCCCTCGAGGAGCGCGTGCCCGTCCGCGGCCTGCGGCGACTGATCTCGCAGCAGATGGTGGCGTCGCACCTCCAGACCGTGCGCACGCTGCACGTCGACGAGGCCGACGTCTCCGGGCTCGTGGCGCTGCGCGAGCGCCTGAAGCCCGTGGCCGAGAAGCGCGGCGTGAGGCTGTCTTACCTGCCCTTCGTGATGAAGGCGGTCGTGGCGGCGCTTAAGGAGTACCCGGCCCTGAACTCGAGCCTCGACGAGGAGAGGGGCGAGATCGTCGTCAAGCGGTACTACAACATCGGCATGGCGGTCGCCGTGCCCGACGGCCTGGTCGTGCCCGTGGTGAAGGACGTCGACGGCCTGAGCCTCATCGAGGTCGCCGCCGAGGTGCAGCGCCTCGCCGAGGCCGCGCGCGCCGGCAAGCTCGCCCCCGACGACGTGAGGGGCGGCACCTTCTCGATCACCAACATCGGCAGCCTGGGCGGTCTCTTCTCGTTCCCGATCATCAACGTCCCCGAGGCCGCGATCCTGGGCCTGCACTCGATCAAGAAGCGCCCGGTCGTGCTGCCCGACGACTCGATCGCCGCGCGCTGGATGGTCTACCTCAGCCTCTCGTTCGACCACCGCGTGCTCGACGGCGCCGTCGCGGCCTCGTTCACGAGCCGGCTGATCGAGCTGCTCCAGACGCCCGAGGAGCTGATGCTCGACCTCTAGGCGGCGCGTACAGGCGAACGCGTACGGCCGCCGCCCTTCCTGGGGCGGCGGCCGTCGTCCCGTGAGGTCCGGGGGCTGGGCGCGACGCTCGGGGCGCACCGGCCCCGGCGGGGCGCGCCTCAGTCCAGCGTGGCGGCGAGGTGCGCGCCGAAGACGCCTTCCGGGTCGTAGGCGCGCCGCACGGCCTGCAGCCTGTCCCACACGCCCGGGAACGCGTCCCTCGGGGTGGCGCCGCCCGCGTCCAGGAAGCTGAAGAACGCCACGTCGCCCTCGCGCAGCGCGGCGCGCGCCTCGGCGATCCACGCCAGCGCCGGCGCCTGGTCGAGCGTCGGGGGACCGCCCGCGACGGTGCCGACCAGCAGGCGCCTCCGCCGGTGCGGGTAGGCGGTCTCGTCGTCCGGCACGCGCGCGATGGCGCCGCCCAGCGGCCTGAGCTGCACGGCCCGCAGGCCGGCCGCCGGGGCGGTCACGAGCGCGAGCACGCGCTCCGCGGTCGCGAGGTCCCAGGAGTCGCGGAAGGTGGTCGCGAACCTCAGGCGCAGCGGCGGCGCGCCCTCCGGCTCCTCGAAGAGGCTCGGGTAGGGCCTGGCCTGGACCTGGTCGGCCAGCGGCCTGGCCAGGGCCCGCAGCGGCGCGAAGGCCTCCCTCCCCGCCTCCTCGTCGCCGAGGTAGGCGCCCTGCACGAACACCAGGGCCTTGCCGTGGAGCTCGGGCGGGAAGAAGGGCAGCGGCGGCGCCAGCATCGTCTGGACGATCACCGTGAGCTCGTCGGGCGCCTCGAGGGCCGCGGCCACCACGCCGTGGAGCACCTCGGGGGAGGCGGGGAGCACCAGCATGCCGCCGTAGACGCTCGGCACGTCGCGCAGGGCGAAGCGCAGGCGCGTGATCACGCCCAGGCCGCCGCCTCCGCCGCGCAGCGCCCAGAACAGGTCGGGGTGCGCCTCGGCGTCGGTCCACACCGCGCGGCCGTCGGCCGTCACGACCTCGGCACCCAGGAGGTTGTCGACGGTGAGGCCGTGCGCGCGGCTGAGGAAGCCGAGGCCGCCGCCTATGGTCAGGCCCGCCACGCCCACGGTGGGCGTGTCGCCGAAGCCCGTCGCCAGGCCGTGCTCGCCCGCGGCCTTCGTGTACGCCCCCGTCGTCGCGCCGCCCTGCGCGGTGGCGACGCGACCGGGGACGTCCAGCTCGATCCCGTCCATGGCGCGCATGTCGAGCACGACCTTGCCGTCGCCGCCGCTCCAGCCGGCTGGGTGGTGGCCCCCGCCGCGCACCGCGAACGGCACCCCCTCGCCGACGAGCACGGCGACGGCGGCGGCGACGTCGTCCGTGTCGAGCGGCCTGACGATGGCCAGCGGCCGTGGGTCCCGCCCGGGCAGCGTGAGCTGCCTGGCGGCGTCGTAGCCGTCGTCCGCGGGCCTTATGACCCCGCCCCGGACGCGCTCGGCCAGCCGGTCCACGGCGCTGGCCACGATCTTCTCCTCGAGCATCTCCGCCTCCTGTCAGCCGGCCGGGTCGGCCGGCCGCGAGAGCACGCGAGAACGATAGACATCTAAGGTTTAGATGTCAAACGCTTGGAGCACTAACGGCCGGATATACTCGTCGCGATGGCCTCCGAGCCGGTAGAGAACCCGAGCGGGTCGGCTGGGCAGCTCAGCGGGCCGGCTGAGAAGGCCGTCGGGCTCGCGGCGGGCCCCGGCGGTCACAGGGAGAGGCCCATCGGGCGCTTCCTGTGGGACGTCGTGACGGCGATGTCGAAGGAGTTCGACGAGGAGCTGGCGCGGGTGGGGGGCTCCCGTCCCGTGTGGTTCGTGCTCCTGGCGCTGTGCACCAGCCCGGCCTCGAGCCAGCGGGAGGTCGCCGAACGGGTCGGGGTGCAGGACGCGACGCTGACCCACCACCTGTCCGCGCTCGAGCAGGCGGGCTACGTGAAGCGCTACCGCGCCCCGGAGGACCGCCGCGTCCACAGGATCGAGCTGACCCCGGCGGGGGAGGAGCTCTTCGACCGCCTCTCCCAGGCGGCCGCCAGCTTCGACGAGCGCTTGAGGCGCGGCGTGTCGGACGCCGAGCTCGCTACCGTGCGGTCCGTGCTGACCCGCATGCTGGCGAACGTCACGGGCGAGGCCGAATACCCCGATTAGCCCGATGGCGACGTAGTATCCAGCGATGAAGCGCACCGACCTGCCGGTGCTGCCTCAGCAGCCCGGCTGCTACCTCTACCTCGACGCCCAAGGGCGCGTGATCTACGTCGGCAAGGCGAAGAACCTGCGCTCGCGCGTGCGCAGCTACTTCGGCAAGCACGCCGGCCAGAAGTCGCGCCTGCTGACGCGCGAGGCCGCCTCGCTCGAGTTCATCGTCACCGCCGACGAGGTGGAGGCGCTGATCCTCGAGGCGAACCTGATCAAGCGGCACAAGCCGCACTTCAACGTCCTCCTCAAGGACGACAAGTCCTACCCGTTCCTCAAGCTCACGAACGAGCCGTACCCGACGCTCGTGTTCACCCGCCGCGTCGTGAAGGACGGCGGCACGTACTTCGGCCCTTACCCCAGCGCCGGCTCCGTCAGGCGCGTGCAGGACCTCGTCTACAGCGTCTTCAAGCTGCGCAAGAACTCGGGGGTGCCGATGCAGCCGCGCAAGCGGCCGTGCCTGCGCTACCACATGGGCCGCTGCTTCGCCCCCTGCGCCTACCCCGTCGACGAGGCCGAGTACAGGGAGGTCGTCGCGCAGGTCAAGGCGTTCCTCGAGGGGCGCGTGGGCGAGGTCATCGCCCGCATGGAGGCGGACATGCGGGCCGCCGCGGCGCGGCAGGACTTCGAGCTGGCCGCGACCTACCGGGACCGGCTCGAGGCGGTGAAGCGCGTCACCGGGTACGACACCAGCGTCGTGCACTCCGAGGCCGACGACCTCGACTTCCTCGGCGTGGCCAAGGCGGGCGACTTCGCGATGGTCCAGCTCTTCCAGATGCGCGGCGGACGCGTCGTGGGGCGCGACAAGCGCTTCCTGCAGAACGCCGAGGGCGCCAGCGACGCCGAGGTCCTCGAGGCGTTCATGGCCGACTACTACGGGCGCGCGATGCTCGTGCCCCCGCTGGTGCTGGTGCCCGAGAGCGACCTCGACCTCCACGTCTGGACCGAGTACCTCTCGACGCGCGCCGGGCGCCGCGTCGAGGTGCGGGTGCCGCGCCGCGGCGACAAGGTCGAGCTCATGGAGATGGCGCAGCGCAACGCCACGACCGGCCTCGAGGCCGAGATCGCGCTGCTGGAGCGGCGCGGCGAGGCGCCCGGCGTCAGCGAGCTGCAGAAGCTCCTCGCTCTCGAGAGCCCGCCCTGGCGCATCGAGGGCTTCGACATCTCGAACCTCATGGGCGAGCACACGGTCGCCAGCATCGTCGTCTTCGAGGGCGGGCGCGCGAAGCGCAGCGACTACCGCCGCCTGCGCATACGCAACCCGCAGCGCTCGGACGACTACTACGCGATGCACCAGGCCGTGAGGCGCCGCTTCACGGGCTCGCTGGCCGACAAGATGCCGCTGCCCGACCTGTTGCTGATCGACGGCGGCAAGGGGCAGATGAGCGCCGCCAGGCGCGCCCTGCAGGAGGCGGGGCTCGACGTGCCCATGGTCGGCCTGGCCAAGAAGCAGGAGACGCTGATCCTCGAGGACGGGGAGGAGCTGCTGGTGCCGCTGACCCACCCGGCGCTGAAGCTGCTCATCAACGTCCGCGACGAGGCGCACCGGGTGGCCGTCGGCTACAACCGGCAGCGGCGCGGCAAGGCCCTCACGCGCAGCCTGCTGGACGACGTGCCCGGCATCGGCCCCAAGCGCCGCGACGCCCTGCTGGCGCACTTCTCCAGCATCGACGAGCTGCGCTCGGCGGACGTCGGCACGCTGGCGGCGATCCCCGGCGTGGGCCAGGCCGCGGCCAAGGCGGTCAAGGACTTCTTCGCCAGCCAGGAGGGCGCTAGGAGCGGCGACTAGCCCGCGGCGCCCGCGGCGGGACGGGAGCGGCCGCGGCCCGGCGGTGGCCGCAGCGGCCCCCGCCGGCTCGCGTCCGCGCTAGCTCGCCGTCGCCGCCTGGCGCGCGGAGTCGAGCTGCTCGCGCCAGGCCGCGCGCGTGATCTCCATGAAGACGTCGACGCGGCCACTCGGGCCGACGCGGCGGCGCACCTCGCTGAAGCCCACCTTCCTGAAGGCGGACTGGGCGCGCAGGTTGTCGCCGAACGTCTCGAGCCGCACCAGCTCGAGGCCGAGGTGCGTGAAGGCGTAGTCGAGGAGCGCGCGCATGGCCTCGGGGCCGTAGCCCTTCGACCAGTGGGTCTTCTCGCCGATGATGATGCCCAGCGTCGCGGTGCCGCCGTGCACGTCGTAGAGCTCGGTGGTACCGATGAACTCGTCGCGCTCGTCGAAGATGCCGAAGGTCTCCCTGTCGTTCCGCTGGGCGTCGGCCTTGAGCAGGCGCTTCAAGAGCCACAGCGGCATGCGGTTCGGGGGCGTCCCGTTCAGGTAGGAGATCTCCGGGTCCCGGAAGTGGCTCTGCAGCCGGCGCCAGTCCGACTCGGAGAACTCCTCGAGCGGGCGCAGGGTGACCCTGCCCCAAGCGGGCCTCATGCGACGAGTCTACTCGCTGACCGGGTGAAGTTCAGGATGCGCACGTATACTCCGGGGCGACATGACGACAGGACCGGTCCCCGGCAGCGCGAACGAGGCCTTCCGCGAGAAGTTCCGCCGCATCCTCACCGGCATCTCGAGCGTGATCCTCGGCCAGGAGACCGTCGTCGAGGAGCTGCTCGTCGCGGCCCTGGCGCGGGGCCACGCGCTCATCGAGGGCGTCCCCGGCCTGGGCAAGACGCGCCTGGTCAGGGCGTTCGCCGAGGCGACCGACCTGACGTTCGCCCGCATCCAGTTCACGCCCGACCTGATGCCCGCCGACGTCACGGGCACGATGGTCTTCGTCGAGGGTCGCGCGGGCTTCGAGTTCCAGCCGGGGCCGGTCTTCGCGAACGTACTGCTCGCCGACGAGATCAACCGCGCCACGCCGAAGTCGCAGTCGGCGCTGCTCGAGGCGATGCAGGAGCGCGCCGTCACCGTCGCCGGCACGCGCCACCCGCTGCCCGACCCGTTCATGGTGCTAGCCACCCAGAACCCGCTCGAGATGGAGGGCACGTACCCGCTGCCCGAGGCCCAGCTCGACAGGTTCATGTTCAAGATCCTGGTCAAGCGGCCCGACCCGGCCACGCTGCGTCGCATCCTCGTCGTCACGACGGGCGCCGACGACGGCCGCGTCGAGCGCGTCTTCGACCGCGAGGAGCTCCTCACGCTGCAGCGCATGCTGCGCGCGGTGCCGATCGCCGACGCCGCCCTCGACTACGTCGTGCGCCTCGTCGAGGCCACGCACCAGCACCCCTACGTCCGCCTCGGCGCCAGCCCGCGCGGCGCCCAGGCGATCACCCTGGCGGCCAAGGGCTTCGCGCTGGCGGCGGGGCGGCCGAACGTCGAGCTCGAGGACATCAGGCGCGCCGTCCTCCCGGCGCTCCGGCACCGGCTGATGCTGACGTTCGAGGCCGAGGTCGAGGGCGTCGACACCGACGCCGTGCTGCAGGACGTCCTGGACGGCCTCGACAAGAAGCGCTGACGCCCGCGGACCGGCGATGCTGACCGCACGCAGCCGCGCCCTCCTCGACCGCTACTCGCTCGCCTCGCGGGCGCTGGCGGCGGTGAGCGGCGAGCGCGCCAGCCGCGAGCCGGGCCAGGGCGTCGAGTTCCACGACTTCAGGCCGTACCAGCCCGGCGACGAGCTCAGGTACGTCGACTGGCGCGTCTACGCCCGCACCGGCCGGCTCTACACCCGCCTGCACCAGGCCGAGCGCGCCGTCAAGCTGCACCTCGTGCTGGACGACTCGGCGAGCATGGCCGTGGGCGGCAAGCGCGCCTACGCGCGGGTGCTGGCGCAGCTCCTTAGCTACGTGGCGCAGCGGGACGCCCCGATGCAGGTGCACCGCGTCTCCGGCGGCAGCAGCCGGCCGCTGCAGGGCCGCGCCGCGATGCGCGCGACGTGGACGTTCATCGACGAGTCGACGGGGGCGCGCGGCAGCGGGCCGGTAAGCGGCCTGAAGACGTTCGCGCTGTCGCTGCCGCCGCAGCGGGGCACCGCCCTCGCCCTGGTGATCTCGGACCTGTTCGAGGACGCCCCGCTCCGGCCGGCCCTCTCGGCCCTCAAGGCGCGCGGGCTCGACGCGGCGTTCCTGCAGGTGGTGGCCGCCGAGGACCTCGACCCGCCCCGCGGCGAGCTGGAGGTGGTGGACGTCGAGACGGGCGAGAGGCGACCCGCCGGACCGGACGAGGTCGAGGCCTACAAGCGCGAGGTGCGGCGGTTCCTCGAGCGCACCCGCGAGGCGGTGCTGCGCGCCGGCTACAGGCACCTGCTCCTCGTGGCGCCCCCGGCGGGGGAGGCGCGCGACGCCGCCGAGCTCGAGAAGGAAGCCTTCGCGGACCTGCTCCGGGCTGGTGTACTGGTGAAGCGGTGAGGATCATCGGCACCCGGCTGGAGGGGGGCCTCCAGGTGCTGCGCGAGCTCGACAGGGGCGTCTCGGCGCGCGTCTACCTGGCCAGCGACGGCCGCCGGCTGGCGGCGCTGAAGCTGTTCCGCGTAGAGGACTCCTGGCGCGCGGCCCGCGAGCTCGAGGTGGGCCGCGGCCTCGACCACCCGCACCTGAACCCCGTCGACGGGGCCACCACCGTCCTGGGCCGCCCGGCGCTGCTGATGCCGCTGGTGCTGGGCGTGCGCTACACGCGCTGGGCCGACAAGGGCGCCACCCTGTCCGAGCGCCTTGAGGCCCTCGCCGGCGTGGCCGACGCGCTCGCCCACCTCCACGCGCGCGGCGTCGTCCACCGCGACGTCAAGCCCGAGAACGTCCTCGTGGACGCGCGCGGCCACGCCAAGCTGCTCGACTACGACCTCGCCGCCCGCCTCGGCGAGCCGCCCGGGTCGACCCCGCCGGTGGCGGGCACGATCGCCTACCTGAGCCCCGAGCAGGCGCGCGGCGCCCCCGCCACGCCGGCATCCGACGTCTACGGCCTCGGCGCCGTCGTCTACCGCGCGGTGACGGGGCAGGCGCCCTTCACCGGCGACGTCGACGAGGTGCTGGCCGCGCACGCCGCTGTCGAGCCGCCGGCGCCGTCCGCGCTCGACCCCGGCCTCGCCCCGCTCGACGAGCTGGTGGCGCGGCTGCTGGCGAAGGACCAGCGCGCCAGGCCCGGCGCGGCGGAGGCGGCGGAGGCGCTGAGGGCGGCGTCCCTTATGATGGCGCGCGTGAAGCCGACATGAGCGACCGTATCGCCGTGCTGACGATGACGGTCGTCGCCGTGGCGGCGCTCGTCCTCACCCCCTGGGGCGCGCTGAACCGCGAGACCGGCGCCCGCAGCGCCGTCCTGCTGCTGCCGGAGCGGTACGTGGACTTCACCGGGCGCACCGCGCCGGTCGAGTTCGCCGCCGGCAGGGCGGTCCTCGTCGTCACCGCCGTGGGCGCCCTGCTGGCGGCCGGCGGCGCCCTCACCGCCTCCCGCGCGCGCCACGGGCTGTGGCTGGCGGCGGCGGTCCTGCTCGTCGGCGCGAACGTCTGGGGCGTGTCGCGCTTCGGCGCGGCGGTCGATGACGCGCGGCTGGCGGCGGTGCGCGCCGAGGTCGAGGCGGCGATCGCCGACCCGAACCCGCGCCAGGACCCCGAGGTCCTGCGCGCGGCGCTGGACCTGTTCGACGAGCGCTCGCTGGCCGAGAACGTGGCGGCGGTGAGGGCCGGCGGGCTGAACATCAGGCGCCTGCCCTACACGAACGTGGGCCCGGGCTGGGCGGCTTTCCTCGCCGTCGTGCTGGGACTGGTGTCGGCCGTGGCCGGCCTGCGCGGCTGGCCCGCGGTGCGGCGCCCGCTCGACTCGCTCCTCAGGGCCGCGGCCGTGCCCGCGATCTCGATCCTGCTGGCGTTGGCCGCGGCCGCGGTGGTGATCCTCCTCCTGCAGCCCACGCCCGTGGCGCCGGGCCTGGAGCTTACCGGCTTCCAGCGCCTCGTCGGGCGCCTCGACACCCTTTGGTACGCGTACTACACGATGTTCCGCGACGCCTTCGGCACCGTCGGCGGCTTCGCCGAGTCGCTGAAGCTCGCGACGCCGCTGATCTTCACGGGCCTGGCCGTGGCGTTCGGGTTCCAGGCCGGCCTGTTCAACATCGGCGCGCCGGGGCAGATGGTGTTCGGCGCGATCGCCGCGGCGATGGTCGGCATCTACATGCCCGGTCCGCGCATCGTCGCGCTGCCACTGGCGGTCCTGGGCGCGTTCGTGGGCGGCGCCCTGTGGGGCGCCCTGCCGGGCTGGCTGAAGGCGCGCTTCGGCGCGAACGAGGTCATCGCGACGATCCTGCTGAACTTCGTCGCCGCCTCGGTGCTGCTCTTCATCCTCTCCTCGAGCAACGTCTTCGCCGCCGCGGCCCTGCGCATCCTCGCGGCGATCGGGCTGTGCGCGCTGGCGGCGGTGGTGCTGCTCCTCGTGCCGCCCGTAAGGCGCGCGCTGCGGCGGGCGCCGCGGCTCGCCCTGGCCGCGTTCGCCGTCGTGGTGCTGGCGGCCGGCGTCGTGGCCGGTCAGCCTCGGCCCGGCGACGCGCCCGTGACGGTGCAGATGCCGTTCAAGGTGCCCGGCAACGAGCCCAAGTCGCAGCCCCTCAGGACCGAGGCGCGGCTGCCGCAGCTGCCGGCGATGGTCGGCATCGACACCCGCACGTCGCCCGGCGTGAACGTCGTCCGCGTCGACTACGCGCGCCTGATCGCGCCGCTGGTCGCGCTGGCCTCGCTCCTCTACCTGGGCCGGGTGAGGGCGCTGAGGCGCTGGCCCGCGCGGCTCGCGGCCGGCGCGGGGGTGGGCGTCGTCGCCTACCTGCTGCTGGCCCTGGTGGGGCTCAACCGCCTGCCGACGGCGATACCGCCCACGAACCTCAACGCCTCGTTCTTCATCGCGCTGCTCGCGGCCGCGCTCGTCTACGTGCTGCTGTTCAAGACGCGCTTCGGCTACGAGCTGCGCGCCGTCGGGCTGGCCCCCGGCGCGGCGGAGTACGGCGGCGCGAACATCCCGCGCACGACGGTGATCACGATGGCGATCTCGGGCGGCCTCGCCGGCCTCACGGCGACCCACTACGTGCTCGGCGGCGCGCTCGAGGACTACGCGCTGCGCCAGTCGATCCCCACCAGCGACGGCTTCGACGGCATCGCGGTGGCCCTGCTCGCCGGCAACCACCCCTTCGGCATCCTGCTCTCGGCGCTGCTGTTCGGCGTGATGAAGTACGGGGGCTCGGTGCTGAACATCACCTTCCCCGACCTCACGCGCGAGGTCGTGAGCATGATCCTCGCGCTGGTCGTGCTGTTCATCGCCGCACGCGGGTTCCTGCCGCAGTCGTTCGTGGACCCCGCGTTCCGCCGCCGCTACACCCACGCCGGGCAGCGCGACACCGTCGAGGGCGAGGAGCCGCAGCCGCTGGCGCAGGGCGGGCGGGCGGGGGAGGGGGCTTAGCGCCGTGGACACCGTCGTCCTCCTGGCCCTGTTCTCCTCGATGATCCGTGCGACCACGCCGCTGCTCTTCGCCGCCCTGGGCGGGCTCTTCAGCGAGCGTTCGGGCGTCGTCAACATCGCCCTCGAGGGCATCATCCTCTTCGGCGCCATGGCCGCGGCGATCACGGCGCAGCTCGTCGAGGCGCCGTTCCTGGCGGAGAACCCCGTCGCGCGGGTGCCCTACGCGCCGTGGCTGGGCGTGCTGGCGGGCGCCGTCCTCGGCGGGTTCGTCGGCTGGATCCACGCCGTCGTGTCGATCCGCTACCGCGCCGACCAGATCATCTCCGGCACGGCGATCAACCTGATGGCGCTCGGCATCCCCGCGGTCGTGCTCTCGGGCCTCTACGGCAACACCTCGACCTCGGCGCCGATCCGCAACCGCCTGCCGCAGTGGGAGCTGTTCGGCATCGACGGGCTGTCGTTCAGCCCGCTCGTCTACCTGGCGTTCCTGCTCGTGCCGATCACCTGGCTCGTCGTCTTCCGCACCCCCTTCGGCCTGCGGCTGCGCGCCGTCGGCGAGCACCCGGCCGCGGCCGACTCGCTGGGCGTGAACGTCTACCGCATGCGCTACCTCGGCGTGGTGATCTCGGGCGTGCTGGCCGGCCTCGGCGGCGCCTACCTCTCGATCGGCAACCTCAACCAGTTCGTCAGCGAGATGTCGGGCGGCCGCGGGTTCATCGCCCTCGCCGCGCTGATCTTCGGCAAGTGGCACCCGGTGGGCGTGCTCGGCGCCACGCTCCTGTTCGGCGCGTTCCAGGCCACGGAGGTGCTGCTGGGCGGCGGGGCGCTGCTCCCGCCGACCATCGTCCAGAGCCTGCCGTACGTCCTCACGATCCTCGTGCTGGCCGGCTTCGTGGGCCGCTCCGTGGCCCCGCGGGCCGCCGGCAAGCCCTTCGTGAAGTGAGCGGGCCAGGAGGGCCGGTCGGGGAGGCGGCGTCGGTCGCCGGCGTGTGGGGCGGCCGCGCCGCCGGCGTGCTCCTGCACCCGACGAGCCTCCCGGGACCGCATGGGGTGGGCGAGCTCGGCCCCGAGGCCGTGCGCTGGCTCGACCTCCTCGCCGCCGCGGGCCAGCGCGTGTGGCAGGTGCTGCCGCTCGGCCCCACGGGCTACGGCGACAGCCCCTACCAGTCGTTCAGCGCGTTCGCCGGCAACCCCTACCTGATCGACGTGGGCGCGCTCGCCGCCGCGGGGCTCGTGGCCGACGCGGAGCTGGACCCGCTGCGGGCACTGCCCTCCCGCCGCGTCGACTTCGGCGGGCTCTACGCCCTCAAGCTGCCGCTGCTGAGGCGCGCCGCCGACGCCTTCCTGGCCGCGGGAGGGGAGAGCGAGCCCGCCTTCCGGGCGTTCCGCGAGCGCGAGGCCGCGTGGCTCGAGGACTTCGCGCTGTTCATGGCGCTGAAGGAGGAGGCCGGCGGCGCGCCGTGGACCTCCTGGGACCGGCCGCTGCGGCTGCGCGAGCCCGCCGCCCTCGCCGACGCCCGGGAGCGGCTGGCCGCCGAGGTCGCCAGGCAGCGCGTGTGGCAGTACTGGTTCGACGCGCAGTGGTCGGCGGTGAAGGCCCAGGCCGCCGCGCGCGGCATAAGGGTCCTGGGCGACGCGCCGATCTTCGTCGCGCTCGACTCGGCCGACGTCTGGGCCCATCCCGAGCTCTACCACTTAGCCGAGGACGGCCGGCCGACCGTCGTCGCGGGCGTGCCGCCCGACTACTTCTCGGCCACGGGCCAGCGCTGGGGCAACCCCCTCTACCGCTGGGACGTGCTCGCGCGGCGAGGCTACGACTGGTGGGTGTCGCGCCTGCGCAGCGCCCTCGAGCGCGTGGACCTCGTGCGCATCGACCACTTCCGCGGCTTCGCCGCCTACTGGGAGGTCCCGGCCGAGGAGCCGACGGCGGTCAGGGGCCGCTGGGTGGAGGGCCCCGGCGCCGACCTGTTCGCGACGCTGCGCCGCGAGCTCGGCGGCCTGCCGGTCGTGGCCGAGGACCTCGGGGTGATCACGCCGGACGTCGAGGAGCTCCGCGACTCGTTCGGCCTGCCCGGCATGAAGGTGCTGCAGTTCGCGTTCGCGGGCGGGCCCGACGACCCCTACCTGCCGCACAACTACCCGCGCGACTGCGTCGTCTACACGGGCACGCACGACAACGACACGACGCGCGCCTGGTACGAGACCGCGCCCGAGGCGGAGCGCGACCACGTGCGCCGCTACCTCGGGCGGCCGGACGAGGAGGTCGTGGCCGGCCTGGTCCGCCTCGCCTTCGCGTCGGTCGCCGACCTCGCCGTGGTGCCGCTGCAGGACCACCTCGGCCTCGGCTCCGAGGCCCGCATGAACACGCCCGGACGCGAGTCAGGCAACTGGACCTGGCGCTTCGCCTGGGAGGACGTGCCGGGCTGGCTGGCGCCGCACCTGCGCGGCCTCGCCGAGGTCTACGGGCGCCTCGGGCCCACGGGGCCCGTCGACACCCCCTACCGCCGGTCGGTGCTCTGAGCGCCCGGCGCGCCGCTCGCCGCGCGGGCGCCACGCTCCGTCATCGCGCGACGAAGAGGGCCGCGCGTGCGACGACGCGCGGCCCCGCCTAGGTCCCGAGGGTCGCCCTCAGGTCCTGAAGATCACGTCCTCGCGGCTGAAGTTGCGGTGCGCGAACGCCAGCAGGAGGCCGATCACCACGGCCAGCGAGGCCCAGGTGACGAGGATGCTCCTGAGCGAGGCGTCGCCCTTGACGATGTCGTCCATCACCAGCAGGGCGTTCAGCACGGGCACCACGTAGGCGCCGTCGCCGATGCCGATGAGGTCCTTGAACTGCAGCGCCACCGCCGGGATCACGAACACGAAGGAGAGCGGCGCCACGTAGCTCTGCGCCTCCTTGAACGAGCGGGCGAACAGCGAGATCGCGATCAGCACCGCGGCCACGGCGGCGGCGAGCAGGACCGCGCTCATCAGGAGCAGGAGCACGCTGCCCACGTCGACCGAGATGCTGCCGCCCATCATCCCCACGATCTCGCCGCCCGTCTCGCCCATGCGCGGCAGGAAGACCCCGCGCATCACGAGGCCGCCGACCAGGTAGCCGCCGATCGCGGCGGTGGCGGCGATCAGGCCGAAGACCAGGGTCGCCAGGAACTTGCCCAGCACGACCTCGGAGCGGCGCACCGGGGCCACCAGCAGCGACTCGAGCGTGCCGCGCTCCTTCTCGCCGGCGGTGGCGTCGATCGCCGTCATCTGGCCGCCCGTGAGCGTCCAGATCGCGATGAAGAACGGGATCAGCCAGGAGAGGGCGCCGCTGGAGCGCTCGGCCTCGGAGCTGGCGTCGACCGCCTGGACGGCCACGGGCTCCAGGATCGAGGGGTCGAGGCCCTGCGCGCCCAGTCGCTCGGCCACCACGGCCTGCTGGTAGGCGCCCACGGCGGCGCGGAGCTTGCTCGCGTTCAGCTCGCTGCGCATGTTGCCGGCCTTGCTGTAGAGCCGCACCTCGGCCTTCCCGCCCGCCGCGATCGTCGCGGCGAAGCCCTCGGGGACGGCGATCGCCGCCGGGAACTCGTCCTCGCGCACCGCGGCCTCTGGGTCGTCGACGGCTACGAGCTCGACGTTCTGCGCCTCGATGGCCGCGCGCAGCTCGGGCGGCATGTGCTCGGCGCCCCCCAGGCCGAGCTGCGTGACCGTCGTCGCCTCGCGCTCGAACAGCCCGCCCAGCAGCATGGGCATGCCGAGCATGATCACCGGCAGCAGCGCCAGCGGCAGGAGGATGTTCGAGAGGATCGCGCGGTGGTCGCGGAAGGTGGAGAGGACCTCCTTCTGCGCGATGTCGAACACGCGGGGCCACCTCATGCGGCCACCCCCTCGGCCGCGAGGCCGGAGCGGGAGACGAGGCGGAAGAACGCCTCCTCGAGGCCGGACGCGTCCGCCTGCGCGTTCAGCTCGGCGACGGTGCCCTCGGCGATCTTCCGGCCGCCGTAGATGATGCAGCAGCGGTCGCAGAGCTCCTCGACCTCGCTCATCACGTGGGTGGAGTAGACGACGGCCCTGCCCTCCGACGGGTAGGACCTCACGAAGTCGATCACGGCGCGCCGCGCCACGACGTCCAGGCCGCTGGTGGCCTCGTCGAAGAAGATCACCGGCGGGTCGTGGATGACGGCCCTGGCGATCACGACCTTCTGCTTCATGCCCGTCGAGAAGCCGCCGGCGCGCCGCTCGAGCGTGTCGCCCAGCGAGAGGAGCGCGTCGAGGGCCTCGATGCGGGCGTCGACCGCGGCGGCGTCCATGCCGTAGAGCCGCCCGAAGTAGCGGAGGATCTCGCGGCCGGTGAGGCGGTCGTAGAGGCCCATCCCGCCGTTCACGACGCCGATGCGGGCCCTCACGGCCTCGGCGTCCTTCACGACGTCGTAGCCGGCGACCGTGGCCGTGCCGGCGTCGGGCTTGAGCAGCGTGGCCAGCATGCGCAGCGTGGTGGTCTTGCCGGCGCCGTTCGGCCCGAGGAGCCCGTACACCTCACCCGGGGCCACGGAGAACGTGAGGTCGTCGACGGCGAGGACCTTCTTGCCGCCCTTCCCGCCCTCGAACGTCTTCCGCAGGCCCTTGACCTCGATCATGGGTAGTTCCATGCCGCACGCATGCTAACCGCTGGGGGCTTCGCGGCCCGCGCCCGGGGATGCCGGCGGGCGCCGGCGAACGCGACGGGGGCGGGCACGGCGCTCGCACCGCCGCCGGGGCACCGGCGGCCCCGACGGCCGGGCGCCCGCGCCCTGGGGGCCCGACGGAGCGGCTATCATCGCCGTCACATGCGCGAGCGCGACATCGCGGCCCTCGACGACCACCAGCTCGTGCCCCGGGTCCTGCACGAGGTCGAGGAGCCAGACCTGAGCGTGGAGGTCCTCGGGCTGACGCTCGAGTGGCCGCTGGTGCCCCGCCTACCGGCCGGGGCCTCGTGGGGAGACGCCCTGACGCGCCCGGCCACGGGCGGCCTGGCGCGGCTGGGCGCCGTCGACGCGTCGGCCGTGACGGCCGAGCGGCTCAGCGAGTGCCCGCCCGACTCCGTGGTCGCCGTGCTGCCCCCTAGGCGTATGGCCGAGCTCGTGGCCGAGGTGAAGCGCTTGGCCGACCTGGGCGTGGCGGGGGTCGGCATCGACCTGGCGCCGCTGTCGGACGTCGCCCCCTTCGGCAAGGAGGCGTTCCGCCCGCGCAGCCGCGAGGACCTGGCCGAGCTACGGGCCGCGGCCGGCGGGCCCCTGTGGGTGTTCGGTGTCGGCAGCCCCGCCGACGCCGAGGTCGCGGCCGAGGCCGGCGCCGACGTCGTGGTCGTGAGCTCGGCGCTGGGGTCCCGCCTGCGGTCGCCGGCGACGATCGAGCTGCTGCCCGAGGTCGTCGACGCGGTGGCGGGGATGCTCACGATCGCCGCCGAGGGCGCGCTGCGCGACGGCGTCGACGCCTTCCGCTACCTGGCCGTCGGCGCCGAGCTCGTCGTCGTGGACGGCGACCGCTCGATCACCGCGCTCGCGGCCGAGCTCGCCTACGCCTACAAGCTCACCGGCTGCGCGACGTTCGCCGACGTCGGCTACGACGCCCTGTTCGCGCCGCTGTACACGGAACCGTGATCGCGTTCGTCGAGGGAGAGGTCGAGGCGGTGGAGGAGGGCGGCGTCGTCCTCCGGGTCGGCGGCTTCGGCGTCGAGGTCCTGGCGCCGGCGGCGACGCTGGCGCGCTGCCGGCCGGGCGAGACCGTGCGGCTCCGCACCGCGCTGATCGTGCGCGACGAGCAGCCGTACCTCTACGGCTTCCACGAGCCCGACATGTTGCTCGTGTTCAACCGCCTGCTCGAGGTGAACGGCGTGGGCCCGAAGATGGCCCTCGGCCTGCTCTCGGCGCTGCCCGTGCAGCTCATCGCCGCCGCGGTGGCGAACTCCGACGCGGGCCTGCTCACCAGCGCGCCGGGCGTGGGCAAGCGCACCGCCGAGCGCATCGTCGTCGAGCTGCGCAACAGGCTGCCCGAGCACCTGACGGCGCAGGTCACCGGCGCGGGCGCGCCCGGCGGCCTCAGCCAGGCCGGACGCGACGCCGTCGAGGCGCTGCTGGCGCTCGGCTACCGCGAGTCGCAGGTAAGGGGCGTGGTCGCGGAGCTGCTGGAGGACGACCCGGGCGCCGGCGCCGAGACGCTCATACGCAAGGCCCTGGCGCGGGTGCGGTAGGCGCTCGGGCGCCGCGGCGCCGACCTGGAGGCGGCGGGCCGGCCTCCTCGTCGAGGGACGCCGGCCCGCCGCGTGGCGCGGGGGAGGGCGCCGCGCTCAGGCGACGGCCGCCCGCAGCGCCTCGTCCGGCGGCGTCCAGGGCATGTCGAACGCGCTGGCCACCCCCTCGTGCGTGAGCCGGCCGGCGAAGGCGTTGAGGCCCTTGAGGAACGCCGGGTCCTCGGCCAGCGCCTGCAGGCCGCGGTCGGCCAGGCGCAGGACGTACGGCAGCGTCTGGTTGGCGAGCGCGCGCGTGCTGGTGTTCGGGACGGCGCCGGGCATGTTCGCGACGCCGTAGTGGACGACCCCCTCGACGACGTAGGTGGGGTCGTCGTGCGTGGTGGGGCGGATCGTCTCGATGCAGCCGCCCTGGTCGACGGCCACGTCGACGATCACGCTGCCCTCCTTCATCACCCCCAGCATCTCGCGCGTCACGAGGCGCGGCGCGCGGGCGCCGGGGATCAGCACGGCGCCGATGAGCAGGTCGGCGCGCGGCAGCAGCTCCATGACGTGGCCGAGGTTGCTCGTCATCGTCTGCACCGCGCCGCGGAAGACGTCGTCGAGGTACTGCAGGCGGGCGTGGTTCACGTCGAGCAGCGTGACCCTGGCGCCCAGGCCGAGGGCCATCTTCGCGGCGTTGATCCCCACGGTGCCGCCGCCGAGGATCACCACCTCGCCGGCGTGCACGCCCGGCACGCCGCCCAGCAGCACGCCGCGGCCGCCGTGCGGGCGCTCGAGCAGGTGGGCCCCGACCTGCACGGCCATGCGGCCGGCGACCTCGCTCATGGGCGTGAGGAGGGGCAGGCTGCCGTTCGCGAGCTGGACGGTCTCGTAGGCGATCGCCGTCGTGCCCGCGCGCAGCAGGGCGTCGGTCAGCGGCCTGTCGGCGGCCAGGTGCAGGTAGGCGAAGAGGATCAGGTCGTCGCGCAGGTAGCGGTACTCCGACCGGACGGGCTCCTTCACCTTGAGGACCAGGCGCTGCGCCCAGGCCTCCTCGGTGCTGACGCCGGCGCGGGCGCCCGCGGAGGCGTACTCCTCGTCGGTGAAGCCGGAACCCAGCCCGGCGCCCGCCTCGACGAACACGCGGTGCCCGGCGGCTACCAGCGCCTGGACGGTGCCCGGCGTGGCGGCGACCCGGTACTCCTGCGGCTTGATCTCCTTGACGACGCCGATGTCCATGCGGTCTCCCGGCATGCGTACGCGCCCCTGTCAGGCGGCGCGCGCTGTTGTCACGGGCCGACTCTACCCCGGTCCAGCGCGCGGGTCCGCCACGGCAGGACGCCGCGGTAGAAGCCCGAGCGCGCCGGGGCCGGAGGCCGGGCGCCTCCGCGCGCCGGGGTGCCGGGGCTCGGGTCGCTGCGGCGCGCCGTCAGGCGAAGACGCGCAGCAGGCGGTAGGCCGGCCCTTCGCCCAGGGGCTCGGCCAGCGCCACCAGGGCGCCTGAGCCGTCCACCAGCGCGGCGCGACCCGGGAGCCTCAGCGGCGGCCGGCGGCCCTGCCTGACGGCCGCGGCGGCCGCGTCGTCGAGCGGGACGGCCGGCAGGCCGAGCGCCGTGAGCGGGTCGATCGGCGGGGCCGACGCTACCGCCTCGAGCGGAGCGGCGTCCCCGAGGTCGACCTCGCCGGAGGCCGTGCGCACCAGGCCCGCCAGGTAGGCGGGCAGGCCCAGCGCGGCGCCGAGGTCGCGCGCGAACGCGCGTACGTAGGTGCCGGCGGCCACCGTGAGCCTGACCAGGGCCGTGACCCGCCGCGACGCCGCGGCCGCACGGGCGAGCTCGTCCGGCACCGGCGGGTCCGGCGGGAGGTCGAACGTGACCCCTTCGGGGGACGGCTCGTAGCGGCCGGGCGGCGCCCCCTCCGGGCGCGCGAAGGCGCGGGGCAGCGCGGGCCTCTCCTCGGCCAGCCCGAGCAGCGTGACCTCGCGGTACGCGACGGGCCGCGGCGGCGGCTCCTCGGCCTCGCCGCGCCTGGCGGCGGCGTAGCTCCTCACGCCCTCCCGTTTCACGGCCGAGTAGGCGGGCGGGCGCTGCTCGGTCACGCCCAGGAACGCCTCGAGCGCCAAGCGCAGGCGCCCCTCGTCGAGGCCTCCCGCGTCGGCGACCGCCGACACGGGCCCCTCGGCGTCGAGCGTGGGCGTGGTCGCGCCGAACGTCACCCAGGCCAGGTAGGTCTTGTCGTGGCCCGTGAGGTAGGGCGAGAGCTTCGTCGCCTCGCCCGACATCAAGAGCAGGACGCCGCTGGCGAGCGGGTCCAGTGTCCCGGCGTGGCCGACGCGCCTGGTGCCCAGCAGGCGCCTGGCGCGCGCCACGGCGTCGTGCGACGTCAGCCCCAGGGGCTTGTCGACGGCGTGGAGCGGCACTCAGCCGAAGAAGAGGCTGCGGGCCCAGGGGCTGATGCTGACGGCGACGAGCAGGCCGACGTGGAGCGTCAGCTGGGCGATGAGGGGCTCGGTGGCGTTCGGGCGCCGCCTGTAGCCCTCGCCCAGCGCGAGGCCGATGAGGAGCAGGAGCGCGACGGGCGTGCCGAACGCGAGAGCGTAGAGGAGCGCCGAGAGCACGGTGGCGCTGCGCTTGTCGTAGCGTCGCGCCAGCGGCGGGATCGCGAACGCGCGGAAGAACACCTCGGCCAGCGGGACGAGGATCATGGCGGCCACGACGTAGGGCGAGAGCTGCACGAGGTCGAGGTAGAAGCCCCCCAGGGCGCCGTCGAACGGGTCGAAGTGCAGGTAGGCGAGGAGCGCCGCGAGGAAGAGGACGCCCAGGCCGACGCCCGTGAGGGGCTGGCGGCTGCTGCCGACCAGCGCCTCCATCGGGTCGTGGCCGTTCATCGCCGCGCGGCGCCAGGAGAGCAGGACCAGGAAGACGCTGAGGGTGACGAAGAACAGGGCCCAGGCGTCGGTCGCCTGTACGGGAGTCAGGATCGCCAGCAGGTTGCCGTGCACGAACTGGCCGTAGGCGAACGCCGCCGCGAACGCGAGCACGAGGGCCACCAGGAGGGTGCCGTAGACGTCGCCGACGCTCCACGGCTGCGGGCCGTCGACGACCTCGAGCCCCGAGGTGGAGGGGATGCGGCTCTCGGCGACGAGGTGGACGGCCACGAGCAGCAGGAGCGCCCCGATCCAGACGAGCGAGTTGCCGCCGAGGCGGCTCAGCAGGTTGTCGCGCCGCAGCGCCTCCCGCATCGCCACGTTGCCGGCGGTGAGGTCGCCCTCGGCGTAGTAGATCAGCGCCAGCGCCCGCAGGTCGGCCGCCTGCGCGTCGACGTCGCGCGAGCCGCGGAGCTGGTGCGCCGTGGCGAGGTGTCCGGCGGCCTCGTCGAGCTGACCTTGCGCCCACAGCGCCCGGCCGAGCAGCGACCTGACCTCGGGGTTCCTGTCGTCGCCGGTGAGCTCGATGTACGACCGGAGCTGGGCAGCGGCCGACGCCGGGTCGCCGAGGCGCAGCCGCAGGCGGGCCTCGGCGAGGCGGTAGGAGACGTTGAGGGGGTCGGCCGCGATCGCCGCGGCGTACGAGGCGAGGGCGGCGTCGTAGTGGCCGGCGAACTCGTCGATCCTACCGGCGAGGCTCTGCAGGTGCCCTTCCAGCTCCCTGTTGCCCTGCTGCTGCAGCAGCGAACGAGCGCTGGTGAGGTAGCCCTGGGCCTCGGCCGGCCTGCCGCCGGCGAGCGCCGCCTCGGCGAGCAGGACGAGCGGCTCGGCGGTAGGGATGGCGTTCCGCACGCGGCGCAGGCGGCCCTCGGCGCTGGCGTGCTCCCCCAGGCGCAGCTCGACGCGCGCGAGCGCCAGCTCCGCCTCGGCGAAGCTCGGTCTCACCTGGAGGGCGTTCTGGCAGGCGCGGCGCGCCGCCTCCAGGTTCCCGCCGGCCTCGAAGCGCAGGCACTGCTGGTAGTAGACGTTCTCGTCGAACGCCTGGGCGGTCACGTGCGAGAGCGCGGATAGAGACGCGAGGAACGCCAGGACGCGGATGGCCTTGGCCAGCGTCCCCGTCATCCCCGCAGCAGGTCGTGCCGTCATCTGGTCCCCTCCGCCGGGCCGTGCGACCCGGTCACCGCGCCGCTAGGCCCCGACACGCTGCCGCAGCGGGCGAGCCTCGCCGTCGCGTGCTCGTGGGCGACAGCGTTGCATGAGCCCGGGTCGTCAGCGGTTAGGTCGTTCACTTCCGCGGCGCACGAAGCGCCTCAGGGACGCACGTGTCGTCGACCTCGGACCCGCGTCGGCACGCCGCGGACGGGCGGCGGGGTCCGGTCTCGCACGGCGCCAGGCGGCGAGGCGCTACGCGATGAAGGTTACCTTAACCGCTCCAGGACGCACTCCTGGCGTGCCCGTCCTATCATCGCTGTCAGACGGTGAGACGATGAGCTTCGGTCACTTCCTGCTGATGGGCCAGGTGCTGGCTCTCCTGCCCGCCATGAGCGAGGGCACGGAGCTGCGCATCGTCTCGCCGGACCTGCTCACCGTCTACGCCATGGCTACCGTGAAGGACGGGCGGCTGGTGTTCACCGAGTTCCCGCCGCCCGGCACGGAGGTGCGGGTGATCATCTTCCCGGCCGAGAGCTCGCCGGCGGAGCGGGTCGACGCCATGGGGGCGCGCGCCCTCGTCGGGCGCATAAGCCCCGACGGCCGCGACGTGCTGCTCACCGAGCCGGAGTCGCTCGACCCGCTGTCCTTGAGGGCGCTCCTTTTCCGCGAGCGCGGTGTGCTCATGCGCTTCGCGTTGAACGGGGAGGAATGAAGTGGCGAAGCGGATCCTCATCGTCGAGGACGACCTCGACATCCTCAGGTTGCTGAAGAGGGAGCTCGAGGAGGCCGGCTTCGAGGTGCTGGCCTACGACTCGGGGATGCGCGGCCTCACCGCCGTCCGCGAGGAGGAGCCCGACCTCGTCATCCTCGACCTGGGCCTGCCCGACATCAGCGGCCAGGAGATCGCCAGGCGCGTGCGCCGCACCGGCGACACGCCGATCCTGATCCTCACCGCCGCCGACGAGGTGGGCACCAAGGTCGAGATGCTGAACGCCGGCGCCGACGACTACCTCGCCAAGCCGTTCCACGTGCAGGAGCTGCTGGCGCGCATCAACGTCCAGCTCCGCAAGCGCACCCTCGGCTCGGCCCAGAAGATCGGCGACATGACGATCGACCCGGTCCGGCGCCAGGTGCTGTGGGGCAACGAGGAGGTCAGGCTCAGCCCGCGCGAGTACGAGCTGCTGGCCTTCCTCGCCGGCCAGCCCGGGCGCGTCTACAGCCGCAAGGAGATCGAGACGAACGTCTGGGGCGAGGACCTGCCCCCGTCCTCGAACGTCGTGGACGTCCACATCGCCAACATCCGCGGCAAGCTACGCGAGGTGGGCGGCTACGGCGTCATCCGCACCGTGCGCGGCGTGGGCTACGCGCTCAAGTCGTAGCCTGGGGACGTGACCAGGCCAGCCTGGCGGCGAGCGTCGCCGGTGGCTTCCGCCACCGCTCGCCGGCCGGCGTGAACCCATGAGCGGCACGTCGCCGCGGCGCCGGGGGCTGCCGCTCACCTGGCGCGTCGCCGTGCTCGCCGGCGCGGCGACCGCCCTCCTCGCCGGCCTGACGCTGATCGTCTCGTACGCGATCGTCAGGAACGGGATGTACGAGGACCTGCGCCGCTCGCTGCGCGAGGACGCGGCCGCCCTCGCCGCGGTCTACGCCACGGGCGAGGGCAGCGCCGGCGGCAGCCTCTCCGGCCCCACGGGCGGCGTCGTGCTGCAGGTATACGGGCCCGGCGCCCAGCTCCTCGCCGCGTCGCGTCCGGAGTGGGAGACGGCGCAGGCGGCGATACCGCCCGACGTGGTCATGGGCGCGGGCCTGGTGCCGACCCCCTGGTCGGGCGTGCTGCTCGGCCGTCCCGTCGAGGCCGCGCTGGCGCCGTTCGCCGTGGGCGTCGTGGCCGTGCTGGCAGACCCCTCCTACATCGAGGAGACGCTGGCGACGCTGTCGCGGACGCTGCTGCTGGTGGCGGCCGCGCTCGTCGTCCTGAGCCTCCTCGTCGGCTACCTCGTGGCCGCCGCCTCGCTGCGGCCCGTGACGCTGCTGGCGCGGCGCGTCTCGCGCCTCGACCCCGACAGGCTCGAGCCGCTGGAGTACGACGGCCCGCGCGACGAGGTCGCCCGCCTGGCCGAGACGGTCAACGAGCTACTGCGTAGGTTGGCGCAGGCGAGGGACGCGCAGCGCACGTTCCTCGCCGAGACCAGCCACGAGCTGCGGACGCCGCTCACGTCCCTGCGAGGGTTCCTCGACAGGGCGGCGCGCCTCGCCGGCCCCGCCGCGGCCGAGGACCTCGACGACGCCAGGCGCGTCACCGCCACGATGGCGCGCCTCGTCGAGGACCTGCTGATGCTCTCCCGCGGCGAGCTCGTGCGCGAGTTCAGCCCGCACCTCGTCGACCTGCTCCAGGACGTGGCGCGGCCGGTGGCGGCGGAGTTCCCCGGCGTGCGCGTCGAGGGCTCCGGCGTCCTCGTGCTGGGCGACCCGATGCGGCTGCGCCAGCTCGTGCGCAACCTGCTGGCCAACGCGGTGCGCGCGGCCGCGACGCCGCAGGGCGTGCAGGTGCGCGTGGGCGCCGGCGACGACCGCGCGGCCGTGCTCGAGGTCGAGGACGACGGGCCCGGCATACCGCCGGAGATGCAGGAGCGGATCTTCGAGAAGTTCTACAAGGGCGCCGGCGGCGGCAGCGGCCTCGGCCTGGCGATCGCCAGGCAGGTCGCGAAGCACCACGACGGCACGCTGACCGTCGAGAGCCGCCCCGGCCGCACCGTCTTCACCCTGCGGCTCCCGGCCGTGCAGGAGGAGGAAGAGGAGCTGGAGGCGCAGGCCTGAGCCGTGCCTCCGCGGCTCGGGCCCGGCTCGGGTGCGGCTTGGTGGCGGCTCGGGTGCGGCTCGTGGGCGGCGCCGCCGGCCCGGCCTCATATCTTCGGCAGGGTGACCCCGCGCTGGCCCTGGTACTTCCCCCTGCGGTCGCGGTACGTGACCTCGGGCCGCTCGCCCTGGAAGAACAGGAGCTGCACTATGCCCTCGTTCGCGTAGACCTTCGCCGGCAGGGGCGTGGTGTTCGACAGCTCCAACGTGACATGCCCTTCCCAGCCGGGTTCCAAGGGCGTAACATTTGCAACTATACCGCAACGCGCGTACGAGGATTTTCCTAGTGCTACTACCATAGTGTCGTCGGGTATGCGCAGGTACTCGACCGACCGCGTCAGCACGAAGCTGTTGGGAGGGATGATGCACGTCTCGCCCTCGTACTCGACGAGGCTGCTGGTGTCGAAGGCCTTGGGGTCGACGACCGTGTTGAAGGCGTTGACGAAGATCCGCCACTCGGGCGCGGCGCGCAGGTCGTAGCCGAAGCTGGAGAGCCCGTAGCTGATCACGCCCTCGCGGACCAGGCGGTCCTCGAACGGCTCGATCATCCCCTCCTCGAGGGCCTTCTGCCTTATCCAGCGGTCGGGCCTGATGCTCATGCGGGGAAGTGTATCAGCGCGCCTCCGCGCCGGCCGGCCGTCGCCCCCTCCGCTCGCTTACGGCGTTGTCCCGTCCCGGGCGCGCGGCCGAGCGGTGTGACCTCAAAGTGATATCATCCTGATGTCGAGGAGGACCCGATGGTTCGTGTACAGGAGAAGAGCGCTTTCAAGGTCAACGGGTTCCTGCTGCTCGTGGTCTCGCTGGCCCTCATGGCCGCGGGCGTCTGGCTGTTCGTCACCGCCATCGACCTGGCGGCCGACACCGCCCGCGGCGGCCGGCTGGGCCTGGGGATCGCGCTGTTCGTGCTCGGCCTGATCGTCTCGATGGGGCTGTTCACGGTGCAGCCGAACCAGGCGCGGGTGCTCGTGTTCTTCGGCGACTACGTGGGCAGCGTCCGGGACACGGGCTTCTGGTGGACGAACCCCTTCACCTCGAAGCGCGCGGTCAGCCTGCGCGTGCGCAACTTCAACTCCGACAAGCTGAAGGTGAACGACGCCGACGGCAACCCCGTCGAGATCGCCGCGGTGGTGGTGTGGCGGGTGGTCGACTCGGCCAAGGCCGTCTTCGACGTCGACGACTTCGAGCAGTTCGTCGACATCCAGGCCGAGACCGCGCTGCGCAGCCTGGCCACGCGCTACCCCTACGACGCCCCGGGCGACGAGCGCCCCAGCCTGCGCGAGAACCCCGACGAGCTGGCCGAGGCCCTGAAGAACGAGCTCGACGCGCGGCTCGAGGTCGCCGGCGTCGACGTCATCGAGGCGCGGCTCACCCACCTCGCCTACGCCCCCGAGATCGCCCAGGCGATGCTCAGGCGTCAGCAGGCGCAGGCCGTCGTCTCGGCCCGGCAGCTCATCGTCTCCGCGGCCGTCGGCATGGTGGAGGACGCGATCAAGGAGCTCGAGCGCAGCGGCGTCGTGGAGCTCGACGGCGAGCGCCGCGCCGCGATGGCGAGCAACCTCATGGTGGCCCTCACCTCCGAGCAGGCCGTCACGCCGGTGATCAACGCCGGCACGCTCTACCAGGGCTGAGGCCCGGGAAGGTCGGTGCGCACGTGAACAGGTGGCTGAAGGTCGTCCTCGTCGGCCTGGTCGTGGCCGCGGGGGCAGCGGCCGCCCAGCAGGGCGGCGAGGCCGGTACGCAGGGCGGGGTCCCGCCCGCCCTCTACGACCTGACCCAGGGCGGCGCGCAGGTCGGCCTGGTGTCGGTGGACGTCGTCGAGACCGAGGAGGGCTTCAGGTCGAGCTCGTCCACGGAGGTCTTCGGCCTCCTGCGCTTCGAGGACGAGCTGGTGACCGGCCCCGACGGCGCGGCGCGCTCCTACGCCCTCACGGGCACGGTGCGCGGCATCCCCGTCGAGATGCGCGTCGAGTTCGGCCCCGAGGGGGCGAGCGCGCGCCTCACGCAGGCCGGTCTGGCGTCGAGCTTCGAGCTGCCGTCCGAGGAGCCGCTGTACGTCGTCGACAACAACTTCCTGGACGGGATCCAGGTCCTCGTCAGCGTCGCCATGCGCGACCCCTCGCGTCCGCTCGCCGTCGCCATCGTCGCGCCCCAGGTCGCCGCCCTGGGACGCGCGTCGCTGACCGTGCGGGAGGGCACCGAGCGCGTCGAGCTGGCGACCGGGGCCGTCGAGGCCTTCGTCCTGGACGGCGAGCTCCGCTACGGTCCGGAGGCGATCGCGCTGGTGATCTGGGCCGACGACTCGGGACGCATCTTGGCCGTCGAGCAGCCCGTCCAGGCCATACGGTTCGAGCTGCGCGCCCCCGATGCCTCGGAGGTCGACGGGCCTGCCGCCGAGGCTCGCGAGACGGCCCAGGAGCTCCTCGAGCGCACCGCCGCCTGCGTGGTGACGCGCGAGCTGACCGTCGAGTCCGCCGGGGCCACGCTGTACGGCGAGCTGTCGCTGCCCGTCGGTGCGCCGCCTCGCGGTGCCCCCACGCTGCTCCTGCTGCCGGGCAGCGGGCCGACCGACGTCGACGGCAACTCGCGGCTGGGGGTCGGCAGCTCCGGTTACAAGCAGCTCGCGCAGTCCCTCGGATGCGCCGGCTACGGCGTACTGCGCGTAGCGAAGATGGGCATCCCGCCGTCCACGGGCGACCCCAACGCCGCCACGCTGCAGTCGTACGCGCAGGACGTGGCCGCCTGGTTCGGTGCGCTGGCGCAGACCGAGGGCGTCGACGCCGACCGCCTGGGCCTGATGGGCCACTCCGAGGGCGGACTTATCGCCCTCTACGCCGTCGCCGAGGGCTACGTGGCTCCGGACGTCGTCGTCCTCCTCGCCACGGCCGGTAGGCCGCTCGCCGTGCTCCTCGAGGAGCAGGTCCTGGCGTCGGCGCGCCGGGCCGGGATCGCCGGCGACCAGCTCGACGCCTACGCCGCCGACGTCGCCGAGCTGCTCGAGGCCGTGCGCGCGAGCAGGGGCCAGACGCTCGAGGTCACGGAGGAGCTGGAGGACAACCAGCTCGTGCCGCTGTTCGCCGGCGCCGCCGGCCTGCTGCGCAGCGAGCTCGACGTCGACCCGACGGAGCTCGCCTCCCGCGTGGCGGTGCCCACGCTCGTGGTGCAGGGGCTCAAGGACGCTCAGGTCGCGCAGGTCGACGGCCAGCTCCTGGCCCAGGCGCTGCCGCGCGCCACCCACCTAGAGCTGCCCGACCTGACCCACAACCTCGTCGACACGAGGCTCCCGGCGGAGCAGAAGCTGCTGCCGGGACCCGATGACGCGGTCTCCGCTACGCTCGTGTCGGCCGTGGCCACGTTCCTCCACGGGACCCTGAAGCTGGCCCGCTGACGGCAGGCGTCGTCGTGCCCGAGCGCAAGCGCTTCCTCCTGCGGATCGACCCCCGGCTCTACGCCGCGCTGGAGCGTTGGGCCGCCGCGGAGCTGAGGAGCGTCAACGCCCAGATCGAGTACCTGCTGACCGAGGCCGCGAAGAAGGCGGGTCGCCTGAAGCCGGCCGACGTCGAGGGCGCTCCGGGGGAGGACGCGGGCGCTGCGGCCGACGACGACGCCGGGCGGGGCGCTGCGCCACACGACGAAGGCGAGCCGGGAGCGGAGGGGGGCGAGGACGGCGAGGCAGGCTTCCGCGGGTGAGGCCGCCCGGCTAGAAGACGCCGCTCCCAGCGGGCAGAACCGGCCGGCGCGCGCGGGACGACCCATGCCGACGAGGAACCTGGGCGTCACGTCGCGCGCCGCGCGGTATACTTCGCGCGTTCGACAAAAAGGAGGCTCCTGGAGGTCCCGTGATGAAGCGTCGTGAGTTCCTCAAGAAGGCTGGTGTCGTCGCAGCCAGCGCCAGCCTCTCGCCGCTGATGTTCGCCAAGGCCCAGAGCCGGCAGGTGTACCGGTGGGGCATGCCCACGTCGTGGCCCACCTCGCTCGACAACCTGTACGGCGGCGCCGTGAACCTGGCGAACTACCTGCGCGAGATGACCGACGGCCGCATCGAGATCGAGGTCTACCCGGCGGGCGCGCAGATCGGCGGGCTCGAGGTCTACGACGCCGTCGCGAGCGGCGCGTTCGAGTGCGGCCACACCGCGTCGTACTACTACATCGGCAAGGACCCCACCCACGCGTTCTTCACCTGCGTGCCGTTCGGCATGACGCCGGCGCAGCTCACGGCCTGGATCCACTCCGGCGAGGGCCAGGCCCTGTGGGACGAGCTCAACGCCCGGGACAACATGATCGGCCTCCTGTCGGGCAACACCGGCATGCAGATGGCCGGCTGGTTCAACAAGGAGATCGACTCGCCAGACGACCTGCGCGGCCTGGCGTTCCGCACCGCCGGGCTGGGCGGCCAGGTCTACGCCGCTCTCGGCGTCAACGTGCAGACGCTCGCCGGCGGCGAGATCTTCCTCGCCCTCGAGCGCGGGGTGCTCGACGCCGCCGAGTGGGTCGGTCCGCACGACGACGAGACGCTCGGCCTCAACCGCGCCGCGCGCTACTACTACGGCCCAGGCTGGGCCGAGCCGGGTGCCGGCTTCTGCACCTACATCAACCTCGACGCCTGGAACTCGCTCACCCCGGACCTCCAGGAGGCGTTCCGCGTGGCGGCGAAGGCCGTCAACGCCCAGATGTACGCCGACTACACGGCGAAGGACCCGGCGGCGTTCAACCGCATGGTGGCCTCCGGCACCGAGCCGCGGGTGTTCAACCAGGAGACGATGCAGGCGTTCTACGACACCTGGCAGCAGATCAACGAGAACCTGCGGCAGTCCAACGAGATGTACCGGCGCGTCTCCGACTCGGTGAACGCGTTCCTGGCCGAGAACCGCCCGTACGACGAGCGCAACCAGCACGCGTACGAGTCGTTCCTCTACAGCCAGGGCTGAGGACGAGGGCCCACGGGGCCGCGGCCCCGGGGACGAGCAGGCGGGCCGCCCCCACGGGCGGCCCGCCCCCTCTTGGGAGGCGCGGGACCCCGGCGCCTCGGGGCGGGCGGGACCCGGCTCGCCCGGCGACGACCCTCAGCGCGCCAGGCTCGGCAGGAAGTTGACGATCCCCGGGAAGAGGACCAACAGGACCAGCGCCAGGACCTGGATCACCACGAACGGGACGATGCCGCGGTAGATGTGCCCGGTCGTCACCCCCGGCGGCGCCACGCCCTTGAGGT
>Ga0207873_1000057_pt1 | contig 108267 bp, 85 predicted proteins | sample BGWIniCompost_FD_187373 | JGI IMG/M metagenome (GOLD analysis project Ga0207873, IMG submission 187373) | Cellulose adapted compost microbial communities from Newby Island Compost Facility, Milpitas, CA, USA - BGW Initial Compost (SPAdes)... ... | reverse complement strand
CTTGGTGTAGTCGAACTTCTCGACGGCGCGGATCAGGCCGAGGTTGCCTTCCTGGATCAGGTCCAGGAACGCCATACCACGACCGGTGTACCGCTTGGCCAGCGACACCACCAGCCGCAGGTTCGCCTCCAGCAGGTGATTCTTCGCCTTCTCCCCATCGCGGGCGATCCACTCCAGGTCCCGCTTGAGCTGGGGAGAGAGCTTCTCACCCTTCTCCTCGGCGGCCCGCAACCGCTCCGCGGCGTACAGGCCGGCCTCGATCCGCTTGGCGAGCTCGACCTCTTGCTCGGCGTTAAGTAGCGGCACCTTACCGATCTGCTTCAGGTACGCGCGGACCGAGTCGGCCGACGCGGTCATCTCGGCGTCCTTGCGGGCCTGACGCAGCGCTTCGGACTCCTCGTCGTCCCAGTCGAAGTCCTCGGAGTCGGACAGTTCGATGGGTTCGTCGACCGCGAGGCCATCGTCGATGGAGAGCGCCGGATCGACGTCCTTCTTGGACGACCTACGGGAGGTCGCCTCCCCCGTTTCCTTCCGAGCGGTCGACTTCTTCGCGGCCGCCTTGGTGCTCTCCTTCTTCGTCGTCGTCGACTTGGTGCTCTTAGAGGTCGACTTCTTCGCGGTCGTCTTCTTGGTGGTAGTCAGCGCGGTGGCCTCGCTCCCGCTGGCCGCCTCACCCGTGGTCTTGGCCGAGGAGGCGGTGGTGCTGCTGGCCGCCTTGCTGGACGAGGAGGACCGCCGAGACGTGCTCCGAGTGGCCTTGGCAGTGGTCGCCTTAGAGGCCGGGGTCGAGGACCGAGCGGCGGCGACCCGACGTCGGGTGGTGGTGCTACCGACAGAGCCGTCAACGATCACAGTGACGCCCGCATCGGCGAGCGCCTTGAGGATCTTCTTGCCCTGCGCGGGGGTGACTCCCCCCTGTGAGAGAGCGAGAGCCACCTCCGCTGACGTCACCTGACCGCCTGAGCGGTTGGCCTGGGCGATAAGGGACTCGGTGAGTGAGCGGATGTCGGAGCCGGTGGCGCGGTGGGCTTCTGACACGAACGACCTTCCCGAGACGGGTGTGCGAGCACGACCGATCTGGCCACGGGGGGCCAGTCCAGTCGGGTCTGTTTGTGTTACCAGTTTGGCTTGAGGCCCTCGCGTCGCGGGGGGCGTCGCGCGGACAGAGGTGAATTGTAACGCCGTCACGCAGCGATCATCCTGTCTCGGATCATTCCCCGGGTGTGCCGTGCGACGCCTATGGCCTGCGGCGTGGCTGTTCACGGCGGTGCTGGCGGGGAAAGCTGCGAATGCCACGTTCACGGGCCGGCCCTCGGTCATTGAGGACCGTGCCTGTCAGGATGGGGACAGCCGAAATGCTCACAGGAGTGTGAATGACGATCGACCCCGCGCGACTGCTGACCTTGGCGGTACGGCTAGCGCGTCAAGCAGGTGATCTGGCGTACCGGATGCGCTCCGAAGCCGCCTCTGGTAGTGCTCTGCAGGTTGATACCAAAAGCACACCCACCGATGTGGTCACCGCCGCTGACCGTGCCGTGGAGCGGCTGGTGTTATCCGAGTTACGGCGAGAGCGGCCACACGATGCCATCCTCGGTGAAGAGACCGGCCAGCATGACGTCACCGATCGTGAGGAGAGCCGGGTCCGCTGGATTGTGGACCCCATTGATGGCACCGTCAACTACCTGTACGGCATTCCCCAGTACGCGGTTTCGTTAGCCGTCGAGGTCGACGGTGAGGTGGTCGCCGGTGTGGTCCGCAACCCGGTGACCGGTCAGGAGTGGACAGCCATCGCCGGCCAGGGGGCTTGGCGGGACGGGACACGGCTGACCGGCTCCCGCTGCACCGATCTGTCTCAGGCGCTGGTGGCCACCGGGTTCGGGTACGACGCGCAACGCCGCGCCTATCAGGGCGAGGTGATCGCGCGGCTGCTGCCCAAGGTGCGGGATATCCGCCGCTTCGGCTCGGCGTCCCTGGACCTGTGCATGACCGCGGAGGGCATCTTCGACGCCTACTTCGAAAAAGGGCTGAAGGCGTGGGATCTGGCCGCTGGTGGTCTGATCGCCAAGGAGGCTGGTCTGCAGGTCACCGGCTTACGCGGCCAGCCAGCCGGCCCGGACATGACGCTGGCCGCCCCCGCCGCCTTGCACCAAGGCCTGCACGACTTGCTGGTTGAACTCGATGCCGACGGGGGACCCTGATATCGGGCCAGCCGATTGCCGGGCCTTAACCCGACTGTGACTTAGATATTGGTCACAACCAGGTGGTCACACCGGTCTTTGCCTATAGGCGGGCCGGTGTGACCACCTTCAGCACATTCCGGCAAACGGTGAGGGCTCCAGGCGGCTGATGGCCTCCTGAACCTCACTTTGGCTGCGTAGTTGCTCGAACTCGATACCGATCACAAAGTCGACCGTGGCGCCTTCACGGGACAGGTCATCAAGGAAGTCGGCCTGTGTCACGAAAGCGGACAACAGGTATGCCGCTCCCACTCCTTCGGGGCCGAAGCGGAGCTCGACCGGTACCCGTACCACACGGTCTCGCAACGGGTCCTGAGCCACCTCGCCGATGACGAAACCCGCAGCGGCCAGCTGCTCGGAGACCCGCTGTGCCAACCCTTCCTGGTCAGTGTCGTTGTAGACGTTGACCGTTACCTCACTGAAGTTTTCCGGAATCTCCAGCGACGCTCGGACCTCACCTGGTCCACACGCGTTCGGATCCGGCGGTGTGGCCTGGCTGTCACGCAGAATCGCCCAGATGACCGTGACAGCGGCTATCACCACCAGGGATCCGACGATGATGAGCGCGCGGACACGGGCCATACTCATCGTCCGCTCCCCCTGGTCGGCATGGCCCGAGGTTAGCGTGTCGTGGCCAGTGAAGGACGTGAGGTGCACCCCGGCGCGTCACGCTCTCTTCAGCTGACGGGCCGTTAATTTGTGGTGTCGCCTGAATCACATCGGGAACAACTTCTGCGTGCGATGCGTACTGACATCCGAAGGAGCGGTAAGGTACCGCGCTCGCGGGGAGGAGTTTCCGGTCCGCTGACGTCGTCAGCGCTTTCACGGCACCCCACGCCGTGCTGGAAGCTGGCGGCGTCGACTGGCGTTACACCGGGCGCGAGATTGAAACGGGAGTGTGACACCAATGGCCACCGACTACGACGCGCCGCGTCGCGATGACGTCGATCTGGGCGAGGACAGCCTGGAGGAACTCAAGGCACGGCGGACAGACGCGCAATCCGGCGCCGTCGACGTCGACGAGGCGGAAGTCGCCGAAAGCTTTGAGCTGCCCGGCGCTGACCTGGCCGACGAGGAACTGACGGTGAAGGTTCTACCGATGCAGGACGACGAGTTCCGATGCTCGCGCTGCTTCCTGGTCCATCACCGCAGTCAGCTTGCCGAGGACAACAACGGACAGTTGATCTGCCGGGAGTGCGCCGCCTAGTCCGTTGAGTCGCTTTGACGACTTGAGACCTGTATGGGAGGTTTGCTGACTTTTCATCTGGGATCGATGTCGTTGAGCGATTTTGACAGCACCTGTACCGCGCTGCCTGACACCACGCGCCCGGTCGGACGCTGACCAGGAGGCGCCCGGTCTTTTCCCGGATGGCCCGGCCTTGAAGGCCGGGCCACCGGTGTACCAACCGGATGCCGAAGCGTTGGTGTTACGGCTGCACGGGCGGCCCGGCCTCACCAGGCCAGGGTGGGCCCGATCCGGCGAGCACCAGTGCAGACCAACGAGTCAGAGGCCTGTTCGGTCTATTCAGAGGCGATGTCTTCAGAAACGTCTTCAGAAACGTTGTCAGAGATCTTCTTGGCAGAGACGTTCTCAGAAACGTCTTCAGAGGCGACGCCGCTGGATGGGGACGAGGCAGCGCTGGGGTCGGCGGCTCGGGCCTGCTCGATGGCGGCCGCGAGGGCCTGAGGACGACGGGAGGAGACCAGCCAGTACGGGGTGGGATCGTCGGGATCGTTGAGCAGAACGACCACGGCGCCCTTGACCCACGGGCGTTGGACAACAAACGCCCACGGGTGCGCCCGCACCCCCAGCAGTTCCCGCTTGGTCTCCGCGTCGATGGCGCGCGCGGCCGCGATAAAACGCAGCGGGATGTGGGCGTCATCCACCCACAGCTCCCCGTTCTCGACCGCCACCCGCAACCGCCCTACCCACCACAGCGCCACCACAGTGAGCGGAATGATCACGGCGTAGGGCAGCCATGCGCGCAGCCCGGGCGCCCCCAGGTGCAACTCGGCGGCACCCACCGTCGCGAGCCCGAGGATGAGCAGGGCGAGCCACCAGGGCACTATCAATCGTTCCTGGTAACGAGTACCGGTCGTGGGAGAGGAGTCGGCCGCCGAGGACATGAAACCGAGCGTACGACTCACCCCGCCCGACGCGTCCGCCGGGCGCGCGGCAGGATTGGTCCGGACAAGATGAGACAGGTGAGGAGTGACGTGACGCAGACCCTACCGCCACCGGCGACGGACACCGTCCAGGTCCTAGTCGAAAGACTCGACCCCGAGGTGCCGCTACCCCGGTATGCGCATCCCGGGGATGCGGGCGCCGATTTGGTGATCACCGAAGATGTGGTGATCCCTCCGGGCGGCCGGGTCCTGGTCGGCACCGGTATCGCGATCGCGCTGCCAGAGGGGTACGTCGGGCTGGTTCATCCCCGTTCGGGACTGGCGGCGCGGACGGGCGTCACGGTCCTCAACGCACCCGGCACCGTCGACGCCGGCTACCGTGGAGAAATCAAGATCAATTTGATTAACCTCGACCCCCGAGAGACGGTCCGTTTGTCCCGAGGGGATCGTGTCGCCCAGCTGGTGGTGCAGCGGGTAGAACGGGCCCAATTCCACGTGGTAGAGGCGCTTCCGGGATCACCGCGCGGCACGCGCGGCCACGGGTCTACGGGCGGGTACGCCGGGATCCCCGGTGATGGGGCCGGTCTTGTCGAGGAGGAGCGGTGATTCTGTTTCGCCGTCGTCGGGTTGGCCGACACGCCGAGGACGGTGACGTCTTCGAACAGCCCACGCCGACCGATGTCGAGGAGGACGAGGAAGTCTTCGAGGAGTACCTCGAAGACCTGTCTACCGACGAGGACGAGTCAGAGGAGCTCGGCCCGTACGACTCCGAGGACGAGTGGGCCCTGGAAACCGTAGAGGCCTCCGGATACCGACTGCTTGATCTCGGCAGCCTCCGCCTCCCCATGGTGCCGGGGGTGGAGGTCCGCGGGCGGGTCAACCCCCAGGGCCAGATGGCCTCGGTGCTGCTGGTGGCCGGGGAGAGTCAACTGGAGTTGATGGTGTCGGCCGCCCCCCGCACCGACGGGATCTGGGACGAGGTCCGTACCGATCTTGCGGCGGCGATCGCTAAGCAGAACGGCACCACCGAGGAGGTCCAGACCCGACGCGGGGTGGAACTTCGGTGCACGGTGCCTGGTCCGGACGGAAGCACCCGGAATTTAAGAGTGCTGGGCTTTGACGGGCCCCGGTGGTTCGTCCAGGCGGTGTTCGCCGGCCGGGCCGCGGTCGACCCCGAAGCCGCCGGCCCGCTACAGGAGTGCCTGGACAATCTGGTGGTGTACCGCGATAAAGCGCCTCGCCCGGTCCGAGAGCCGCTCCCGCTGCGGCTGCCCAAGGAAGCCGTGGAGCGGGCCCAGACCCAGCTGCGTAACCGGGTCCAGGCACAAGCCCAGGCGCAGGCGCGGGAGCGGGCTCAGCGGTCGGCCAGTAAACCCCAGTAACCGGCGACAACGTGACCGGAAATAGAGCCGTAACCGCCCTCTGACGCCTTCCACGGCGTACGCTTGCACGGCGACCGGGGAACTTCATGCCAGGCCCTGCCCCACCTGGACGGGCGGGCTCGGAATGAAGTTCATCCGCCGAGGGAGGTGTGAGTGCGGTCATGGCGACCGGGCAACAAGAGTCGCCGTTACGCCGATTCTTTCGTCGCCTCACCGCCAGTGAGGCCGAGCTGGACGCAGAGGATCTGCAGCGGGAAAGCGCTCAGTCCGGTTGTACCCCGTTGCGGAACACCCGTCGGGGACAGCTGGCGACCGTGACCGGGCGACTGAAGACAGTGGTGTACACCCCGCGTACCAATCTGCCGACCCTGGAAGGTGACCTCTACGACGGCAGCGATGTGGTGACGCTGGTGTGGCTGGGCCGCCGACACATCACCGGGATCGAACCGGGTCGGAAGTTGACGGTGCGCGGCCGGATAGCGATCCGGGATGGTCGTAAAGTGATGTACAACCCTTATTACGAACTCGAGACCTCCACATGACGAGGAGCAGTGGTGACGGACCAGGAGGCCGATCGGAGCGGCAACCCGACGACCACGAGGTCCGCGGACTCGCCCCCGGTAAGTGAGCTGAGCTTCTCGGAGCAGCTGTCCGAACAGCTCGGCGGGATGCGGGGGATCACCGAGTCCAGCATCCCCGTCGTGATGTTCATCGTGGTCAACATCATCTGGTCGCTGTCACCCGCCTTGATCGTGGCGGTGGGGACCGCCTTCGTGATCGTGGTGTACCGCCTGCTCCGTCGGGAGGCGATCCGGCACGCCGTCAACGGCCTGGTCGGTGTAGGGGTCGGCGCTCTGCTGGCCTGGCGTACCGGTGAGGCCCGGGATTTTTATCTCCCGGCGATCATCACCTCGTTCGTGTACGCGGCGGTGCTGATCGGTTCGGTGATCGCGCGGCGGCCGGTGATCGGTTACGTCTGGGCCGTGATAGCGGCTGGCGGCCGCCACCACTGGCGGAACCATCCCCGACTGGTACGCGTGTTCGGCTGGCTCACCCTGATGTGGGCGGGAGTGTTCCTGTCGCGTGGACTGGTGCAGGGAGGTCTGTACCTGGTCGAGCGTGAGAACTGGTTGGGGGCCGCCCGGCTCGCGATGGGGCTGCCCTTGTACCTGGTGGCGCTGGGTGTCACGGTGTGGGGGGTACGCCGGGCAGCCGGCGCCACCCTCGAGGCTGAGGCGGCGGCGCAGTCCCGGTGATCGGGTGGGAACCACTGGGAAACTTACTCGGCTGTCCGCTCCGAGTCCTCCACCGTTGAGGGTGACGCGGCCGGGTGTGTCTGGCCCAGGATGACCTGCTGAATGGCGGCCTCCATCTCGGGGACGCACACGAAGATCAACTCGTCGCGGGCTTCCAGAGGCGTGTCCGGGCTGGGCACCAGGACCCGTTTCCCTCGCACGACCGCCACCAACGCGGTGTCCCGGGGCAGCGGCACCTCCCGGATAGGGCGACCGACGAACGGAGTATCGGCGGGCAGGGTGATCTCCACCAGGTTGGCCTGCCCTTGCTGGAAAGTCATCAAACGCACTAGATCGCCGACGGTGACCGCTTCCTCGACCAACGCGGCCATCAGACGTGGTTTGCTCACCGCGACGTCCACGCCCCACTGTTCGGTGAACAACCACTCGTTTTCGGCGCGGTTGACCCGGCCCACCACCCGAGGGACCGCGAATTCGGTCTTGGCCAGCAGCGACACCACCAGGTTGACCTTGTCATCACCGGTGGCGGCGATCATCACGTCATAACTGGCGAGATCCGCCTCCTGGAGACTGGACAGCTCACAGGCGTCGGCCAGCAGCCATTCAGCGCCTGGCACTCGGTCCGGGCGTACCATCGCCGGCTGACGCTCGATGAGCAGAACATGGTGACCGTTCTCGATCAGTTCGGTGGCGATGGAGCGGCCCACGTTGCCGGCTCCGGCGATAGCGACCCGCATCAGACATCCCCCTCCGGTGCGGCTCCGGCGATCGCGGACACGCGGGAGGTCATGTCATCGGTGACCAGCATGTAGAGCCGGTCTCCTTCTTGAAGCACGGTCGAGGCGGTAGGGAGCGTGCCCTCTCCGAAGCGCACCAGGCACGCGATCCGGGCACCGGTCGCCTGCTCCAGGTCCCGAAGCGGCCGGGCGATCCACCCCGGATGCACCGGAACCTCGATGATCGAGACCATGCCGGTCGGGTCGCGCCACAGCTCCGGGGAGCTGTCCGGCAGCAGATGATGCAGGATCCGATCAGCGGTCCAGCGGACGGTGGCCACGGTGGGGATACCCAGCCGCTCGTACACCGCGGCTCGATTGGGGTCGTAGATGCGGGCCACCACGGTCGGCACCCCGAATGTCTCCCGCGCCACCCGGGCAGAAATGATGTTGGAGTTGTCGCCGGAGGAGACCGCGGCAAAAGCGTCGGCGTGTTCGATACCGGCCTCGATCAGCACCTGGCGATCGAACCCCATCCCGGTCACGGTCCGACCCTCGAAATCACGGCCGAGCCGGCGGAACGCCTCGGGATTGCGGTCGATGATGGCGACGGAGTGACCACGCGCCTCCAGCGCCTGGGCCAGGGTCGCCCCGACCCGGCCACAGCCCATGATCACCACGTGCACCTCGGCCTCCACCACGGCTCACGTCAGGCTTCGTCACTCGCGATGACGGACGCTCACCGTCCTGTCGCCGGAGAGGACCGTTGTCCGCTCCGTCCGTCCTGATCACGGTCCGTCCTGATCACAGTGTGGACAACCGTCCACCCCGAGGCTTATGGAGCATGGACGGCCGCCCGCCCCGCTGTGCTTCGAAGCGCGACGGTACACCTTGTTGGTGGTTGAGTGAGCGCCGCCCTCGACACCTCGTTACTCTTGCCGGTCGTGGCTAGTCCCACGTCATTTGTCAAACGTTTGTTGGTGGGTCGGCCATACCGATCCGACCGGCTTCGGGAGACGTTGCTCCCGAAGCGGATCGCGTTACCCGTCTTCGCCTCCGACGCGATGTCCAGCGTCGCGTACGCCCCGGACGAGATCCTGCTCACCCTCTCCCTAGCGGGCGTCGCCGCGTACACCTACTCACCCTGGGTGGCGCTGGCCGTCGTGGTGGTTCTGATCACCGTGGTCGCCAGCTACCGGCAGAACGTGTACGCCTACCCCTCGGGGGGCGGGGACTACGAGGTGGCGATGGTCAACCTGGGGCCGCGGCTCGGCCTCGGAGCGGCCAGCGCGTTGATGGTGGACTACATCCTCACCGTCTCGGTGTCGGTGTCCTCCGGGATGGCCAACCTTGGCTCGGCCATCCCGTTCGTCGCCGAACATCGGGTTTCATTCGCGGTTGGCCTGGTGCTGCTACTGATGGCGATCAACCTGCGTGGGGTGCGGGAGACCGGGATAGCCTCCGCTTTCCCGACCTACGCCTTCGTGATCGCCATGCTGGGGATGATCGCCTACGGTCTGATCCGGATCGGGGTGCTGGGGGAAGAGCTGCGCGCCGACAGCGCGGACATTGAGGTACGCGCCGACGAAACGTTCGCCGGCTTCGCGATGGCGTTCCTGGTGCTACGCGCGTTCAGCTCCGGATGCGTCGCATTGACCGGTGTGGAGGCGATCTCCAACAGTGTTCCCGCCTTCCAACGCCCCAAGAGCCGCAACGCCGCCGTCACCTTGACGCTGCTGGGCGGTATCGCGATCACCCTGTTGATCGGGGTGGTCTGGCTGGCGCGTCTGACCGATCTGCGGTACGTGGAGTCACCCGCCACACAGATCACCTCAGCGCCGCCGGGGTACGAGCAGCGGACGGTCATCGCCCAGCTGGCCGACGCGGTGTTCGACAACTTCGCCCCCGGCATGTTCATCGTCGTGGCCGTCACCGCGTTGATCCTGTTCCTGGCGGCTAACGTCGCGTTCAACGGTTTCCCGGTGCTCGGCGCGGTCCTGGCCCAGGACCGGTACCTGCCGCGGCAGCTGCACACCCGGGGCGACCGGCTGGCCTTCAGCAACGGCATCGTCATGCTGGCCGGTTTCGCGATCCTGCTGATCGTCGCCTTTCAGGCTGAAGTGACCCGGCTGATCCAGCTGTACATCGTCGGGGTGTTTGTGTCGTTCACCCTGTCGCAGACGGGCATGCTGCGGCACTGGAACCGTCTGCTGCGTACCGAGCGGGACCCGGCCACGCGGCGTCGGATGCAGCGTTCCCGCGCCATCAACGCCATCGGTCTGGTGATGACCGGGAGCGTGCTCGTGATCGTGCTGGTCACCAAGTTCACCCGGGGCGCGTGGATCTCGATCGCGGCGATGGCCCTGATCTATCTGCTGATGACGGGGATCCGACGCCACTACGACACGGTCGCCCGGGAACTGGAGCCGCCGGATGAGCGCCCGGTCCTGCCGTCCCGCAACCACGCGGTGGTCCTGGTCAGCAAGCTGCACCTGCCGACCCTGCGGGCGATCTCCTACGCCCAGGCTACCCGTCCGGACACGTTGAGCGCGGTCACGGTCAACGTCGATGCCGCCGACACGCGTGCCTTGCAGGCGGAGTGGGACAGGCGTGAGATGTCGGTGCCGCTGATCGTGGTCGACTCCCCGTATCGGGAGATCACCAAGCCGATCCTGGACTATGTCAAGTCGATCCGTCGGGAAAGCCCACGGGACGTGGTGACGGTCTTCATCCCCGAGTACGTGGTCGGGCACTGGTGGGAGCACCTGTTGCACAACCAGAGCGCGTTGCGTATCAAGACCCGGTTGCTGTTCGAACCAGGGGTGATGGTCACCAGCGTGCCCTGGCAGCTGCGCTCCAGTGGCTTGAAGGACCTGGCCCGGGTCGATCGTCGGCTGTCGCGTGGTGTGACCCGCGGTGCCCGGGGCGGTCCGGGCCAGAACGATGAATCCTCCGACGATCTAGTGTTGTGGTCATGAGCGGGGGGTCTGATCACGGCGGCGACCTGGTCGGCTCCGTCCTGGAGCTGGAGGTGGGGGAGGTGGCCCATGGGGGCCACTGCATAGCCCGGCACGACGGCCAGGTGGTGTTCGTCCGGCACGCCGTGCCCGGCGAACGGGTCCGGGCCCAGGTCACCGAACAACGCCGCGGCTATCTGCGGGCCGACGCCGTGGAGATCCTGCGCGTCTCCCCAGACCGGGTGACCCCGCCCTGCCCTTATGCGGGGCCGGGGCGGTGCGGTGGCTGTGATTTTCAACATGTCGACCCCGCTGCAATCCGGCGGTTGAAAGCCACGGTGGTGGCCGAATCGCTGATCCGACTCGGCGGACTGTCCGCTGAGGAGGTAGCCGCCCTGAACCTGGTGGTGGAGGAGCTGCCCGGCGGCGCTGTGCAGTGGCGGGAGCGGGTGCAGTACGCCGTGGATCCCGCCGGCCGGGTCGGGTTTCGGCGCTACCGGTCCCATGAGGTGATCCCCATTGACCGGTGTCGAATCGCGGTCCCGGAGATCCAACAGGCCGACGTCACCAGCCGTCGCTGGCCCGGTGTGTCCACTGTGGAGGTCATCGCGGTGCCCGGTGAGCCGGTCACGGTGCTGACCCGACAGCGTCGCCACTCCAGCCGGGGTATGAAGGTGGTACGCGGGGCGCGTCGGGTGCGACGGAGCGTGCTGGGGCGCGAGTGGACCATGGCCCCGGATGCCTTCTGGCAGGCGCACCGTGCGGCCGCCGAGAGGTACGCGACCGCGCTGCTGGAGCTGCTCAAGCCGCGGATCGGGGAGCGGGTGTGGGACCTGTACGGCGGAGCCGGGCTGTTCACGGCGACCCTCGCCGACGCGATCGGCCCCACCGGGGCGGTGACGCTCGTGGAGGTGGATCCGCGTACCGAGGCCGAACGGAACCTGGCCGACCTGCCCCAGGCGCGGGTGGTCCGGGGCCGGGTGGAACGGGTGCTGGCCGCGGGGGAGCTGGGGCCGGTGGACCTGGTGGTGTTGGACCCGCCTCGGGCGGGCGCCGGCGCCGATGTGGTGGCCGCGATCAGCGCGGCCGCGCCACGCGCCGTGGCCTACCTGGCCTGCGACCCCGCCGCCCTCGCGCGTGACGTGAAGGAGTTTCGACAACGGGGGTGGCGACTGGCGACGCTGCGGGCCTTCGATGCCTTCCCGATGACCCACCATGTGGAGTGTTTAGCCCTGTTCGAGCCTCGGGATTCCGCTGAAAGACACCATGGAGCGGATCGGGCGTCCATCCGGGATGATTAGACTGGCCGACCATGAGTGCGTCCGAGGGCATCACCGCCGATGCTGGTCTGCTGTCCACCATCCACAGCCCGCAGGATCTGCGGCGTCTGCCGGCGGATGCGCTACCCGCCTTGGCCGCTGAGATTCGGGATTTCCTCGTGGCCAAGGTGTCCCGGACCGGGGGACATCTGGGGCCGAACCTCGGCGCGGTTGAGCTGACCCTGGCACTGCACCGGGTCTTCGACTCCCCGGCTGACCGGTTGCTGTTCGACACCGGACACCAGGCGTACGTCCACAAGATCATCACGGGTCGTCAGGCCGGATTCGACCAGCTGCGTCAGGAAGGCGGGCTGTCGGGTTACCCCAGCCGGGCCGAAAGCGAGCACGACGTCATCGAGAACTCCCACGCCTCCACCGCCCTGTCCTACGCGGACGGCCTGGCTAAGGCCTACAAGCTGCGGGGCGAGCGGCGGCACGTGGTGGCCGTGGTGGGAGACGGCGCGCTCACCGGCGGAATGTGCTGGGAGGCCCTGAACAACATCGCGGCGACCAAAGACAGCCCGATCGTGATCGTGGTCAACGACAACGGCCGCTCCTACGCCCCCACCATCGGCGGCCTCGCCGACCATCTGGCGGCGCTGCGCCTGGCCCCCGGGTACGAGCGGGCGCTGGACCTGGCGCGGGACACCCTCGGGCGTACCCCTGTGGTGGGAACCCCGCTGTACGAGCTGCTGCACGCCGTCAAGAAAGGCGTTAAGGACGCGGTCGCCCCACAGGCGCTGTTCGAGGACCTCGGGCTGAAGTACGTCGGCCCCGTCAACGGCCACGACGTGGCGGCCCTGGAGAACGCGTTACGCCGCGCCAAGCGCTTTGGTGGGCCGGTCATCGTCCACGTCGTCACCCGCAAGGGATACGGGTACGCCCCCGCCGAGGCGGATACGGACGACTGCCTGCACAGCCCGTCCTCGTTCGACCCGGAGACCGGCAAGTCGCTGGCGCCGTCGACCGTCCGCTGGACCGAGGTCTTCGCCGAGGAGCTGGTGAGCATCGCCGACCAGCGGGAAGACATCGTCGGTATCACCGCGGCGATGGCCATCCCCACCGGCATCTCCAAACTCGCGGCCGTCCACCCGGACCGGGTCTTCGACGTCGGTATCGCCGAACAGCACGCCGTCACCTCGGCCGCCGGGTTGGCCATGGGAGGCATGCACCCGGTCGTGGCGATCTACTCCACCTTCCTCAACCGCGCCTTCGACCAGGTGCTGCTCGACGTGGGCCTGCACCGGTTACCCGTCACCTTCGTGCTGGACCGGGCCGGGATCACCGGGCCGGACGGCCCCAGCCACTACGGCATCTGGGACCTGGCCGTCTTCGGTGTCGTGCCCGGGCTGCGTATCGCGGCGCCCCGCGACGCGGCGACCCTCCGGGAGGAGCTGCGGGAGGCGGTCGCGGTCTCCGACGGCCCGACCCTGGTGCGGTTCCCCACCGGCGCGGTGCCGGCGGACCTGCCCGCCCTGGAGCGGATCGGACCGGTTGACGTGCTGCGCCGGGATGAGCGCTCCGATGTGTTGCTGGTAGCGATCGGTGCCTTCGGGCACCTGGGCATGGATGTGGCCACCCGGGTCGCCGAACAGGGGTACGGGGTCACCGTGATCGACCCACGCTGGGTCAGCCCGATCCCGCAGGAGCTGCTCACCCTCGCCGAACAGCACCGGCTGGTGGTGACGGTGGAGGACGGGATCGTCAGCGGTGGAGTCGGCGCCAGGCTGGCGCAGGCGGTCCGCGAAGCCGGGATGGACGTCCCGGTCCACAACCTGGGGGTGCCCCCAGGGTTCCACCCCCACGGCACACGCGCGCAGCTGCTGGCCCGGCTCGGACTCACCCCTCAAGACATCGCCCGGAACATCATCGGCTGGGCCTCCAGCGTGTCGACCGCTACGGAGGCGGCGGTCCCGCTCACCGAGGCCGAGCGCGTCAACGGCCGCGCCCGCTCACGCTCCTAGGCGTCCTCTCAGGCGTTGGTGCCGCTGGCTGACACGTCAGCCAGCGGCACGCCGGGCCGGCGGGCGTACCACGGGTACTTAACCGGGCACCGGAACCGGGGCGGTGTGACTTCACGCCGGTTTCACGGAATACGGAGCAGTATTCCCAGGGTGGGTACCGGTATGTCGTCATCTCCCCTCCCGCGGCAAGCTAGGAGCACCGACCAGAGGGGAGAGAACACGGTGCGGGTACTCGTGGTGGAAGACGAACGGGCCCTCGCCGACGCGGTGGCGCGTGGGCTGCGTCGGGTCGGTATGGCCGTGGACGTGGCCTACGACGGCCTGACAGGGCACGAGATGGCGACCGTGACACGCTACGACGTCATCGTGCTCGACCGTGACCTGCCCGGGATGCACGGGGACGACATCTGTGCCGACCTGGTGGAGAGAGGGCTCCTCACCCGGGTGTTGATGCTGACCGCGAGCGGCAGCGTGGCCGACCGCGTGGAAGGGCTCGGCCTAGGAGCGGACGACTACCTACCCAAGCCATTCGCGTTCGATGAACTCGTCGCCCGGGTCCGGGCCTTAGGCCGGCGCGCCACCCCAGCCGTACCGCCGGTCCTCACCGCCGCGGGGATCCGGCTGGACCCGGCCCGTATGGAGGCGAGCCGCGACGGGCGGCCACTGGATCTGACCCGGAAAGAATTCGGGGTCTTAGAGGAGCTCATGAAGGCCCAGGGGGCCGTGGTCTCCAGCGAGCAGCTGTTGGAGCGCGTGTGGGACGCCAATACCGATCCGTTTACCACCACGGTGCGGGTGACCGTGATGACCCTCCGCCGCAAGCTAGGCGACCCGCCCGTGATCGACACGGTGGTCGGGGCCGGTTACCGGATTCTGATGTGATGACGAGCACCGATGTCAGAAACCGGGTCGGGGCCGCCACAGCGGGCGAACCCGCCGTGACCGGCCCGGCATCCACTGCCGCCCGCAAGCCGCGGCGGCTCCGTCCCACGCTTCGACTGCGCCTGACCCTGCTCAACGGCCTACTGCTGATCGGGGTCGGGGCGCTGCTGGTGGGGGCGGCGTGGCTGAGCATCCGGGACGCCTTCACCCCCAGCCCATCCCTGCGACCCGGCTCCCAGGTGGTACTCGCCGACGGGCGGGTCCTCGACGCCGACACCTACCTGCAGTGGGTCGGCGATGAAACCGCCACCGAGGTGCTGATCGACGGACTGCTGGCGCTGGTCGTCGTCGGAGGCGTCGGCGTGGTGGGGGCGTACCTGGTGGCGGGGCGCGCCCTGCGCCCGCTGCAACAGGTGACCGCCACGGCGCGGCGACTGTCCACCGAGAACCTCGAGGAACGAATCAGCTACGCCGGACCCGACGACGAGATCCGGGAGCTCGCCGACACCTTCGACGAGATGATGGACCGGATCGCGGCCGCGTTCGACAGCCAGCGTCGCTTCGTGGCCAACGCCAGCCATGAACTGCGAACCCCACTGGCGGTGATGCGGACCGAGATCGACGTGACCCTGGCCGACCCGGACGCCGACATCGAGGAGCTGCGACGCATGGCCCAGGTGGTCCGGGACGCCTCAGAACGCGCCAACGCCCTCGTGGAATCCCTCCTGCTGTTGGCGCGCAGCCAAGTCCAGGCCAGCCATGGACTGGCGCGGCGCCGCCCGGTCGACCTCGCCCACGTCGTGCCTGGGGCGGTGTCCGCGGTAAGCGAGGACGTGCAGCGCCTCACCCTGTGCGTGGAGACTCACCTACAGCCAGCCGTCGTCAACGGCGACCCCGGCTTATTAGAGCGCCTGGTAGGCAACCTGGTCGAGAACGCCGTGCGCCACAACCACCAGCAAGGATGGGTACGCATCGCCACCGGCCAGGACAACGGGTACGCGTGGCTGCAGGTAAGCAACACCGGCCCGGTGATCGACGAGGCCGACGTACCCGGACTGTTCGAACCGTTCCGCCGCGGCGGCTGGGAACGCACCGGCTCCCGAGGCGCGGGCCTAGGACTGTCGATCGTCCGCGCGGTGGTGGACGCCCACGGCGGCACCGTGACAGCGGTGCCGCGCCCCGACAGCGGCGGCTTAGACGTAACCGCTCGACTCCCCGCCGCCTAACCCCTTAAGACCACCACAACCCGCAGGATGTCACGGAGAATGCTGCCCCAGCTCACACGAAGTACACGTGGGCGCGGCGACATTGGGTTCCACCGCAGCCGGCGTACCGAACGCTCCAGCCGAGGCGGCGCGGGCCTCGCCGTAACTCGTCAAGGCACACCACGGCGGCATACACACCTGGCTCACGGATGACCGGGCGTGGCGTGGTGTCCGCGCCGCCGACGCATGGTGTCCGTCTTCAGTCCAGGATGCGTCCGGTGTGTTGGGAGGTGAACCGGTCGAACCGGGCCAGCAGGACGTCGAGCACGCTGTCGATGGAGTAGCCCACGAGCAGCAGCGTCACCGTGTCGATCCGCCCGGAGCTGAAGACGACGACGTAGGTGACGATGGGAATGACCACCGTGTAGGTGAACAGGTATTTCTCATTGATGTGGACCCACAGCCACAGGTCCCCCGGCACGATGGAGCGTCCTTGACGCCCGCCCGCTAAGGCCCGGCGCTGCTCTTTGAGCGTGGCCACGCCGATGTGCGCCACCGCCCCCACGTAACTGACCAGGACCGCCCAGATGTAGTCCATTCCGCCGGCGCCAGCGGGAATAGTCCCCATTTCGATCCGGCCGGCCCAGTGGGGGGTGTACGCGGCCACGATGAGCGCGGTCAACGCCGGTATCACCACGTACAACCAACTGGCCAGCCGGCGGCCACGGCTGGGGGAGGCCTTGGTGATGAACCCGCTGGCCACGTCGATCACCCCGTCGACGCTGCGCGGGTGCTCGTTCATCCAGGTCAGGATCGTGATGCGGGCCTGCCGGCTGGGGATCTCATCGGCGTACTGGGCATGAAAATCCAACCGGTCACCGACCCGCAGCTGTGCCAGCTCAAAGTTGACCCGGCTGGGGACGGTGAGGAACCCGATCTGCAGTACGCATTCGTTGAGCAGCTCGGTGATTCGGGTGGCTTCGTGCAAGCCACCAGACTCGGTACGCCACAGCCGGCAGACGTCGGACCAGAGGTTCTGGATCCTGGTGACAGCGTCGGAGTGCTGATCGGCGAGGTCGTCGTGGTAGCGGAGCAGGTCGTTCACCTGGGCAAGCCGCTGATCGATCTGGTCGGCCTCGTCATGAAACAGGGACAGCAGATCCGTACGGATCGCCTCCCGCTCCGCCGGTCCCGCGTGCAGATAGCGGTTGATCTGGTCGCAGAGGCGAACGATCTCCTCCCGAACCTCACGGAGCAGGGCCCGCATTCGAGAATCCGGACGGGGTACGCCGGGGCGGTCGCCTGCCCGTGAATCCTGACGGCCGGCCCGGCCAGGCGGGGGGAGATCACCGGAGCGGGAAGCGGTACCGCCACCAGGGGAGGGGGCGCCGAGGATGGAGTCGCCGTCACGTGGGGAGCCGTGCAGCTGGATGTCCGGCATGGCGCCTATTTGACCACAAGCGGAGCCGGTGTCCGCTGTCAGATTTTCGCCATGCAATGACTGGTTCGATCATCGGGGCGGATCAGCGAGGATGAGCGCGCAGGGCGGCGACGAACCACTGGTGCGCTGGGGTGCGGGTGGGGATCGGGGGCCACCCATTGATGATCGCGATGAGCTGCCAGTACCGCTCCGCTTGAGGGTTGAGTCCGCGGGCCCACGCGTCGGCCAGCCGTGCCCGCTGCTCTGGGGTGTCGGCTTCGCCGGATGCCGCCGTGTAACCCTCCATGATCCTGGTGACGATCGGCGCGGCCTCCGGCGAGGCGGGGTCGATCCCTGAGTCCACGGCGCGTTGAGAGTGTTCCGCCACCTGCTCGGCGAAGGCGCGTAGGTCGACATCGCTGTTAAATACCTGATCGTGCGGGGAGGGGCGTCCGACCGTGCGGGCCCACGTGCGGAACTCAGGGTCGGTGACCAGCTCGGCCAGCTCCACCCAGGCGTCCAACTGCTCCGTGGTCGGCTCATCCGGCAGCTGCGGTAATGCGTGACGGAATCGCTCCTCCAACTCCGGGTTGTGATGCTCCTGGAAGATGTCATCGAGGAACTCCGTCATGATGCGGTGGCGTTCCTCGGCGCTTGCCCGCGCGAGGTCGTACACGGTTTTCATCTCCTCACTGGACAGCAGGTCATCACGGTCGGATCGGGCCAGCGCGCGCAGCACGGAGCGTTTGATCCGGAGCACCCTCAGCTGCGCCTCAATCGCCTCGGCGTGGACCCGAGCCACGTCGCTGAGGCGACGCTGCCGCCCGAGGACCTGCCGCACCGTGTCCAGATCCATCCCCAGCTCACGCAGCGCACGGATCAGCTCCAGGCGCGCGGCGGCATCGGTGTTGTAGAGCCGGTACCCGCCGTTGCTGCGTTCCGTCTCAGGGAGCAGTCCGATGTCGGAGTAGAACCGGATGGTGCGGACAGGCACCCCGGTACGCCGGGACAACTCTCCGATCCCGATCAGCCGTCGGTCACTCACACCGCCAGCCTGCACCTTCCAGTAACTGGAGACACAACGCTTTACGCGGCGCAGCGGTGACAGCCGGTGCCGAGAGCGTGGTCGGCGCCGTGGGGGCCGGTGAGGCGGCGGTCACCCTAGACGACAGCGACGGATCGGCCGACGCGGGCAAGCCGGCGGCGTGGATGGAGAAAACCGTGTGACGGCGGCGATGGGGGTGTGTCAGGCTCCGCCCACACGCCGTCAGCGGCTCCGTCGGCAACGGAGCCACAAGCGGCTCCGGCACGAACAATCGGTGACGACTCCAGCGAGGAGTCCTGAGCAGAAAGGAGGTGCGATCGACATGACAACCCGCATCGTGCCTCCCGCGACCTTCTGATCGAGAGGGTACGCGGGAGCCTCCCATCTTCGTCGTGAGAGGACTCCTGTGAGTTCACACATTCACCACATCACCATCGACTGCGCTGACCCCTATGAACTGGCGGGGTTTTGGAGCCAGGTCCTGGACTGCCCTCGCCACCACGATGATCATCCCGGTGACCCGGAGGCCCTCCTGTTCCTGCCGTCGGGGGTGAGTCTGCTTTTCCAGCAGGTACCGGAGGGGAAAACCGTCAAGAACCGGCTCCACCTCGACCTGATCCCTACCGACCGGACCCGAGACGAGGAGGTGGAGCGGCTGCTGAGATTAGGAGCGCGCCTCGTCAGTGATCACCGCCGGTCCGACGGCACAGGGTGGGTCACGCTGGCCGACCCCGAAGGGAACGAGTTCTGCGTGGAACGCTCCCGGCAGGAGCGGAAGGCCCGGCAAACGGTGGGGGAGGCGAGCGAGACTGGCTGACGCCCAGCGACTCGTCGGGTGACGAGGGCAAGATACGAGCGTGGGCCCGGAGCCGAGTTCCGGCTCCGGGCCCACACCACGGGCTGACGTGGCTGGAGCGGTGGGAGTGGTCAGGCAGGCAGACTGGCCACACCGCGCGGCAGGAAGCGCTGCCCGGTCACCCGCTCCGAGATCCCGGTGCGGTCCAGGTACGGCGTGATGCCTCCCAGGTGGAACGGCCACCCGGCGCCCAGGATCATGCACAGGTCGATGTCGCGGGGATCCTGCACGACCCCCTCATCCAGCATGATCCGGATCTCCTGCGCCACAGCGGTGAGGGCACGCTCGCGTACCTGCTCCTCCGTCGATGGCCGGTCACCCACCTGAAGCAACGCCTCGACCTCCGGGTCGACCTTGGGGGTGCCGGTCTCATCCCAGATGTAGACGCCGGGTTTGCCGGCCGCCACCAGGCGAGCCAGGTTCTCGCTCACCCCGAACCGGTCCGGGAAGACGGCGTGCATGGTCTGCGCCACGTGGTGGGCGATCGCCGGCCCCACCAGCTGCAGCAGGGTGAACGGGCTCATCGGCAACCCGAGCGGATCCAGAGCGCGGTCAGCGACCGGGATCGGGGTTCCCTCATCTACCGCGGCGAATACCTCACCCAGGAACCGGGTGAGCAGCCGGTTGACCACGAACGCCGGGGCGTCGTTGATCAGAACACAGGACTTCTTCAGTTGCTTGCCGACGGCCAGCGCGGTGGCCACCGTGGCGTCATCGGTCCGCTCCCCACGGACCACCTCCAGCAGGGGCAGCACCGCCACTGGGTTGAAGAAGTGGAACCCGACCACCCGCTCCGGGTGCGCCAGGTCCGCCGCCATCTCGGTCACCGACAACGACGAGGTGTTGGTGGCCAGCACGCATGTCGGGGAGACCAGGCCTTCCAAGTCGGCGAAGACCTGCTTTTTGACCTTCATCTCCTCGAACACCGCCTCGATGATGAAGTCGGCGTCGGCGAAGACCCGGTTGTCCACGGAGCCGGAGATCAAACCCCGCAGCTTGGCCGCCTTCCCGGCGCTGAGACGACCCTTGGACTCCAATGCGGCGATCTCACCCAGGACGTAGTTCACACCCTTGGTGACCCGCTCCTCATCCAGGTCGGTCAACACGACCGGGACCTCCAGCCGGCGGACGAACAGCAACGCCAGCTGGCTGGCCATCAGGCCGGCGCCCACAATCCCGACCTTGGTGATCTCACGAGCCAGGGAGCGGTCAGGGGCCCCGGCCGGACGCTTGGCGCGCCGCTGCACCAGGTCGAACGCGTACAGACCCGAGCGCAGCTCCTCGCTCATCATCAGGTCCGCCAGGACCTCATCCTCGGTGGCGGTGCCCTCCTCGAAGGAGGCGTGTCGGGCCAGCTCCAGCAGCCTCAAGGCGGCGTACGGAGCGGGCGCGGCGCCCCGGATCCGGGCATCGGCGATCGCCTTCCCCCGGGCGAGCGCGGCGTCCCACGCCTGTCCTCGGTCGATCTCGGGCCGTTGAACCGTGATCTGCCCCGAGACCACACCGGCCGCCCACTCCAGGGACCGCTCCAGGAAATCAGCCGGATCCAGCAGGACATCGCTGATCCCAAGCTGGTGCGCTTGAGCGGCGCGCAGCATCTTGTTCTGGTTGAGCGGGTTCTCGATGATCACCGTCACCGCGGCGTCCGGGCCGATGAGGTTGGGGAGCAGCTGTGTACCACCCCAGGTGGGGGCCAGGCCCAGGGAGCACTCCGGGAGCGCGACCATCGTCACGCTCGACGACAGGGTCCGGTAGTGGCAGTGCAGAGCCAGCTCCAGACCACCCCCCAGCGCGGCCCCGTTGATGAAGGCGAAGGTGGGGACGTCGCTGTTCCGCAGCCGGGCGAAGATCTGGTGGCCGCGGCGCGCGATGGCCAGCGCGTCCTCCCGCCGGGTGATCAGCGGCATGCCGGTGATGTCCGCCCCCACACAGAAGACGAACGGCTTCCCGGTGATCGCGATGAAGCGCACCCGCGGCGTGCGGGCTTCGATCTCATCGAGCGCGGCCTCCAGGCTGGCCAGCCCGGCCGGGCCCAGGGAATTGGGTTTGGTGTGGTCGAAGCCGTTGTCCAATGTGATCAGTGCGGCCTCACCGCTGAGCCCGGGCACCGTCACGTAACGGACCAGCGCCTTGGTGACGACCTCGTTCGGAAACTCCACAGTGGTCACTTGTCGCCCTCCCAGGCCGGGTTCTCCCAGATCACCGCGCCGCCCATGCCGAGCCCGACACACATCGTGGTCAGTCCGTACCGGACCTCCGGGTGCGCCGCGAAGTGGCGGGCGAGCTGGATCATCAGGCGTACGCCGGAGCTGGCCAGCGGGTGCCCTACGGCGATCGCGCCCCCCCACGGGTTGACCCGGGGGTCGTCGTCGGCGATGCCGAAGTGATCCAGGAACGCCAGCACCTGGACAGCGAACGCCTCGTTGATCTCAAACAGGCCAATGTCGGAGATGGACAGTCCGGCCAGCCGGAGAGCCTTCTCAGTAGCAGGGATCGGACCGACCCCCATCACCTCCGGCTCCACCCCGGCGTAGGCGTAGGAGACCAACCGCATCGCCACCGGCAACCCCAACTCCTGAGCCACCTCTTCGGCGGCCAGCAGGCATCCGGTGGCGCCGTCGTTGAGCCCGGCCGCGTTGCCGGCGGTGACTCGGCCGTGGGGACGGAACGGGGTACGCAGCGTGGCGAGCTTCTCCAGGCTGGTGTCCGGGCGGGGCGGCTCGTCGGCGCTGGCCAAACCCCAGCCGCTTTCCTGGGAGCGGGTCGCCACGGTGACCAGGTCGGCCTGGATCCGCCCTTCAGCGAGTGCCTTGGCGTACCGCTGTTGGCTGGCCAGTGCGAACCGGTCGGCGCGCTCCTTGGTGATGGCGGGGAACTGGTCATGCAGGTTCTCGGCGGTCGCGCCCATCACCAACGCGGAGGGATCGACCAGTTTCTCCGCGAGGAAACGCGGGTTGGGGTCCACCCCCTCCCCCATGGGGTGGCGGCCCATGTGTTCCACACCGCCGGCGATGGCCACGTCATAGGCGCCCATGGCGATCCCCGACCCGACCGTGGTGACCGCTGTCATCGCCCCCGCGCACATGCGGTCAATGGCGAAACCGGGGACCGACTTAGGGAGCCCGGCCAGCAGAGCGGCGGTCCGACCGATGGTCAGGCCCTGGTCGCCGATCTGGGTGGTGGCGGCGATGGCGACCTCGTCCACCCGGTTAGGTGGAAGTTGTGGATTCCGGCGGAGCAACTCCCGGATCACCCGGACGACCAGGTCGTCAGCCCGGGTCTCCGCGTACAAGCCGCCGGCTTTACCGAATGGGGTACGTACGCCGTCGACGAAGACGACGTCGCGGACGGTACGGGGCACGCAAGCCTCCCTCGTGGCGGTGCTGCTGTCTGCCTGCCTCGAATGCTACTCGCCAGTAACAAAGCTGCGCACCCCGATCCGGGATTCAAACGGTGGTGGTTCACCCCAGCGGTCCGCCTGGGTGTGATGCTCAGTCTGGGAGGTTCACTCGGGCAGCGAGCGCCTTCGCGAGCCGCTCAAAGTCGCGGTACGCGTCAAGAGCCGCCGCCAGATGCCCGCCGAACGCGCCGTCCGCGGGCTTGAGGAGAAAAACAGGCTTACGTGCTTCCTGCGCCATGGGCATCAGGCTCTGGTAGTGCCGGAGACGTGCAAGGCAATGGGGATCATCATCAATGTTGTCAATAAAAGGCCCTTTATCGTCCAGAACATGTCTTCCGTACATCTCAGGTATGCGAGAGGCCCAGCGTGCGTAGGCGCGGGTCGGGCGCCCCACCCGTTCTCGGTGTTGGAACATGACATAACCGACAGGTTGCATGTCGCCAGCCGGTGCGGTAACCACGCTATCTGGATGCTGGTTAAGCCGCTGGTGCCATTCTTGGCGCCAGCGGCGGATCGTAGGGCCGAGATTCTGAAGCCCGCGCAGACTGAAAAGATCGGGGATGAGCGGTATAACGATGTGACTACAGTTAATCAGCGCCGCTCGATTAAGGGCTCCTAGATTCGGACCGACATCGACTAGCGCTAGGTCGGCTCCCGTCTTCTGAACCGCATGGGAGATGACGGTTGAGAAGGCGTTAAGGACAGCGAAAGCTCGGCGCTGCCCGTCCATTGCCCGAGGCCAAGCGTCGGATAGTTCCGCCTCAAAGAGCGATAGATCGAGGTCACCCGGTATCAGCGCGATCATATCATTAACCATCTTGGGAGGCAAAGGGGATACCGGGCCGGTTCCATCGATGAGCGGCTCGATCGCGCCGTAGATCGTAGGGCGTGGAGAAGGCGTCCACAGATCTTCGATCTCTTCTTCGGTGAGAAACGCAGCCGTGAGGTTGGCCTGAGGGTCCAGATCCGCCACCACTACTCGCCGATTTAATTCGGCGTAAATCCACGCCAAGTGATAGACGAGTGAGGTTTTTCCGACTCCACCCTTATTGTTAAAGAAACCGACCACGGGTGTACTCATGGCGCGCTCCTTACCGTGACGGCGACATACTGTTGAGTTGCTTCAAACTCTGGTGGCGGGTTTCCGTTGTGATTCAACGCGCGACGTGCTATTTCGAGACCCACTCCAAAGCATTGGATGTAACCGAGTGCACGCAGAGCGTCTGACAAGGTCGGATTACGATAATCCGTGACTCCGCGATGCCTGAAGTTTTCGGGAGTCACTAGGCCGAATGGGCCACCCGGGCTAACGATCTCCACTCGATCGGTGTACCACGTGATCCGTACCGGAGAATTGGTCGCCTCATAAGATCGGTGATGTAGAGCGTTGCGGATAAGCTGTTGCAACGCCATGTCAGGGTAATCCGGTCGCCGATCCTCTGTTGATCTGCCGAGGTCGATGTGAGTGGAGATGTTCAACCCAATCAGCTCATCCAATTGACGCAGAATATCGATGAGTGAACCATCCAATCTTTTTTCATTCAAAACAGGGTCAGCAAGTGAGTCGTCATCCAACCGAAGGAATTGAACGTACGCACCGGGAATGAAGGATGTTGGCTCCTTGCCGAGAACGAGAAGGCCGGCGACGGTAGGGGTTTCCGAAGTGTCAGCCAATCGGAGTAACGCGAGTTGTTCGACTACGGTACGGTGGTTTTCCGCGAGCACTTCCGGTGCTACGGCTGCGGGTAGATAAACCCGACGGAACAACAACAGATCAAGATCATCCAATGTTGCGCCATGGACCGGCTGGGCGTCGAATGGAAGGTCCCAGGCTCGACGACGTTCGTTGAGTTGACGTTCCTCGTCATGAGAGGAGCGTGCCCGACGTGGCCTTACTCGAATCCAGGTCACACCCTTGTACCGGACCGGCGGAGTTCTGCCGGGAGCTACCTCCACAACCGCCACATCACTGCCTTCGACAGGCAATTTCCGAACCGTCATGTGAGGGAGCGGAAGAATGTCCCCTCGATCGCGAAGGTGCCCCAGCTTCAGCAAGAGTTGGTCGTCGATTGTGCGGCCGGAAGGGGTACCATCATCGCGTACCCCGAGGAAGATGACTCCGGGTTTCTGATAACCAGGAAGATCATTAGAGAAGGCGCAGATAGCCTGACAGATCCGGTCGGTGCCGAAGTCTCCGCGTTCGTTCAGGTCTTTGCGTTCGACACGATCGCTATCCGGATCCTTGAGCAACCGTTTGAGCTCAGCATCGGATAGCGGCACCCCTCGATGCTAGGGCCCGAACAGGCCAGAAGGTGAAGGACCTGACCGGGGACAGGCCCCACCGGCGTTGGGGCCCGCCCTGCCGGTCATGGTTGTCAGGCATCGGCCAAGGCCGCGGCGAGCGGAGCAGCGGTGAGCTGGATCTGCCACGAGCGGGCTCCGTACTTGGCGAGCGCGTCGGCCACGGTGGACGACGACAGCGGCTTCGGCGGTTCCCACGCCAAGCGGCGCACCGTGTCGGGGGCCAGCAGATTCTCCGGGGGCAGGGTGTGCTCGGCGGCCAACGCTGACACCGTCGCCCGCGCGCGTACCAGGCGGTTAGCGGCCGCCGGGTCGCGCTCCGCCCACCGGTGCGGTGGGGGAGGCCCGTCGCTGGGCAGGGTGGCGGCCGGCAGGTCGGCCTCGGGAGTCGCACGGGCTTCGGCCAACGCCCGTAGCCACACCCGACTGAGCCGGCGCGCCGACCGACTGCTGAAGCCGGGGAGAGCAAGCAGTGCCTGTTCTCCGACCGGATCGGTCTGGGCGGCCGCCACGATCGCCGCGTCCGGGAGGATCCTGCCGGGAGCCAGATCGCGTTCCCGGGCCACCTGGTCCCGGGCCTGCCACAGGGCGCGTACCCGAGCCAATGCCCGCGCGCCCCGGACCTTGTGGATGCCGGAGGTACGCCGCCACGGATCCTGGCGTGGGCGGGGTGGTGGCGCGCTGACCAGCGCCGCGAACTCCTCCAAGGCCCACTCCAGCTTTCCCTGACGCTCCAGCTCCGCGCTGAGCGCGTACCGCAGCTCAATCAGCAACTCCACATCGAGTGCGGCGTAGGTGAGCCAGTCGAGGGGGAGGGGACGGGTACTCCAGTCAGCGGCCGAATGGTGCTTCTCCAGGGTGAATCCCAGCAGCCGCTCGGTCAGTGCGGCCAGTCCGACACGCTCGAAACCGGCCAGACGTGCCGCCAGTTCGGTGTCAAACAACCGCGTCGGACGCAGGTTCAACTCAGCCAGGCACGGAAGATCCTGGCTGGCGGCGTGCAGCACCCACTCGGTGTCTTTCAAAGCCTCACCCAGGTTGGCCAGGTCACCGAACGGCAACGGATCCACCAGGACGGTGCCGGCTCCGGCGCGACGGAGCTGGATGAGGTACGCGCGTTGGCTGTAGCGGTAGCCCGACGCCCGCTCCGCGTCCACGGCGAGCGGGCCGGTGCCTGCCGCGAGGCGGGCGATGGCGCGCTGTAGCCCACGCGGACTGTCCACCGGCCGGGGTGTTCCCTCCCGCGGCTGAGTGAGCACGATGGGGTGTTGTGCGATTTCCGTATCGTTGAGGTGCGTATCGCTGAGAACTTTGTTTGTTGAGGTCGGGCGCGCGCGGTGACTGGTACCGGTACCGGGGGAGCTAGCGCTACCAGGCGAATTGGCCGTAAGGCGCGAGCTCCCATTATCGCCGGTGTCTCGGGAGCTGTCGGGGTCGCGACGCGTCGGTGAAGATCCGTCGGTCACGTGCCCACCGTACGTTTACCCGGCCAGGTGTGGCGCACAGCCCCTCCGGGCGTGTCGAATGACGGAGCCCGCACGGGTCCGCGGAGGCCGACTGAAGGCCATTGGTGGATCCGGCCCGGCGGTGACCCACGCCAGAGCGTTACGGGAAAGACGCGGCTGGTGAGTAGGAACAACGACAGGAGGAACGTCATCAGATGACGGCTCCGTACGACCGGACACTCAATAGTGAGCGTGATGGCGTGCCGGCGAACCAGGCACCTATGCCCTCAACACCCCCTTCCTCACCGCCGCCTGCGTACCCGCCGGCACAGGCCGCGCCGACGCCGGTGGTGAGTGGGCCGGTGACAGGCGGGCAACCCACCGCCGGGCCGACGCTGGTGTCGACGCCGGCGGCAACGGTGGGCTCCGGAGGGTGGGGTCAGCCGGTGGGGGTGAACGGCGCCGGGAGAACCGACCCCGTCTCAAGCAACGGTGTGGTGACGCCCGCAGGCGCCCCCGTGGCGGGTGTCCCCATGGCCGGGGGCGTGGCGTCACCCGCACCCGCCGGCGCCGGCTTACCTAACCCTGCGGGAGCGGGGACAGCGGCTTTAGGTGGGGGAGTCGGGTTACCGAACGGAGTGGGGTTACCGAGTGGGGACGGACTACCGAACAGCGGCGCGAGTGCGGTGCTAGGCGCCCCGGTGGGCGGCGTCCCTGGTCAACAGCTTTCTGTGCAACAGCTTTCTGTGCAACAGCGCAGCGGTCGGCTCACACACATAGCGTTCGGCATGGCTCTGCTGCTGGTGGTGACCACCGTGGTGCAGACCGTCTTGTTGGTGCGGCTGAACGAGCAAGTTGATGATCAAGCCCGCCAGTTCGCCGCTTTTCAACGGCAGGCCGAGGAACGCATCACTCAACTGGAGGAGCAGACAGCCGCTCTTAACGAGCGGGCCCAACGCACCCTGGACTCGGTGGCTGTCGCCGATGTGGCGTTACCCAGCGTGTTTCGAGTGACGGCGGGGAACGCTGGTGGGACCGCGTTCGCGGTCGCTGGGGCCGGCGAGCTGGATTCGGGCCAGGTGTACCTACTGACCAACTTCCACGTGGTGGAGTCCTGGGTTGCCGCCGGTGAGGATGTGGTGCAGCTCGAGCGAGGCGACCGGTCCTTCCAGGCCACCATCGTGGCTACCGATCCGGATGCGGATCTGGCGTTGCTGGAAGCCGAGGAGGAAGTGGCTACGCTGCCGGTCGCGACCGAGTCGCCGGCGCCTGGGGAGCCGGTGGTGGTGATCGGGGCTCCCGGTGGCTTGGAAGACACGGTCACCACGGGCGTGGTGAGCACGATACGGTCCCTGCCGGGCAGCGATGTGGAGTTCATCCAGTTCGACGCGGCGATCAACCCGGGGAACTCCGGCGGCCCCGTTATCAACGCGCGTGGTGAAGTGATCGGGGTGGCGACCGCCAAGATCGCTGAAGCTGAGGGGATCGGTTTTGCGGTCCCGATCTACGTGGCCTGTGAGGTGTTCAGCATCTGCTGAGGACGTGGCTGACATCTGCTGAGTCTGGGCGTATTACCTCGGTGGATCCACGCGGTGATCGCCGAATTTCCTGATCTTTGGGCAATTGTCACAAAAGTGCACCACTCATCGCGGATCAGGGCATACGATCCGGCACTGACGTCACCATAGGGGACATATCCCCGGGGAGGATCAGGGAGCGCCATGACTCAACCTGGATTCGACGACGAGCCACGCCAACCATCCGAGCCGCCGTCGTCGTCTCTCCTCGGTACGTCAACTTCGCATGATCCGCATGATCAGCCCGGTACGCCGCACCAGCTCACGCTGTCCGAGCAGCCGGCTTCGCCATCGCCCGACGCAGAGGAGGGGGAGACCGAGAGATCAGAGAACGAGAGCTCAGAGAACAGAAGTTCAGAGACGCTGACAGATGCTTCCGCTTCTTCCCCCGGTAGCGCGTCGCCGCTGACGACGTCGCCGTCCGATCCGGTCGTGGGGCGGAATCTATCCGGCGGTGGAGTACGGCCGTGGTTTGGAGTGTTGGGTGGTGCGGTCGGGCTGTTCTGCGTGGTGTCGCTGGTGATGACGGTGTTGTACCTGCGTACCGATAGCGACCTGGACAACACGCGTCACCAGTTGGAGGTCAGTCAGGGAGAGGTCAGCACGCTCACCCAAGAGTTGGAGGCCACGCGACAGGAAGTAGCAGACCTTCAAGGTCAGCTGGCGGAATCCGAGGCCACCAACGCCAACCTCACCCAGGAACGGGACATCATCGCCACCTGCCTGGATCTGCTCATCGAGATGCTGGAGGCGCAGAGCACAGGCGACCAGCGGCTAGTCGGTGAGCTGGTGCAGCGGCTGGAGCAGCCCTGCCGCGAGGCGGACTACTACCTGACCTGATCGCGGATCTGACCTGATTGCGGTACTACCCCGGACCACAGCCCTGGGGCACCGACACGTCCTCGGGTCGGTGCCCCAGGGCAGCGCGAGGATGGTCGCGGGCCAAACCGTGGCCTACCAGGGCGGGACCCGAGTCAGATGTCGCCAATGCTGGTGACACCGGGAGGCGGCAGACCGGCCGTGGAGGACAGCAGTGCGCACCAGGCGTGCAGATGCGCGGTGAGATCTTCGTCGAGTGGGGTCCAGGAGGCTCTCACCTCAAGGTCGGCTGCGGTGGGGGGACCGGCCAACTCCCCGAACCGAGTCGACAGCGTCTGAGTGACCGTCCCTCCGGCCGCCGTGTAGTGAGCGTCATGCGCGGCCAGGGCGTCCATGAGCCAGCTCCACCCCACGGCCGCCAGCATCGGATCGGCGGCCATCTCTAGCTCCACCTCGGCCGTGACATAGGTGACAAGACGTAATGTCCCGTCCCAGGCCGGGGGCCCCGAAGGGTCATGGAGCAGCACCAACCGCCCGGTGGCCACCTCCTCACCATCCCGCATCACCGTCGCGCCGAGCGCGAACGCGTACGGGGCCAGTCGTTGGGGCGGGGGCAGTTCCTCCAGCAGGATCTCCCGACGTGGGCGTACCGCCCGCAGGCCCACGACGGCGCGCGCGAAGGTATGGGGAAGCGCGGTCGATGGCGCCATACCGGGAGGGTATTCTTCCGCCCCGGTTCCCGCTGGCATGGCACGCCGGTAGCGGACTGAATAGAGATCACTCCATATCCTCAAGGCCCTCAAGGCGGCCCCGGAGCGGATCGGGAACACCGTCGACACCGTCTGGGACGGCGCGGTGGTGAGTGCGGTGTCATCGACGGTGTTATCGACGACGTGATGGCTGGTACGCGAGCGGCGTCACCTCCACCGGGGGTGGTGACCAACCGCGCGTCACGTGTGGGGTTCAATGGCGATCGTGGCCGATTCGGTATTCCTCAGCGCTTGCCGCCGTGAACCCGTTCCGCACACTCCGGTGTGGTTCATGCGTCAGGCCGGTCGCGCACTTCCCGAATACCGAGCGATCCGGGAGGGCGTGCCGATGCTGGAGGCGTGCCGACGGCCCGAGATGATCTGCGAGATCACCTTGCAGCCGGTGCGGCGGCTCGGCGTGGACGCGGCGATCCTGTTCAGCGACATCGTGGTGCCCCTGGTCGCGGTGGGGGTGGACCTGGAGATCACCCCTGGCGTCGGGCCAGTGGTAGCCCGGCCGTTCCGGGAGGAGGCCGATCTGCGTCGGCTGCCGGACCTCGACCCGGCCAGCGTCGACTACGTCACTGAGGCCATACGGCTGCTGCTTCCGGAGTTGGGACCCACACCGCTGATCGGGTTCGCGGGTGCCCCGTTCACCCTCGCTAGCTACCTGGTGGAGGGGGGACCGTCCCGCACCCACGCCCGCACCAAGGCGTTGATGTACGGCGCTCCCAGGGTGTGGCACCAACTGCTGGAGCGGTTGGCCCGCATCACACTGGCCTTCCTGCGTACCCAGATCGCTGCGGGGGCGGCCGCCGTGCAGCTGTTCGACTCCTGGGTGGGGGCGCTGTCGGAGGCGGACTACCGTCGCTACGTCCTGCCCCATTCGATGACGGTGCTCAGAGGGGTGGCGGAGACCGGTGTGCCCCGGATCCACTTCGGGGTCGGAACCGGACACCTGCTAGCGGCGATGGCCGAAGCCGGGGCGGATGTGGTCGGCGTCGACTGGCGTACCCCATTAGACGAGGCGAGTCGACGGGTGGGGCCGCACCGGGCGCTGCAGGGAAATCTGGACCCAGCCGTGCTGTTGGCTCCGTGGGAGGTCGTGGCTGAGCAGGCCCGTCGGGTGCTCACTGAGGCCCGTAGCGCCCCAGGACATGTGTTCAACCTCGGGCACGGGGTGCTACCGGAGACCGATCCGGACACGTTGGCACGGCTGGTCGACCTCGTACACAGCGTCTCCGCCAGCACATGAGGCCAGGCCGGCCCAGCGTCGGCCTTCCAACCGGAGGGTGCGGGTCAGGCAGAGAAGCGGGGCCAGGCCGCGCGGGCGGTGTGGAGCCGGGAGGTGACGATGCGGGACGGGAACGACCGGGTGCCCGGCATGCGAGTCGTGGTGGTCGGTGGAGGTGTGACGGGCCTGGCGGCCGCCGCCGAGCTGCGTCGCCTGGCCGGCCCACATCTGCAGGTGACGGTCATTGACCAGTCCGACCGACTGGGGGGCAAGCTCTGGACCGGTGAGCTGGCCGGCCATCCCGTAGAACGAGGAGCGGAGGCCTTCCTGGTCCGGGTTCCAGAGGCGTTGCACCTGGCCCGTCAGGCAGGTCTGGCGGACTCCCTCGTCCATCCCGCTCCGGTTTTCCCTGGATTGGTGGTCGACGGCCAGCTTCGTCGCCAGCCGGCGGGCACGCTGTTAGGGGTGCCAGGTGACCTGGAGGCCCTCGCCGCCGCCGAGGTGCTGTCCCAAGCCGGGCTGGAACGGGTGCGGTCGGAGCCACCCTTGGACGCAGCGGAGCTCATCCGGCACGGGGACGTCGCGGTGGGAGCGTTGGTGCGACGTCAACTGGGGGACCAGATCGTCGACCGGCTGGTCGACCCGTTGCTGGGCGGGGTGTACGCGGGGCGCGCCGACAACCTGTCCTTGGCCGCCACCATGCCGGGGTTGTACGCGCAACTGGAGCGCCACACCTCCCTGGTGGAGGCCGCCGCGGCGGCGCAGCGGGAGGCGCCTCGGGTGGACGGACCGGTGTTCGCCACCCCCAAAGAGGGCCTGTCGTGCCTGATCGAGGCCGTGGCGAAGCAGGCCGACGCCCAGTACCTGCTGGGGGCACCGGTGCGGGAACTGACCCTGACAGCGCAGGGATGGCGGCTGGTGCTCGGGGACACCAGAGACCCTGAGGTGATCACCGCTGATGGGGTGGTGCTGGCGGTACCAGCCCGCCCTGCCGCGCGGTTGGTAAGCACGGTCAGTCCGGTGGCGGCCGCCGAAATCGGCGGCATCGACTACGCCAGCGTCGCGCTGGTTGGACTGGCCCTGCCGACCACCGAATTGCCGGCGCTGTCCGGGCTGCTTGTTCCGGCGACAGAGGGGTACCTGGTCAAGGCGTTTACCTTCTTTTCCCGTAAGTGGCCCCATCTGGCCACGGACGGCCTCACCGTGGTACGGGCGTCGCTGGGGCGCTACGGCGAGGAGCAGACGCTACAGCGTACCGACGATGAGCTGGTGGCGCTGGTACGGCGCGAGCTGTCGGCGATTGTGGGACGGCCGCTGCCGGAACCGGTGGACACGGTAGTCACCCGGTGGGGTGGGGCGTTACCGCAGTACGCGCCAGGTCATCTCGACCGAGTCCGACGGGCCCGCGCCGCTCTCGACAAGGTGAGCTCGACGCGGGAGGGCCCGCCCGCCATCGCCCTGGCCGGTGCCGCCTATGACGGGGTGGGGATCCCCGCCTGCATCCGGTCGGGGCAGACCGCGGCGGCGCGGGTGTGGGAGGCCCTGACGCGGCGAGGGTCGCAAGGGGAGACAACCGCGGAAGGAGAAACGGATCATGAGTGACACCCAATCCAATGCCGCCCGTATCCGGGAACTGAACGCCACCATCCGGTACACGATGTGGTCGGTCTTCCGCGTCGCCACCGCCCTGCCCGCGACCCGTGACGACCTGGCCAGTGAGGTCGAGGGACTCATCGAGCAGCTGGCGGCCAAGGATGTGGTGGTGCGGGGCACCTACGACGTGTCGGCGCTGCGGGCCGACGCGGATTTGATGGTGTGGTGGCACTCGCCCAGCTCCGATGCGCTTCAGGAGGCGTACGCTCGGTTCCGGCGCACCGCGTTGGGGCGTCACCTGGAGCCGGTGTGGTCGGTGATGGGTCTGCACCGGCCAGCGGAGTTCAATAAGAGCCACATCCCCGCTTTCCTGGCCGGTGAGCCGCCCCGTGGGTACCTGTGCGTCTACCCGTTCGTCCGCTCGTACGACTGGTACGTGTTGCCGGAGGCCGAGCGTCGGGACATGCTCGTCGAGCACGGCCAACTGGCGCGTGGGTACCCGGATGTCCGCGCCAACACCGTGGCGTCCTTCGCGTTGAACGACTACGAGTGGCTGTTGGCGTTCGAGGCGGACGAACTGCACCGGATCGTGGATCTGATGCGTGAGCTGCGGGCCGCCAAGGCACGACTGCACGTGCGGGTAGAGGTACCGTTCTACACCGGTCGGCGCCGCCCGATCCGGGAGATCATCGCGACGATGCCCTGATGCGGCGATCGCGCGTGGGGCCGTGTGTGGTCGTTACCGTGCCGGGGTGGGAACGCGGCGCATCATCACATGGGGGATGCCGTCCTCCAGGTATGTCGGGCCTGCCACGGTGAAGCCGAACCGGCCGTAGTACTCGGTCAAATGCGCCTGAGCGTGCAGGACGACCGGGCGATCGGCGATCAGGTCCAGCGCGGTCCGTAGTAGGCGACTCGCCAACCCGGCCCCTCGCGCCTGCGGCACGACACAGACCCGGCCGATCCGGGGAGTGCCGTCCGGCTCCACCACGATCCGGAGGTATCCCAGCACCGCGCCGTCACGCTCGGCCCACACATGCCGGGTCGTGGGGTCAGTGTCGCGGCCGTCAAGGTCGGGGTACGGACAGCGTTGCTCGACCACGAACACGTCCACACGCAGCCGGAGGATCTGGTAGAGCAGATCCGTACTCAGCTCCTCGAACGCTGCTACTCGCACTCGCGTTTCTGACGCGTCGGATGTCGCCATGGCTGCTCCTTATGTCATCCCCCACGCATGGCGTGGGGATGGCCCGACCGCGACACGGTACTCGACACCACGCGGGGCGCCGACGGGCCCACCGGAAGGCGCGGTCGTTGGAGGACGGCGTTGAAGGGCAATGCTGGAGAGGGCGATGTCGGTGGCGTCGAGGCAAGACCGTTTGAACCGGCCTGAGACTGTCAGGCCGTAGACCGGCCCCTGGGCTTCCAGCCTCCACAGGAAGCCCAGGGCGCTTTGTTAGGTGGCCGTGGATGGTCGGATCTGGAACGGACCGGGCCTTGGTGACGTGCGGCCCTTGCGACCCCGAGCCGCCCGCTGTCAACCAGCGCGTCCACACCGGGCGCGGACGCAAGCGTGTGACGGTGAGCGTGACAGCGGACGTGCGGACACCGGTGGGCCGTGCCCTGCGAGCAGGCGTATCCCTTCAGGCACGTTCCTTCAGGTACGCACCGCACTGTGATGGTGAGGGCCACTGCGAGATGAGCCGGCTGGGAAACCGACGAGGGCACACCTACGAGGTCTCGGTGGGCACCAGCGTGAGGCTGATCGAGTTGATGCAGTAGCGCTGATCGGTGGGGGTCGGATACCCCTCACCCTCGAACACGTGCCCCAGGTGGGAGTCGCAGCGGGCGCACCGCACTTCCACCCGCGTCATGCCGAATGAATGGTCCTCGAGGTAGCGGACCCGGTCTTCTGCCAGCGGCATATAAAACGACGGCCACCCACAGTGGGAGTCGAATTTGGTGTCGCTGGAGAACAACTCGGCCCCGCACGCACGGCAGCGGTAGATCCCTCGGGTTTTGGTGGTGGTGTATTCGCCGGTCCAGGGCGGCTCCGTGCCGCCTTCGCGGAGCACGTGGTACTCCTCGGGCGTCAGTTGAGCCCGCCACTCAGCCTCGGACTTCTTCACCTGCTCCATAGGGCAACCCTACGGCGACAGCAACCGGTTGCCGAACCCGCCGTTTCATCGTTCCCACCGGGGGAACGCGGTGTACGTCACTGAATGTTGCCAAAGGGAGCGTGCCCCCATGAGAGCATCGGCGCACGAGCAGCGTATCGCTGCAGGAGGCTCAGCATGAGCGGTGAACAACGTCTGGCCAGCTATCGGCCGACAATCCGGCAGACGGCCGGGCGTGGGCTGCTCGCGGGGATGCTCGCCGCGTTGATCGGTGGCGCGATCATCGTCACGATACGTGTACTCGGTGGGGATCCGCCCCCGCTTTACCTGCTGTTGCTATGTATCCCGCTCGGGTGCGCGGTCGTCTTCGTTCTGCTGATGGAGTTGAGTAGCCAGCGAGGGGTGGACGCCACTCCTCGAGGCATCGTCCGGGTAGGAGCCGGACGGTCAACGATCACGGAGGTCCCCTGGCACCAGATCACTGAGATCAGCATGGAGCGGCGAGGGGGACGAACAGTGGTGGTGGTGCGACTGGACTCCGGTGCCTCATGGCTGCTGCCCGCTCCATACCAGGGCCTGTGGTTGACGTATGACCCACAGTTTGAGCGAAAGTTCCTCACACTGCGCAATTTGTGGGAAACCTACCGAACCTGGACCACAGGGGCGCGATCACGCTCTCAGACGCAGCCACAGGCAGAGTCGACGCCCCTTACCGGCTCGGATGACGGCGAAGAGTAGTCGCATGATGGCATGGCGATGATGGCCATCTCTCACCTACATGCATAATTCGGACTTAGCATCAGATAGCCGAGCATGTGATATTTCGTGCTATGAGGTGAGAGTTTGATGAAGCCATCACTACAACGCGTCATACGAATCGGCGCCGCGCCGGTTGGTCTTCTGATCGGTCTGCTGGTGTACTCGGCGCCAACGAGCTGGGCGGAGAGCCGGTGGGAGCCGGCTGAGGTTCGGGCACAGTCGCTGCCGCTTCCCAGCGACCTCGAATGCGACAGGCAAGCGTCACCTGGCCTGCTGCTGGAGTGCGGCGGGCACGACCATGGGGACCAGGATGAGGAGCCGGTCGACGACAAGGGCGACGACAAGGGGAGCGACAAGGACGACGACAAGGGCGATGACAAGGGCGATGACAAGGACGGGTACGACCAGGGTCCCTTCCACCCCGGCCCGTACTCGCCGGAGCCCTCGCCCAGCGATGATGACTGGGACTGGGATGAGGAGCCCTCACCGTCGGCCTCAGAGCCCGCGGGTGACGGGGGCGGAGAGAGCCCGCAGCCGTCGGCGTCTCCCTCGCCGCCCACGCTGCCGGTGACGGGTGGCTCAGCAACGTTGGCGGCGGCGGCCGCGCTGCTGATTATCGCCGGGACGGTGCTCGTCCGCCTGGGACGTCGTCGTCGAGCGTGAGCTCTCCGTGTGGGGCACCCATGGGTGCCCCACACGGACCACTTTGGTACGGGATGACGCGGCGCCCTCCCAGTGGGAATAGCGGGATCAGCCGGTGTCCCGCAGGTGAGGGCTAGCGGAGTCGAAGCCGGACCAGCTGCGGATCGTGATCGCTGGCCTGATCGGTGTACTCGGCGTTGAGATGCACCACGTCGTAGCTCCAGCCGCAGCGGGCGAGGGAGCGGGAGATCAGGATGTGGTCGAGCACCTGAGAGTTGCCGTCGAACACATACGTGTATCGCTCCGGCTCTGGAAGCGTCCGAGGCAGATCCACCAGGGAATGGTTGGCGCCGACCAGGATGTCGACGGTCCGGCTGAACTCGAAATCGTTGAGATCACCCAGCACCACCACGTTGGCATGGGGATCCACCGCGAAGATCCGGTCTACGAAGGCGCGAACCGCAGCCGCTTGAGCGTGACGCTGGATCTCACTGTCACGAGCCGGTGGCTGGAACCGGCCGAACAGCGGCTGGTCGCCCCCTTTACTGGTGAAGTGATTGGCGATCACGAAGATCGTTTCGCCCCGGAAGCGGAACTCCCCTACCAGGGGTTTCCGGGAGTCCGTCCACGCCTCGTTGGTCGGATCCACCCGACCGGGGGAGAGCGTCAGAGCCGCTCGACCACCTCGGCGTACCACATCGGTCGCGCTGGTCGCGTCGCCTCCGGGCCGGTCCACGAAGCGAAGGCCCCGGTCCGTGCGGAAAAGGAAACCAACCCGGATATTGCCGCCCGGCTGTCCTCCGTCGGCCTGGTCGACCGGGTCGATCTGCCGATAGTCGTAACGGGGGCCGCCGGCTGCCACGATGGCGTCGATCAGCATCCGGTAGGTGCGATTCGCCGCGACGGTACCGTCGTCGGTGGGGCCGGAGTTGTCCTGAACCTCCTCTAACGCCACGATGTCAGGGGAGGCCAGCCGGGTCACCAGATCGCTGGCTAACCGCGCGAAGTGTTCCTCGGGGTCACCGGGGTCCAAATTCTCCACGTTGTACGTGGCGATCGCTAACTCGCCTGGGCGCTGTGGGCGGGTCCGCTCCGGCTCCGGACCGGTCGCGATGACCGACGGGGTACGCAGCGGGTAGAACTTGAAGTTGCCGAACGAGTAGTCCAGCACTCCGTCGATCGGGCCGGGGAGTCGATCCCCCACATCGGCGGCGGGCATCGCGGCCAGCGTGTCGTCGAGGATGACGCGTTCGGTGTTGGGGTCGCTGTACAGGTAACGGATCCCACCGCGGGTGGTGCGGGGGTCCCCTTCGCCACCGGGAAGCACGGTCAGCTCCCCATAGTCGTTGGTCGCTCCCACCACAACCGCGTCGGCCACCCGCAGCAGCATGCCCTCTAAAGACTCATAGAAGTCCAACGCGTTGAGGGACGGGTCGAAATCGACCCCGGCCGCCTCCACGTCACCCGGCGCGTCGACGCGGATCGCCGGGGGCGCCGTCAGGCCGCCGGGGCCCAGCAGGGTCGGCTCCGGTAGGGAGACGCGCTCACCAGTGATCCGCACTATCGGATCGCTGATTTGAGTCAGGGTGAGATTCTCGGCCTCTCCACCAGGCCGGTACTCGGTGACCAGCCCCGACACCGCGACCACGTCACCGGGGGCCACGGTCGGTGCTTGGCGTGTGAAGACAAAGAGCCCTTCACTGGTAGCCGGGTCATGGTCGGGCTCCGGATCCTGCATCCAGAACCCGTTGTCACGCAACGCGGTGACGACGCCAGGAACCTCGTGGACACGCTGTCCGGTCAGCGGGGAGAGATGCGCCGCTCCCTGGATGTCGTGGATCCGGGCGGTGCGCGGCGGTGGGGCCTCATCGGCTCCTCGCGGACTCGGCGGCCCGGTGACGAAGTCAGCGGCGTTGTTGTCGGTGTCTGCCGCATCAAGGCGGTGCGCGGCGGTGGTGTTACTCAACAGCGGGGCAGGGGAGCCCTCCGCGTCGTTGGCCGCTCCGTACCCCACAAAGTCACGGACGTCCGCCGCGCTGGCGCAGGTGGTCCCGCAGGTCAAGGCGGTGGTGCGGGTGACCAGGGCGACCTTGCCGGATGAGGCACTCATCGAGATCGTGCCGCTGACATCCGGTGTGGGAAGCGGTGTGGTACCCGCCGCACCCGCGGCCTGCTGCACTAGGTAACGCTGTCCGGGCGCGATACTGCCCGACAGCACGGTTACCTGCCAGGTGGAGCCGGAGGCGGAAGCGTACTGCACGCTCCAGCCGGTGAGGTCCACCGTGACCGGGCCCCGGTTGACTAGCTCGATGAAGTCGTGGGTGTAGGTGGCACCGGAATTGCCGCCACCCCCATAGATCTGACTGATCACGACATCCGGAGAGACGGCGTGAGCGGGCACAACGCCGACGCTGGAACCGGCGCCGACCGTGAGACAGAGCGCGCTCAGCGCGATCAGGCGTCGGGCTAAACGAGACAGCCGACCTTTGAGCAGGAGCCCCGAATGCGGTAATTCGGGATCTGGGTGTGACACGAGACCTCCACGTGGTGAGTGAGCCCGGTCCAGGACCTACCTGCTGCGATGTCCTGACGCAAAGCAGCACAGGGTTCTGAATAAGAATCAGTGTCGGCTTGTCTACCATTCGTGACGATCATTGTCAGTACAGCGATGTGACGGCACGGTGTCGAAATCCCAAATGCCTCAACCGACGTCAGGTGAGCGCAGGCCGGACCGCCTCCGGCACTGAGCCGCGACAGACTCCCTCCGTGGTCAGAGGGGCGAATGCGTCGCGTCGGTGACCTACAACCTCAGGTGCCCCACGACCTCACCGGACAGCGGTGCGGCCAGAAGCTAGCGCCAATGGCTAGTGCCAATGGAGCGACCAGGTGAGGGTGTCGATGAGCTGCCACCACCACGAGGCGACGCGGTAGCGCTCGTGATCAGCGAGGCTCTGCATGAGGAGCCCGCGGTCGAATACGCCGGGCTCTCGGGCGGCGCGCAGAAGCGGCGTTAAAACGCGCTCTACACGCTGGGGAGCCAGCAGGTCAGTCCGGCTGCCACGGGAGTAGTGCAGGCTCCGCGCGAACTCCACCAGACGAGTCAGATCACCGACGAGACAGCGTGCGGTAGCGCCCGGACCGGGATCCACGGGGCGCCAACCGCCGTCCGGATCCTGATACTGCAGGGAGCCTGGCTCGCATCCGCTGGCCAGGAGGCGACCAATGAGGACGAAGTCATGGTCGTCCTGGGACGTGAGGGTCAAATCGGTAGCGGCCAGCTCAGGCGGGAGATCCGTCCACGGGAACTCTCCTTGACTGACCTGGCTCCAATCACCGGCCCTGATGAAGGCGGCGAGGTCATCCAGAGAGCGGAAAACCATAACCCGCCGCTCTTCGGCCGGTTGTTCAGCGTCGCGCTGCTCGTTGTGCTCCTGGTGATCGGTTACCGGAACTACCCAGGGCGACACGTTGTCCCCGAGTTGGGTGGTACCGATGTACCCAGCCAGGGTGTAAGCGGCTCCGCTAGGGAGCACGAACCGAACAGTGCGAACCCGAGTCAGGGCCTGCAGCGTGGCCGAGCCGGTGGCGGAATCGGTGGTGGATGCGGCCGCTGGCGTTGTCGGCTCGGGGAAGGGGTGGGCATCCGACGCTTCGGACGCGTCGGTCCGGTCCGAAGCGGAGCGAGCCTCCGGGGCAGAGGGGGCAGAGGAAGCGCTGGAGTGCTCGGTGTCGAGCCGCTCCAACGGGATCCGCACCGATATCCGCGGCACCGCCGTCGTTGATGTGGCCGAATCGGGTGGGGGCGAGGAGGGGGACGGGAAGCTTCCGGACCGCTCCCCCGACGTGGGCGGACCGGGCTGGGGAGCCCGTGGGGTTGGGCCCTGCCCAGACCCGGAGCCCGGGTGCGGCGGTACGGCCGGGCGTATCCGGGGCGGAGGCGATGCGTGGGGTGCCGGTGCCGCCCAGTTCGGTGAGGGAGCCGGTGAAGAGGCCGGTGGTGTGGAAGCCCTCGGGTGAGGCGCACCTGGGCGAGGGGGGCCGCCTGACCCCCCAGGCATCGGACGGGGGGCCGGCCTAAACGCCGCTGGGCCGGGTCGGGGGCCCGGAGCGTGAACCGAGGGTGGCTGGGGCCCGGGAGGACGCCAGCTCGGAGGCGGTGGGGCCGGGCTTCTGGGTGGCGCGGGTGGCGACACCGGACTGGAGGGAGGGAACACCGGGCCGGGCGGTGGTGGTGACGGTGGCGCGGGCGAAGTCGGGGCTGGAGGCGCCGAGGTTACCGCCGGCACTGGACCCGGTGGGGTGGCAGGCCTTGGACCGACCGGTGCAGGACCGGGGCGTGGAGGAGCAGCCCAGCCTGGACGGGGCTGGGTCGCCGGAGGCCGCCATGAGGGATTCGGGACGGACGGACCCGGAGGGCCAGGAACCGGTGGGCGCCCACCCCCGACGGGGGGCGGTGCGGCGGGGCGCGGTCCAGCGGGATGGGGGTGTGGATGCGGCACCGCGGGAGGACGGGCGGGATGCCGGGGCCCAACCGGAGGCGGCCCTGCCGCGTACCTGGGACCACCACCGCCCGGCCGTGGGGGACCGCCGCCACCTGGCCGTGGTCCCTGCGTCGGGTTAGGGGGTACGGTCCGCAGCGCGGACAGCGGGAGCACCGCCGCGCCCTCAGCCACCACCAGCTCCGGTTGCTCGATGGCGAGCGGCGCGATCCGTAACGCCCGGTGCAGCAGCGTCGCCACCAGGGGGATCCGGCTGGAACCGCCTACCAGGAACACCCCCGCCACCGTCGACGCCGGTACCGTCCGCAGGACCGCGGCCGTCGCGTTCACGGTCTGTTCCAGCAGAGGGCGGGCTAATTGTTCAAGTTCTTCCCGGCCCAGCGGAATGTCTTTATCGATCAGGGGGACGTGGATGAAGGCCTGGGGGGTACGGGAGAGCATCTCCTTGACGCCCCGGACGTCCTCCCACAACTGATCACGCAGCCGGCGGTCGGCGCTGGTGGTGGGTTGACTGAGCCGCTCCCACTCCTCGGGGTAATCGGCGCTGATGGCTTCCTTGACAGCGCCTACGATCGCCGCGTCGATGTCCAGGCCCCCTACATCGGCCAGACCTTCGCTGGCCAGGGCCACCAGTTGATCACCGGTGCGGCGGACCACGGTGGCGTCAAAGGTGCCGGCCCCGAAGTCGTACACCACCAGGCAGCGGCCGTCCGGCAGCGAGTTACGCAGGATCATTGTGAAATACGCCGCTGCGGCCACCGGCTCGTTGACCAGGTACGGGCGTCCTAAGCCTGCCCGTGCCGCCGCCTCGATGAGCCGGGAGCGACGGGGCGTACCCCAGGCCACCGGGTGGGTGATGACAACCTCCCGGATCGGAGCGCCACCCGTGATTCTGAGCGCCTCGGAACGGACCTGTCGTAACACCGCCGCGATCAGGTCGACGACTGGGATCTCGGCGTTGCCCAGCAGCACCGTGCCGTCGTCGATGAGGCGCTTCGGATTGCGTTCAAAACACTCCGGCTGAATCCGGGCGCTCCGCAGGGCGTCACGGCCGACGAGAAGACGGCCGCTGGGATCGGCGTACACCGCCGAAGGCAGCTGGGGGGAGCCGTCAAACAGCAGGGTCCGTGTCCGCCCGTCGGACCAACGCAGCACGGCGACGGTGTTGGAGGTACCGAAGTCGATGCCCAACCGGATGTCCGCCGCCATGGCGGGAAGTTTAGGTTTTCCGGGCGCCATCCCGCGCGGGCGTGTCGCCGTATAGACATAGCGAAGTGGACGTGAAACGTATCACTTATGGCGCTTCTGGCTACGCGGACACCCGGTCAGACGGGGCTCAAACAGTGGCGAGGACCTCGACGGGATCATCCAGATGCAGGGTGCCGGAGCCGTCGGGGATCAGGTTGATCCCGAACCACACCTTCCCATCCCACTGCCGGTGCTTGGCCAGGGTGCGGAGCGGCTCTTTGCCCTTGGCCAGAGTCAGAGGGTCGATCGTCGTCATGACACAGCGGTCACACCCCTTGGTGACTCGGAAGGTGACCTCACCGATCCGGATCAGTTTCCAGTGGTCCTCGATGAACGGGGTAGCGCCTCCCACCACCACATTCGGCCGGAAGCGGCGCATCGGTAGCGGCTGGACCGGTTCTGAATCTCCCTCTGCTTGAGCCGTCTCGGCGATCCAGGTGTTCAGCTGTCGCAGGGACTCCTCAGTGGTCAGCAGCAGGGGGTACGCGTCGGCCAGGCTGACTCTGTCGGTCGGACGACCGTACTGGGGGTCCACGCTTCTGCGGGTGGGGTCGTCGAGCCAGACCAGACGGACGGAACGTCCCAGGAGATCTCCCAGCCAGGACGCCGCCTCAGGGCCAGCGTCGGTGACGGTCACCAACTGTTTCCAGATGTCGAGGACGACATGCTGGCCGTCCCGGGGTTCGGGGACCCGCAGCGGAGCGGCGTGTGGGCCGGTGCATACCAACGAACCATCTGGCTCCAGCTCGACAGTGATCGACAACAGGCGACGCTCCGTGCGGGCCGTGATCACCTCACCTTTGTCGTCCACCACCGCCCAACGCCGGTCCCCTTGGAGACCCCATGGCATGACGACCGCCCGGGTGACATCCCGGGCGGCGGTCGACTTAACCGGATAGATCGTTAACCCTGTGACTTTCATGGCCTGACGCTAACAGCCGGATTCTGTGACTCCTATCAATGGAGCGTGTGATTCCGTGAATCCAACGGAGTGAGTAGTGCCCGGATCCACAGACACCGGGAAAGACCTCGGGAGCGTGGGGGTGACGGCTCACGACATCACTGGAATTCCTGTCCTCCTTTGAGAGGAGTATCTGAATACGTATAGATGATCACGATCAGGATGGTAATTTCGGTCGTGTCCGCATTCAGTTTCTGGGCGCTTCCTCGCGGCCGTGATGGAGAGATTCCGGAGCCTTCGGCCACATGTCAAAACGGGGACACTGGACACTCTCGGCGTCAGCCGTCATGATCAGCCGCGCTCACCTCGGAAGTCATCTGGTGAGCGGGTCGATGACGCCGCGATCAATAGGGGTCTTGATCAAGAGGGTTCGGGTGGTGGGTAGTGAGACGTGGAGCACGTGTGATTGTCGGTAATCGAACGATCGTGCTAGAAAGCTGCCATGGGTAAGGGGGAGCTGACCCGTCAAGCGATCCTGGACCGGGCGGTTCAGATCGCCAGCCGGGTAGGTCTTGGGGGGTTGACCATCGGCTCCTTGGCTGCCGAGGCGGGGATGTCCAAGAGCGGGCTGTTCGCACACTTTCGCTCCAAAGAGGCGCTCCAGATCCACGTGCTTGATCACGCCCGGGAGCGTTTCGTGGAACGGGTGCTGCGACCGGCCTTGGCCGCCCCTCGAGGGGTGCCGCGGCTGCGCAAACTGTTCGAATGCTGGGTGGGCAGCAGCGGTGACGCGAACGGGTGCCTGTTCGTGGCCGCCGCTGTGGAGTTCGACGATCAGGAAGGGCCGGTTCACGATCGGCTGGTGGCTCATCACCGGGACTGGATCGAGTCGCTGGCACAGATGTGCCGAACCGGGATCGCCGAAGGACACTTTCGGGACGATGTCGACCCCGAGCAGTTCGCCCAGGATTTCTACGGACTGATGCTCGGCTACTACCACTTCCACCGTTTGCTGCGAGATCCGCAGGCGCGGAAGCGTACCGAGCGTGCGTTCGAGGCCTTGCTGGACAGGGCGCGCGTGCCCCATCTCGACGTGTCATCGGCGCGGTGTGCGCAGCCGCGCGATTCTGTGACCGCGTCGGGTGCGGCCCTCCTAAAACCGCAGTGAGTACGACGGGAGGAGAGAAGCTCGTCGGGGCACCCCGCCAGACCTCGCGGTGAGGTGCGGCGCAGGCCTTGCCTCACCGGTTTCTGACGTCGCTACGACCGCGTCCGACAAGGAGAGACGATGACCGCCTCGGGTGCACTCTACCCTCAGAAAAGCACGATCGTTCGTGCTAGAAATGCTGGCGCTCTGATTGCTCTGCGTACCGCCTTCGGGGTCCTTGAACGGGTGGCGCCCGCGGTGGGGGCCCGTTGGGCGGAGCAGCTATGGTGCACACCGCCCCGTCCGCGTACCCGGCGTGACAACCGACCCGGTCCCGGGGAGCGCTTTACGGTGATGTTCGATGGCCGCCCCATCGCTGTTGAAACATGGGGGAGCGGGCCGAACGTCTACCTCATGCACGGCTGGGGTGGCTGGCGCGGACAGTTGGGCGGCTTCGTCACGCCGCTGGTTGAGGCCGGATACCGAGTCGTCGCCTTTGACGCATTGAGCCACGGCGACTCCGGCGCCGGCTCCATGGGGGCCAGACGGAGCACGCTGCTGGAGTTCGCCGACGCGCTGGGAGCGGTCGTGACGGTCGTTGGCCCAGCACACGCCGTCGTGGCCCACTCGGCCGGATGTGTCGCTACGGCGCTGGCGGTCAGTCAGTGGTTAACCGCCGAGCGGCTGGTGTTCGTCGCGCCGATGTCTGACCCGGCGCCCTACCTCGATCAGTTCGCCCAGGCTTTAGGACTCGGAGAACGCATCAGGGGCGGATTCCTGCGGCGGTTGGAGCAGCGCGTCGGCATGCCGATGCGGGCCTTTCACATCCCCGGGATGGCCGATCCAGAAAGCGGACGTCCCGCGCCACCGCCCACCCTGGTCATTCACGATCGTCGCGACAAGGAGACCTGGTACGCCGATGGCGTGGCTATCGCCGCCTCGTGGCCGGGCGCGGAGCTGATGACCACCGACGGACTGGGACACCGCCGCATTTTGCGGGACCCCGATGTGATCACAGCGGTGGTGCGGTTCATCACCGCCTCTCCCGTGACGATGACGCGGTCCGCGTAATTCCCCTCTGCCAGGGACATCTCTGCGGCAGGAACAGACGGGGCCGGATCTGGCTCAGAGCCCACGACGCTCGGCCGTTGTGGGTGATCGACCTCTCTCAAATCGATGCTGATCATTACATTTCCATAAAAGTTATGGATCTCGATGTGTCCTGTGTAGTGCAAGACGCGGCTTGTCTCCGAGGTGGTGGAAAACGGGTGGATGGGGCGACTTGCCCTCCCGCGTCATGGGTGACGTCATGAGCGGCGAGGCGGGGCGGTGGAGCCACGGGGGCGCAGCATGGGGGTCGCATCCTGATAGCTGACAGGGCGCATATTGTCCAATGAGGACAAAAGTAGCTGGGTGGCGTGTGCGCCGTATGCGGGAATGTCCCGGGTGAGTGCCGTCAGGGCGGGGTGGACGAGCTGGACCAACGGCGAGTCGTCCCAAGCCACGATCGACAGATCATCGGGCACCGTCAGACCCATCTCCTGCGCGACCGCTAACCCCGCGACCGCCATCACGTCGTTGTCGTAGATCAGCGCGGTGGGGCGGTCAGGAGAGCTCAACAGGCGTCGTGTGGCCTGAGCGCCCTGCTCACCGGTGTAGTCGGTGGGCATCAGGATCGCGCGTTCCAGTCCTAACTGGGCGCAGACATCGGTGAAGGCGGCGTCCCGAACCGCGGTGTGTCGGAGCTGAGGCAGACCGGTGACCCGGGCGATTCGGCGGTGTCCTAACGCGGCGAGGTACTCGACCAGCTCCCGGACCGCCGCCGTCTCATCCGACCAGACATGGGGCAGATCGCCCACGCCTTCAGGGCCTCCGACGACCACGGCCGGCAGCCCGAGCTCCTGCAATATCGGGATCCGTGCGTCCTCGACGTGGAGGTCAACGATGATCACGCCATCGACACGTCGCTCAGCCCACCACCGTCGGTAGACCGCGATCTCGGCTTCGTGGTCGGCCGCCACTTGGAGCATCAGGGCGTACGATCGCGCGGAAAGCTCGGCTTCGACACCGCTGATGAGCTCCATGAAGAATGGCTCGATACCCAGGATGCGCGCTGGACGTGAGACGACGAGCCCGATCGCGTTGGCTCGTGCCCCGGTCAAAGCGCGAGCTGCGGAGTTGGGACGCCAACCGATCTCCTCCGCGATCGCGCGGATGCGTCGCCGAGTCTCCTCTGACACCCCGGGCTGCCCATTGAGGGCATAAGAGACAGCTCCCTTAGACACCCCCGCTCGGCGGGCGATGTCGGCGATCGTCGGTCGTTTCACGCGGGCCTCACCTTCCGCGCCTGGTCTTTGCGGGCTGGAGCGCGGCGTCATGGAGCATAGGGGAGATCCATCATCGGAATGGAAGCTGCTGAACCGTATCAGCAGTGGTGATTACACGATGATTACGAGGTTAACGAGCCATTGACACGGCAGGACAGCCCACTTACCGTGGCAAATGCTTATCCGGTTAAGTGACCTGACGCACAGGTATCACCCTGTGGGGCCTAGAAGGTGACCGGAGGGGCCACCCGCCCACCGCACACGATCCCTCATACAGTCCCCCGAGTATCCGTGGTGCGATCTGGAGACAGTGACTCTCTGATCTACCCGACTACCAAGGCAACGTAGAAAGGTCAGGAACATGGCAGCTGGCACGTCGAGGCGGAGGGTCGGCTCAGCCGCTCTCGCGCTAGTGACGGCCCTGACCGTCGCCGCCTGCGGAGGCGACGATAGTAGTGAAGAAGGCGGTGGCGGCGGCGTCATCGTCAACGTCAACACCGGTGGTAGCGCCACCTTCACAAGGAACTTCAATCCCTACTCCCCCAACGTTCAGACCGGTGCCGCGGGCACCATCTACGAGCCGCTGTTCTTCTACAACCTGGCATCGAACGACGAACCGATGCCCCTGTTGGGGACGGACTTCGAATACTCCGAGGACGGCAGGACGCTGACCATCACAACGCGTGAGGGAGTGCAGTGGAGTGACGGTGAGCCGTTCACCGCGGCCGACGTCGCGTTCACGTTCAACTCGTTGATGGACCCGGCGTTCAACCGCACCAACATCCCCCTGACCTCGGCTGAGGCCATCGACGACAACACGGTGGTTCTCACCTTCTCGCGGCCCGCCTTCCGGGATGAGTGGAACATCCTGGGACAGCAGATGATCCTCCCGGAGCACATCTGGTCCGAAGTGGAGGATCCGGCCAACTTCCTCAACGAGAACCCAGTAGGAACCGGGCCCTTCATCCTGACGGAGTTCAGCCAGCAGACCTTCCTGCTGGAGGCGAACCCGAACTACTGGGAGGAGGGGGTGCCGGCCATCGACGGTTTACGGTTCACCGCCTACTCCGGTAACACCGCCGCTAACCAGGCACTGGTCGCCGGGCAGATCGACTGGGGGAACACCTTCATCCCTGACCCGGAGAACTCCTGGATCAACATCGATCCGGAAACGCATCACGTTCCCACCATCAGCGTTTACATCACCGACTTCGTGCCGAATCTGGAGCAGTGGCCCACCAGCGACCTCGCGGTGCGTCAGGCCATCAGCCTCGGCATCGACCGGGAAGAGATCATCGAGAACGTCTACTACGGCACCGCCCGGGCCACCAACCCGGAGCAGCTGCTGACGCCTCGCGATGACGCGCTGATCGACACCGAATTCGAGTACGACCCCGAGGCGGCGCGTGAGGTGCTGGAGGACGCCGGCTACACCGAGGGATCCGACGGTATCTACGTGGACCCGCAAGGGCGGCGCCTGAGCGTCACGGTCAAGGTGGTCACCGGCTACACCGACTACATCCAGGCGCTGCAGACCATGCAGCAGGACCTGGCGGAGGTCGGGATCGAGCTGGAGGTGGAGCAGGTCTCCTTCCAGCAGTTCTCCGCTGACCGCCAGACCGGTAACTTCGAGCTTCTCATCGACGGTCAGGGCGGTACGCCCACCCCGTACCACCTCTACGACCGTCTCCTCAACAGCGCTAACACCGCTCCGATAGGGGAGAACGCCGCGTCCAACTGGGCCCGTTACTCCAACCCGGAGGTCGACGCGCTGCTGAACTCGATCGCAGAGACCAACGACCAGGAGCTCATCGACGACGCCGTGGATCAGCTGTCGCAGATCTTCGTCGAGGAGCTGCCGTACATCGGGTTGTGGCAGAACCCGCCGAACGTCACCTTCCTGTCGGAGCGGGTCACTGGATGGCCCACCGATGACAACCCGTACGCCCTCCCCATGGGCTGGGCGGTGCCTGACCTGGGCATCGTGGCGCGCAGTCTGCAGCCGGTTGAGTGATATGAGCCCCCACCCTGCCCCGGGGCGCTCGCCCTGGGGCAGGGCCTGAACCCTGCCCGTAGCACCTGAGGGGGCCCCATGGGATACCTACGTAAGAAAATCCTCTTCTACCTCATCGCCGTATGGGCGGCGCTGACACTCAACTTCCTCATTCCCCGGCTGGCGCCGGGTAACCCGGTCGACGCGATTCTGGCGCGTCAACAACAGGTCGCGCCCGTGCCTCCAGAGGCGCGTCGCTCTTTAGAACTTCTGCTCGGGGTCAGCGACGAGCCACTGTGGAGGCAGTACATCGATTACCTACAGCAGATCTTCACCGGTGATCTGGGGAGGACGGTCACCTACTTCCCCACCCCGGTTACCCAGGTGATCGGTGACACGCTGCCGTGGACGTTGTGCCTCATCGGTATCTCAACCGCGCTGTCATTCCTGATCGGAATCACCCTGGGCGCGATCGCGGGGTGGTATCGCGGAAGCAAGCTGGACATCCTGGTGCCATCCACCACGATGCTGGCCGCGATCCCCTACTTCTGGCTGGCGTTGATCTTTGTCTTCGTCTTCGCCTTCAAACTGGGCTGGTTCCCGCTGGCCCAAGGCTACGACGTGTACCACACCCAGCCGGGCTGGAACTGGCCATTCATCCAGAGCGCGATCTACCACGGCACCCTACCGGCCATCACGATCATCGTCAGCTCGATCGCCGGCTGGCTGTTGGGAATGCGCAACATGATGGTGTCCACGCTCGGCGAGGACTATGTCCTGACCGCGGAGGCCAAAGGGCTGCCCACCCGCCGTGTGATGATCTCCTACGCCGCCCGTAACGCGGTACTGCCCAGCGTAGCCGGGGTCGCGATCTCTCTCGGGTTCGTGGTCAGCGGGTCGATCGTGACCGAGGCGGTCTTCTCCTACCCAGGCATCGGCTACACCCTGTTGCAGGCGGTCCAGAACGCCGACTACCCCCTGATGCAGGGCATCTTCCTGATCATCACCCTGTCGGTGTTGGGGGCGAACTTCATCGTCGATGTCCTGTACGCCTTCATCGACCCTCGCGCCCGGGTGCAGTCGTAGGGAAGGGCAGTCATGGATCAACACTCCACCAAGACCGGCGCCGCGGGCATCACCGGTGACACCGACACGGCCGTCATCGCCGTCGGTGAGACCGCTGCCGCTGACGCTCCGCCCGCGCGTAGACGATTTGCGCGGCTGCGGCTGGGCGCGTACACCCGTGACCGCAAGTTCATCGCCGGGATCAGCATCGTTGGTTTCTTCGCACTGGTCGCCTTGATCGGGCCGGCCTTTGTGGGGGATCCGCTGCGTCAGACCGGGCCCATTATGGACGGCCCCTCCGGTGATCACTGGCTAGGGACGACGAACAATGGCCAGGATGTGCTGACGCAGCTGGTGGTGGGCACCCGCTCGTCACTGTTGGTGGGGCTGATCGCCGGGCTGGTTTCGGTCACGCTGGCCACCCTGGTCGGCATGATCGGGGGGTACGCCGGGGGCTGGGTTGACGAGCTGTTCAACATGTTCAGCAACATCTTCCTGGTCATCCCGGGCCTGCCCCTGGTGATCGTGCTCGCCAGCTACCTGCAAGGCAGCGACATCAATGGGTTGTGGGTCATCGGCATGGTCATCGCCCTGACCAGCTGGGCGGCCTCCGCCCGGGTGCTGCGAGCCCAGACGCTCTCGCTGAGACGGCGTGACTATGTCGACGCGGCCCGCGCCTCCGGTGAGCGCACCTGGCGCATCATGTTCGTTGAGATCCTGCCTAACCTCTCACCGATTTTGATCTCCCAGTTCATCTGGGCGGTGTTGGGCGCCATCCTCGCTGAGGCTGGTCTGTCCTTCCTGGGGCTGGGTGACCTGCAGTCCACGACTTGGGGGACCATGCTCTTCTTCGCCCAAAACGGTGAGGCGTTACGACTCGGCGCCTGGTGGTGGTTCGCGCCGCCCGGGGTGTGTATCGCGTTGCTGGGGGCCGGGCTCACCCTGATCAATCTCAGCGTCGACGAGGTCATCAACCCGCGGCTGCGCGTGTACAAGCAGCGTAAGTCCAGGAAGGGGACGCGATGAGTCTCTCCTATCCGGCGACCACCCGGGACATCGTGCTGCGCGCCACCGGGGTTACGGTCGAGTACGACGGGCCATCACCGGTACGCGCCGTCCGCGGGGTGGATCTGGAGCTGGCCCGGGGTGAGCTGCTAGGGCTGGCTGGGGAGAGCGGCTGCGGCAAGTCGACCCTGGCGTACGCGTTGACTCGGCTGCTGCGTCCCCCTGCGGTGCTCACCGGCGGCACGATCCTGTTCTATGACCGTGAGTCGGCTCAGTCCTCCGACCCCACCAGGCCAGCGACCGACACCGACGGCGCCATCGAGGTCTCCGCGCTCAGCAAAGCTCAGCTGCGGAAATTCCGGTGGTCGAAAATCGCGATGGTGTTCCAGGGCGCGATGAACTCCCTGAACCCGGTGATGCGGATCAGCCGGCAGCTGGAGGACGTGTTCATCACCCACGCGCCCGAGATGAGCAAGCAGGAGCGGCGGCGACGCTGTGCTGAGCTGCTGGAGCTGGTCGGTATCGACCGTTCCCGGTTGACCAGCTATCCGCATGAGCTGTCCGGCGGAATGCGGCAGCGGGTGATGATCGCGATGGCGCTCGCGTTGCGGCCCGACGTGGTGATCATGGACGAGCCGACCACGGCGCTGGACGTGGTGGTGCAGCGAGACATCCTCAACGAGATCCAGCGGCTGCGCGCCGAGTTGGGATTCGCGGTCATCTTCATCACCCATGACCTGGCGCTGCTGCTGGAGATCAGTGACCGGCTCGCCATCATGTACGGCGGGCAGATCATGGAGGAGGCCTCGGCTGAGCAACTGCGCCGGCGGGCGTTCCACCCATACACGGTGGGGCTGCTCAACTCATTCCCGAGTCTGCGATCGCCCCGTCGGCAGCTGTACAGCATCCCGGGGTACCCGCCGGATCTGTCTAAGCCAGTGCCTGGCTGCCCCTTTGTGGAGCGGTGCCCGTTCGCGTTGCCGGCGTGTTCGCGGGTTCCGGTGACGTTACGTCCGGTCCCCACATCCATGGCGGCCCCTGGAGCCCGGGTGGCCTGTCACCTGTATGACACCACGATCAATCCGGTCGGAGTGCCGAAGACCCTATGGGAAGGGCAGTTCGCCCCCGATCCGGCCTTCCCAAAGACCGTGGGCCACATCAGCGGGCCTGCCGGTGGAAAGGTGGGTGCGGTATGAGCACGTTGGCGGTGGAGCACCTGGTCAAGGATTTCCCGCTGTACGGCCGTGGGCGCTCCGGCAAGGTGTTCCGTGCGGTCGATGACGTCTCCTTCACCCTGCACGCCGGTCAAACCACGGCGCTGGTGGGGGAGAGCGGGAGCGGTAAGTCCACGATCGCTCGGATCCTGGCGCGCTTGGAACAGCCCACCAGCGGACGCATCGTGCTCAACGGCGAACCGGTCAAGAACGACCGCCGATCGGTGCGCGCCTACCGCGGCAAGGTCCAGATGGTCTTCCAGGACCCGTTCGCCTCGCTCAACCCGGTCAAGACGATTCGCCATCACCTGATTCGCGCGTTGCGTATCCACGGGGTCTGCCGGACCAAAGAGCAGGAGCGGGAGGAGGTCTACAACCTGCTGGAGCGGGTGAACCTGCGACCGGCCGACCGGATCGCCGCCAAATATCCGCATGAGCTGTCCGGTGGGCAGCGCCAGCGTGTGGCCATCGCACGCGCCTTAGCGCCCCGTCCGCGGGTGCTGTTGGCCGATGAGCCGGTGTCCATGTTGGACGTATCGATCCGGCTGGACATCCTCAACCTGATTGACCGGCTCAAACGGGAGGAGAACCTCGCGGTTTTGTACATCACCCATGATCTGGCCACCGCTCGTCACTTCTCCACCTCGATCATGGTGATGTACCGCGGGCAGATCGTGGAACGGGGCGCGGCCGACGACGTGATCATCAATCCGCGGCACCCGTACACACAGCTGCTCGCCGGCGCGGCCCCTGACCCTTGGGCACCACAAAGCGGAGGGGTACGCGGGTTGCGCAAGGCCGCCCGGAGCGGTGCACAAACCGACCCCCTGCAGGAGGGGTGCTTGTTCGCCGATCGGTGCCCGGACGTCATGCCGATTTGCCGGAGTACTCGCCCGCTACCGGTGCGGTTGGGAGCGGAGCACGAAGCACTGTGCTGGCTGCACGCTGAGCAGCCCGCAGGAACCGGGTTTGGGCGCTAAGGCTCCTGGTCAGCCACTGAGCCTGCTGTTTTTCACCTCCCCCGTGCCCTCGCGGTCATGCGATCCAGCTGCGTGACCAAGAGTTCCCATGTGGTGAGTGTTTTGGGGTGGAAAATCCCGTAGGGCGCGGGGGAGGTGAGCGTCCGCAGTGGGCTGGATATGAGGCGAAAAAAGTTCGCTGCGGTCGAATACCGCCGGTGACAGCGTGTTATCCGAGGCGCTGTATCAGACCGGTTATTTCTAGTCATCCATGTAGAGAGGAATAACGCACGTGTGGCTTGATTTGCGCGAAGGTTGGCGGCTGCGGGCGGTCGGTGATCTATCAGCGGTTCCGGCTGCGCTCGTCACGACGCTGGCCTCCGGTATCCCCGCGACCGTTCCCGGCACCGTCCACACTGATCTGCTCGACGCGGGATTGATCGACGATCCTTACCTGGACCGCCACGAGCTGGATGTCGCGTGGATCGCCCACGTCGACTGGCGTTACGAGACCACTGTGGACTGGCCGTTGCCGGAGGCGGACGCCGCGGAGACCGCCGCGACGAATCTGGAATCCACTGTGGACCTGGTATGCCACGGCCTCGACACGATCGCCACCGTGGAGATCAACGGCACGGTGGTGGCCACCACCCAGAACATGCACCGCAGCTACCGGTTCGAGGTGCGTGACTTGTTGCGACCCGGTCGCAACGAGGTGGCGGTGACGTTCGGGTCGGCGCTGCGCTATGCCCACCGACAGCGGGAACTTTTAGGGGACGTGCCCAACGTCGGTAACCACGAACCGGCCAACTTCATCCGCAAAATGGCGTGCAACTTCGGGTGGGACTGGGGCCCCACGTTGATCACGGCCGGGATTTGGCGGCCGATCGGTCTGCACCTGTGGCACGGAGCGCGCCTGGAGCGGGTACGCCCCAGCGTGACGGTGCAGGAGGGCGTCGGCCGCGTACACCTGGATATCGATCTGGCCTGGTGCGGTGACCCGGGGCGGCCGGTACGGCTGACCGCCCAGGTCGATGGGGTGGAAGCCGCCACCGAGGTGCCGGCCGGAGCCGCGTCGGCCACCCTGGAGCTGACGGTGCCGAAGGTGCGGCTGTGGTGGCCCCACAGCCTGGGCGATCAGCCGTTGTACGACGTGCAGGTCACGCTTGAGGACACCGCCGGAGCGGTGCGACTGGACAGCTGGGAGCGCCGGATCGGATTCCGCTCCATCCAGTTGGACACCAGCCCGGATGAGATCGGGTCGGCGTTCACGCTGGTGGTCAACGACGTGCCGATCTTCGTGCGCGGCGCCAACTGGATCCCCGACGACTGCTTCCCGCACCGGGTCGACGCCGCACGCTACCGGCACCGGGTCCAGCAGGCGCGCGACGCGCGGGTGGATCTGCTGCGGGTGTGGGGTGGAGGCATCTACGAAAGTGACGATTTCTACAACGCCTGTGACGAACTGGGGGTCCTGGTATGGCAGGACTTTCTGTTCGCCTGCGCCGTGTACCCCGAGCATGAAGAATTCCGCGCCGAGGTGGAGGCTGAGGCGCGCGAGAATGTCGCCCGCCTAATGCCGCACCCCAGTCTGGTGTTGTGGAACGGCAACAACGAGAACTTCCTGGGCTGGCACCACTGGGGCTGGAAAGAAGCGGTGGGCGACCGACCGTGGGGTAACGGTTACTACAACGATCTGCTGCCCCGCATCGTCGCCGAGACCGACCCCACCCGTCCCTACTATCCGGGCAGCCCGTACTCCGGCTCCCTGGAACGGGATGCGCTGGACGACGCCCACGGCTGCAAGCACATCTGGGACGTGTGGAATCAGGTCGATTACACGGTCTACCGCGACTATGTGCCGCGGTTCGTGTCGGAGTTCGGCTGGCAGGCGCCGCCTACCTGGGCCACCCTGACCCGTGCGATCCACGACGAGCCGCTGAGCCCAGACTCGCCTGGGCTGCTGCACCACCAGAAAGCGGTCGACGGCAACGGGAAGCTGCTGCGTGGCCTGCTGCCGCACTTCGACGCGCCGGCCTCCTTTGACGACTGGCACTACCTGACCCAGGTCAACCAGGCCCGTGCGATTCAGGTGGGCATCGAGCACTTCCGGAGCCACCGCGGGGTGTGCATGGGAGCCATCGTGTGGCAGATCAACGACTGTTGGCCGGTCACCTCGTGGGCCGCGATAGACGGCGACGCGCGTCGGAAGCCATTGTGGTACGCCATGCGGGACGCCTTCGCTGATCGCCTGCTGACCGTGCAACCCCGTGACGGAGCGGTGGCGGTGATCGGGGTCAATGACACAGCCACCGCCTGGAGCGGGGATGTGGTACTGCGGCGGGTCACCTTCGACGGTGAGGTCCTCGCCGAGGCGACGCTTCCCGTCCAGGTCGCCGGGCGATCGGTGGGGACGTTCCCGGTACCGGCTCATCTGGCCAACCCCGCGGATCCGACCCGGGAAGTGTTGGTGGCCACCCTGGACGGAGCACGTGCATGGTGGTTCTTCACCGAGGACAAGCACCTGGCTTACGCCGAACCCCGCTATCGGACCTCGGTGGAGCGGCTACCGGACGGGTACGCGGTGACGGTCACCGCCGACACCCTGCTGCGAGACCTGAGCCTGTTCGCGGATCGGCTCGCCGCTGACGCGGAGGTCGACCGGTGTCTGGTGACGCTCCTGCCTGGGGAGAGCGTGACCTTCCAGGTGCGTACCTCGGCCACGCTGGAGGTGGCCGACTTGACCAGGGAGCCGGTGCTGCGCACCGTCAACGCCGCGGTGCTGGCCTCTCGGGCAGCGAAAGAGGCCCGTTCATAGGGGGCGCCGTGGGCCGGCGACGACGGATCACCGCAGCTCAGGCCGCGTACCGACAGGTTGGTACGCGGCCAGCCGTCTAGGCTGTCCGGGCAGGAGAAGACGCGTTCTGAGGGGGCCGAGGTGAGCGAGCCAGGTGTCGACGCGGACGGGGCCACGATCGTAGGGATCGATATCGGGGGAACCGGTATCAAGGGTGCGCCGGTGGACCCGGTCGCGGGGAAGCTCACACGCGCGCGGTACCGCCTGGAAACCCCGCGTCCGGCCGATGTCGACAGCGTGACGGCGGTGGTGGGCGAGGTGGCTCGGCACTGTGGGCCGGCCGACCGGATCGGCGTCACATTCCCCGGGGTGGTGACCGGGGGCGTCATCAGAACAGCGGCCAATATGCACCCGTCATGGGTGGATGTGGTCGCGCCCGAGCGGTTCGCCGAGGTGGTCGGATGCCCGGTGACCGTCGTCAACGACGCCGACGCCGCCGGGGTCGCCGAGGTCACCTTCGGCGCTGGTCGGGGCCGCTCCGGGGTGGTCATCGTCCTGACGTTAGGGACCGGCATCGGCAGCGCCGTGTTCCTGGACGGGAAGTTACTGCCCAACACGGAGCTGGGGCATCTGGAGCTGGACGGGACAGACGCCGAGCACCGCGCCTCCGAGCTGGCCCGGGAACGGGAAGGCCTCACCTGGCCCGAGTGGGCGCAGCGGGTCCAGCGGTATCTGCGCCACGTGGAGGACCTGCTCCAGCCCGAGCTGTTCATCATCGGCGGGGGCGTGAGTAAACGCGCCGACAAGTTCTTGCCCCTGATCCAGACCCGGACCCCGGTGGTGCCGGCGGCCCTGCGGAACGAGGCCGGCATTATCGGCGCGGCTTTGATGGCCGCCCAAGCCGGCTGAGCCGCCCCGCGGGCGTACCGGCGTACCCCACGCGAAGCCCACCGCCCGCCGTGCGGCGTGGGCGCGGCTGGGTCACAGCACGGCCCGTTCCGCGGCGGCCCGGGACCAGTCCAGAAGTAGCAACGTCGCGTCGTCGGCGGGTAGGGCACGGCGGTGGTCGAACACCGCGTTGAATAACCGGCGGAGGATCTCCGGCGCGGGTTGTTGGGCGTGGATCTGCCGGGAGACCAGCTCAATGAGCCGGGTGAGCCCGAACATCTCTCCCGCCGGATCGCGGGCTTCGACGACGCCATCGCTGTAAAACAGCAGCCGGTCACCGGGCTGGAGCGTGTCCTCCGCTACTTGGATGCTCGGGTCGTCGAAACCCAACGGCATACGGCGCCCCGCGTCCAGGGTCCGGACCAGATGTTTATCGCGCAGCAACAGCGGCGCCGGATGACCGGCGTTGATGTACCGCAGCAGGCCGGTCTCCAGGTGAAGCTCGGCGAGAACAGCGGTGACGAAGCGCAGCTCCCGGAACTGCTCCTCTAGGGCCGTGTCAATGGCGCGGCCCATGGCATACAGGCCACCGCCTGCCCGTCGAGTGGCGCGCATGGCCGCCAACGCCACCGCGCTGGCCACCCCCGCTGACAAGCCTTTCCCCATCGCGTCGAGGATCGCGATGTGGACGGTGGAGCCGTCGACGGCGTAGTCGAATGCATCCCCACCGGAGTCGTAACACGGTTCGATGATCGCCGAGATGACCATGCGGTCACTGGTGAACGTCAAAGGCGGCACCAGCCGCAACAGCAGCTCAGAGCCTGGCGTCATGGGTTGAGAACGTCGGATCTGGTGAAAGACGTCCCCGTAGGGCATCTTCGCCGTGATCAAATGCCCGAGAAGGTGGACGAGCATTTCACACTGATCACGCGGCCCGGGTGAGGGTGCTCCCGGAGGTTGCCCGGCGGGGGCCAGTTCGACAACGCCGAGTCGCTCGGATCCGTCCACCAAAGGGATCCACAGCCGGCCTGCCCGGTGCGCGGTGGGCTGGCCAGCCAACGTGCGTATCAGACTGAACGCGCGCCCCGCCATGGTGGTGTCCACCGGCAGGGGTGGTGGGAACGGAGCACCGTCGGTTGGGATGGCCCGGAGCGCCTGCTGTTCGTAATCGATCAGGTAGACCGTGAGCTCCAACCCCACCGTGTGGATCACCTGATCGACCATGGCGATCAGGTCGTCGGGCTGACACAGCTCCGCGCGGCGGAGCAGCTCCAGCATCACCGCGTACCAGGGATCCGACGCTTGAGCCGGGGTGGCTTTTCTCGCCGTCACCATGTGTCGCCTCCCGCTGGACGGATACGCGGATCGGGGCACGCCACGGCGAGCGTCGGGCCCAGAGCGGTGACCTGTCCGTCTCCACCTCGCGCTACAGGTATCGGCGTGTGGGGATACCCCGTCAGGCTCGGGTTTACCCGGGTACGTGGTGGGGAGACGGGGGTTAACCCTACCCCCGATAGGCCGGCTAGCTGGCCTCCCAATAGGGCGGCTAGCTGGCTCGTAGCGGAGGTGAGGGCTCCGTAGCGTCAAAGTCGGATGTTCGATTTGTAACGAGAGGACCGTGCGATGACGTTGTCGTTGGTCGATCCCACCACCGCTCCGTCCACCCGAAGAAACGCCGACGGCGACGTTCGCGGGAGTGATTACGCCGCCCTGTCCAGGCGGGTACGACAAGCCGGACTGTTCGAGCCGACTCCGGGGTTCTACATCGGCCTCAGCACTGTCTTATTGGGGCTGTTCGTCGCAGGCTGGACCGCATTCGCCCTGCTGGGTGACTCCTGGTACCAGCTGCTGGTGGCTGCCGGTTTGGCCATTGTCGGTGCCCAGATCGCCTTCTTGGGGCATGACATCGCGCATCGTCAGGTGTTTCGCTCCCGACGCGCGGCCGAGCGGGCCGGGGCGCTGGGCAGTTTGCTCATCGGCCTGACCTACGGCTGGTGGCAGGACAAGCACACCCGACACCACGCCAATCCCAACCATCTTGATCATGACCCTGACGTTGGACTGGGAGTGATCGCCTGGACCCCAGAGCAGGCCGAGGCGCACCGGGGTCTGGGGCGTTTCCTGGTCCGCTGGCAGGCGTACTTGTTCTTCCCACTACTGCTGCTGGAGGGCATCCACTTGCACATCTCCAGCGCACGCGCCGTGATCACGGATCGGGGGATACCTCACCGGAGGCTGGAAGGCTTTTTCCTGGCGGTGTACGCCCTGGTTCATGTCGGCCTGCCGTTCCTGGTGCTCTCACCCCTGAAGGCGGTGCTGTTCGTGGTGGTGCTGCAGGGTGTATTCGGTTTGTACCTGGGCTGCTCGTTCGCGCCCAACCATAAGGGCATGCCGCTGCTGCAGCCTGGGGAGAAACTGGACTACCTGCGTCGGCAGGTGCTGACCGCCCGGAACGTCTACGGGGGCCGCTGGCTGGATGTGCTCTTCGGAGGCCTGAACTTCCAGATCGAGCATCATCTATTCCCCAGCGTGCCGCGGGCACGGCTGCGGCAGCTGCGTCCGATCGTCAAGGAGTACTGCGCCGAGCGAGGCGTCGCTTACCACGAGACCGGGTTGATCGCCTCCTATCGAGAGGCGCTGACCCACCTCCACCACGTGGGAGAGCAGCTGCGCGTCGGCGTTAAGGCCAGTGAGGGAGCACCGGCGGCTTGAGGTGGACATCAGCCGGTGCCGAAGAGGGTACGCGTAGGCAGGTGCGGTACGCCGGGGTATGGAGGGGCCCGACGTACCGCACCGTCGTCATGGGGTCGTCACGGGTGCGCGCGACCCGCGGAGCGTCGGCGCATCAGGCCGGGCACCGCAGGCCGTCGACAGGAGGCTCCAGCTCCAGCAGGTACTGGTTCACCGCCTCGTTCACGCACGGGGAATCGGGATAGATGGTGTGCCCCTCGCCTTCATAGGTGATCAGCACACCCGTACCGAGCAGATTGGCCAGCGCCGGCGCTTGTTCGTATGGGGTGGCCGGGTCACCCAGGGTGCCGATGACCACGATCGGGGGCGCGCCCTCGGCCTCACCGACCGGGTACGGGTCATGCAGGTTGGGCCAGACCGCGCATCCCACGATCGACATGGCGAGCGCGGCGCCGAACAACGGGTACTCCTGGCGCCACTCCTCCTGCAGCTGCCGGACCTGCTCGACGGTGGGCGACTCTTCGTCATCGACACAGTTGACGTTGGTCAACATCTCCATGGAGTTGTCGTACGTGCCGTTAGGGTCGCGTCCCACGAAGTAGTCGCCGATCTGGAACAGCAGCGTGGGATCACCACGGTCGAGGTCATCGAGTGCCTGCGCCATCCAGGGCCAGTAATCCTGGGTGTACAGGGTCGATATCACCAGGTTGAGGACCCAGCCCGCGGTCGCCTGCCGGCCGTCGTACCCCACTGCGGGGTCTTGCCGGGCCCGGTCCAGCAACCCTTGAACGGTGGCGCGGGCATCCGGGCCGATCGCACAGTCCGCGCGGCCCACCTGCCGGCACCAGGCGACGAAGTTGTCGAAGGCGAGCTCGAAACCGGCCGCTTGCCGCTCGCTGGCGATCACGCCGTTCACCGTCGGATCCACCGCTCCGTCCAGGACGAAGGCCCGGATCCGGTCGGGGAACAGGCGCGCGTACACCGCGCCCAGCAGAGTGCCGTAGGAGTACCCCAGGTACGTGAGCTTCTCATCACCGAGCGCGGCGCGGATCGCCTCCATGTCTCGGACAGTCTGCTCCGTGGAGTACAGCCGCAGGGTGGCGCCGTATGTGCGTTCACACCCCTGTGCCGCCACCTCATTGAGGAGCACAAACTCGTCGAACTCATCCTGGGACACCGGGTCGGGATCGAACCCGATCAGTTCGTCTTTGAGGGTGTCGGGGATGCACGCCAGCGGTGAGGAACGCATCACGCCTCGTGGATCGAAACCCACGATGTCAAAACGGCGGAGAATCTCGTCAGAGAGTGTGGTGCTCAGATAGGCCGCGATATCCACCCCGGAGCCACCCGGACCCCCGGGGTTGACCAACAGGGAGCCGATCCGGTCCTCTTGCTCCTCCGAGCGAGCCCGTAGCAGGACGATCTCGAAGGTCTCGCCGTTGTCCGGTTGGTTCCAGTCCTGGGGCACCAGCACGGTCCCGCATTCGTAAACGATGGAGGAAGGGAGAGGAGAACCCGCGAGGGCATGCGCGGCTTCATGCCGGCACTCCGTCCACTCGATCTCCTGCGAACCCGCGTAGTCGGGGTTTCCCGAGCTGTCCGGGGCGGTGTTGGAGACCCAATAGACCGGTGGCACACTGCTGCAACCGGCTGCGGTGACCAGCAGGGCCACGGTGAGAACCTGGGCCGTCAGGCGGCGCGGGCCGAGGCCTCTACTGCGGAATGATGGGTAATCAGGGGTCACGGTGCTCCTTCCGGACATCGGCAGCGCAGATGGGACGGCCATTCGCGTGGAAGCGTACGAGGCACCGCAACTACACGTGCGCTCGATGGTGCGGGCGCCCGCAACAGCGTCGGGCGAAGCGGGTGACGCCGAAAATTACCCGGTCTCGGGAGGGCATGGGCCCGAAGAAGTCACGGCCACCTGCGGCCTTTAGGGCTGACGGTGGCTGCACGCGACGCTCGGGCCGCCTGACAGAGGGGTGAGGCCCAAGCGGTCCAGGAAGTCGACTCCATGTGTTGTCGTTATATAAAAACGCGATTCCTCTCGGTTGATACTACTTTATGTGTTTTGTTCTGTTCTCTTGGGTTGGAGTGCGCGTTACACAGCCTGCCGGGTGTGCCTGACGTGGTCCGTCGGGGCGCGGGGCGTCTGAGCTGGTGGGGTGGTGTGATCAGTCGAGGTGGAAGACCTCGGGCAGCGGCGTCATCGCCTGGTCAGGGTCAAGTCCGTCGAGCGATTCGAAGAACGGAGCCATCTCCGCTTGCCAACGAGCGTTGACCTCCCGCTCCGCCATTCTCGCCCGCGCCGCCTCGAAGTCGTCGGTCTCCAGGTAGCCGACGAGGGTGCCGTCATCCCGCAGGAAGAGCGAGTAGTTGTGCCATCCGCATTCGCTCAGTGCCTGGCGCATCTCGGGCCAGACCTCGGCGTGGCGTTGACGGTACTCCTCAACCCGGTCGGGCTTGACCCGCAGGATGAAGCAGATCCGCTGCATAGGGACCTCCGGACGTGACGTCGGCGATCATCACCTTATGGGCCGCGATTGAAAGGATTCAAGAGAGGTTCGCGGGACTGTCATCGGGTCTGTCATCAGGCGATTGGCCGTCTTGACACTGTGACGAGCACCTCTCTAGGGTTCGAAATTGAAACGTTTCATACTGTGCGGCGACCTGAGGTGTGAGCAATGACGGACATCGACGCGGTGAAGAGGGCGCTGAGGGAACAGCGGATCGAGACGCCTTCGTGGGCCTACGGCAACTCCGGCACCCGGTTCAAGGTGTTCCCCCAGCCCGGAGTGCCGCGTAACGCGTACGAGAAGCTTGAGGACGCCGCCGTGGTGCACCGTTTCACTGGAGTGGCGCCCAGTGTGGCTCTGCACATCCCCTGGGACCGGGTGGATGACTACGCCGACCTGCGGCGACACGCCGAATCGCTGGGCATCTCCATCGGTGCGATCAACCCGAACGTGTTTCAGGAGAACGAGTACCGCCTCGGCAGCGTGTGCAACCCGGACCCGGCGGTACGCCGTAAGGCAATCGATCACATCCTGGAATGCATCCAGATCGCCGAGGTGACCGGGTCGAACATCCTGTCGCTGTGGTTCGCCGACGGCACCAACTACCCCGGACAGGACGACTTCATCGCCCGTCAGGACCGTCTGGCCGAGGCGCTGCGCGAGGTCTACGACCGGATGCCCGACGGCATGCGGATGCTGCTGGAGTACAAGCTGTTCGAGCCCGCCTTCTACCACACCGACATCCCGGACTGGGGCACCAGCTACGCCCACTGCCTGGCGTTGGGAGAGCGGGCCCAGGTGCTGGTCGACACCGGACACCATGCGCCCGGTACCAACATCGAGTTCATCGTGGCGGTGCTGCTGCGGGTTGGCCGGCTGGGCGGTTTCCACTTCAACTCGCGCTTCTACGCCGACGACGACCTGATGGTGGGCGCGGCCGATCCGTTCCAGCTCTTCCGGATCATGCTGGAGATCGTCAAGGCCGGCGCTGTGAACTCCAGCGTGGCGTTCATGCTCGACCAGTGCCACAACATCGAACCGAAGATCCCGGCGCTGATCCGCTCCGTGCTCAACGTTCAGGAGGCCACCGCCAAGGCGCTGCTGGTCGACTTGGACGCGTTGCGCCAGGCACAGGAGAACGGGGACGTGCTGGGCGCCAACGAGGTGTTGATGGACGCCTACCACACGGATGTGCGTCCATTGCTGGCCTCGCTGCGTGAGGAGATGGGCATCGATCCCGACCCGTTGGCGGCGTACCGACGTTCTGGGTACGCCGAGAAGATCATCCAAGAGCGTCAGGGCGGCACTCAAGCCGGCTGGGGAGCCTGACCGGCCTCGACGGGCAGGCGGTGCGGGTTTATGGAGCCCGCACCGCCGTCGGACGACTGTCGGCCAGGACGTCCGGTCCACAACCTCCAGAGCCTGATTCAGAGCCCGCAGCATCCAGAGCCCGATCCAGATTTTGCAGCGTGAGGCGTCGGGGATAGCGCTATCCAGACGCCACGTGGCCGGCTGCCTTATTTTCGACCTTTTTTCGCTCCGTGGTCTCGTTTCGGGGATTCATCGATCAATTCCCCCGACGGGGCGAAATCCGGGAAATAGCGTTTCCCGATGGTGGCTTGTCTGTTGTGTTCTTCTCACCGCGCCGGCATTCATCCCGGGCAGGAACAGTAGTTGGGGAACCGAACCGTAAGTGGCGTGCCCTGTCGGCCTGGTCGATCACGAACAGTCACGTCACGGCGGACTGTCTGGATCGAACGATGTCGATGATCAGAATTTTCGCTGCTAATACGCGGTTCGTGTGTCCCGCCTGAGCCGGCGTGGTGCGCGGCGATCAATCACTGACGGTCACATTGTGATTGCAGACACATGTGATAGAAACCACATCGGTTGCGAACGAAACTCGAACAGTGGCTATTTCTCTTTCGCTTATTGACGGTTCAGCTTCGTTGCTCCTACGTTTCCCGTAGGTTACGGAACCCGGCGGCCCCCGAGCCGGGTGGCCGTCATGGAGCGTCAGAGGTGATCGATGCCGGGAATCGCGGAGCACGAGCGGCAACAGGAGGTGCTGCGTCTGCTCGATAACGTCGGGCAAGTCAGCGTACCTGAGTTGTCGTTGCGGTTCGGCGTGTCCGAGGTAACGATCCGTAAGGATCTTGACGCGCTGGAGCGTCGTCGGCTGCTGCGTCGGGTTCGGGGCGGCGCAGTCACGGTGAACGGAGCCGACGAGGGCGCTTTCGAAATGCGGTTGCGGCACCGGGTGGCTGCCAAGCAGGCGATTGCACGGGCCGCGGCGGCCACCGTACGCGACGGGGACGCCATCGCCCTGGACTGCAGCACCACCTGCTACTACCTGGCGCAACTGCTCACCGAACGACGTGGGCTGGTCGTGCTCACCAACGGGCTACGAGCCGCCGAAGTGCTCAGCGAATCCGACGCGACCGTGGTACTACCCGGAGGCACCGTCCGCCGCTCCTCATGGTCGTTGGTCGGCGACATCGGTGATGTGTTCTCCGGCCGCGGCCGGGTAGCGCGAGGGTTCTTCGGTGTACGCTCCCTGTCCCCCCAACTAGGCCTGATGGAGCTGAACCCGGAGGAGACCGCGGTCAAGCGGCGCCTGGCGTCGGTCTGCGCCGAGGTGTACGGACTGTTCGACTCCAGCAAGGTGGACCGCTTCGCGCTTCACCCGTTCGCCAGCCCGGACCAGGTGACCGAACTCATCACGGACACCGGGATGAGCGACGAGGCGGTGGAGAGCTGGAAGGCCGTCGGGGTACCCGTGCGGCGGGTGCCGGTCGACACAGAGGGGGCATCGTGAGCGTCAGTGATCTGCCCCCGGACAGCGCGCCCGCTTCCGCGGCGACACAGCACAACCACGGCGTCCGTCCCGCACGTGCTGGCGGTAGCCCGCGTGCGGGACGGATTTCCAACGGCCCGCGCGCCATCAGACAACGCCTGAACGTGGTCGCTGTCGACCTCGGTGCCGAAAGCGGCCGGGTGATGCTGGGACAGTTCGACGGGCGACAGCTGACCCTGACCGAGGCGCACCGTTTCCCTAACGGAGCTCGCGCAGTCGACGGTCTACTTCGCTGGGACCTCACTACGCTGTGGGAACAGATCCGGATCGGGATGGCCAAGGCCGCCACCTTGCTCCCGACGGGCGAGGAGATCGTCTCGGTCGGCGTCGATACCTGGGGACTGGACTACGGCCTGCTGGACGCCGACGGGCAGCTGATCAACGATCCGGTGTCGTACCGGGATCCACGGACCCGCGGCATGCTCGCCGAAGCGGTGCGCCTGGTCGGTCGGCGTCGGCTCTATGCCGAGACCGGTATCCAGCTGATGGAGGTCAACACCATCTATCAGCTGCTGGCCGAGGTCCGCGCCGGCGGAGCCGACCTGCAGAAGGCGCGCACCCTGCTGCTGATCCCGGACCTGTTTCACCACCTGCTGTCAGGGCAGGCCGTGGCCGAGTACACCGAGGCCAGCACCACCGGGGCGTACGACGTGGCCAACCGGCGATGGGCGACCGGGCTGCTGAGCGACCTGGGGATCCCGACCGAGATGCTGCCGGAGGTGGTGGAGGCGGGAACCGACCTGGGTCTGTTACTGCCACCGCTACGTGAGGAGCTGGGCGTGGCGTACGGGCGGACCCGGGTCATCACACCGGGCAGCCACGACACCGCCAGCGCCGTGGTCAGCGTGCCGTTCACCGACCCCGCGGCCGCGTACATCTCCTCCGGTACCTGGTCACTGGTCGGAGTGGAGACCGACCAGCCCGTACTGACCGAGGCGGCGCGGTTGGCGAACCTGACCAACGAGGGCGGGGTGCTGGGCACCATTCGCCTGCTGCGTAACTGCATGGGACTGTGGATCCTGCAGGAGTGCCGCCGCCAGTGGGAGCGGGAAGGCAAGCGGTACACATATCAGGAACTAGTGGATCTAGCCTCCGCGGCGCCGGGCGGAGTAAGCGTCATCAATCCCGATCACCCCGATTTTGTGACTCCGGGCGATATGCCGGAGCGCATCCGGCAATACTGCCGGCGGACCGGACAGCCGGTTCCCATCAATGTCGCGGCGATAGCCCGCTGTGTCCTGGACAGCTTGGCCCTGCGGTACCGGATGGCGTTCACCGATCTCGGTGAGGTCACGGGTCGGCCGGTGAGCCGGATCCACATCGTGGGGGGCGGCTCCCGCAACACGCTGCTGAACCAACTGACCGCCGACGCCGCCGGTCTGGAAGTGGTGGGCGGGCCAGTCGAGGCGACCGCGATGGGCAACGTGCTGATGCAGCTGCACGCGCTGGGTGAGGTGTCGGGGTTGGAACAGATGCGCGAGGTGGTGCGGACCAGTGCACACCCCCACACCGTCACCCCTACCGACCCCGGTCGCTTCACCGATCTGTACGGCCGTTTCACCGAGTGGGTAGCGGCCGATCTCGCCGAAGCCGGTATCACCGACAAAACCGACTGAGGCGGACATAGGCGGCCTGCATCCCCCGAGCAGGCCCAGGAAAGGAGTACATCGATGCGGTACCCACGTGCGGTCAGGACCGGCTTCGCGGTGGCGATGGCCCTGGTCCTGGCGGCCACCGCTTGTACCAGACAACAGGAGAATGGTTCGTCCTCAAACGAAGACGACACCATCACGGTGGCTTTCGTCCCCAAGCTGCAGGGAATCCCCTACTTCGAAGCGATGAACACCGGTGGCCAGCAGGCGGCCGAGGACCTCGGTGTGGAGTGGATTTACCGAGGCGCGACCACCGCCGACCCCGGTGCCCAGACTGAGATCGTCCGTTCGCTGATCCAGCAGCGGGTGGACGTGCTGGTGGTCGCCCCCAACGACCCCGACTCCATGGCTCCGGTGCTGGCCGACGCCCAGGAGGCCGGTATCCACGTGATGACCTCCGACACCGACGCCCCCAACTCGGTCCGGGAGGTCTTCGTCAACCAGGCGACGGCCGAGGGTATCGGCCAGGCGCTCACCGACGCCTTGATGGAGGCGATGGGCGGCTCCGGCGAGTACGCGATCGTCTCGTGCGGTCAGACCGCCGCGAACCTCAACGCGTGGATCGAGGTACAGCGGGAGTACACCGCCTCGCAGTACCCCGAGGCGGAGATCGTCGACGTGGTCTACGCCGGTGAGGACGAGGCGCGGGCGGTGTCCATGGCCCGTGACCTGATGAACGCCCACCCCAACCTGCGGGGCCTGGTGGGTGAGTGCACCTCCTCCGCGCCCGCGGTGGCCCGTGCGGTCAGCGAGGCGGGGCGGATCGGTGAGGTCTTCACCGTCGGCCTGGGCACGCCACAGTCGATGGTTCCGTACCTGGAGGAGGGTTCCTCCAGCGCCGCGATCCTGTGGGACGTGGAGCAGCTGGGCTACCTGACCGTGTGGGCGGCGTACCAGCTGGCCACCGGCCAGGAATTCCAAGAGGTCAACCGCGTCAACGACCAGCTCACCGAGGTCCAGTACTTCGCCGACCAGGACATGTTGTTGCTGGGCGAGCCGCTGCGGATCACGGCCGAGAACGCCCGCAACTACAACTACTGACCTTCACAAACCGCTGATGTGCCGGGGCCGGTGGGCGTCCCCCGCGGGGGACAACCACCGGCCCCACCCAGGGCCACCGCACCAGGCGGCCTCACCGTGCAGTGGCTCGGACGAGCCGGGGTGGGGCGGCCTTCACGAGTCTGCGTCGGGGCGGTGGGCCGCTGAGACTTCCGAACCAACGGACAGAGGAGACACCGTGGAGGAGTTGCTCGCGCTCACGGGCATCCACAAGCGGTACGGCGGTGTCCAGGCACTGCGAGGTGTGGACTTCGACGTTCGGCCTGGCGAGGTCCATGCACTGGTCGGTGAGAACGGAGCCGGAAAGTCCACCCTCATCAAGATCATCTCGGGCGCGGAGGCGCCGGACGAAGGCACGATCATGATGGGAGGTACCCGGCTCGCCGGCGGCAGTACCACCGCGGCGCTCAAAGCCGGTATCGCCACCGTCTACCAGGAACCGCAACTATTCGGCGAATTATCGGTCGCCGAGAACGTGTTCCTCGGCCGAGAACTGCGGCGTCGTCGACTGGTTGACTGGACGGCCCAGCGGCGACACGTGACCGACCTGCTGAAGCGGCTTGGACTGGACCCGGCCATCGCCGATGTGCGGGTCGCGGACCTGCCCGTGGCCGAGCAACAACTGGTTTCGATCGCGAAGGCGTTCGCCCACCGGGCCAAGGTGCTCATCCTGGACGAGCCGTCGGCGATCCTGACCGACGCTGAGATCGAAACCCTCTTCGGGGCGATCCGCGCCATGCGGGCCGAAGGGGTCGGAATCATCTACATCAGCCACCGCTTGGACGAACTCACCCTGATCGCCGACCGGGTGACCGTGATGCGGGACGGCGCCATCGTCGCCTCCCGACGGGCCGATGAGTTGTCGGTCCATGAGATCGCCGAACTGATGGTGGGGCGGGCGCTAGAGACCCAGCGAGTGACGCGCGAAGTGCCCGACGCGCCGCCGGCCCTGTCGGTGCGAGGACTGCGGCGCGCCCGCCAGTTCTCCGACGTCACATTCCACGTGTTGCCCGGTGAGGTGGTGGGCCTGTACGGACTCGTCGGGTCCGGTACCGGTGCGGTCGCCCGCGCCCTGTACGGCATCGACCCTGCCGACGGGGGAGAGGTGGAGATCAAGGGGCGGACGCTCCGGCTGACCCGCCCCGCCGACGCGGTCGCCGCCGGCATCGCGATGCTGCCGGCTAACCGCAAGGTGCAGGGCGTGTTCGCCTCCAAGTCCATCGCCTTCAACATCTCAGTCGGCCACCTGAAACTGCTGTCCCGCTTCAGGTTCTGGGTGGACCGGCGTCGGGAACGCGCCGTCGCCAGGGACTTCTTGCGTCGGATCGCCATCAAGGCGCCCAGCGTCTCCACCCCGGTCGGCACGCTCTCCGGCGGGAACCAGCAGAAGGTGGTGTTGGCGCGCTCCCTGGTGGAGCGCCCGGAGATCTTGGTGCTGGAGGAGCCCACCCAGGGTGTGGACATCGGTGCCAAGGAGGAGATCCACCAGATCATCCTCGACCTGGCCAACGCCGGAAGCGCGGTTCTGGTCGTCTCCACCGACCTACCGGAGGTGCTGCGGCTGGCCGACCGGGTGCTGGTGCTTCGCGACGGTCGGATCACCGCGGAGTTCCCACGCGGCGCCTCCCAAGCGCAGGTGCTGGCGGCTGCGGCCGGGGCCGCTGAACACACCTCACTAGACGACGCCCGAGAAGCGGTCGCCGAGGAGGTGGGCTGATGGCCACCACCATGACCAGCCCCGCCCGGAGCGGGGCGAAGACCCGGCGGGTCACGGCACGAGCCGTGGAGGGGCAGGAGCTGGCCCTGGCAGGGGTGCTGGCGGTGCTGTGGCTGGTGCTGAGCCTGGTCACCGACACCTTCCTGACCACCTCCAACCTGCAGAACATCCTGTTCACGGTCGCCCCCATCGCCCTGATCGGCATCGGCATGACGGCGGTGATCGTGACGGCCGGCATCGACGTGTCCGTCGGCAGCAGCCTGGCCGTGGCGGCTGTGATCGTGGCCAAACTGCTGCGGGACGCCGGCGTCAACGCACCCACCGCGTTACTGGTCGCGGTGGGGGTGGGAGCCGTGCTCGGCCTGATCAACGGTGTCGTGGTCGCCTACGGCCGCATTCACGCCATCATCGTCACCTTCGGCACCCTCAACCTGTTCCGGTTCATCTCGCTGCGCATCTTCGACTCTCAGCAGGTGACCGGGGTGCCTGACACCCTTGAGTTCCTCGGCGGCGGAGCCGCCGGCCGAACCCTGGGCGTACCCAATGCCTGGTGGTTGGTGATGGCGGTGGGCGCCCTGGTGTGGCTCTACATGCGCTACGCGCCCACCGGTCGGCACCTGTACGCCATCGGCGGTGACGCCACGGCGGCCCGGCTGGCCGGGGTCCAGGTGGAGCGTCGTCTGGTGGCCGTCTACACGCTGACCGGTGTGCTGGTGGGTCTGGCGGCCTGCATATCCATCGGCGGTGGCGGACTGGTGCAGCAGAACATCGGCACCGGTTTGGAGCTTCAGGTGATCGCCGCCGTCGTCATCGGCGGCACCAGCATCATCGGCGGCCGCGGCACGGTACTGGGAACGCTGCTGGGCGCGTTGCTGGTCGGCACGGTCACCAGCGCCGTCACCCTGCTGCAGTGGCCCAGCGAGCTGACCGCGCTGTTCATCGGGATCTTCATCCTCATTGCGGTCGGAGTGGACCTGATCCGGGAGCGACGGAGGCGGTCGAGGTGAGTCATTCGGTGACCGATAAGCCGACCCAGGCGCCGACCGGGGCGGACAGCGCGCCTTCACAGGCGCCCCGCCGGCGGATCGGGGTACGCGAGGTGTTGACATTCCTGCTCACCGACCGGGTCGCGCTGCTGGTGGTGCTGCTGGCGGTCCTGCTGGTGTGGATGAACATCCTCGACACCGGGGGCTACCTCATCGCTCCGTACGACCTGGCGTACCTGTTCACCTCGCTGGAGATGGCGGTGCCGCTGTGCATCCTGGCACTGGCGGAGCTGATCGTGATCGTCTCCGGACGGGGCGGCATCGACCTGTCGGTCGGGGCGATGGTGAGCCTGGCCGGCATGGCGTTCGGCTTCATGGTCGGGGAGTGGGGCTGGCCCCTGCTGCCGGCGGTGGCCGCCTGCCTGGTCGTGGGCGCGGTGTTGGGGGCGATCAACGGCTTCCTGGTGGCCTACCTGGGCTTCCCCGCGCTGATCGCGACCTTGGCGACCTACTACGCCTACAGCTCGCTGGCGTTGGTCAGCAACGACAACGCCCCGATCTCCACTCAGCCGATCCAGGACCTCAACTCCCTGACCGATCCGGTGGCGCTGCCGTTCGGGCTGCCGTCGGTGCCGATGCAGGTGTTCACCTTCGCGCTTCCGACGGTGCTGCTGGTGTGGCTGCTGATGAACCGGACCAGTTACGGCCGCAAGCTGTACGCCGTCGGCACCAACGACACCGCGGCCCGGTTCGCCAACCTGTCGGTGTCCTGGGTGCGGTTCCGGGCGTACCTGCTGTCCGGGCTGTTGTCGGGCGTGACCGCGGTGGTGACGGTGGCCCAGTACGCCTCCGCGCGGCCAGATGCCGGCACGGTCGGCAACGGGATGGCGCTGCCGGCCATCACCATCGCGGTGCTCGGCGGGGTCGCCATCGCCGGTGGGATCGGCCGGGTCGGCGGCGTCGTGATCGCCGCGCTGCTGGTGACCTGGCTTAACGCCGGCATCCTGCTGGCCTTCATCGGCTCTGAAGGCAGCCAGTACCAGCTGTTCGCGCTGGGCGTGGTGCTGATCGCCTCAGCGCTACTGAACACCTACATGGTGCGCCGGCGGGGAGGGACCTGATGACGATGACGGAGCCTGGTACCCGAGGCGGGGCGGTGCGATCCGTACCCGATCTGGTGCCCGAGGAGCTGGTGGCGCTGACCCGACGCCTGGGGGACCCCGCCGCGGACCTGGTGGTGCTGGCGGAGGGGAACACCTCCACCCGGCTGCCTGATGGGCGGTTCGTGGTCAAGGCGAGCGGGGCCCGGATGGATCAGGCCGACGCCTCTGGCTTCGTGGTGGTTGAGCCATCGGAGCTGGTCCGCGCGCTGGACAACCCGCACACGACCCAGGACGAGTTGAGCGCGCTACTGGCGGACGGGGCGGGGCGTCGCGCCTCCATCGAAACCCTGGTGCACTTGGCGGCCCTGGAGTACGGCGGGGCCGAGTGGGTGGCGCACACTCACCCCACGGCCGTGGTCGGGTTGTTGTCGATCGAGGAGGCGGAGGCGCTGTGGAACGCCCCGCTGTTCCCCGACGAAGCGGTGGTGCTGGGGCGCCCGGCCTGGGTGCCCTACACCGAACCCGGTTTGGCGCTGGGACGCGCGGTGGTCGCCGCGATTCGTGGGTACGCCGAGACCGAAGGGCAGCCGCCCCGGCTGGTGTTGCTGGGTAACCACGGGATCGTGGCCCTCGGGCGTACCGCCGCTGAGGTGGAGGCGGTGACCACGATGTGCGTGAAGGCGGCGCGGGTACGCAGCGTGGCGCTGGGAGCGGGCCGGCTGGCGCCGCTGGACCCGGTGCACGCCGCGGCGCTCGCCGGACGCCCCGACGAGGTGGAACGGCGGCGGCTGTTGAGGCGGGCCGCCGGAGGGGAGGCCCGGTGAGCGCGGCCGGTGTGCAGGCGCTGCGGCGGCGACGCGTGGAGGCGGTGTTCTTCGACGTGGGCGGACCGCTGTACGACGACGAGAACTTCGTCCGGGCGGTGCTGACCGCGCTCGATGAGATCCGGGCCGAGGACGGCCACCCTCCCGTGGATCGGGAGCGGTTTCGGCGGATCTACGACGAGGTGCGGCAGGCGCAGGGTGGTTCGCTGCGGCGTACCTTGGCCGCCGAGTTCCTCGGTGACGCCTCCCGGCGGGACCTGCTGCACCAGCGCACCGCTGCCCACTGGATCCATCCGCCGGGCACCCTGTACCCGGACGTCCTGCCGTGTCTGCGTGCCCTGCACGGCCGGGTTCGCATCGGCGTGGTCGCCAACCAGGAAGCCACCGTGGTCGATGCGTTACGCCGGGACGGGGTCGCCGAGTACGTGGATGTGTGGGCGGTCTCGGCGATCGTCGGGGTGGAGAAACCCGATCCGAAGCTGTTCACCTGGGCGCTGCAGGAGGCGGGAACCACCGCCGAGCACGCGGTGCATGTGGGCAATCGACTGGACACCGATGTCCGCCCCGCGGCCGCGTTGGGTTTGGGCACGGTGTGGGTGCTGCGTGGCGAAGCGCCGCCGGCGCCCACCGCTGAGCAACTGGCTGAACCAGACCTAGCCGTGCCCGACCTGACCGCTCTTCCCGAGGCCCTGCTTGGAGCGGAGAGCCGAGGGCGGAGGTGAGCCGGCCATGAGCAACCACGGGGTGACCGATCGTCCGGGAGCGGGGCGGCTCTCCGGGGACGAGGTGCTGCTCGGCGTCGATCTGGCGACCGCGAATACGCGGGTCGTGGCCGCGGACGCCACCGGCACCGTCCTCGCCACCGCCGCCCGGCCGCTGGCGACGCCATCCCGTCCCCGCGCCGGCTGGTCCGAGCAGGAGCCCACCTATGTGGACGTCGTGCTGGAGGCCCTGGCCGAAGTTGTCGGCGCGCTGCCTGGGGGCGGGCGGAGGATCGCGGGCATCTCGGTCACGGCGACCTCCGGCACGATCGTGCCCTGCACCCCCGACGGGACACCGACCGGAGCCGCTCTGCTGTACGACGACCAACGGAGCGCCGCGGACCTGCCCACGGAGGTAGTCGCGGCTGCGCCCGCGCTGGCCCGCGTGGCCTGGCTGGTTCGGCACCGTCCAGCGGCCCGGTATCTCCACGTCAGCGACGTCGTGGTGAGCGCTCTCACTGGCGAAGCGCCGGTGACCGACACCAGCCACGCCTTGAAGACCGGCGCCGACCCCACCTCCGCCATGTGGCGGCGGGAGCTGATGACGGCCGCAGGGGTCGATCCGTCGTGGCTGCCCCAGCTGGTGAGGCCCGGCACCGTGGTGGGCGGCGTGTCCACCGGCATCGCCGCCCGGACCGGGCTGGTGGCGGGGACACCGGTGATCGTAGGGATGACCGATGGCTGCACCGGCCAGCTCGCCGCTGGGGCGGTGGCACCCGGCGAGGCCGCGAGCACGCTGGGCACCACGCTGGTGCTCAAACAGGTCGCCCCCGACCAGGTCACCGCGCTCGACGGCGCGGTCTACAGCCACCGTGCCCCTGATGGCTCCTGGTGGGCCGGAGGCGCCAGCAACGTCGGCGCCGGCGTGCTGTCAGCGGTGCTCCCGGATGTAGACAAGGCGCGGTGGGACCAGATCGCGGGGGAGCACGGCCCGGCCCGGGTGGTGTGCTACCCCCTGGCCCGGCCAGGGGAGCGGTTTCCGTTCGCGCGACCGGACGCCGCCTTGTTCTGGGAGGGCAAGCCCGCCGACGACGTCGAGACCTACCGCGCCCTGCTGGAAGGGGTGGCCTTTACCGAGCGGCTGGGCTACGAGGTACTTCACCAGGCCGGGGCACCCGCCCTGACCGGAGCGGTACGCGGTGTCGGCGGGGGCAGCCGCAGCCAGGTGTGGCTGCGGATCCGGGCCAGCGTGCTCCAGCGCCCCCTGACGGTGCCGGCCGAACCGAGCAGCGGCTTCGGCGCTGCGGTCCTGGCGGCCGCCGCCACCGTGCATGACGGGCTGGCCCAGGCGGTGAAGGAGATGGTGCATCCGGTCCAGCTGGTGGAGCCCGACCCGGCGGAGATCGGCCCCCTGGATGCCGCCTACCACAGATTTCTCGCCGCGTTGCGGCGGCGAGGGTACCTGCCCGATTCCCACGCCCGCCCGTGAAGACGTCCATCCATCGAAGTAGAGAACACGTGAGGGAGCGACCCGATGACCCAGAATCGGCGGGATGACCTGCCGCCTGACGTGCCCGACGCGGTCGTCGAGATGCTGGAACGGGCTAACCGGCTCGGTTCGGACCCGACCGTCACCAACTACGGAGGAGGAAACACCTCCTGCAAGGCACAGGTGCGGCATCCGGCCACCGGACAACCCGCCACCCTGCTGTTCGTGAAGGGATCGGGCGGTGACCTGGGGACCCTGCGGTACTCCGGCCTGGCGATCCTGGAGCTGGACCGGCTGCGTGGACTGCGCGCGGTCTACCGGGGCCCGGAGTACGAGGACGAGATGGTGGACCTGTTCCCGTACTGCTGCTTCGGGCCGGGCGGGGCGGCTCCGTCCATCGACACCCCGATGCACGCGTTGGTCGACGCGCCGCACATTGACCACCTTCACCCTGACTCGGTGATCGCGCTGGCCGCCAGCGCCGACGGCGAGCGGCTGGTCGCCGAGTGCTACGGCGGGCGGGTGGCCTGGATCCCCTGGATCCGTCCCGGTTGGGAACTCGGTGAGCTGCACGCCCGGCTGTACCGGGAGAACCCTCAGCTGGAGGGTGTGGTGCTGGGCGGGCACGGTCTGACGGTGTGGGGCTCCACCAGCGCCGAGTGTGAGGAGCGGGCTTTCCGACTCATCCGGGAGGCTGCTGAGTTCATTGAGCGCCACGGCCGCCCCGAGCCGTTCGGGCCGGTCCGGGACGACCGCAGGCCGCTGCCTGAGGAACAGCGGCGGATCCGCGCCGCGGAGCTGGCGCCCATCCTGCGCCGGATCGCCTCCACCGACTCCCGGATGGTTGGGCATTTCCGGGACGACGAGGTGGTGCTGGACTTCCTGTCCCGCGAGGCGCTGGACCGGCTGGTCCCACTGGGCACCTCCTGCCCGGACCACTTCCTGCGGACCAAGGTGCGGCCCCTGCTGTTGGACACCGCGCCGGACGCGCCGCTGGAGGAGGTCGAGGCCCGGCTTGGCGAACTGCACGCCGAGTACCGGGAGGAGTACGCCGCCTACTACCGGCGGTACGCCGATGAGAACACCCCGCCGATGCGGGGCGCCGACCCGGCCATCGTGCTGGTGCCGGGGGTGGGCATGTTCTCCTTCGGGGCTGATAAGCAAACCGCCCGGGTCGCCGGGGAGTACTACGTCAACGCCATCAACGCCATGCGGGGCGCCGAGGCGGTCTCCCGGTACGCACCGGTCGAGGAAGCCGAGAAGTTCCGCGTGGAGTACTGGATCCTGGAGGAGCGCAAGCTGCGTCGGCGGCCGGCGCCCAAGCCGTTGGCGGGACGAATCGCGCTGGTCACCGGGGGTGGCTCCGGTATCGGAAAGGCCACCTGCCGGGCCTTGGTGGAGCAGGGTGCCTGCGTGGTGGTCGCCGACCGGGACACCGCCTCCGCTGAGCAGGTCGCCAAAGAGTTGGGCGGCCCGGATCGGGCGGTCGCCGCCACCGTCGACGTCACCGATGAAGCGGCGGTTGAGGAGGGGGTCCGGCGGGCCTGTCTGGCCTTCGGAGGCCTGGACCTGGTCGTCAACAACGCTGGACTGTCCCGGGCCGCGACCCTGGAGGAGACCACCCCGGAGGTGTGGGATCTACAGTTCGCGGTGATGCCTCGGGGCTCCTACCTGGTCTCTCGGGCCGCCGCGCGGGTGATGCGCGCCCAGCAGCTCGGCGGCGACATCGTGTTCATCGTCAGCAAGAACGGCGTGTTCGCCGGCCCCGCTAACTTCGCGTACTCCGCGGCGAAGGCGGCCCAGGCGCACCAGGTGCGGCTGTTGGCGGCCGAACTGGGGGAGTACGGCATTCGGGTCAACGGCATCAACCCCGACGGCGTGGTGCGGGGGTCGGGCATCTTCGCTGGCGGCTGGGGAGCCGAGCGGGCCCGCGTCTACGGAGTGCCCGAGGAGGAGCTGGGCAAGTTCTACGCCCAGCGGACCTTGCTGAAGCAGGAGGTCCTCCCCGAGCACGTCGCCGCGGCCGTGGTGGCGCTCACCAACGATTCCTTCCCGCGTACCACCGGTCTGCTGGTTCCCGTCGACGGCGGGGTGCCTCAGGCCTTTCTGAGGTGAGGACCGAATGAATCCATTAGGGATCCACGCGCTGGTCTGGGTGGGTGGCTTCTCCCGCGAGGAGTGTGAGTACGCGGTACAGAGCACTCGTCAGGCGGGGTTTGACATCCTGGAGATCCCCGCGCTCGACCCGGAAGCCATCGATATCGCCCACACCCGCGCCGTCCTGGCTGACCACGGGGTGAAGGGGGTGTGCTCGCTGGGTCTGGACCCGGACTGCGACATCTCCTCACCCGATGCGGAGGTGGTACGCCGGGGCGAGGAGCGGCTGGCGGCCGCGCTGTCGGTGGTGTCCGGGATCGGCGGGGACTTCCTCGGCGGTGTGGTCTACTCCGCGTTGGGCAAGTACAACGCGCCCGTAACCCCTGAAGGGCGTCGCAACATGGTGACGGCGCTTCGGAGGCTCGCCGCCCGGGCCGCTGACGCGGGAATCACTATCGGGCTGGAGGTCGTCAACCGGTACGAGTCCAATGTGCTCAACACGGTGCCTCAGGCCCTGGAGCTGATCGAGGAGATCGACGCTCCCAACGTGATGGTGCATGTGGACGTCTACCACTCCAACATCGAGGAGGTGCCGGCTACGGCGGTGCGGCAGGCGGCCGCGGCCGGCCGCCTCGGATATGTCCACATCGGAGAGTCGCACCGGGGATACCTGGGGACCGGCACCGTGGACTTCGGGGCGTTCTTCGGCGCGTTGCGGGAGGTGGGGTACACCGGCCCGGTGACCTTTGAGTCCTTCTCCCGGGCGGTGGTCTCACCCCAGCTGTCCAACCGGCTGGGGGTGTGGCGTGATCTGTGGGCCGACGGAGCGGATCTGGCCCGGCACGCCCACGCCTTCATCACCAGCCATCTCACCCGGTCCTGAACCGCCTCGCGCGAGCCGCGACAGGCATCGAGCGGCGCGCACAGCGCACCAGGCCGGCATCCCCCAGGCGCGGTGGGGGCGCTTCTGTGCCCCCACCGCGCCATGTGTGCTGGGGAGTCGAAGATCTCAGCGGCGGACGGTTTCGGTGCGCCGGCGTCGGATGCCTCTGCGTCGCGTGGGCGCGTACGGTATCCGCTAACGGTCGAGAGGCTGTACTCACAGCGCGGTCTTGGAGATCGCGCCGGTCGCGTCCACAAACCAGCGTTCGTTGGGGAAGTCTCGTCCGGCGAACCGGGCGGCGATGAAATCCGCGATCAGGCCGGGGACCGCTGGCCCCATGCTGGCGGAGGGGACGCCTCCGATAGAGTGCCGAGCCCCTTGGTAGACCACTAGCCGCTTGGGGCCTGAGAGGACGCTGAACAGCCGTTCGGTGTGCTCCAGAGGGCTGAGTTCATCCTTCTCACCCGCGACCGCCAGGTAGGGCATCTGGATATGCTCCGCGTGTCCCTCCCAGGTCAAGGTTTTGGCGAACCGGTCGAATTCCTCCTCATTGGTGTAGTTCGCCATGTACATAAAGCGCATTTTGAAGGTGGGGGAGGCTTGCTCGAAGGCTGTGGTCCAGCGAGGTTCGTGACAGACGTTCATCACCGCGCACGCGCGTAGCCGGGGTTCATGGGCGGCCGCGATCGTGGCGGCGAAGGAGCCGAAGCTGGTCCCCGTTATCGCGATCTGCTCCGGGTCGATCTCTGGGCGGTTGATCAGCCAGTCCACGCATGCCGTGCCGGTGGCTTCCCAGCCGGGGACGGTCATGGGGATGCCAAGCATCGGGCATTCGTACTGTCCCGGCCCTTCGATCGCCAGGACCGCGAAGCCGCGCGCAAGGAAGCGGTCACCGTACAGCGACACGCTCGCTTCCTTGAAGTTGTCCATGCCGGGGACGGACACCACGGCCGGGATTCGACCGTCGCGGTAGCCGGGAGGCAGGTGGAACCACGCCGGTAGCGCGGTGTCCTGGAACGGGATCGAAACCCGCTCTATATGATGATCGGCTAGCTTCGCGTACTTCTCATAGCATTCAAGTTTTTTATTGTGGAAATAAATATTCTCGTCGGTATTAGCGTGAATAGGCCATTGGGCGGCTCCCCAGTGGATTGCCGCTATGAAGTAGTTTTCGCGGGCGGTGACCAGTTCTTCGGCTTCTTCAGCGGCGCGTGCCATGGCCTCCCGGCGGTGGGCGGCGGCGACGAAGGCGGGTGAGAAGTCTGCGTATTTTTTGACGCGTTCCCGGATGATGGCGAAGTCGGGTGAGGCTCCCGGCCCGCAGGGGGCGTTCCAGTAAAACGAGCGTGGTTGATCCCAGTCGATCCCGTTCGCCTCGATGATGCTGTCGAGGAGCCAACGCTGTTCGCGCCAGCGTCGAGTGACGGGTTCGGTGCGAGAAGAGACCGTCTGGCTGGTCACCCGGGAGGGGACGGTAACGGTGTGCCGTGGGAGGGAGGTGTCGACCAGACCGTAGACGGTGCCTCCGCTGGCGACCGCCAGAGAGCGCAAAAGATGACGACGATTCATTTTTTCTCCTGGGCGTGACATAAAGGGCTGTCGAAGGAGAACTCTTCGGAGGAGAACCGCCGGAGGAAGGCCGTCGACGTATCGTGTCTGATCGACAGCGCTCTGTAACGACGCTAGCATTAAATCAGGGAAACCTCGTCTAAATAGGTATTAATTGGTGACGGGGCCTTCACATCAGCGACGGTGAAAGAAACGCCACCACCGGGTCGTGGCTTGACGAGGACTGCCACCGGTGGAGATGCGGCGGTGACGTTGTGTCCACCCTCCGGTCGACTAATGGCATGGCTTCGTCCTCACGGGGTAGGGCAGAGACAAGTGACATTCCCACCGTGAGGAGGAAGGCAGATGACCGAGCGCGATGGCTTCGGCTCGTCTGGCGAGCAGAAGTCGCCGGTGACGACCGCGAGGGAACAGACATCCCAGGTCGGGCACGAGGCTGTGCGCGCCGGCGGCGACGTCGTGCATACCGCAGCTGAACAGGGCAAGCACCTGGTTCAAGAGTCGGGCCGTCAGATCCGCCATCTGGTCGGTGAAGCAACGAACCAGGTCAGGGAACAGGCCATTGTCCAGCAGCAGCGCGCCGTGGACGGATTGCGCGGAATCGGCCAGGAGCTGCGAGCGATGGCCGAGCATGACGGCCAGTCCGGATTGGCCAGCGAGCTGGCCAGTCAGGCCTCCACCCGGATCGAGCAGCTCGCCGACTGGCTGGAACGGCGCGAGCCGGGAGACCTGCTGATGGAGCTGCGGAACTTCGCCCGCCGTCGTCCGGGCATGTTCCTCGCCAGCGCCGTGGTGGCCGGTGTGCTGGTGGGCCGTTTGACCAGGAGCCTCACCTCCAGCGGTGACAGCGGCATGGCCGAGGGTGGTCGGGCCCAGAACCCGGCCTGGCCCCCCGATGCCACGCCCGGCATGGAAACCTCCACCCCGGTCGGCGTGTCCGCCCCCCAGACGCCCACTACCCCTGGCTATGGGCCGGGGGGTTACGGCCAGAACCCCACCTACGGCCAGGCACAGCCGCCGCCACCGGGGTATGCGCCGGGTGGTGGACTCGGCGCCGGCCTGACCGAGCCCACCTATGAGCAGGCGACGCCCGAGGGCAACCTCTACCGGTCATCGACCGCCTCATCGGATGAGGCGGAGAACCGGAGGCGGCCATGACGACCCTGCAGGAACGCCCCGATCTGGGCCGTCCCGATCTGCACGGCTCCCGCGCGAGTCGTCCGCTCAGTGATGTGTCCCAGGTCTCCGTAGGGGAGCTGTTGGCGGACATCACGCGTGACCTGTCGAAGCTGGTGCGTCAGGAGGTCGCGCTGGCCAAGGTCGAACTTCGGCAGGAGGCCGTCAAGACCGGTAAGGCCGCCGGCATGATCGCCGGTTCCGGGGTGGCCGCCCACATGGTGCTGTTGTTCCTGTCGTTCGCGCTGTGGTGGGGCTTGGCCAACGTGATGGACCATGGTTGGGCCGCACTGATCGTCGCCGTCATATGGGGCGTCATCGCAGCTGTCCTGTTCTTCGTGGGCCGATCCCGGATGCGTCAGGTGCACGGCCTGCACCAGACCGTCGAAACCGTCCGTGAGATGCCCGACGCGCTCAGAGGCCGGGCGTGACCCGGTGCCGCCGGACCGGATCGGATCGGAAGGAGACCCGGCAATGACCACACAAGCCGACCGACTGCGACAGGACATCGAACGGACACGCAGTGAGCTCAGCGACGACGTCAACGCGCTGACCCGCAAGGTCAGCCCGAGAAGAGTCGTAGGGGACCGGGTGGAACGGACCCGCGGTGTCTTCCGGAGCGCGAAGGAGAAGATCATGGGAACCACGGCCGGAATCGGACAGAAGGCCGGATCCGCCACGTCGTCGATGACGGATCAGATGTCCTCTGCGGCGTCATCCACCGCCTCGACGGTAGGCTCCGCCGCCTCGGCGATGGGACACGCCGCCAGCGCGGCCCCCCAGATGATGCGGGAACGCACCGAGGGCAGCCCGTTGGCGGTGGGACTGATCGCTTTCGGGGCAGGGGTGCTTATCTCCTCCCTATTCCCCGCCAGTCGCCGGGAGCAGCAGCTCACCGGCCAGCTCAAAGACACAGCGGCGAAGCACTCCGAGCAGTTCAAGCAGGAGGCCAGTGAGATCGCCCACACGATGCAGGAGAACCTCCGCGAACCGGTCCAGCAAGCGAAGGAGTCGGTCAAATCAACCACGACCGAGAGCATGACGGCCGTCCGGGAACGAGGCCGTACCGCGGCGCAGGACGTTCGCGATCAAGCACAGCAGGCCAAAGAGAACCTGCAACGGTGACCTGCGCGCCATGAGGACCGGCCGGGTCGGTTTGTCGGCCCGGCCGACGGGGGACCGGTACGCGGTGAGGACCGGGTTAAGGCCGCGGTTACCCACCGCGGAGCCGGAAAGGAGCGGTGATGTTCGCCCATACCAGGCGCGAAGCCCGGGACAGGGAACAGCCCGCCGCGAAATCCCTGCGTGAGGAGCAGGCACGGCAGGAGGAGGAGCGGGCACAGCAGAAACGGGACGAACTCCTGCCTGAACCCCCTACCGCCAGTCAGGGTCCTGACCGCCCCACCCACCTCAGCGGCAGATCGTGGTGGGGGGTACTCAAGCGCACCATCAGTGAGTTTCAGAAGGACAACCTCACCGACTGGGCCGCCGCCTTGACCTACTACGGCGTGCTGTCCATCTTCCCGGGGCTGCTGGTGCTTATCGCGGCTCTCCGGTTGTCGGGCGAGAACACCATGCAGCGAGTGATCGACGAGTTGGAGCAGGTGGCACCCGGCGCGGTCGGGGAGTTGATGCGTTCCGCGGTGCAGAACCTGCAGCAGAGTCAGTCATCGACCGCCAGTCTCGTCGCCGTGATCGGTCTGGCCGCGGCGCTGTGGTCGGCGTCGGGGTACGTCGGCGCGTTCATGCGCGCCAGCAACACCATCTTCGATGTGCCTGAAGGGCGTCCGATCTGGAAGACACTCCCTATCCGGCTGGGGATCACCGTGGCCACCGGTCTGCTGTTGATCGTGATTTCACTGACCGTGGTGTTCACCGGCGGCGCGGCCCGGTGGCTGGGAGACCTGATCGGGTTGGGGTCGGGCGCCGTCATGGTGTGGGACATCGCCAAATGGCCGGTGCTGCTGCTTTTGGTCAGCCTGCTGTTCGCGATCCTGTACTGGGCCTCGCCCAACGCCCGGCAGGGCGGGTTCCGATGGATCAGCCCAGGCGGGATCCTCGCAGTGGTCATTTGGGTGATCGTGTCCTTGGGCTTCGCGTTCTACGTGGCGAACTTCAGCTCCTACAACCGGACATACGGCAGCCTCGCCACCGTGATCATTTTCTTGATCTGGTTGTGGATCTCTAACATCGCTGTGCTGCTAGGGGCGGAGTTCGACGCCGAAACGCAGCGGGCCCGCGCCATCAGCGCCGGCCACGACGCGGATAAAGAGCCCTACATGGAGCTGCGCGACACCCGCAAACTCGACAAGGCCTGACCCTCCCCCTCACGTGGGGCCCTCATGGAGGCCCCGAGCATCACCGTGGCCCGGGAAGCCGGGACAGCGGTGCGGGAAAGCCGGGTTCCGGCGAAGACCGGATGGCTTCGGCTCTGTCGCCACGCCGACGCGAGGACGTAAAGAGAGGATGTAAAGAGAGGACAGGGCGGGAGCCTCCGGCCCGGGAACGCGCCCGGGCCTACCGCAGGACCTACGCGTCTACGCGTCGTGGGAGCCTGAGAGCCCCATGGTCGTGGCCACCTGCAGCGCGGTGCGGTATGCCTGTTGCCCGAACAGCACCAGCCGGGCCTCAGACACCACGGTGGGGGTCGCGTCGTGGAGCACGCTCAGCGCCTGGCGGACCGCATCCTCGAATGGCCAGCCGTAGACACCGGACGATATTAGCGGGAACGCCACCACCCGCGCGCCCAACTCATCGGCCACCCGCAGGCTATTGCGGTAGCAGTCCTGCAACAGCGCGGAACGATCCTCGTTCGCCCGCCATACCGGGCCCACCGTGTGGATGACCCAGCGGGCAGGCAATTTTCCGGCGGTCGTAGCCACCGCTTGACCGGTGGGCAGCCCGTCGGGGTACTGCGAGGCGCGCAGTTTCCGGCACTCTTCGAGGATCGCTGGACCACCCGCGCGATGGATCGCTCCGTCCACCCCACCGCCACCCAGCAGTGACGAGTTCGCCGCGTTGACCACAGCGTCCACCTGCTGCTTGGTGATGTCCCCCTCAACGAGTTCGATCTTCATGTCCGCCCCTTGGATCCGGATCAGTGTGCGGAGAACAAATGGCGACACGCCGAACGTATCGCTACGGCGCCGACCGGCTTCCCGTTTTTGTCACCCAGCCACGGCGGCCCGCAGCGCGCGGTTGAGCAGGCGGGCATCGCCGAGCAGGCTGCGCAGGCGACGCTCCAACCCGCTGATCGGCACCAGATTCTGAGGGGCCCGGGGATCCTTGTACGCCGCGGACGCAAAGCGCGGCAGTGTCACGGTGGAGATGTCGGCCAGCTGAATCGCCACCGACCGCGATACATCAGCGGTGCACTCGACTCGGACCACGCCGGCCCAGGGTGAGCCAGGAGCGCCGGGCAAGCGCAGGTACCAGGCGTACCGGTCCCAGGATGTCCCCAGCAAGAACACCGGGCTGCGGTGCCCCGCCGGCAGGCTGGTGACGACAGCAGCCAGCGCCGGAGGCAGGTACTCGGTACGGTGGGTCTTGATGTACCCCACGGTGCGATCCAGGTGGGTGCGGCCGTGCAGCGGACCGTCCACCACCAGCAGATCGTCACCCCCACTGTCACGGGAGCGAGCCTCAGCAGCGACCGTCATCTCCAGCTCCCGCATCCGCCGCTGGACAGCCTGCTGCAGATCCATGGGCTCGGGCCTGCTGACCCGGTGCGGGCGGTACACCGCCCCAGTGGCCGCCACCAGATCCCCCACCCGGGTGCTGCTGGTGAACAATCCACGCTCCACCCGCGTGACGATCACCTCGGCGACCCCGGCCTGCAGATCGCAGCGCACCACGCCTGCCGCGTATGAGGCCGCCACTCCAGGGTGTGTCCCGTCAGAGTCCTCCACCCAGATACGGCCGTCGATGCGGCGTACCCCATCGATCAACAGCACGGTGGCTGGTGGGCGTACCTGTTCCGGGGGCAGCAAGGGGCGCCACGCGTCAGGCGGCAGCTCCACGCCGATCTCCACCCGCGACGTGGTGGCCTGCGACGGGCCAGGGCTGGGTTCCCCGGGCTCGAAGGCCGACCCGTAGGTGGGATCCCAGGACTCTACGTGGACTTTCATACGGTCACCTTCGACACCGTGGCGGTACGGGCATCCTTGTTGATCTCGAAACGCACCGGGATGCGTTCGGCGAGCGCGGGCACGTGGGTCACCACGCCCACCATCCGGTCACCGCGGGCGGCCAGGTTCTCCAAGGTGGCGGCCACGGTGTCCAAGGTGGCTGCGTCGAGGGTCCCGAACCCCTCATCGAGGATGATCGATTCCAAGCTGGTGCTGGTCGCGGACATCCCGGCCAGCTGCTCTGACAGGGCCAACGCCAAGGCCAGTGAGGCCTGGAAGGTTTCACCCCCGGACAGGGTGCGTACGCTTCGTCGCTGCTCGGCGTCGTGATGGTCAATCACGAAGAATTCACCCTTGTCGTGCACCAGCTCGTACTGGCCGCCCGACAGCTCCATCAGGATCGTGGAGGCGCCCGCCACCAACAGATCCAGCGCCTCCTCCAACAGCCACCGTTCAAACCGGTCGGCCCGCAGGTGACCGGCCAACTCTCGGGCCACCTGGGCCTGGCGCGTCAACGTGCCGACCTGGGCGCGCAGCGCGTCGGCCTGGGCGCGCCGTTCCTCGGCGCGGGTCACCGCCGCCTCAGCCTGCACCAAGGCGCGGTCCACCGCTCGGGGGTAGTCGTCATCGGCGGGTGTTGGCACGTCGGCGGCGCCGAGCAGCCCAGTCAAGCGGCGTCGTACCTCGTCGGCCGCGGCAGCCGCCTCGGCCATCTCGGCGTGGGCCGCGTCCCGGCGTTCCCGACGCGCTGTGATCTGCTCACCCGCCCAGTCGGTCAGCTCCCGCCACGCCGCGACCAGATCCTCCCGACGCACCGGCGGGGGCCCCAACGCCGCGACCGTGTCCCGGGCGGCGTCGAAGGCCTCCCAGGCCCGCCGCAGCGCCGTGTCAGCCCGCTCCAGGTCGGCCCGGGTCCGCCGGTGCTCCGTCCGGGCCTCCCGTACCGCCTGCGCCGCCTGATCGGCCGCCTGCCGCAGCTTCGCCACCTGCTCCTGGCGATGGTGGAGCTCCTGCATCGTCGGGGCGTCCCGCAGGGCGTGCTGCACCCGGGCAAGCCGCTCCGCTGTCCGATCGTGACGGTCCTGACGCACGGCCAGTTCGCGCTCCCGGTCCCGCAGCACCCTGGCGGCGGCGTCCCGGGCCGCCTGGGCGTCCGCCACGGCCCGCTGGGCCGCGCGGGTGGCGCCACCCGCCCCGGTGTCCGGCGGCAGCGTCGTCACGGTCTGATGGCACACCGGGCAGGGCTGGCCCTCGGCCAGGTGGGAGCGCAGTGTCGTGGCCAGGTCTTCCCGTCGGGCGGCGTCGTAGGCGGCCTGGGCCTGGGCCACGGCCTCCTCGGCCCGGGCCAGCTCCTGACGCGCCGGATCGACCGCCTCCCGCGCCGCATCGACCTCCTGGCGCAGCAGATCCAGGTGAGCGTGAAGCTCATCCCGCTCCTGGTACGCGGCCAGCCACGTGGGCACCTGCGGGTCATCGATGGCGCGCAGCTGGGTCCGCAGCTCCTCCTCATGCTGCTCCGCCTGCGCCACCGCCTCCGCCGCGGCTCGTTCCGCCTCCCGCGCCGTCTGGGTGGTCGCGGCCAGGTCAGCCACCTGCACGGGCGGGGCGATCCGTTGCAGCCGTGTCAGCTCGGCCTCGGCGGCGGTCGCCTCGGTGCGCGCCTGCTCCGTACGTTCCCGCGCCGCTATCAGATGAGGCATGAGCTCATCGACGGCCTTCGCCAGCGCCGTGAGCGCCTCACAGCGGTGCCGGGCGGCGGCCACCGCTTCGTCGGTGGCGTCGGCGAGCTGCCGCAGATCCTGCTGGGCCTGCTCTGCCCGGGCCTGAAGCTGACTTGCCCGCGCGGTGGCTCGCTCCCGAATCCGCTGGTAGACGGTCAAGCCCAACAGGTTGACCAGGATGTCCTGGCGGTCGCGTGGCTTGGCCTGCAGGAAGCGCGCGAACTCCCCCTGGGGCAGGATCACGCAGGTGGTGAACTGCTCATAGGGCAACCCAATCACCCGCGTCACCGCCGCATCCATCTCCGAGGGGGTGCCGGCCAGGATCTCCCCCACCTGATCGACCTGGTCGATGGCGCGTTTGGTGTCGAGGATCTCCAACCCGACCCCCGCGGGCAGCTTCTCCAGGCCCGCGTGCCGGGTCTCGGCGCGTCCTTTGACGCGGCGTACCACCCGGGTGGCGACATAGCGCTCCCCGGAGGCTTCAAACACCAACCGCACCCGGGCTTCGTTGGCCGACGGAGCCAGCGCTCCCGCGACCCCACGCCGGTCGCTCCAGCGAGGCACCGTGCCGTACAGCGCGAAGCAGATGGCGTCCAGCACCGTCGACTTACCGGAGCCGGTGGGGCCGGTCAACGCGAAGAAGTCGATGTTGGTGAAATCGATGGTGGTGGGCTCCCGGAAGACCGCGAACCCCGCCAGGTCCAGCCGCAGCGGCCTCACGATTCGGTGACCTCCAGATCCGCGTACAACTGGTCGAACAGCTCCCGGACCTCGGGGTCGTCGTGGCCTCGGGCACGCAGGTAGTCCGCGAACAGCTCACTCGCCGACCGTCCGGCCCGCCGGGTGCGGGGCTCCCGCTGCTGGGTCTTCTCCAACAGCTCAGGGTCGATGCGGACCTCCAAGGCGCGGGGTAGCAACTCCTGCACCTCCTCCCGCAGGCCGGCGCGGGGTCGCTCCCGGACGAAGACCCGCAGCCAGGGCTCGCTGGACCGCTGGTGGTCATCGGGTACGCCCACGGAGCCCGTGCTGCGCGCCGCGGCGCCTGTGTCGGCCGCACCGTCCGTCGACGCGGAGCGCTGATCGGTCCGCAGGGTCCGTGCGTACTCGGTGAGTTCGGCCAGGGTGCCGCGTACCGTCCGCAACGGCAGCGCCGAGGTGATCGGAACCGAGCGGACCCGGGCGGGGGTGTCCGGCGTGACCTCCACCAGCAGCACTCCGGGGGTGTTCTCCTCCTCCCCGAAGTCCAGCGCCAACGGGCTACCCGAGTAGTACGTCGGAGCAGGGCCGGTGATCTTCTGTTGCCGGTGCAGGTGCCCCAGCGCCACGTAGTGCGCCGAGGCGGGGAAAGCCGTGGCGGGCACCGCGTACGACAGGATGGTCTGGGCGGCTCGCTCACCGCCCCCCAGGGCGCCACCCAGCACCGTCAGATGAGCGGTGATGAGATTGATCGCTCTGGCATCGAAGGAGTGGGTGAGTCTCTCCAGCAGCCGCGTCACCAGGGTGGTGTACTCCTGGTTGGCCTCAGCGCCGGTGAGGTCAAACATCTCCACCGCGCGCACCGCGTACCGTTGGGACAGGAACGGCAACGCCACCAGCCGCCACGGTTCACCGGCTCGAGTGGTGCCGGTGATCAGGTGGTCGTCGATTCCCCGGATCGTGCCGCGCAGGGTGATCCCCGCCGCCTCGGCCCAGTGCCGCAGCGCGTCCAGCGCCGCTCCGTTGTCGTGGTTTCCGGCGATGGCGACCACCTCCGCACCGGTGCGGCGCAGCCCGGACAGCGCCCGGGTGACCAACCTGGTTGCTCGTGCCCCCGGCGCGGCGGTGTCGAACAGGTCACCCGCCACGATCACCAGGTCCGGTTGTTCGGCGCGGGCGAGCTCCACGATCTCCCTGAGCACCGCCACCTGTTCGTCGTGACGCGACTGTCCTTTGAGGACTTTGCCGACGTGCCAGTCGGAGGTGTGCAGGATCTTCACGTGGGTCACCGTCCGGGTCCAAGCGGAAAGGTGTCTGCACGCGGTTCACGCGTGTTGCTCACTGTAAGCGTCAGGTCTGTCAAAATCGGCTCGGGTGCCCGCTGGATCCGGTTCTCCACCACGTGTCCTGTGTCCTCGGACGCGTCAGAACGGAAACTCATCGTCGGAGGCGGTGGCAGAGGCGGCGCCGATGACCGCGAAAGGATCAGCGCCGCTGACCGAGGTCCGTGGCGGTGGGGTCGACGGCTCGCCCCGCTCCGATGGGCGGGTCGCCCACGCGGGGAACGGGAACTCCACCACCAGCGGCACCGGGATGTCCGGCTGCGCCACAAACATGGTGCCGGGCTTGGCCAGCACCGCACGCTGTCGCTGCGCCGGAGGCAGGTACCCGTACTCGGGCCGCGCCGCCTCCGCCGCGTCCAGCCGCCCCACCACCCGGATCGCGGAGTTGGCGACGATGCGTCGCTCCACCTCGCTGGCGGTCTGCTGGGCGCCGATCAGGATCACCCCCAGGGAACGGCCCCGCTCGGCGATATCCAGCAGCACATCCTTAATCGGGCTGGTGCCTTCTCGGGGCGCGTACTTGTTCAGCTCGTCAAGCACCACAAACAGCAGCGGCCGCGCGGTCCCGGAGCGCTCCTTGCGTTCAAACTCGGCCCGTAGCGTCACACCCACCACGAAGCGCTGGGCACGGTCGGGGAGGTTGTGCAGATCAACCACGGTCAGCTGTGCACCGCCCTCAGTGGAGATAGCGTGCGCCCGGCGGGCCGGCAGATCCCCCCGAATCAGCCGACTCAGATCGCGCTTAGCCGCCACCAGCCGGCGGATGAACGCGTTGACGGTGCCCAGGCCAACGGCGCTCCCCGCCCACTGTCCTCGGGTCTCCTCATTGGTGAGTCGATCAGTGATCAGGTCCACCAGTTCCTCGAAGGAGCGCACCAGCTCCCCGTCAATCAGGGCGGCACCGTCCTCTTTGGGCTCCGCCTCCCGGGCCAGCCGAGCCGCCACCTGGTGCACCACCATGGTGTACTGCTGGCGGTCGTCGTCGGCGTCGGCGAACAGGAACGGCAGTAGCTTCTCCGAGCAGAACTCGGCGATGGTCCAGTAGAAGGAGTTCACCCCGTACGAGCGGCAGGCCACATCGGCGGTGCCGTCGGGATCCCCGGGACGGGGCGGGGCGAAGACCGCCACGGAGCTGAACGGCCGCGCCGGCAGGCCGAGTTTGGTGTACGCCTCGCGGGTGTCCTCATTCAGGCGATTGTTGGCGTGATCGAGCAGGAGCAGATCCTCGCCCTTCACGTTGAAGATCAGCGCCTTGGTGTTGACGGCTTCAGCGCCGAAGGCGCCGGAGTGGAAGGCCGAGTACAACAGCCAGGTGGCGAACGAGGTCTTAGTGGCTACCCCGGAGATACCGGAGATCGACACGTGCGCCCCGCGCGTACCGTCCAAAAAGTCCGCGTTGAGGAAGACCGGTTGACCGTCGCGCCCTAGCCCGACTGGCAAGGTCCGCTCCATGCGGTCAAAGTGCAGCGCTGTGGCGCGCTCGTCGTCGACCGCGCGACGAACCACGGTGCCGGGCAAGGGAGGGACATAAACCTCCGGATCGACCCGGGTAGTGGTGATCTCGGCGGCCTCTTGAACCTGGGCGGGCAAAGTACCGTCGGAGATCAAGAACACATCCGAGTCGAACTGGGCCCCCTCATGTCGCGCCCGGACCTGGGTGACCACGCCGGCGATGGTGACCGGGTCATGTCCGGGCACGTGGCGGGTGGTGGCTACAACGTCGTCCAGTTGCAGGTACGTGCCGGGTCGCACCGCCACCCAGAAGGTGAGCGGGGTGGCGTCCTCAGTGCCGAGTACCCGCCCGACCGGCTCACTCATGTGTTCCCTCGCTCCGTTCCACGCCATCCACGGCGGTATCCACATTCACGGCGGTTTCCCTGGCATCCTGCCGTACCCGCAGCCTGTGGCCGCGGACCCCGGTCTCCCGCGTGTCACGCTTTCGGGTGCGGTGTAGCCCGTTCCGGTACGCCGCTGACGCGGTCGCTGTCACACTCCGAGCGCGGTATCACCGCAGCAGAGGCGGCACCAAGTCGGACAGCGGCAGGGTCAGCAGCCACGACCAGCCCGTCCGTGCCGACCAGACCAGCCAGGCCAGCGCGGTCACGCTCAACACACCCAGCAGGATCCGACGCCCCACCCGGTAGCAGAGCGGAATCTCCTCCTGCCGGCGACGCCCGCGCCACGGCCGTTCCGGGCGCAGGCGCTGTGGCCGGCCCGGGAGAGCCCCGGTCACCAGCCAACGTACCGGCTCGGCCAGCCGGAGCGTGTCGTGGTCCAAGCCGGAGGAGAAGAAACGCACCTGATCCGCGACGGCCATCACGGTGCGCACCGCGTTCCCCCACCCCACCGTCTCCAGCCAGCCACGTACTTGTTGGTCAACTTGTTCACTGGGGGCGGCGGCCACGCCGTTTAAGGTAGCGCCCACTGTGGTACGCCGAAGCACGTCGGTCTTGGTGACGACCACCGCCACCCGCCGCAGGCGTCCACCGTCGGGGCGGGTCCGTAACGCGTTCACCAAGCGGGAGATCACATGCGACGGCTCCTCCACCGACGGGGTGGCCTGGGCTACCAGGGCCCGCTCTGAGCCGTCAAGGGAGCGTTGGACCGTGACCAAAGCCAGCGGGTCCACTACGATCAGCAGACCACTGGCCAGATCGAGGTAACGCTGCCATCCGATCCGATCGGCCGAGGTGTAGTGCTCGCCGGGCGGGTCGAACAGGTACAGGATGCACTGACCCGGCCGATCCCACTCCACATCTAGCATCGTGGCCCGCGGCAACCGGGGCAGGGTCCGGGGCAGCGTCTCCCCGCTTCTGAGCCGCGCCAGCCCACGTTCGAACTCCTCAGCGTCCCGGTCGTCGACGAAGCGCACCCCCGCTCCGTCACCGGCCCGCAGCCCGCCCAAAGCCAGGCAGGCGAAGGTGGTCTTGCCAGCGGCTGGGCCACCCACGATCGGCACGTGCACTATCGGGGTCCGGCCGATCCGGCGGGGCAGCCGTCGGTGGCAGTGCGGACACCAGGCGGCGAGCCGGTGCCGCCCCAGGACCGACGCGGTCGGCAGCCTGGTGCCACACCGGCACACCCGCCACAGGACGCCGTACCTTCCTGGGCGTAGCCAGGCGTGTCGGGCACCGCATTCTGGACAGGCGTACTCCGGTAGCCGAAACGGCTGGTAGCAGCCCGGGTGTGGGCAGGCGGGCCAGGACCGTCGCCACCATGACACCATCCAGTCCGCGCTCCGCAGCGCCCCACCGATCACCAGCGATCCCGCGACCGCCGACTCGGCGATCAGGCCATAGCCGAGCGTGAACACGATCAGGCCCGCCAGGCCGAGCACGATACCGGCGACCAGCCCGACCATCGTCGCCAGCCACACCGGTGCCAGCACGATCGCCTGCCGGCCCCCCAACAGCGCCTGGGCAGCGAAGGTCACGGTGCGGCGACCCGGGCGGCTGACCGCGGTGAGGGTGTGGCGAATGATCGCCGCGTAGTCCCGCCACGGCTGCGCCACCCAGTACGACAGGTACGCCGGCTCTTGGTGCCCCGAGCGCGCTGGCCGCGCGGTGTCATCCCACGCCTCAGGCGCCGTCTGGGTAGCGCCAGGCCTGTGCGTTGCCCCGTCTGTCTCCTCCGCGGCGGGAGGGGCCGGCACCGGGGAACGCCCATCGGCGCGGGGGTCGGTGAGCACACGCCCCGCAGCGGTCAGAATGTTCGCCCAGCACACCAGGGCGGTCAACAGCGCGAAGGCCGCCGCCACAGGGAGCAGGAGCTGCCAGAACAACGCCCACAGCAGCACTGACGCTGAGATCAGCCCGGCGATAGCCAGCGGCATGCCTCAGCCCTCGCGACCGAACAGGAAGCGCCACCATTGGCCGGCGTGGACCAGTTCCCGGAGCGACGGCACCAACTCTCGGTCCCGAGCCGCCAGTAGCCGCGCCAGGCGACGGTGCGCCAGCGGCCGACGTACCAGGCTCCGCACGTACTCCTGCAAGGGCGGCGGGCACACCCCCGCCCGATACAGCCGCGTAGCGATCTCAGCCAGATCCGTCTGGCCCGCCTCGTCGGCGGTGCTGGTCCGCAGCCATTGGTCGACGATCAAAACACGCATCTGCTCCTCAAGCCCGATCAGCACCGCCACCCGATGTGGGACCGGGCGTCCAGCCAGCAGCGTGCAGGCTCCCTGCAACACCCGCTCGGCCAGCCCGGGGTCCGCAGTGGACAAAGCCTGCCCTAACGCGGTCAGACTTCCAACCACCAGGTCCGGCGCGTACGTCTGAGACAGCGCATGCAGGTTCAAGATCAGTCGGGCGCTGCCGGCGGCCTCGTCGACGGGGGACGCGGCGCCGTCACCGGATCCGGCCGCGATACCACCCGAACCACCCGCTGTGCCGTCCCGGTCCGGGGCTTCGGTGATAGCGCCGTTGGCCGGGGCAGCCTCCGAGGCCGGGGCGGGCTCCGTCCGATCTGCCGCGGCGGGAAGGTCACTCAGCGGAGCAGAACGCTCCAGGATCTGGGCGAGCCGTACGGTCGCGCTATCCGTCGGGTCCGCCTGACGCAAGGCCTGGGCGGCCAGCCGGCGAAGCTCCGGCTGACCCGCGGTGGTCGGATCCAAAGAGTCCAGAACGCGGATGACCTCGGCGACGGTGGGGGTCTGATCGGACCACAGCTGGCCCACCGCCTCGGCCAGGCTGCTGCGGGTGAGTAAGCCGGCGCCCTGCAGCGCCACTAACCGCTCCGTCACCTCCGCCCTGCGAGCGATGTGACGGCGACCGTACGCGGTGAGCACATGTCTGCCCAGCTCTGGGGCCGTCGTCCAGTCCCGGTCGGCCAGTAGGTCGGTCAGCGCGCCGTTGAGCAGGCCGGTGAGCGCTTCATCGACCGGGCGGCGGGTGAACGCGGCGGCCATCCGGTCCAGCAGGGCGGCCCGCTGCCCGGCGGGGGCGGCGCGGAGCAACCGGCTTATCGCCTCCTGCTCCCGCGGAGCGACCAGTTCACCCGCGCACAGCGCCAGTAACGCCGCCGCCGCGTCCAAATTTTCATCGGTCCGTCCCGCCAGGGTCGCGACCTCGCACAGCAGATCGATCCCGGCCAGGTCATGGGTGCGCCAGCAGCGAGTCACCGCCGTCGCGTACCGACTGGGCGGGGCGACGGATTCGGGCGGTCGGAGCTGGTCGAGCCAGAACACCACCCCGTCCCCACCCGAGCTGGACCACGCCGCCTCGGTGGTACCGACCAGGTGGTGGCGCGCCGCCATCGGATCGGCGGTGTAGGTCACGAACGACAACCCGGAGACGGTGTCGAAGGGCAGCGAGTAGGAGATCGCCGCGATCCAGTGGCAGGTCGCCTCCACGTTGTCGCACACCAGCCGAATCGGGCCGGCCTGCCCGGACAAGGTGGCACGCACCGCATCCAGCAGGACGGTGAGCAGCCGGTACGCCTCGACGCCGGCGTTGGTCAGGAAGGACGCCACGGCATGCGGGTCGAGGACCTCACCCGGCTCAATGTGAGCCAGTTCAGGCAGGGAAGTCACTGAGGCGGGGGCCGGGCTCCACACCGGCGCTCGCCACAGCTCGATCGGGCGTACCCCATCCAGCTCGTCGACGTTGGCGACGATGGCGTGTCCGAAGAAGTTGCCGTCCCGACCGGAGTAGTCGGTGCCCAGGTAACGGCAGCAGACGAAGACCGCCCCTTGGGGGGTGAGGTCATAGGCCAACGACACCGGACAGGCGTCGGGGTGACGCGGACCGGGCGGCGGCCGGTACGTCATGAACGGTTCGATGAGCCGCTCCAGGTCCGGGGTCACCGACGGGCTGGTGGCGACGAACTGAAAACCCGCCCGCCCGGTCCGGCCGGTCGCCGCTGAGGTGTAGTGCAGCTGCCGGGCCATCGGATCAACGCCTCACTCCGTCGAGCATCCCAAACTGGTACAGCAACCACAGCAGAGGGTCCTCGACACGGTACGGGCGGATGCCGCCGGAGGCGATCACACCGTTGCGGGGGACGCCGCCCAGGGCGGACAGGCCGAATAGTCCATATTGGCCGTAGTTGTGCTCCAGGAAGGTCTCCAGCCCTTCGGCGTTCCAACCGTGCAACAGCGCTCGGACCTGCTCGTGTACCGCCTCCCGGTCAGTCAGATCCAACGTCCCGGTGCGGGGGCGAGGGCGGTGCAGCGGGGACTGCCGTTCCAGGCGCGGCTGGAGCGCGTCGATCTTGGTGAGAGCCACCGCCAGCGGGACCCGTAACCGCTGCCCACTGCGCAGCTCATTGGCCGACCGGAGCACCTCCGTGACCCGTCCGATCACCTCCAACGGGCTGGACAGGGCACTGTCCACACCGGCCACGGCCCGAGCCTCGGCCCGGGTGTCCGCGGCCGCGCCGGGAAGCTCCAAGGGGTCGACCAGGAAGATGATGGCGTCGGCGGCGATGAGGTAGCGCAGGTGTAGATCGACCGAGTCCCGACGGTCCAGATCCTCCCCGGCGGTATCGAACAGCACCAGCGTCAAGGAGGTGTCCCGCACCCCCATCAGGCGCCGACGACGCCGAGTGAGCAGGTAGACCATGGGCCAACGGATCGCGGTGGCCGCCGATTGCGTGGTGGGGAGCAACCGGTGTTCATTGAACAGCGGCCGCGCGAAGTCGTTGTGGTAGCGGTCGATGGTTCGGTCGTCGCAGGCCACCAGCGAGGTGTTCAGCTCCGCCCCCAACCGGTGCTCCAGCTCATGCAGCAGCACCGCGATGTAGGTGCTCTTCCCCGCGTTCTTGGCCCCCACCAACGCCACGATCTTGCTGGTGGTCTCGCAGTACTGCGCCGGAAGCTGGTTGTGGCATTCCGGGCAGACCCGGCGGAAGGTCTCCTGGCCGCAGGACGGGCAGGTCGCGCGCTGCCGGCGACCGTCAGCGGTGAAGACCGGGGGAAGGGTGGCGGCCACCGTGGAGTCCAGATAGCGGGCGAGAGCCTCGTCGACCCGTGGGGGACACCCTTTTCCGCGTCCGGGAGCGCCTCCCTGACACCGGAACTGCACAGCACGCCGCGGCATGCTCGCGAAGCAGTACGGACAGGTGATCCGCGCCATCTCATCGCCCTCGCAGTTGGTCGACAGGAGGATCGTGCAGGTCCAGATCATCGTCCGGTGCGAAGCACCGCAGCCAGTACGGCCCTGGACGGGGCGCCGGCAGGACCAGCTGGGTGGGTACTCCGGGACGGAGGACCAGATTCTCCGCGTGACCGATGATCTCACCGTCATCGGGGCGCAACGGCATCACCGATCCGGGGCGGAGTACCACGAGGACACGACGCAGTGAGACCGGCTGGTGGGCGTACAGGATAACGACGAGTTGACGGCGCCAGGGGGGACCAGAGCGTCGAATCTCGTACCAGGCTTCGGCCCGCTCGGGCACGTCCACCACGATCGGAGGCCCCGGAACGAGATGCTCCCCGTGTCGGGCCACAGGAGTGAGTGTGATTCGCAGGGCCCCATTGCCGGGCGCGGTCAACCAGGCGCCGCCCTGGGCCTGGTACGCGGCGCGGGACAGGGCCAGTTCCCGCTGTAGGGGTTCATTCGGCAGATGCCAGCTGATCCGTACCTCAGCGAGGTCCTCCGGCCAGTCCCACCACAGCCCTAATTCGCCGTCGCTGCGTCGGGCGGTCAGGTGGGGCGGCAGTGTCGGAACCTTCGGATCGATCGGCTCGGCATGGGTGACCCGGAGTCGAGGTGATGGCTCGGCGGGACCTGGGTCCGGGAAGGCCGAGTCGGCGGAGACGGGAACGGCGGGGCCCGCGTCGCGGACGGAAAGCTCGTGGGACTGCCAGGGCTCGGGCGGGGACGACGGGGTCAGATCCAGACCTTGGTGGGCCTCGTGGATCGCTCCGTGTCCCCGGGAGACGGGAGTGTCGACAGGCCCGCGGACTTCGGCCTGCGTCGTGGGCGGCCATACCGGATCGGGGAGGGGAGTGACGCCGACCGACGGTGCCCCCGATGGCCCGGCGTCTTCGTAGGTGCCTGGCGCCTCCACTGTCTCGGTGGGGACGGCCGTTGAGGGGATCCCTGATGCCGCATGCCCGGAGCGGGGCGGCGTCGCGGACAACGGACCAGGCACCGTCGGACCAGCCGCGGCAGGACCGACGGGCTCGGGCTCAGGCTCAGGAGCCGGCGCCGGTGTCTCGGCGGGCAGCTCCAGACCAGCCGGGGGTGGAGTGGCGCTCAGCCGCTGACTGGGCTTGAGCACCGGTTCGTCGGTGACAGGCACCGGTGGGGTCCGGGGCACGTCTGGTGGTTGCCCTTCCGGGTCCAGGCGCGTCCCGAGATCGTCCGACGGCGCTTCTTCAGGGGCGGCGGTCGGGGCTTCTTCCGAAGGGTGCCCGGGCCGAGCACCAGGAGGCCGGGGCGAGAGGCTGGGCGGAGACAGCGGCGTCAGGGAAGCGGAGGGGTGAGGAAGCAGAGACGAAGCAGGGGAGGGGTCTGCGGCGAGTTGCTCGGCACGGATCGCAAACGCCAGGCGCTGGGCGTCGGCCAGGATCAGTCCAAGCTGGTCGGTCGCGTACTCCACCAGCGCCGCCGCTGAGACGCCCTGCCGTTGCCGGGCCCGGAGAGCCTCAGCCAGCTCGTACTGGATCAGATCATCGAGACCGCCCTGGGCGATCGCAGCCTTCAGAACCACGATCACCGTGCTGGCCAGGGTCTTGCTGCCGTCGTGCGGGCGGGCCGACCAGTAGTGATCGGCTTCGGTGACTAGATCCGGGGTCACCGGCAGACCCGCCACCGTCACCCTCGGGCCGGGGGAGTGGTCGCTCCACAACGCCAGCGCCCCTGAGACCTCCTCCGCACCCAGCAGGAAGTCCGGGGCATGCCGATGTCCCAGGGCCCGCAGCGCGTCGCGGTACCGCGTGTACCCCACCACCGGTGGCACCGTCGGGAGCGGGTCGGGTTGACAGACCTCCACCCCCCGGGAACGCAGCTGCGTCTCCACCTCGGCCATGGACACCTCATGGGTGTCGGCCAACTCGGCCGCCACCTCAGGAGTGATCCGGAGCAGGGGAGCCGCGATGTCGTCAATCTCGGCGGCCAACCGTGCCGCGCGTCGCGCCGGTCGTGCCAAGGCCTCAGCGATCGCGATCCGCAGCGGATCCAGATCACCGGCCGCCGCCGCCTCCAGTAACGGAGCCAGCTGGGTGTGCTCGGCGTCAAGGCGGGCCACCAGCCGCCGGAACTTCAACTCCCGGCGGGCACGGCGCCAGCAGGCCCGGACCGCAGGGACCACTTCGGCGATTTGGGCAGGGTCCAGCGGCTCGGCCAACGCGTACCGGGCGATGAGGTTCTCCGGAGGACGGTCCCCGGCTTGTCGCGCCGGTTCCAACACCTCCCGTAGATATTTATCCTCATCGAATTTATTCTCGTTGAGCATTATTCAGAACCTTGCTCCGTAGCCGGCCGACGTGCGCGAGGGAATGGGCTCTGAATAAGACTCATCGAAGCGTTTGTCTTCATGGAATGGCACGGCTAGCTCACACCCGGACTTGTCGACGATCTCAGCTCACCCGCACCCGGGCTAGGGCTTCCCGGGAACGCGCCACGTCCTCGTCCGACATTCCACCCACCTGGATGGCCAGATCGAGACGCTGCTGGGTGCTCTGCTCAGTCGCCACCACTTGCAGCAACCCGCTGGTGTCCAGGCGGAAGGTCACGTCGATAGGCCAGCCGGCGGGCTTCCCCGGTGGGATGGAGATCGGACCCACGGCGATACGGGTGTTGTCCTCCGGACGCTCGGATTCGGTGCTTCCGGCCTGCTCCATGACCGCGACACCGACCTCTTCCTGAGAGTCATAGACGGTGTAGAAGGTCCGGGTGGCCTCCACCGGCAGCGGATCGTTGCCGTGGATGAGATGCACCACGTGTTCGGAGTCGGTCTCTGCGGAGTAGCAGAGCACTCCGAAACCCCGGGCGGCCACTGTGCGGATCTTGCGGGCGGCGATGGCGTCCTCCTGGGCCGGAGTGAGCCCGGCGCGCCGCGCCATGTTGTGCGCTTCGTTCGCCGCTCCCGAGGCCACCAGACGGCGATAGGTCTCCTCGAAGGCATACCGAGCGGCTCCCTTGGCCACCGCGAGGTCCGGGTCGTGCAACCGGGGCTGGAAACCTAACTCTTCACGGAGCCGGGCCGCCACCGCTGGCATCTTGGACGAGCCCCCCACGAGGACGACGTCATCGAAGTGGGTCACTCCCCGCTGCTGGGCGACATCGATCGCCCGACGGGTGATCTCCACGGTCCGATCCAGCAGGTCCCGGGTGAGCGTCTCAAACTGCTCTCGAGTGATCTCAACCGTGGCGACCCGCCCGTCGTGCAGAACCCGCATGGTTCGGCTGGTGGTCACCGACAGCCGCTTTTTGACCTCCTCCACCTGTATCCGGATGTCCTGGACCGTTGAGGGGTCGTCCAGCGGGTGAGAAGCGTCAGGGTGCTGGGCCAGGAACGCCTCCACGGCGTACTCCGCCAGTCGTTCGTCCCAGTCGACACCCCCGAGCTCATGGTCCCCGTCGGTGCACACCACCTGGATGTCGCCATCGCGGATGGTGATGACGCTGGTGTCGAAGGTGCCACCTCCCAGGTCGTAGACCAGGATCGTTCGGTCCACGTCAGGCTCGAGCACCCCGTAGCTGATCGCCGCGGCGATGGGTTCGGACAACACGTCAATGACGTTCAGCCCGGCGATCTCGCCCGCCTTGCGGGTCGCGTCTCGCTCCGCGATCCCGAAGTACGCCGGCACGGTGATGACCACATCCTTGACGGGCAGTCCGCAGGCGGCTTCGGCGTCGGCGGCGAGCTTGCGCAGGATGAAGGCGGAGATCTCTTCGGGTGTGTACAGCCGCCCGTGCATCTGCAGGGTTAGATGCCGCCCCATCTCCCGCTTGATCAGTTCGACCACCAGGTCCGGCTCCAGGACCGCGGTGTCTTTAGCGGTCGCCCCCACGACCACTGAGTCGGGGGACTCGAAGTACACCGCCGAAGGGGTGGTGTCGGCTCCCTCAAGGTTGCGTAGCACCGTGGGACGGCCGGTGTCGTCGACGTAGGCGATGCACGAGTACGTCGTGCCCAGGTCGATCCCGAAAACGGCCACGCTTCTCCTTCCGGTTCACAGGTCCGGTCCGTGCGGGGATCCGCAGCGGCGAGCCGGACTTATCGTCGGCTGGCCGTGCCCTGACCGGGCGTACCTGACTCGCCACCGGGGCTAGCCAGACGTCCGATCACAACATCGGCACGACGCATGATTTGCTCACCACGGATGAAACCACTCGCCAAGGTCTCTATCACGACACCGTCCAGTGCGGGATCCTCGACCCTGGCCGTGTCCACCGGACGGTGCCGGTTGCCGTCGAACGGCTCACCCGCCTTGGGCTCGAATGGCTCTATCCCCATCCGCTTCAGGATCTCGGCGATTTCATCGGCGATAGCCAGGAACAAGGGGGCGGCCTGGGAAGCCGGCGGTGGGGTTGGCTGCGACCACTGCTCCCCCTGTTTACGGGCTAGGTGATAAAGCCGGTACAGGCCACTGCGCATCGGCTCGACCATGGATTCCAGTTCGCCGCGCCGCAGCGCCTGGTTTTCGGCGTGCAACCGGTCGATCACCGCCTCCCGGAAGGCGGCCCGTTCTTGCTCGCGCGCCATGGAGACGCACAACTCGGTGAGACCGGATCTGATCACGCTCAGTTCGCCGAGCATGATGTCCACGGGATCGGCTTCCTCGTCAGACACCGCTCACCCCCATCATGATCCGAATCGGGCGAAAGGCTCGTAGGGTTGGCACGTGACCCTTCATCCGAACGGTTGTGCCGAACCTAGCGGCTCGCTCCATAGACGGGAAGGGTCTGGCCGCGACCGGTGAACCGGCGTTTCGTCTGATCATGAGCGGACATACCGCAGTAACAAGTCGTCACCGGCTCGCAGCACATGGCGCAACTTCAGCCGCCGCGGTACCGGTACCGGTGGTCCGGCCGTGATGCGGCCCGCTCCCGGCCCGGTGAGCTGCGGCGATATCGTCAAACAGAGTTCATCGACTAAATCCGCGGCGGTGAGTGCTCCTAACAGGTGCGGTCCTCCCTCACACAGCACCTGGTTCAATCCCCGTTCCCGAAGAGCGGCCAACGCCGCCGTTAAGTCCACTTCAGCATCTCCACACACCACGACGTCAGCTACCTCTTGCAGCGCCGCTCGGGCTTGTGGAGGCGACCCGCGGTGAGTGATCACGACCGGACGGACCGGCGCCTCGGTGAAGACAGGACTGGCTGGATCCAGGGCCAGCCGGCCGGAGACTACCGCTAGCACCGGGTGAGGGGACAAGCCGTGCGCGGTGCGCCAGGCGCTGCGCGCGGGGTCCAACCGTAGCGCACCGTAGCCCTCCTGACGGAGCGTCCCAGCGGCGACCAGCAGGGCGTCGCATCCCCTCCGTAACAGGCCGAAGACCCGCTTGTCAGCCGGTCCCGACAGGCCCGCGGAGTATCCCTGAAGGGAGACTGCTCCATCCACACTGGTGACGAAGTTGACGCGTAGCGTGGGTCTGGCGCGGTCATAGGCTCCATACAACTCCGCCAGACTGTCGTCATCGAGTTCACCGGTTTCGGCGTCGGGACGCAGCCGATGCATGCGACCATCTCATCAGATCTGAGTACGGTCAGACCAGGGACCCCATGGGGTGAGATCACAGAGGGGTGCCGGGTCCCTGAAGTGGGTGACCTACACGTGTGGCGTCGCGCTCGTGAGGCATGCCGTTACACGGTGTAATCACGATGAGGCGAGGCTCGCTGCCCTGCGTTCAGTATTTCCAAGGAATATTGGCGTGGGGGTTTCCACTTTGACGAGGTCGGCGTCGGCTAATGCATCACGTAGAGAAGCGGAAAGCCAATAGCGAGTGGCGGTTGGTTTCCGGGGGCGTTGACCCAACGTGACCAGCGACCCGGGCAGTGGATCGGAAATGAATGTCGTATTCCGGGTCGTTGGGGTGTCACTGTCGGGTGAAGGACCGCACCGGCAAGGGCGTTAGCGGCGTCAAGTGGATGTTGGTGAGGATGAGGGGTACGTGCGTGAAGATTACGGTCAGTAACGGCGAGGTAGGTCACACTCGGTAATGGGAAGGCGGTGACCGCGCGGGCTCCTCATGGGGTGCAGGCCCAGATCACGGTGCGTCTCCTGTGGAGCATGACGGCCTTGAGGGGTCCGAGGATGGTAATGGGTTAATCGCACATAGCTAATTACACGAAAGATGTGGGGAATCCGCTAACTGGCGCCTAGGAAAGACGATGGCAAACGCTATCTATGGCGCGTGACCCTTGTGTGATGAAAAGCGGAAACTGAGGCGGTGGAGGATTGGCCAACCGTCAACGAGTCGGCCCCAAATAGCGCTTTGAAAACGGAGAGGAATCCGGAGAGCGCATCGTGTGAGCGGAAAACATCCAGGAGAGTGCTTCAGGACGTCGGCTATTTCCAGTCGCTGGAGCCTTGAGAGGTCATGAATGACGGGCTGGGTGCGAGGGGAGGGCGGGGACGCCGCCCGACGCATGGGTTTCGGGAGTGGCCCTGGAGGGGTGGGCGGGTGAGATGTCCGGCGCGTAGCGGGACCGGTGAACGCGGAGCGCGATGTTTCGGACATCTACGGTGATCAGTGGACAGACTGAGGTGGGGAAGAGCACGACTGGATAACGGCTGTGGGAGCGCTCCCACAAGGGCTTGACACATGGCTTCCTGCTGGGCAGGCTTCGTGGGAGCGCTCCCACGGAGCGTGAGAAAGAACACAATCGCCCTTCCCTGCCACCACCATTATGTCCTTCTGCTCTTTTTCGGCTGTCGTTCCCGGAACGCCCACGCTCACGGGGCGTTCGGTGGCCGGCGCCGGGAAGGGCATGACGTCCCCCACAACCAGACCTGAGAGGGGTTTGGAATGCAGGTGACCCCAGGCCGTCGGCGCGTCATGGCCGCGGTCGCGATTTCCATGGCTGGTGTCATGGCCGCCACCGGTTGCTCCGGCGGCAGCGACGACGATGACGGTGACACCATCACCCTGGTCGTGGACACCTTCGGGGTGTTCGGCTATGACGAGCTGTACCGGCAGTTCGAAGAAGAGAACCCCGGCATCAGGATTGAGGCTCGGGGTGAGAACCTCGGGGTAGGCGACTACACCCAGCAGCTCCAGCAGGCCCTCGCGGCTGGCGAGGGAGCCGGCGACGTGGTCGCCATCGAGGAAGGTGTGCTGGTCGACTTCCTCGCCACGCCGGAGCAGTTCGTCGACCTGAGGGACTACCTCGACGTCGAGGAGATTCAGGCGCGTTACCTGCCCTGGGTCTGGGAGGCCGGTTTCGCCGGTGACCAGCTCGTGGGCCTGGGCACCGACATCGGCAGCATGGGGTTGTGCTTCCGGCGGGACCTGTTCGAGCAGGCGGGCCTGCCCACCGACCGGCAGCAGCTGAGCGAGCAGCTGCAGACCTGGGATGACTACATTGCCCTGGGGCAGCAGTTCATGCAGGCCAACACCGGTGCGGCGTTCATCGACGGCGCCACCAACGTCTACAACGCCACCTTGATGCAGTTCGCCGGTGAGGGCCCGGGCTACACCTACTTCAACGAGGACGACGAGTTCGTCATGGAGGAGAACCCGGCCGTCCGGCAGGCGTTCGACCTCACCCTGCAGATGATCGAGGCCGGGCTATCCGCTGGCATACAGACCTTCAGCGAAGAGTGGACGGCGGGTTTCCAGAACAACGCCTTCGCCACCGTGGCCTGCCCCGCCTGGATGCTGGGTCAGATCGCCGAGAACCACGGTGACGCTGGTGCCGGTCTGTGGGACGTGACCACGATCCCGGGCAGCGGCGGTAACTGGGGTGGTTCGTGGCTGGCCGTCACCACCCAGAGCGAGCACCCGGAGGAGGCGGCGCGTCTGGTGGAGTTCCTGACCCGTCCTGAAGGACAGCTCGCGGCGTTCGAGGCGGCTGGCCGGTTGCCGTCGCTGCCTGAGCTGCTGCAGAGCGATGAAGTGCTCGCGATGACCAACGAGTACTTCAGCAACGCTCCCGTGGGACAGCTGTTCGCCGAGGGCGCGCAGGAGCTGCGGCCGGTGTACCTGGGTGCGGACAACCAGGCCGTGCGGACCGAGGTCGAGAACGTCCTGCGGGCCGTCGAACAGGGCAACATATCCCCCCAGGATGCCTGGAACGAAGCGGTCGACAACGCCAGGAACGTCGTTGACTGACGCGGTGAGGCCGAGCCGGCCGTCAACACCCCCCAGCGGCCGGTGACCGGAGGGACGGTGCCCGTGGCTATGCCGAGGGCCATGGGCACCGTCCCGCACCACCCGGAAGGACTTATTGATCGATGAAGGTCGAACTCGACAACTCCATCGTTGGGCAGGGGGGCGCCTCGCCTCCGCCCCGCACTCAACACACGGCGAGTGAACGCCAGGGTCGGAACCGGCTCGCTAATTGGGACATCAAATACTCGCCATATCTGTATATCGCGCCGTTCTTCATACTGTTCCTGGCCTTCGGACTGTTCCCGATCTGCTACACCTTCTGGGTGTCGTTGCAAGACCGCCCCATTCTTGGGCAGGGCGAGTTCATTGGCTTGGACAACTATGTCGACCTGCTTCAAGATGAAAACTTCTGGAACGCGGTCTACAACACCGTAGGGATATTCATCATCTCCACGGTGCCGCAGTTGCTGACGGCCCTTTTCCTGGCGCACCTCCTCAACCGGCAGCTGCGTGCTCGCACCCTGTTCCGCATGGGCGTGCTGATTCCCTACGTCACGTCAGTGGCGGCTGTGGCGATCGTCTTCAACCTGATCTACGCCCGTGACTACGGTCTGGTCAACTGGGTGCTCGGCGCTTTCGGGGTCGATCCCATCGACTGGCAGGCGCATAAGTGGTCTTCCTGGATCGCCATCTCCACCATCGTGGACTGGCGCTGGACGGGATACAACGCGTTGATCTATCTGGCGGCGATGCAGGCGATTCCTCGGGACCTGTATGAGTCCGCCTCACTCGACGGCGCCTCGCAGTGGCGGCAATTCTGGAGCATCACGATCCCCATGCTGCGGCCTACCATCATCTTCACCGTCATCATCTCCACGATCGGTGGCTTGCAGCTGTTCACCGAGCCGGTGATGTTCGCTTCAGGCGGTGGTCTGTCGGGCGGTACTCAGCGGCAATTCCAGACCGTCGCGATGTACATGTACGAGCAGGCTTTCTACAGATTCGACCTGGGATACGGCTCGGCCGTGGCGTGGGCGTTGTTCCTGCTCATCCTGGTGGCAGGTGTATTGAACTTCCTGATTGTTCGCCGTATCAGCGACAGCTCGAGGTGAGAGGGACCCCATGACTTCCGTGAATCAGTCGGTGATCCGGCGAGCGCCCCGGCGCAGGCGGAGCCGTCTGGGTGGTCTGCGGCAAGCGAGCCCACTGACATATTTCGCACTGATAGTCGCCACGGCGCTATCTGTCTTCCCGATCTACTGGATGTTCGTGGTCGCCAGCCGTACCAACGACGCGATCCGCGCCACGCCGCCGCCACTGCTCCCAGGTGGGCATTTCTTTGACAATGTGTCGCGTCTGCTCGACAACGAGAACGCGATGTTCCTGGTCGGGCTGGCGAACTCCGCGATCGTGGCCTCGGTGGTCACCGTTTCTCAGGTTTTCTTCTGCTCGCTGGCCGGGTTCGCCTTCGCGAAACTGCGGTTCCGAGGAAAAAACGCTCTGCTGCTGTTCATCATCGCTACGATGGCGGTGCCGGTACAGCTGGGCATCATCCCGCTGTACATGCTCATGGTGGAAATCGGCTGGCTTAATGAGCTGCAGTCCGTCATCGTGCCATTCCTGGTCAGCGGCTTCGGTGTGTTCATGATGCGGCAGTACGCCAGTCAGGCGATCTCCGACGAGCTCATCGAAGCGGCGCGTGTCGACGGCTGTTCGACCTTCCGGATTTACTGGAACGTGGTGCTCCCCGTTCTGCGTCCCGCCGCGGCGGTCCTCGGTCTGCTGCAGTTCATGGCGATGTGGAATGAATTCATCTGGCCGTTCGCGGCACTCAGTCGGGGCGATCAGCCGACGGTCCAGGTGTCGCTGCGCAGGCTGTCCGAGGGATTCTTCACTGACTTCTCCCTCGTGTTCGCTGGCGTGGCGCTGTCTGTCCTGCCGCTGGTCGTTGTCTTCATCGTGTTCGGCCGCCAAATCATCGGCGGAATCATGGAAGGTGCTGTCAAGGCGTGACTGACTCCGACCTGTCGCCGGCTCCCGTCACCCCTCGCGAGCCCGACACACAAACGCTAGGCGAGTCCGCGGCCGACCTCGGCTTCCCGGACGGCTTCCTCTGGGGCGCGGCCACCGCCGCGTACCAGGTGGAGGGCGCAGTCGCCGAAGACGGACGCGGTCCGTCCATCTGGGACACATTCAGCCACACCCCCGGCAAGGTGCTGGGCGGTGATACCGGTGATGTGGCCGTTGAGCACTACCACCGGTACCGCTCCGATGTCGCGCTTATGGCCGAGTTGGGCCTGACGGCGTACCGGTTCTCCGTGGCCTGGCCCCGGGTGCAGCCCGACGGGCGGGGCGCGATCAACCAGGCCGGCTTGGACTTCTACCGTCGCTTGGTCGATGAGCTGCTTGAGCACAACATCGAGCCGTGGCTGACGCTGTACCACTGGGACCTACCTCAGCCCCTCGAAGACGCTGGAGGGTGGCCGGTCCGCGACACCGCGGAACGGTTCGCTGAGTACGCCGCCGTGGTCCACGACGCCCTCGGTGACCGGGTGAAGGCCTGGACCACGTTGAACGAGCCGTGGTGCTCGGCGTTCCTTGGCTACGCCTCCGGAGATCACGCGCCCGGACGGCGTGACGCAGCCTCCGCCGTCCGGGCTGCACATCACCTGCTGCTGGGGCATGGGTTGGCGACCCAGGCGATGCGTGCGGCCGGCCGTGACACCCAGATCGGGATCACCCTGAACCTGTACGCGATATCCGCAGCCAGCGACGACCCCGCCGATGTCGACGCGGCCCGGCGGATCGACGGCATCCAGAACCGGCTCTTTTTGGATGCGGTGCTGCGTGGCCGTTACCCAGCCGATGTCTTGGCCGACTTCTCGACCGTCACCGACCTGGACCACATCCGCGACGGTGATCTGGCGATCATCGGTACGCCGCTGGACATGCTGGGCATCAACTACTACACGCGCCACGTCGTGGCCGGCCCGGCCGACCCGCCCTCGACCGCACCGGCTCCGTGGCCGGGCAGCGAGTGGGTCCGGTTCGTCTCCAGCGGCCGCCCCGTGACCGCGATGGGGTGGGAGATCGACTCCGACGGTCTGCTCGAGGTACTGCGCCGGGTGTACGCCGAGTACCCCACGATCCCGCTGTACATCACCGAAAACGGTGCCGCCTTTGATGACGAAGTGACCTCCGAGGGCACCGTGGAAGATCAGGACCGCATCGCCTACCTGGATGCCCACCTGACCGCCTGCCATCAGGCGATCACGTCGGGAGTGCCCTTAAAGGGCTACTTCGCGTGGTCGTTGTTGGACAACTTTGAGTGGGCCTGGGGTTACTCAAAGCGATTCGGGTTGGTCTACGTCGACTACCTCACGCAGCGCCGCATCCCCAAGGCCAGCGCCCGGTGGTACGCCGGGGTCATCGCGAGGAATGGTCTAGTGACCTCTTCAGAAGACTGAACCGGAAGCCTCAGACTCTTCCTGAGGCGAGGGTTTCCGGTCGGGCCCTGGTGCCCGACCGGAAACCAGCCCGGTTAGGGCGGATACTCGGATACTGGGATCTATGCCGGATCGGGGTCCTCGACGAAGCGGGCCCACGACCGTGCCGAGACGGGTGCCTGGTGGTGTGGCAAACCAGGTACGGAAAATGACGAGGGAGAGACAGCATGACGGCGCAACGTCCGCGCTCCGGGCGGCCCACTCTGGAAGCGGTAGCCGCCCGCGCAGGGGTGGGTCGGGGTACCGTGTCGCGGGTCGTCAACGGATCCGCACGGGTCAGTGCGCGGGCCCGCGCCGCTGTGTTAGAGGCGATCAACGAACTGGGTTACGTCCCCAATCGCGCGGCCCGTTCGTTGGTCACTAATCGAACCGATTCGATCGCCCTGGTCGCCTCCGAGTCGGAGGATCGTGTCTTCGGGGAACCCTTCTTCGCCGGAATCGTCCGCGGTATTAGCGCGGTCTTGGCGGACACCCCAATCCAGCTGTGGCTGGCGATGGCGCAGTCCCGGCAAGAGTGGCAGCGGGTCGAACGTCATCTGACCAGCCAGCACGTGGATGGGGTCCTGCTGATCTCGCTGCACGGGGATGACCCGTTGCCCCGGCGGATCCAGGAGAGCGGCCTACCGATGGTGCTGGGTGGGGTACCGACAGGGTTCGATCCGCCCAGCTACGTCGACGTGGACAACCGGGGCGGCGCGCGACAGGCGGTCGCACACCTGGTCTCCAGGGGGCGCACCAAGATCGCCACTTTGACCGGGCCGCAGGATATGGGGGCGGGGCTCCACCGCCTGGAGGGGTACCGGCAAGGGCTGGAGGAGGCCGGTCTGCCGGTGGATGAGGACCTGATCTTCTACGGCGACTTCAGCGAAGCCAGCGGCGCCATCGGTATGCGGACGCTGCTGGAGCGCCGTCCCGACTTGGATGCGGTGTTCGCAGCCTCCGACCTGATGGCTCTGGGGGCGATGCGAGTGCTGCGGGAGCAGGGTCGTCGGATCCCCCAGGATGTGGCGGTGGTGGGCTTTGACGGCTCGCCAATGGCGCCGCACACCGATCCGCCGCTGACCACGGTTCATCAGCCCGCGGAGGCGATGGGACGGGAGATGACGCGCCTGCTGCTGGCTCAGATCCGGGGCGAGAAGCTGAGCAAGAAGGACCGGGTCGTGATCCTCGACGCGAACTTGGTGGTTCGGGCCTCCAGCTGACCGCGCCGTTGGGTACGCGGTACCAGGCGCCTCCTGAGCCGGCGCCGCTGGTCGGGTGACCAGGTGACGGGGCGGCTGCTTGACGCCACCCGCACCGTGGATGAACTTCTGTGGAGTGCGGTTGACCGGAGCCGCACCGTGAAAGCGTTGCCCTTCCGCAAGGCGCAGAGGGCAGGCGAACCGCCGCGGCTATCGGATTGAGAGCACAGCGGCACATGAAAGTTAAAGAGAAGCCGCGCCAGAGACCCCCGAAAGGCCGCCCCGGGCCTTATGGCACCGCTGGCGCCTGTTGGCCCCTGTGAGATTGGTGGCGCCGGTGTGAGGGGCCTTGAGGGGACGCCGCCCGCAATGGCCTCCTGGCAGCACATCCTGATAATCCAACGCCGCCATAATCCACCGCTCCGGTGAGCCGAGCTGTCCGAGTTGGCGCTGCGTGTTCGTGATCGACAGCGCTGCAGTGTGCGTACGTAATGCACACGACACGCCTTGTACGACACGTCTTGGTGGAGCGCGCCGCGCGCTGACATTGCGTGCGCTGACAGAAGCCCTGGAGCGTGAATGACTCAGGCCATGGGAGACATAGCCGCAGAGTGAAGAAGGTGTGGGGCTTGGGTGCGTCGACGCGGTTTCCCCACGATATGGATTACGGGGAAGGGATGACGGTGTACGCCGTTATGAACAAAGGGGAACGCGCAGGAAAACGGCGGTGGACCTGGGGAGTGTGGGTCAGGATCCGTCAATGACGTAAGAGCGGATCCGAGAAGTGACTGCCGGAAGGATGCCGCCGAGGGAGCGATATGAAAGCGTTCAACGTGGCGGATGAAAGCGTTCAACGTGGCGGAATGCCAACGAGGTGTGGCGGTTGCACGGCAAAAAATGGCACCGCTCACCATCGGACGAACGTCACATGGAAATCATCCAAAGGGCGCTCACGGTATGTGGCCTCACAGGTGTACCGTGGGGCGGGAACGTCGCTAAGGACGTTCCCGCCCCACGGGCGCTGATCACGCACCGTCCTTTGGGGTTCTCGGGTTGGGGATCACCGAGAGCCTTGCCGGTGGGACGGCCAGGAGACAGT
>Ga0207873_1000056_pt1 | contig 108419 bp, 104 predicted proteins | sample BGWIniCompost_FD_187373 | JGI IMG/M metagenome (GOLD analysis project Ga0207873, IMG submission 187373) | Cellulose adapted compost microbial communities from Newby Island Compost Facility, Milpitas, CA, USA - BGW Initial Compost (SPAdes)... ... | reverse complement strand
TGGGCGCCCTCGCCGAACAGCTCGTCCTCGATGCCGAGGAGCTTGCGGCCGCGGGTGGCGAAGTGCCGGCGGCGGACGAGCCCCATCGGCGACCGCCCGGTGGCCCGGTAGAACGGCTCGGCGACCGGCGCCCGCCAGTCGACGACGAGCGGCTCCTGCGACTCGTCGGACACGGCGATGCGCCCGATGTAGTAGCTCTCGCCCCCCTCGGAGCGGGCCTTGTCGATCCGCCCGAAGACGAGGCTGGCGTCGCCGACGTCGAGGTACTCCAGCCGCTGGGCGATGTTCTCCTCGATCATCTCCCGTTCCCAGCGGGCCTGCTCGGTGCCCCCACGGCCGACCTCGACCATGGTCCGGAGCCGCATCGCCGTGCGCCGCGCGTGCTCGAGCGACTCGTACGCGTGGTCGATGTAGGCCTGCTCGGCGGCGAGGTCGGGGTGGGTGGCCAAGCGCTCCTCCTGCTACGAGGAACAGACCATGCTACCCGCCCTCCCGCCGCCGCGGGGGCGGACGGGAGGGTCAGCCGCCGAACAGGCCGCCGTCGGCGTCGCCGTCGTCGGGGCCGTCGTCGTCGCCGAGGAACATCTCGCGGACCCGGTCGATCACCGAGCCGGAGCCGCCGTCCGAGCCGTCGTGCGGCTCCCAGCCCTCGTCGCCGAGCCCGGTCTCGTCCAGGTCCAGGTCGACCTCGAGGTCCTCCAGGCCCTCCTCGAGGTCCCCGAGGTCGATGTCGAGGTCCTCGACGTCGTCGATCACGTCGCCGGTCCCGTCGTGGACGACCAGCACGTCGTCGTCGACGACCTCGACGCCGGTGGTGACGTCGCCCTCGCCGAACAGGTCGTCGTCGAACCCGCCGGTGCTCGTGTCGTCGCCGTGGACCTCGCCGAGCGCGTCCGCCAGGCCGCGCTCGCCGTCGTCTCCGGTCACACCGTCGTTCCTGCGCATGGCGCCATCGTGGGCGACGGGAGCCCCGATGTCGACGGGGGTGTCCCCCGACGCCGCCCGGGGGATCCGGGGATCGCGGCGCCGGGCCCCCGGACCCGCCCGGGGTACCGTGACCGCGATGCCACCCCCTGCCGACGCCCCGTTCCTGCTCGCCTGCCGCAACCTGCCCGCGCCGCACGTCCCCGTGTGGTTCATGCGCCAGGCCGGCCGCTCGCTCCCCGAGTACCGCGAGGTCCGGGGCACCGGCAGCATCCTCGACACGATCCGCGACCCCGACCTGGCGACCGAGATCACCCTGCAGCCGGTCCGCCGCTACGGGGTCGACGCGGCCATCCTCTACAGCGACATCGTCGTGCCGGTGGCGGCGCTCGGGTTCGGCGTCGAGGTGCACCCGGGGGTCGGCCCGGTGGTGCCCGAGCCGTTCCGCGACGAGTCCGACCTCGACCGGCTCCGCCCCCTCGACCCCGAGGCCGACTGCCCGTACGTCCAGCAGACGGTGCGCAACCTGGTGCGGGAGCTGGGCGACGTGCCGCTCATCGGCTTCGCCGGGGGGCCGTTCACGGTGGCGAGCTACCTCGTCGAGGGCGGCCCGTCGCGCACCCTGGCCAAGACCAAGGCGCTCATGCTCGGCCGGCCCGACCTGTGGGCGGCGCTGCTCGACCGGCTGGCCGACGTCGCCATCGCCTCGCTGCGGGCGCAGGTCCTGGCCGGCGCCTCGGCCGTGCAGGTCTTCGACAGCTGGGCCGGCACGCTCACGCCCGCCATGTACGAGCGCCACGTCCTGCCGGCCAGCACCCGGGTGTTCCAGGGCATCGCCGACCTCGGCGTCCCCGCCATCCACTTCGGCGTCACCACCGGCGAGCTGCTCGGCCTCATGGCCAGGGCCGGGGCCGACGTCGTGGGCGTCGACTGGCGGGTGCCGCTCGACGTCGCCCGCGCCCGCCTGGGCCCCGACGTCGCGGTCCAGGGCAACCTCGACCCGGCGGTGTGCCTGGCCCCCTGGCCGGCGGTCGAGGCCGAGGCCCGGGCCGTCCTGGCGGCCAACGGCGGCCGTCCCGGCCACATCTTCAACCTGGGCCACGGGGTCCTCCCCGAGACCGACCCGTCGGTGCTCGAGCGGCTGGTCGAGCTCGTCCACACGTGGAGGCCGTCGTGACCACCGGCCTCGTGGTCATGGCCTACGGCACGCCCGCCTCGCCGGACGACGTCGAGGCCTACTACACGCACATCCGCCGGGGGCGGCCGCCGACATCCGAGCAGCTGCGCGACCTGGCCGACCGCTACGCGGCCATCGGCGGCGTCTCGCCGCTGGCCCGGCGCACCCGCGACCAGGTGGCGGCGATCGCGGCGGCGCTGGCGGCGGACGAGCCCGGCCGCTGGCGGGTGGAGCTCGGCAACAAGCACGCCCCGCCGTTCCTGGAGGACGCGGTCGCCGCCGTCCTGGACGGCGACCCGGACGACCGCCCCGACCGGCTCGTCGGCCTCGTGCTCGCGCCCCACTACTCCCGCGGCTCGGTCGGCGAGTACCACGAGCGGGCGGGCGCGGCGGCGGCCGAGCGCGGCGTGCCCTACGTGCCGATCGAGTCGTGGCACGACCTGCCGGCCTGGGTCGACGCCCAGGCCCGCCGGGTGCGGGACGCGCTGGCCGGGCTGCCGCCGGCGACGCGGGTGCTGTTCACCGCCCACTCGCTGCCCGAGCGGGTGCTGGCGGGCGACCCCTACCCCGACCAGCTCCGGGCGTCCGCCGCGGCCATCGCCGCCCGGGCCGGGCTGGCGGCGGACCGGTGGGCGCTGGCCTGGCAGTCGGCGGGCCGGACGCCCGAGCCCTGGCGGGGTCCCGACGTCCTCGACGTGCTGCGGGAGCTGGGCGCCACCCCCGGGGTCGAGGGGGTGCTCGTCTGCCCGCAGGGCTTCGTCGCCGACCACCTGGAGGTCCTCTACGACCTCGACATCGAGGCCCGCCGGGTGGCCGAGGAGGTCGGCCTGGCGTTCGGGCGCACGGCGTCGATCAACGACGACCCCGAGGTCATGCCGGCCCTGGCCCGGTTGGTGCGCGCCGCGGCGGCGGGCTGATGATGGCGCCATGAGCACCCACGTCGACCTGGCCGTCGTCGGTGGCGGCATCAGCGGGCTCGCCGCGGCCTGGGAGGGCGAGCGCCGGGGCGCCTCGGTGGCCGTGCTCGAGGCCGCCGACCGGCCGGGCGGCAAGCTGCAGACCTCGTCGCTCGCGGGCGTGCCGCTCGACGAGGCGGCCGACGCCTTCCTCGCCCGGGTCCCCGCGGCCGTCGAGCTGTGCGACGAGCTCGGCATCGCCACCGAGCTGGTCGCACCGGCGTCGGTCGGCGCCTACGTGTGGCTGGACGGCCGGCTGCGCAAGCTGCCCCCCGACCAGGTGCTCGGCGTGCCCACCGACCTGGACGCGGTGGCGGCCGCCGGCCTGCTCAGCCCGGCGGGCGTCGAGCGGGCCCGCGAGGACCTCACCCGGCCCGACGACCGCCCCCGGGGCCCGGACGGGGAGCCCGTCGACGAGAGCGTGGGCGACCTCGTCCGGCGGCGCCTCGGCGACGAGGTTCTCGACCGGCTCGTCGGCCCCCTCGTCGGCAGCGTCTACGCCGGGGACTGCGACCGGCTCTCGCTCCAGGTCGTCGCCGCCCAGCTGGCGGCGGCCCGCGACCTCGACCCGGCCGAGCCCAGCCTCATCCGGTCGGTGATCGCGCTGCGGGACCAGGCGCCGGTCGGCGAGCGGCCGCTGTTCCTCGCGCCCCGGGAGGGCATGGGCGCGCTCGTCGGCGCGCTCGTCGACGCGCTCGGCGACGCCGTGCGCACCGGCACGGCCGTCGAGGCGCTGGTCCCCGAGGGCACCCGCTGGCGCCTCGCCCCCACCGACGTGACGGCCGGCGCCGTCGTGCTCGCCACCCCGGCGTTCGCCACGGCGCCGCTGCTCGCCCCGCTGGGGGGCGGGGCGGCGGAGGCCGCCGCCGCCATCGGCGAGATCGACCACGCCTCGGTCGCCCTCGTGTCGCTGGCCGTGCCGCGCGACGGCGTCGAGCACGAGCTGGACGGCACCGGCTTCCTCGTGCCCCGGTCGGCCGGCCTGCTGCTCACCGCCTGCTCGTGGGTGACCACGAAGTGGCCCCACCTCGACCACGACCCGTCGCTCGTGCTGCTGCGGGCCTCGGTGGGCCGGGACGGCGACGAGCGGGCCCTCGGCCTGACCGACGACGAGCTGGTCGCCCGGGTGCTCGACGACCTCGGCACCACGATGGGCCTGCGGGCGGCCCCGGTGGAGGTGCGGGTCAGCCGGTGGCCCCGGTCGTTCCCCCAGCCCCGGCCCGGCCACCGGGACCGGGTGGCGGCCGCCGAGGCCGCGCTGGCCCGCAGCGCGCCCCGGATCGTGACCGCCGGCGCCTGGACCCACGGGGTGGGCGTGCCGACCTGCATCCGCACGGCGCGGGCTGCCACGGCGCGTGCACTGGGTGCTACAACCGGCGCATGACCCGGTTGCTCGGCACCGCCCGCCGCCGGTGGGGCGTGGCGGCGCTCGCCGCCGCGTGCCTCGGCCTGGCCGGGTGGTCGGTCGGGGCCGGTGACCCGGGCGGGCCGGCGCCGGCCGCCGAGACCGAGGTCGCGACCACGACGACGACGGCGCCGCCGGCCCCGCCGGCGACCACCGAGCCGGTGGCGCTGCCGGTGCCCGAGCCGCCGCCGGCCGACCCCTACGCCCCGACGCCCGAGGTCGTCCACGGCACGCTCGCCCTGCCCACCCTCGGGGTGTCGCAACCGCTGTACGAGGGGGTCACCCTCACCGCCATCGACCGGGGGCCGAGCCACTGGCCGGGCACGGCGATGCCGGGCGAGGTCGGCAACGTCGTCGTCGCCGGGCACCGCACGACGTTCACCCGGCCCTTCCACGACCTCGACCGGCTGCGGCCCGGCGACCCGCTCGTGTTCACGATGGAGGACGGCACGACCTGGACCTACGAGCTGGTCGGCCTGTCGATCGTCGACCCCGACGCCCTGGAGATCCTCACCCAGACGAACGAGCGCACGGCCACGCTCTTCGCCTGCCACCCCAAGGGCTCGGCCGCCCAGCGCATCGTCGCCCACTTCCGCCTGGCCGAGCCCGCCCCCGGCTGACGGGCGCCCGGCCGCCCGCGCCGGCGGGCCCCGCACCCTCCCCCGGTCCCGGCGTCCCCCGCCCCCGCAGCGGCACCTCACGGACGCCGGACGCCGCCGTGACGCACCGGGCGGCCGAGGGCCGTGCCCTGTGTGACGTCGGGGACGGCGTGCGATGATCGGCACCGTCATGCGCCGGCTCGTCACCGCTCTCGCCTGCCTGGGCTCGGGGTTGCTCGTCGCGGCCGCACTGCCCCCGTGGGGCTGGTGGCCGCTCGCCTTCGCCGGGCTCGTCGCGCTCGACCGGCTGATCGCCGACCGGCCCCGCGGGTCCCGCTTCCGCCGGGGCGCGGTGGCGGGCGTCGGCCTCTACGTGCCGTCGCTCGCCTGGATGATCGACATGACCGTGCCCGGCTACGCCATCGCCGCGCTCGCCTACGCGGCGCTGCTCGGCGTGGCGGCGGCCCTCGTCCCCGCCCGGGCGCCGGCCCGCTGGATCGGCCTGCCGGGCGCCGTCGCCGTGGTCGAGCTGCTGCGCTGGTCGTGGCCCTTCGGCGGCGTCCCGCTCTCCAGCCTCGCCGTCGGCCAGGTCGCCGGCCCGCTCGCCCCGGTCCTGCGCCTGGGCGGCGCGCTGCTGCTCGTCGAGGTCACCGTCGTCGCCGCCGTCGCCCTCGCCGCGGCGCTGTCCCGCCGGTGGCGGGCGGCCGCGGTCGCCGGCGCCCTGGTCGTGGCGGTGACCGGGCTGGCCATGGCCCTGCCCCGGGCGGAGACGGTCGGCGAGCTGCGCATCGCGCTGGTCCAGGGCGGCGGACCCCAGGGCACCCGGGCCCGGAACACCGACGAGCGCGAGGTCTTCGAGCGCCACCTGGTCGCCAGCGAGGACGTCGACCCCGGCGTCGACCTCGTCGTCTGGCCCGAGGACGTCGTCGACATCCCGTCGCTCGAGTCCGCCCGCGAGCACGACGAGCTGGTCGACCTCGCCCGGCGCGTCGACGCCACGCTGATCGCCGGCGTCGTGGAGGACGCCGGCGACGAGCACTTCCGCAACGCCGCCGTCGCCTTCGCCCCCGACGGGGAGATCGTCGACCGCTACGAGAAGGTCCACCGGGTCCCCTTCGGCGAGTACGTGCCGCTCCGCCCGCTGATCGAGCCGTTCGGGGGCGAGGACCTCACCGCCCGCGACGCCCTCGTCGGCGAGGGGCCGGCCTACCTGGACACGCCGGCCGGCCGGCTGAGCGTCGTCATCTCGTGGGAGGTGTTCTTCGGCGACCGGGTGCGCGAGGGCGTCGAGGCCGGCGCCGGGGTGGTGCTGAACCCCACGAACGGCTCGTCGTTCACCGGCACGCTGGTGCAGACCCAGCAGGTGGCGACGTCCCGCATGCGGGCCATCGAGAGCGACCGGTGGGTCGGGCAGGTCGCGCCCACCGGCTTCAGCGCGATCATCGACCCCGACGGCCACGTGCACCAGCGCACCGGGGTCTCCGAGCAGGCCGTGCTGCACGGCACCGTCGAGGTGCGGGAGGGCACGACGCCCTACACCCGCCTCGGGCTGGCGCCGGCGCTCGGCGGCGCCGCCCTCAGCCTGGGCCTGGCCCGGCTGCTCGACCGCCGCCGGCGGGCGTCAGACCTCGAGGATCACGGTGACCGGCCCGTCGTTGACGAGGGCAACGCGCATGTCGGCTCGGAAGCGCCCGGTCGCGACCTCAGCCCCGAGCCCACGTAGCTCCTCGACGACCGCGTCGACGAGCGGCTCGGCGTGCTCGGGGCGGGCCGCCGCGATCCAGCTGGGCCGCCGCCCCCGGCTGGTGTCGCCGTAGAGCGTGAACTGGCTGACCACGAGGATCGCCCCGCCGACCTCGGAGATCGACCGGTTCATGACGCCCCGGTCGTCGTCGAGGACGCGCAGGCCCCACAGCTTGGTCGCCAGCTTCCGGGCCTGCTCGACCCCGTCGTCGTGGGTCACGCCGACGAAGGCGCACAGCCCGGGTCCGATCTCGCCGACGACCTCGCCGTCGACGGTCACCCGGGCCTCGGTCACCCGTTGCACGACTGCTCGCATGGGCACCACGGTGGCACGCCGCGTGGGGGCGCTCGCCCCCCAGGGCGGTGACTGGTTACATTCCGCAGTCGAGCCAGAGCTGGGGTGACACGACGATGCGCTACTGCGTGGGGATCGACCTCGGCGCGGTCTCGTGCACGGCGGCCGTTCGCCACGGGCACGACATCACGCCGGGGGTGCTGGGCGAGGCGGGGGAGGCGGCCATGCCCGCGGTGGCCCTGCCCCGGGCCGACGGCAGCGTCCTGACCGGCGAGGAGGCCGACCGCCGGAGCCCGTACGAGCCGGGCCTCGTGGCCCGCATGGTGACGGCCCGGCTCGCCGACCCCGAGCCGATCGTCGTCGACGGGTGGCCCTGCGATCCCCTCCACCTCACCGAGGAGCTGCTGCGCACAGCGCTCGACCGGCTCGCCCCCCACCCCGGCGCCCGGCCCGACCAGCTCGTCGTCACCTACCCCCTGCGCCCCGGCGACGCCTCCGAGCCCGTGCTGGCGGCCGCCGCCGAGCGGGTCGTGGGCCCGGCGGTCACGCTCATCCCGGCGCCCGTCGCGGCGGTCGCCAAGCTGGCCGACGACCGCGACCTCGGCGACGAGGCGCTCGTCGCCGTCCTCGACGTCGGCGGCTCCAGCGTCGACGCCACGCTCGTGCGCCGCACCCCCGAGGCGCTCGACCTGGTCGGCGATCCCGTCAGCCGCACCGACCTCGGCGGCGTCGACCTCGACGCCGTCGTGCTCGCCCTGGTGGAGAACGCCATCGGCGACATCACCTCGGTCGTCACCCCGGGCGACTACGCGGCCATGGTGGCGCTGCGCCGGGTGCGGGCCTCGTGCCGGGCGGCCAAGGAGCGGCTCTCGACCGAGCCGGCGGCCGTCGTCGAGGTCGCCCTGCCCCACGCCCGGGGCCGGGTCGAGATCACCCGCGAGGCCTTCGAGGAGGCGGCGGCGCCCGCCCTGTCCGACGCCACCGACGTCCTGCTCTCGGCCATCAGCGACGCCGGCCTGCTGCCGGCCGACCTGTCCCTCGTCCTGCTGACCGGCGGCTCCTCGCGCATCCCGCTGCTGCGCCGGATGGTCGCCGAGCGGACCGGCCTGCCCGTCGCCGGCGACGAGGCGCCGGAGCTGACGGTGGCCCTGGGGGCGGCCCTCTTCGCGGATGCCGGCGCGGCCGGCGACGACCGCGACGGCCCGGATGCGGCCGCCGCCGGGGCGGCGGGCGCCCTGGCCGCGCTCGCCGAGCCCTCGGCGGCCGGGGCCGACCCGGACGCCACCGTCGCGGCGCCGCCCGCGGTCGGGTGGGCCGGGCCGCCGACCGGCGAGCTGCCCGCCCCGGCCGGCGACGGGGCCGGCGCGCCCTGGGACCGGCCGGCGGCGAGCACGGGCGAGCTCCTCGCCCCCGGGGACGGCTGGGGGCCGGGGGGCACGGCCGGCGACGACGCGACCCGGGCGGACGAGACGTGGGCGGCCGGCGGGACGTGGGCGGCCGGCGACCGGGGCGAGCCCGGGGGCGGGCCGGCGTCGGGGACCGGCGACGACGGCTGGTCGGACGGGTCCGCCGAGGAGGGGGACGAGACCTGGGGGGCGGCCGGCCAGGGCGGCGACGGCTGGTCGGACGGCTCGGGCGGCGGCGCGCCCGCGCCCTGGGAGGACAGCCGGACGTCGGTGTTCGACCCGCCCGCCCGCCTGCCCGCCGCCGGCGAGGCCGCGGCCGGGGGCACGGCCCGGCGGCCGGAGCGGGACGACGACGAGCCGTACCGGCGGCTCCGCACCAGCGACACCGACCCCTTCGGCGGGCGTGCCGTCCTGCCGAGCCAGCGCCGGGCCCGCGAGCGGGACGCCGCGGCCGACGCCGGCGGGGCGACCGACGTGCGCCTGGTGTTCGGGGGCGTCGCGGCGGCCCTCGTCGTCGTGGTCATCGCCGCGATCGCGCTGCTGTCGGGGTCGGGTGGCGGCAACGAGCCGGCCATCGCCGTCGCCGAGACGCCGCGGGCCGCCAGCACGACGACGACCACGGCCCCCTCCACCACGACGACGAGCGAGACGACGACCACCACCGAGGCGACGACCACGACGACCGAGGCGGAGACCACGACGACGACCCGCCCGGTCGTCCGCACCACGACGACGGCGACCACCACGCCCCCGCCGCCGCCGACGACCCGGCCGGCCCCGCCGACGACCCCGCCGCGGCCGCCGACGACGACCACCACGACGTCGCCGCCGGCAGCGTCGACCACCTCCTCGTCGTCGACCACGACGACCGAGCCGGAGACGACCACGACCCGGAGCGTCGCCCGCCCCACGACGACGGCCACCGGCGCCACGACGACCACGTCCGACTGCGACGAGGGCGACGCCTGCGGCTGAGCGCGAGCACCGGTCCCGGCGGCGGTAGCCTGGCCGCCTTCGCGGGCCCTCGTCACGACACCGGGGTCGCGCGCGGCCGCTGCAGAGTTGACCGCGCGGTCAGTGGAACGGAAAGGTTGCGGGAATGCACGCTGAGGAATCGCCTCTGCGCATCGCGCTGCTCGCCTACCGCGGCAAGCCGCACGTGGGCGGGCAGGGCGTCTACGTGCGGCACCTCGCCAAGGCGCTGGTCGACATGGGTCACCACGTCGAGGTGCTGGGCGGCCAGCCCTACCCCGAGCTCGACCCCCGCGTGCCCCTGGTCAAGCTCCCGAGCCTCGACATCTACAACGACCACTTCCCCATGCGGATGCCGGGGCTGTGGGAGCTCAAGGACTGGACCGACGTCGTCGAGGTCACCTCGTTCTCGTTCGGCCAGTTCCCCGAGCCGCTCGCCTTCAGCCTCCGGGCCTGGCGCCACCTGCGCCGCCGCAAGGGCGAGTTCGACGTGGTGCACGACAACCAGAGCCTGGGCTACGGGCTGCTCGCCATCGAGCGCGAGGGGTTCCCGGTCATCAGCACCATCCACCACCCCATCACGGTCGACCGCCGGCTGGAGATCGAGCACGCGGCGACCTGGTACAAGCGGCTGACCCTGCGCCGCTGGTACTCGTTCACCGGCATGCAGACACGGGTGGCGAAGCGCCTCCGGCGCGTCATCACCGTGTCCGAGAACTCCTTCCGCGACATCGCCCGCGACCACGAGGTCGACCCCAACCGCATGGCCATCGTCCCGGTCGGGGTCGACACCGACGTGTTCCGGCCCCTGCCGGGCGTGACCCCGGTCCCCGGCCGCATCGTCACCACCGCCAGCGCCGACGTGACGATGAAGGGCCTGAGCTACCTGCTCGAGGCCGTGGCCAAGGTGCGGACCGAGCGCGAGGACCTGCACCTGGTCGTCATCGGCAAGCGCAAGCCCGGCGGCCGGTCCGACGAGACCATCCGCCAGCTCGGCCTCGAGGACGCCGTGAGCTTCGTGTCCGGCGTGCCCGAGGAGCGCATCATCGAGCTGTACGCCGAGGCCGAGCTGGCCGTCGTCCCCTCGCTCTACGAGGGCTTCTCGCTGCCGGCCATCGAGGCCATGGCCTGCGGCACGCCGCTCATCGCCACCTCCGGCGGCGCCCTGCCCGAGGTCGTGGGCCGCGACGGCGAGACGGCGCTCGTCGTGCCGCCGGGCGACAGCGAGGCGCTCGCCGCCCGGCTGCGCTGGGCGCTGGGGCGCGACGACCTGCGGGCGACCGTCGGCGCCGCCGGCCGGCAGCGGGTCATCGACCAGTGGTCGTGGAAGCACACCGCGGCCCGGACGGTCGAGCAGTACCGGATCCTCCTCGAAGGTCGGTAGCCCGTGCTCACCGTCGACTACCAGCTGCTCGGCCTCCGGGCGGGCGACCGGCTCCTCGACCTGGGGTGCGGCGCCGGCCGCCACGCCTTCGAGGCGCTGCGCCGCGGGGCCCGGGTCACCGCCCTCGACTACGACGAGGGCGAGCTGAAGGACGTCACCGCCATGGCCGCGGCGATGCACGACGCCGGCGACCTGCCGGCGTCGGCCCGCAGCGGCGCCGTGCGGGCCGACGCCACCCGGCTGCCGTTCCCCGACGCCTGCTTCGACCGCATCATCGCCGCCGAGGTCCTCGAGCACATCGACGACGACGTGGCCGCCGTGCGCGAGCTGGTGCGGGTGCTGCGCCCGGGCGGCACGATCGCCGCCACCGTGCCCGCCTTCCTGCCCGAGCGCATCTGCTGGGCGCTCAGCGACGAGTACCACGCGCCGTTCGTGCCGGGCGGGCACGTGCGCATCTACACCGCCGCCGAGCTGCGCACCCGCCTGAGCGCCGCCGGGGTCGAGCCCTACGCGTCGCACAAGATGCACGGGCTGCACAGCCCCTACTGGTGGCTGAAGTGCGCCGTCGGCCCGACGAACGACGACCACCCGCTGGTGCGCGCCTACCACGAGGTCCTGTGCTGGGACATCGGCGGCGCCCGGCCGTGGTCGACGCTCACCCGGGCCGCCGACCGCGTCCTCACCCCCCTGATCGGCAAGAGCCTCGTCGTGTACGCGCGCAAGCCCGAGACCACCGCCGAGGAGGCGCCCGCACCGTGACCCTCGCCGACGTGCCCGGCATCGCCACCGCCAGCGAGCTGCAGCAGACCGTCGACGCCATCGCCGAGTGGCAGCTCCCCTCGGGGATGATCCCCTGGTTCCCGGGCGGCCACGCAGACCCGTGGAACCACGTCGAGGCGGCCATGGCCCTGACCCTCGGCGACCGCCACGCCGAGGCCGAGAAGGCCTTCCAGTGGCTGGTGGACATGCAGCGCCCGGACGGGTCGTGGCACCAGTACTACGTCGAGGACGGCGTCGAGCAGGACAAGCTCGACGCCAACGTCATCGCCTACGTCGCCACCGGCGTGTGGCACCGGTGGCTGTGCACCGAGGACCGCGGCTTCGTCGAGACGATGTGGCCCGTCGTCGAGCGGGCCATCGACTGGGTGCTGGAGCTGCAGACCCCCCGGGGGGAGATCCTCTGGGCCCGCCACGCCGACGGCACGCCGTGGTCGTTCGCGCTGCTGACCGGCTCGTCGTCGATCTGCCACAGCCTGCGGTGCGCGGTCGCGCTGGCCGAGCTGCTGGGCCACGAGCGGCCCGACTGGGAGCTGTCCGCCGGCCGCCTGGCCCACGTCATCCGCCACGTGCCCGACGCCTTCTCGCCCAAGCACCGCTGGGCGATGGACTGGTACTACCCCGTCCTCACCGGTGTCGTGCTGGGCGACGCCGGCCGCGAGCGCCTGGCCGAGCGCCACGCCGCCTTCGTCATGGAGGGCTGCGGGGTGCGCTGCGTCTCCGACCGGCCCTGGGTCACCGTGGCCGAGACCTGCGAGTACGCGATGGCCAACCTGGCGGTCGGCAACGACGAGACGGCCCGCGAGCTGTTCCGGTGGGCGCAGCGCTACCGGACCGAGGACGGCCGCTACTGGACCGGCACCGTCTTCCCCGACGAGGGCCGGTTCCCCACCGGCGAGCGCTCGACGTACACGGCCTCGGCGGTGATCCTCGCCGCCGACGCGCTCACCGGCGCCTCGCCGGCGAGCGGGCTGTTCACCCGGCACGACGAGCTCCTGCCCGAGCTCATCGACGTCTCCGACGCCGACGAGTCGGTCACCGAGCGGGACTGACGGCGCCGGCCGGCGCCGACCGGCCACCGCCGACAGGTGGCGCCGGCGGGGTCACACCCGCTGGAGGATGCGCAGCGACCCCACCGCCCGGACCTCGCGGAACCGCCCCGAGGCCAGGGCCGGCAGGTAGATCCGCTCGTAGGGCGGGCGCCCGCCGTCGGCGGGGTCGGGGAACACGTCGTGGATGGCCAGCGTGCCCCCCGGCGCCACGTGCGGCGTCCACAGCTCGTAGTCCAGCCGGGCCGGCTCCTCGCCGTGGCCGCCGTCGATGAAGAGGAAGGCGAGCGGCGTCCGCCAGACGCGGGCCACCGCCGGCGACTCGCCGACCACGGCCACGACCGTGCCCTCGAGGCCGGCGTCGTGGATGGTGCGGCGGAAGACCGGCAGCGTGTCCAGCTTGCCGACCTCGGGGTCGACGAGGTCGGGCTCGTGCCACTCCCACCCGGGCTGGTTCTCCTCCGAGCCCCGGTGGTGGTCGACGGCGAACAGGAGCCGGCCCCGCTCGCGGGCCGCCGCGCCCAGGTAGATCGCCGACTTGCCGCAGTAGCTGCCCACCTCGAGCAGCGGCCCGTCGACGGCCACCGCCGCGGCCGCCTCGTAGAGCGCGAGCCCCTCGTCGGGCGGCATGAACCCCCGGGCGGCCTCGGCCCGGGCCCGCAGCTCCGGGTCCATCGTCACGGCGCCGCCACCAGCCGGTTGGCCCGCACCACCTCGCGGAACCAGGCGTAGCTCCGCTTGGGCGTGCGGGCGAAGGTCTCGCGGTCGACGGCGACGAGGCCGAACCGGGGCCGGTAGCCGTAGCCCCACTCGAAGTTGTCGAGCAGCGACCAGTAGGTGTAGCCCCGCACGTCGACCCCGTCGGCCAGCGCCCGCAGCACGCCGGACAGCGCCTCCCGCACGTAGGCGATGCGCTGGTCGTCGTCGGTCGTGCCGATGCCGTTCTCGGTCACGAGCAGCGGGACCCGGCCGCCCGTGTGGTCCCACGCCCGGCGCAGGCACGCCTCGAGCGAGGCCGGCCAGTACTCGTAGCCCATGTCGAGCACCGGCACGCCCTCCTCGGGGCCGAGCACGCCGTCGGGGCCGATGCGCATCCGCGAGTACGTCTGGACGCCGAGGAAGTCGTCGCCCTCGGTGGCGTCGAGGAACACGTCCTCCATCTCGGCCCGCATCTCGGCCAGGCGCTGCTCGCCGCCCTCGACGGCCTGGTAGTCGGTCATCGACAGCGTCAGGCCCACCGGGACGCCCGGCGCCGCCGCCCGCACGGCCTCGACGGCCCGCCGGTGGGCGTCGACGAACACCTCGTTCACCTTGGCCCGCAGGGCGGCGTCGGTGCGGCCGGGCGGGAAGAACCCGAGCAGCCAGCCGACGGTGGCCACGATGTTGGGCTCGTTGATCGTGCAGAACCGGGCGACGACGTCGCCGAGCTCGCCCGCCACCCGGCGGCAGAAGGCCGCGAACCGCTCGGCGGTCGCCGGGTCCTCCCAGCCGCCCCGGGCGACGACCCAGCGGGGGGTCGTGAAGTGGTGCAGGGTGACGGTCGGCTCGACCCCGCGGGCGCGCAGGGCCTCGCACAGGCGCCGGTAGTGGGCCACCGCGGCCCGCGACCACTCGCCCTCCTCGGGCTCGATGCGGCTCCACTCGACCGAGAACCGGTAGGTGCCGACGCCGAGGTCGGCGACGAGCGCGACGTCCTCCTCCCAGCGGTTCCACGAGTCGCACGCGTCGCCGGAGGGCTCGGCCGTCGGCGCGTCGGGGTCGTGCTCCCAGGCCCACCAGTCGTTGTTCCAGTTGCCGCCCTCGATCTGGTGCGCGGCGGTCGCGGTGCCCCAGAGGAAGCCGTCGGGGAACGCGCCATCGGTCACATCGTCGTTCACGGCGCCGGACGGTAGCGTCCGCCCGTGCCCCAGGATGCAGTCGACGATCTGGTGAAGCTGCTCGACCTCGAGCCGATCGAGGTCAACATCTTCCGCGGCGTCTCGCCGGACGAGAACCGCCAGCGCATCTTCGGCGGCCAGGTGGCCGGCCAGGCGCTCGTCGCCGCGGCCCGCACGGTCGACCCCGAGCGCCACGTCCACTCGCTGCACGCCTACTTCCTCCGGGCCGGCGACCCCAAGGTCCCGGTGCTCTACGAGGTCGACCGCATCCGCGACGGCGGCTCGTTCACGACCCGGCGGGTCGTCGCCATCCAGCACGGCCGGGCCATCTTCAACATGTCGGCCAGCTTCCAGGTGCCCGAGGACGGCTACGACCACGCCTTCCCGATGCCGGAGGTGCCGCCGCCCGAGGAGCTGCCGACCATGCGCGAGCGGTTCCTCAGCGCCGGCGTCGACCTGCCGGACTTCCTCGACCGCCCCCGGCCCATCGACATCCGCCACGTCGACTGGGCCGGGCCGGACCGCACGCCCCGGCCGCCCCACCAGCACGTGTGGCTCCGGGCCGACGGCACCCTGCCCGACGACCCCATCCTGCACACGATCGTGCTCACCTACGCGTCGGACATGACGCTGCTCGACACCGCGACGCTCCCCCACGGCGGCAGCTGGTTCGACCCGACGATGTTCATGGCCAGCCTCGACCACGCCATGTGGTTCCACCGGCCGTTCCGGGCCGACGACTGGCTGCTCTACGCCCAGGACAGCCCCAACGCCAGCGGCGGTCGCGGGCTGTCCCGGGGCCTCGTGTTCACCCGGGACGGCACGCTGGTGGCGACCGTGATGCAGGAGGGGCTCATCCGCCGGGCCCGGCCGGCGGGGTGAGCCGCCGCTACCGTCACGGGCGATGAGGGGACGCGCTGCGCTCGCCGCGGTGGCCGCCGCGGCGCTGGCCGCCGGGGCCGCCTGCGGGGGTGACGACGGGGACGGCGGCGGGGCCGACGGCGACACGTCCGCGACCACCACGACCACGGCGCCGTCGGGCCCGGGGGCCACCGTCCCGGGATCGGGCGCCCGGCCGCTGGCCGAGATCGAGCTGGCGCTGGAACCGGTCGCCGAGGCCGACGCCCCGACCGACCTCGTCGCCAACCCCCGCACCGGGACGGCGCTCGTCGCCGAGCGGGCGGGACGGGTGCGGCCGCTGCGCGACGGGGCGCTCGGCGAGCCGGTCCTCGACATCTCCGACCGGGTCGTCACCGCCGTCGAGCAGGGCCTGCTCGGCATCGAGGTGTCGCCCGACGGGTCGACGCTGTACGTCAGCTACAGCCTGGCGCCCGACGGCGACACCCGGGTCGACGCCTACGCCCTGGACGGCGACGCGGTGGACGCCGGGTCGCGCCGCGAGCTGCTGGCCGTCGAGCAGCCCTTCCCCAACCACAACGGCGGCGACCTGGCCTTCGGGCCCGACGGGTACCTCTACGTCGGGCTCGGCGACGGCGGGTCGCGCGGCGACCCGGAGGGCAACGGGCAGGACCCCCACGCCCTGCTCGGCAGCGTGCTGCGCATCGACCCCGCCCGCGCCGAGGGCGGCCGGGCCTACGGGATCCCGCCCGACAACCCGTTCGCCGACGGTCGGGACGGCGCCCCCGAGGTGTGGCTCCACGGCGTGCGCAACCCGTGGCGGTTCAGCTTCGACCCGGCCACCGGCGACCTGTGGATCGCGGACGTCGGCCAGGACGCCGTCGAGGAGATCGACCTGCTGCCCGCGTCCGAGGGCGCCGGGCGGGGCGCCAACCTCGGCTGGGACGAGATGGAGGGCGCCCAGCCCTACGAGGGCGGCAGCAACCCGCCGGGCGCCGTGCTGCCGCTGCTCGAGCTGCACCACGACGACGGCAGCTGCGCGGTGACCGGCGGGGTCGTCTACCGGGGCGACGGCATCCCGGCCCTCGAGGGCGCCTACCTGTTCACCGACTACTGCGACGGGCGGCTGCGCGCCGTGCGGGCGGCGGACGGCCGGGTGGTCGAGGAGCGCACGTTCGACGCGGCCGCCGACGAGCTGGTCGCCTTCGGCACCGACGCCGCCGGAGAGGTGTACGTGCTGTCGCTGGACGGGACGATCTACCGGGTCATCGAGGCCTGACGGTGGCGGACGACGACATCCTCCACGTCACGACGCCCGAGGCCTGGGAGGAGGCCCGCCGGCGGGGCGCGGTCCACCCGCCGAGCCTCGACCGGGAGGGGTTCGTGCACTGCTCCACCCGGCGGCAGCTGGCGGCCACGCTCGCCCGCCACTTCGCGGGGGCCGGGCCGCTGGTGGCGCTCGTCGTCGACCGGGAGGCGGTGGCCGCCCACCTCCGCTGGGCCGAGAGCCACCCCGGGGAGCTGTTCCCCCACGTGCACGCGCCGATCCCGGTGGGCGCGATCGTGGCCGTCGAGCTCGTCACCGCGCCCGCAGGCTGAGCGCCACCCACCCCTCGGCCCGGGCCGGCGGGTCGCCGTCGGGCGCCAGACCTGCCCGGGCGGCGACGGCCACGAGGTCGTCGAGCTGGCGCTCGAGCAGGCCGCTGACCACCACCGGCGCGCCGGGCGCAACGGCGCGGCCGAGCACCGGGGCGACGGCGGCGAGGTCGGGCAGGAGCATGTTGGCCACGACGAGGTCGAACCGGCCGGTGACCGCGCCGGCGTCGTCGAGCACGGCCACGCGGTCGGCGACGCCGTTGCGGGCGGCGTTGGCGCGGGTGGCCGCCCGGGCCTCGGGGTCGACGTCGACGGCGACGGCGGCCGACGCGCCCAGCGCCAGCGCGGCGATCGCCAGCACGCCGCTGCCGCAGCCGACGTCGAGCACCCGCTCACCGCCGGCGACCCGGGCGTCGATCTGCTCGAGCACGAGGCGGGTGGTGGGGTGGGCGCCGTGGCCGAAGGCCCGGCCGGGGTCGACGACGACGTCGACGCCCGGGCCGGCCGGGCGGGGGACCCAGGGCGGGCGGACGACGAGGCGCCCGACCCGCACGGCCCGGGCGTGCGGCCGCCAGGCGTCGAGGGCGCCGTCGAGGTCGACCTCGACGACCTCCACCGGCCACCGGGACGCCACCGCCGCCACCAGCGCGTCGAGGTCGCCGCCGTCGGCCACGCCGGCCAGCAGCTGGCCGGGGCGCTCCTCGACGGCCGCCGCGCCCGCCTGCCACAGGGCGTCGGCCGCCAGCTCGGCCTCCGCGGCGGGCACCAGGACCCGCACCTGCCTCGCCACCGTCATCCGCGGCGAGGGCGGGCGAGGCCGGCGAGGCGGTCGCCGGCCCGGGTCATCTCTCGAGCGTGTAGCGGTAGACGTTGGTCTCCCGCCGCTCGAAGCCCAGCCGCTGGTAGAGGCGGTTGGCCGCCTCCCGCGACGGGCGCGAGGTCAGGTCGACCGTCCGGCAGCCCAGCTCGCGGGCCCGGTCCAGCATCGCCCGGGTGAGGGCCTCGCCGACGCCCCGCCCCCGCGCCGCGCCGTCCACGACGACGTCCTCGATCCAGGCCCGCAGGCCGGTGGGGATGCGGAACACGGCGAGCGTCGACATGCCGACGATCTCGCCGTCGTCGTCGATGGCCACGAACAGGTCGGTCGCCGGCGACGAGACGACCTCGCCCAGCTGCTCCACCGTCGGCGGCGGGCTGGAGCTGGACAGCTGGGGCACGAGGCGCTCGACGGCCTCGACGATGGCGGGCGTCAGCGTGGTGGCGATGTCGACCTTCACGCCCCGCAACCTAGGCCTCCGGCACCGGCTGGGGCGGCGGCGGGCCGACGTAGCGGGCCGAGGGCCGGATGATCCGGTTGTCGGCCGCCTGCTCGAGGATGTTGGCGCACCAGCCGATGACCCGGCTCGACGCGAACGTCGGGCTGAACAGCTCGGGCGGCAGGCCGACGTCCTCCATGACGACGCCGGCGTAGAACTCGACGTTGGCGTAGAGGTTGCGGCCCGGCTTCAGCTCGTTCAGCACCTCGACGACGGTGCGCTCGACCTGCGACGCGAACGCCACCTTCTCGGCGCCGATCCGCTCGGCGACGCCGCGGAGGAACTCGGAGCGGGGGTCGGTCGTCTTGTAGACCCGGTGCCCGAACCCCATGATCTTGTCGCCCCGCCGGACGGCCTCGACCAGGTAGGGGCGGGCGTTCTCCGGCGTGCCGATGGCGTCGAGCAGCTCGAGCGCCCGGGACGGCGCCCCGCCGTGCAGCGGGCCGGACAGGGCGGCGATGGCGCCCGCCACCGCACCGGCGAGGTCCGCGCCGGTCGAGGTGATGACCCGGGCCGTGAAGGTCGAGGCGTTGAACCCGTGGTCGATGGTGAGGATCTGGTACTGCTCGACCGCCCGGGCCTTGTCGGGGTCGGGCCGCTCTCCGGTGAGCATCCACAGGTAGTTCTCGCCGTAGCCGAGCCCGGGGTCGGGCTCGACCGGCTCCTCGCCCCGGCCCAGCCGGTGCAGCGCCATGATCAGCGTGGGCACGATGGCGCACACCTGGCGGGCGTTGGCCTTCAGCTCGTCGTGGCCGACGTCGAGCCAGGGCCGGAAGCCGAGCGCGTGCCCGGTGAGCGACACGGCGGTGCGCAGCTGGTCCATGATCGGGCCGCCGGCCGCGGCGATCTCCGGCAGCAGGCGCCGGACCTGCTCGGGCACGGCCCGCAGCGAGCGCACCTCCTCGGCGAACGCCCGGCTCTCGTCGGCGGAGGGCAGGTGCCCCTCGAACAGCAGGTGCCAGACGTCCTCGAGCGTGCGCTTCTCGGCCAGCTCGACCGCCGAGTACTGGCGGTAGTGGTAGAAGCCCTCGAGGCCCCGGACGTCGCCGACCTCGGTCTCGGCGACGATGACCCCCTCCAGGCCCGGGGGCGCCTCGATCTGACCCGGGTGCACGACCGGCTGGATCTGCGCCAGCCGGACGAGGTCGCGCATCGAGACGATCCCGACCAGCTCGTCGCCCTCCACGACGGGCAGGTGCCGGTAGCGGCGGTCGTTCAGCGAGGCGAACGCCTCGTGCACCGACACGTCGGGGGCGACGGTGTCGGGGTCGGGGGTCATCAGCTCGCCGACCTTGAGGTCGGTCGGCGGCGTCCCGCCCGCGGCGCCGCGCAGGACGTCGCGCTCGGTGAGGATGCCGACGGGGCGGGTGCCGTCGACGACGACGACGGAGCCGACCTTCCTCTCGTTCATGCGGCTGGCCGCGGCGGCGACGGACTCGTCGGGCAGGGCCGTCACCACCGGCCTGCTCATGACCTCGGCGACCGTGCGGACGGTGTGTGGGGCGCTCACACCACGCAGGCTACGGCAGGTCGCGGCGACAGCGGTCACGACCCCTACGATGGTCCGGGTGGATCACGTCCGGTGGCTCAGGCGACCAGCCCTCGACCGTCCCGTGCTGGTGGCCGCCTTCGAGGGCTGGAACGACGCCGGGGACGCCGCCAGCGGCGCGGTGCGCTACCTCATCGACCGCCACGACGCCGAGAAGGTCGCCGAGATCGACCCGGAGGAGTTCTTCGACTTCACCTCGACCCGGCCCCAGGTCGAGATCGACGACGACGGCGTCCGCCGCATCGTCTGGCCGACGACGGAGGTCTACGCGGCCAGCCTGCCGGGCGAGGCGGGCGACGTGCTCCTGCTCGTCGGGCCCGAGCCGCAGTTGCGCTGGCGCACCTACTGCCGCCAGGTCACCGAGCTGGCGACCGCCATGGGCTGCCGGCTCGTCGTCCTGCTCGGCGCGCTGGTCGCCGAGGTGCCCCACAGCCGTCCCGTCCCCGTCGTGGGCACCGGCACCGACCCCGAGCTCCAGGCCCGGCTCGGGCTGAAGCCCTCGACCTACGAGGGGCCGACGGGCGTCGTCGGCGTGCTCTCCGCGGCCTGCCGCGACGCCGGGCTGCCGGCCGCCTCGCTGTGGGCGGCGGTGCCGACCTACGTGCCGACCGCGCCGTCGCCCAAGGCGGCGCTCGCCCTGCTCGAGCGCACGGCCGAGGTGCTCGGCGCCTGGGTGCCGACGACCGACCTCGAGATCGCGGCCGCGGCCTACGAGCGGCAGGTGACCGAGCTCGTGCAGGAGGACGACGAGACCTCCGACTACGTGTCGCAGCTCGAGCAGCGCCACGACGCCGACGACGACGAGGGCGCCGCCCGGTCGCTCGTCGAGGAGGTCGAGCGCTTCCTGCGCGAGGGCCCCTCCGACTAGCCGCCGCCGGGGCCGTCGCCGTCCGTGGCGCCCGGCGCCGGGGCGTGGCGGGGCCAGGGCCGGGTCTGCTCCCAGATGCGGGCCAGCCGCAGGGGCACCTCGTCGCGGTGGCGGCGGGCGACGATCTGGAGGCCGACCGGCAGGCCGGCGGCGGTCGCGCCGGCCGGCACCGACACCGCCGGGTTCCAGCACAGGTTGGCGAGCATGGTGAACGGCGTCGCCGACGCGCCCAGCGGCCGGGCCGGGCGGCCGTCGATCTCGTCCGGCGGCGGGCCCTCGGCCGGGAACGCCGGCACCGCGGTGGTGGGCGTCAGCAGGACGTCGACCTCGGCGAACAGGCGGGCGGCGTCGAGGGTCACCTGCTCCCGCCGCCGGGCGGCCTCGGCCAGGCGGGGCGCCGGGTACGACTCGGTCTGCTCCAGCACCGAGCGGGCGTAGCGGGTGAGGTCGCCGGCGACGTCCGGCCACATGCCCGGCTCGAGGGCCAGCCACAGGTCGAGCGCGCCCGCGCCCAGCCACGCCCGCACCGGGTCGGTGAGCGACACCGGCTCGTCGTCGAGGACCAGGCCGGCCGCCTCGGCCAGCTCGGCCGCCGCCTTCTCGGCCACGGACCGGACCTCGGGGTCGCAGGCGGCGAAGCCCAGGTCCGGCGACCAGCGGGCCCGCAGGCCCGCCACGGGGAGCGTCTCGATCGCCTCCTCGTAGCGCACGCCCGGCGCCGGCAGCGAGAAGCGGTCGCGGTCGTCGGGGCCGGCGGTGACGTCGAGGTGGCGGGCGCTGTCGGCGACCGTCGTCGTGAGCAGGCCGGGCACCGCCGTCTCCGAGCCCGGCGGGCCGGGGTGGGGGATGCGGCCGTAGCTGGGCTTGAAGCCGACCAGCCCGCAGAACGACGCGGGGATGCGGGTCGAGCCCCCGCCGTCGCTGGCCGTCGCCGCCGGGACCAGGCCCGCGGCCACCGCCGCCGCGCTTCCGCCGCTCGAGCCGCCCGGCGTCCGCTCCGGGTCCCAGGGGTTGCGGGCGACGCCGGCGACCTTCGTACGGGTGAAGTTGAGCGTGCCGAACTCCGGGGTGGCGGTCTTGCCGACGGGCACCGCCCCGGCCGCCCGCAGCCGGGCGACGTGGATCGAGTCCTCGGCCACCGGACCCCGCCCGGCGAAGGCCAGCGAGCCGCGGGTCGTGGGCATGCCGGCGCAGTCCTCCAGGTCCTTGACCCCGATGGGCACCCCGGCGAACGGACCCGGGTCCCGCCCGGCGGCCACCGCGGCGTCGACCTGCTCGGCGGCCCGGCGGGCCAGGTCCTCGTCCACGTGGACGAACGCCCCCAGGCGGTCGTTCGCCGCCCGGATGGCGGCCAGGGCCTCCTCGAGCACCTCGACCGCCCGGCGCTCGCCCCGCCGGATCGCCTCGGCGACCTCGATCGCCGTCTCCCGCATCACGTCTCCTCCCCCGTCGGGTCCGTCGCCGCCGCCAGCTCCTCGTCGCCGGCGCCGGCGTCCGCGCTCTCGCGGGCGTGGGCCCGCAGCTCGGCGATGACGTTGAGCACCACCGCCGTGACCGGCACGGCCAGCACCGCGCCGAAGGCCCCGAACAGCGTGCTGCCCGACACGATCGCCGCCAGCACGACCAGGGCGTGCAGCTCGAGGTTGCGGCCGAAGACGATCGGTGCCAGCAGGTCGTTGTCGAACTGCTGCACGACCACGCACACGACCAGCACGACGAGCGCCTCGCCGAAGCCGGCGGTCACCAGCGTCACGAGGACGGCCACCGCACCGGCCAGCACCGCGCCGGCGAACGGCAGGAAGGCGGCGAAGAAGGTGATGATCGCGATGGGGAGGGCGAGGCCGCCGCCCACGAGCTGCACCGTCAGGCCGATGATGACGCCCTCGATCACGCCCAGCGTCGCCGAGCCCCGCAGGTAGCCGCCCAGCGTCTGCCACGCGCGGGCGGCCAGCCGGACCGCGAGCGGGCGGTGGTCCTCGGGCACGAAGCCGAGCACCCAGCGGCAGAACCGCTCGCCGTCCTTGAGGATGAAGAACGTCCCGATGAGGGCGAGCACGATGCCGGTGAACACCTCGACGGCGAGCACGGTGCCGCTGACCACGGTGCCCGTCTGCGCCCGGGCGTTGTCGGACGCCCAGTCGCGCGCCGACTCCCGGAAGTCCTCGATGTCCCGGCGGCTGATGTCGAACGGGCTGTCCTCGACCAGCCAGTCCTCGAGGTCGTCGACCGCCTCCTCGAGGGTGGGGCCGAGGTCGCCGAACTCGTCGACGATGGCCGGCACCAGCGCCGCCACGATGCCGCCGAGCACGAGGAAGAACCCGAGCAGCGTCGTGAGCGCCACGAGGGCGTTGGGCCAGCGCCAGCGGCGCAGGAGCCGGGCCACCGGGTCGAGGGCCCGGGACAGCAGGACCGACACGGCGATGGCCAGCAGCAGGACCCAGAGGGCGGTGACGAGCTCGAGCAGCGCCCACCCCACGATGCCGATGGCGATCAGCCGCCAGGCGTAGGCGCCCAGCCGGGCGATCACGGGGTGGACGAGCGGTCGGTCGCCCTCGGGGTGACGTGGTGTACGGGTCGGTTCGGGTGCGTGCACCGGTCCTCCGTCGTGCGCTCGCCCGGTGCGGGCGGCACCAGGATCGTAGGACCCGCCGTCCCGCCCGGGGCGGCGGTCCTCAGGCCTGCGGGACCTGGCCGACCACCAGGTCGGCGTAGCGCTGGGCGCCGGCGGCGGTCAGGTGGTAGCCGTCCTCGCGGGTCAGGCCGGCCTCGGTGGTGGCCAGGGCCCGCCAGTCGAGCAGCACGACGTTCGCGTGACGCTCGGCGGCCGCCGCGAGCTGCTGGTTGACCTCGCCCTCCCACCGCCGGGGAACGGCCACCGTGACCAGCAGCACCTTGCGGTCGGGGCCGATGGTCGCCAGCACCTCGTCGAGCAGCGCGCCGTCGAAGGGGCCGTTGTTGCCCAGGTGGAGGACGACGACCTCCCCGAGCCGGCCGGCGCCGGCCAGGTCGCGCACCACGGCCACCGCGTCCTCCATCTGCCGGCCGACCTCGGCGTCGACCGTGAGCGCGGGCCCGAGCCGCTCGGCCAGGACCGGCGCCGCGCCGACCATGACCGAGTCGCCGACCGCGGTCGTCGGCACGTAGGCCGCCGGGGGTGCGGGGGCGGCCGGGGCCGGCGCGCCGGCCCCGGCGCCGGGGTCGGGCGCCGGTCCGGGCGCGGTGGTCGGGGGCGTCGTGGTCGAGGGGGTGGCCGGATCGCCGACGATGGCCACCGAGGTCGGCTCGGACACGGCCGGGCCCGTGGCGGTGAGGACGTCGTGGGCGATCGTGCCCCCGGCGGTCACCGCCAGCAGCCCGCCCGCGGCGAACGCCGGCCGGGCGAGGGGCCGCTCGACGAGCACCCGGTGGACGTGCCGGCCGGCGGCCCGGGCCGCGCCGGCGAGGCCCAGCCGGCGCACGGGCTCCTCCAGGAACCGGTGGGACGCCGCGGCCAGCCCCAGCGTGGCCGCCACCTGGGCGGCGACCCGCAGCGGGCTCTCGGGCTGCTCGCCCGGCGCCCGCGAGGTGAGGACGATCACCGGCCAGTGCAGCAGGTAGATGCCGTAGGAGCGCTCGCCGACCCAGCGCAGCGGCCGGGCGGAGAGCAGCCGCGCCGCCCGGGTCGGCGCCGGGTAGACGACCACGGCGACGATCGCCACGGTGGCGAGCTGCACGGCCGTCAGGCCGCCCTCGAAGGCGACGGCCCGGTGCTCGTCGAGCGCGACCAGGTACCACAGCAGCACGGCCCCGCCGGCCGCGGCGACACCGTCGAGCAGGGCGGTGAACGGCGGGTCGTCGTGGGGCCGGAGGCGGTTGGGCGTCCACACGAACGCCACCGCCGCCCCGAGCAGCAGGCCGGCCGCCCGGGTGTCGGCGCCGAAGTAGGCCCGGGACGGGTCGGCGCCCGGGTCGACGAGGGCGAACCGCAGGAGGGTCGACGCCGCCGCCAGGGCCAGCAGCGTCGCCACCGCCCGGCGCCGCGACCGGTGGACGAGCACCCCGGCGCAGAGCAGCGGGAAGGCCAGGTAGAACTGCTCCTCGATCGACAGCGACCACAGGTGCTCGAGCGCCGAGGGGCCGGCGGCCGCCTCGAAGTACGAGCGCTCGTCCAGCACCAGCCGCCAGTTGAGGTGGTAGGCCAGCCCGGCGACGGCGTCCGAGCGCAGGGCGGCCAGCCGCTCGGGCCGGGTGACGGCCGTCGCCGCCAGTGCCCCGCCGGTGACGACGACCACCGCCGGCAGCAGCCGCCGGGCCCGCCGCAGCCAGAACGCCCGCAGGTCGATGCGGTCGGTGCGGTGGTGCTCGTTGACCAGCAGGGCGCAGACGAGCCAGCCGGACAGCACGAAGAAGACCTCGACGCCGACGAACCCGCCGGCGGCCCGGGCGTAGCCGAGGTGGTAGGCGACGACCATGGCCACCGCCACGGCCCGCAGGCCGTCGAGCGGGGGCAGGTACGGGATGGGCCGGCGCTGCCAGCTGGGCTTGCGCCGGCGGCGGCCGGCCGGGTCGCGCCGGGCGGCGGCGCCGTCGCCGGCCTCGGCGGGTTCGCCGGTGGTGACCTTCCCTGCGACGGTGCCCGGGCCGGTCACCGCTCAGCACTCCAGGGTGGCGAGGTCGACGGTCGTCGTGGTGCGCGCCCCGGTGGGCGGGGCGCCGCCGGCCTCCGTGGTCGTCGTCGTCGAGGTCGTGGTCGTCGGGGCCGGCAGGGTGGTCGAGGTCGTGGTGGTCGGCAGCGGCTCGGTGCGCACGCCCTGCCAGTCGGTCCCGGTGACCAGCTCGATGCCGTCGAGGGTCTCGTCGACCTCGAGGCGGGCGCCGCCCGCCAGCCAGCGGGCGACGAGGTCGGCGGCCGCCGCCTGGGCGGGCGGGTAGCGCACGACCGTGCCCTCCGCCCCGGCGCCCGGCTCGTCGCCGGCCACGCTGGCGATGAAGCCGACGGCGCGCAGCGCCTCGGCCGCCTCGGCGCCCTGGCGGGGCGCGCCGGTGCCGTTGTGCACGACGAGCCGGACCCCCTCGGGCTCGATCTCGGCGGACGAGCTGCCCCGGAAGATCGACAGGATCGCCTCGGTCTCCGGGCCCTCGACGAGCCGGAGCACCTGGGCCTCGCCGACCGTGTCCGGCGTGCCCTCGAGCGCGTAGGTCACGAGGTCGTCAGGGTCGAAGGACCGGAACCGCCGGGCGAGGTCGAAGATGTCGTCGGCGGTCAGCTCGTCGTCGACGACGATGCCGTCCAGGGCCACGTCGATGAGCTGGTCGAGCGTCGCCGGGTTGCGGGCGCCGCGGTCGATGGCCCGTCGCAGGGCCCGCCGGATGAAGTCCTGCTGCCGCTCGATGCGGCCGATGTCCGAGCGGACGTCGGTGACCCACTCGCCGTCGATCAGCTGCTCGTAGAAGCGCGACCGCACGTAGGCCAGCGCCTCGACCGGGTCGAGCGTGTGGCAGCCGGGCTCGGTGACGAGCAGGCCCGTCTGCTCGTCGCGTGCCGGGTAGGGGAACGGGACCGTGACGCCGCCGACCGCCTCGACCAGCCCCCGGAACGACGCGAAGTCGACCTGCACGTAGTGGTGGATCGGGATGGCGAAGTTCTCGCCGATCGTCTCGATCAGCAGCGGGGCCCCGCCCCGCTCGATGGCGAGGTTGATGCGGGCCTGCCTCCCGTCGGCGTGGCGCACGTAGAGGTCGCGGGGGATCGACAGCAGCGCCGCCCGGCCCGAGCCCGGGTCGGTGCGCAGGATCATGATCGTGTCCGAGCGCAGGGTCGGGCCCCGCCCGATGCGCACCGAGTCGTCGGGCGGCAGGTCGGCGGCGCTGTCGATGCCGACGATGAGGTAGTTCTCCGGCTCGCCCGACCCGACCGGCTCGTCGAGGACGCCGCTCAGCTCGACCCGCGGCAGCCGCTCGTACTTGCGGAACAGGTAGGCCAGCCCGGCCGCGCTGGCGACGAGCCCGAGGGACGACAGGCAGCCGCCGATCAGCGCCAGGCGCTGACCCCAGCTCCGGCGCCGCCTCCGGTGCCGACCCTGCCGCGCTCCCCGCACGGGCCGATCGTAACCAGCGGCCGCGGCCGCCCCGCGCGCCGGTCGGCCTCAGAGCGCAGCGGCCAGGGCGTCCTTGGCGTCCTCCGGCGAGCCGACGCCCGCGTCGAGCACGAGGGCCCGTTTGAGGTAGAGGTGCGCGTCCAGCTCCCAGGTGAAGCCCATGCCGCCGTGGACCTGGATGCAGGCCCGGGTGGCCCGGTCGGCGGCCCGCGAGGCGACGATCCGGGCGACGTCCACCGCCCGCCGGGCGGCCGACGCCTCCTGGTGGCCCGCGGCCGCGTCGTCGAGCTCGACGCCGGCGGCCTGGACCGCGGCCCGGGCGACCTCGACCTGGACCTGGGCGTCGGCCAGCATGTGCTTGACCGCCTGGAACTGGCCGATGACCCGGCCGAACTGGACCCGCTGGTTGGCGTGGCCGGTGGCCATCTCGACGGCGGCGGTGGCGAGGCCGACCTGCAGCGCGGCGGCCAGCAGCGCGGCGCGGGTGCGCAGCTCGCGGGCCAGGTCGCCGTCGCCCACCGGCCGGCCGGCGGGCAGCGCCTCGACGACCGCGACCGGGGTGAGCGGGTCGAGCGGCCGGTCGACGGGGCGGGCCCCGGCGGGCGGCTCGGCGAGCGCCACCCCGCCGTCGTCGACCACGAGCAGGGCGTCGAGCGCCGGGAGGTGCTCGACGAAGGCGGGCTCCCCCACCGGGCAGAGCCCGACCGTGGCCTCGCCGGCGGCGGCGCTGGCGGCCAGGTCGACGTCCAGCCCGGCGGCCAGGAACGTGCCGACGAGCGGGCCGGGGACGGCGGCCCGGCCCAGCTCCTCGAACACGAGCGTGGCCTCCGCGAACCCCAGGCCCACGCCGCCGGCGCTCTCGGGCAGGGTCAGCGAGAACACGCCCATGCCACCCAGCTCGCGCCACAGGTCCCGGTCGACGGCGCCGGGCATCTCGGCGATGGCGCGGCGGGCGTCGTGGTCGATCCGCTCGGCGAGGAAGCGGCGCAGCTCGGTCTGCAGGGCGACCTGGTCGTCGGTCGGTTCGAAGTCCATCGGCCGGCTCCTCAGCGGTCCTTGGGCAGGCCGAGCAGGCGCTCGCCCACGATGTTGCGCTGGATCTGGGCCGTGCCCGCCGCGATCGACAGCGACAGCGCGTACAGCCGCTGGTGGACGTGGTCGAGGTGGCGGGCCGACACGCCGGTCGGGTCGTCGAGGGCCAGCCGGGCCCGGCCGAGGATGCGCAGCGCCACCTCGCCCATCCGCTCGCGGGTCTCGTGGTAGGCGAGCTTGAACACCGACCCGCCGACGCCGGGCGTGCCGTGCCGGGCGGCCCGGGACACGTTGCGCTTGGTCAGCGCCCACTGGGCCTCGAGCTCGGCCTCGATGAGCACGAGCTCGTCGCGGATGCCCGCGTCGTCCCAGGCGGTGGCGCCCCGCCACGGGGTCTTCTTCGCGATCTCGACGAGGTCGGCGAGGAGGCGCTTCGAGGCGAGCAGCTCGCTGACGAAGGCGGTGCCCCGCTCGAAGCCGAAGGTCACCATCGCCACCCGCCAGCCGTCGTTCTCGGCGCCCACGACGTTCTCGACGGGGATGCGGACCTCGTCGAGGAACATCTCGCTGAACTCGCTCTCGCCGGTGAGCGTGCGCATGGGGCGCACCTCGATGCCCGGCAGGTCCATCGGCATGATGAGCCAGGTGATGCCCTTGTGCTTCGGGGCGTCGGGGTCGGTGCGGACCAGCAGCTCGCAGAAGTCGGCCACCTGGGCGTGGGAGGTCCAGATCTTCTGGCCGGTGACGACGTAGTGGTTGCCGTCCCGCACCGCCCGGGTGCGCAGGGAGGCGAGGTCGGACCCGGCCTCGGGCTCGGAGAAGCCCTGGCACCAGACGTGGTCGCCCCGCAGGATCGGCGGCAGGTAGCGGGCCCGCTGCTCGGGCGTGCCCTCGGCGATGATCGTCGGCCCGGCGTGCAGCGTCGACACGAAGCAGCAGCCGACGTAGGGGGCGCCGGCCCGCTCGGTCTCCTCCAGGAAGATCAGCTCCTCGGAGGGGGTGGCACCCCGCCCGCCGTACTCCTTCGGCCAGGACACGCCGGCGTAGCCGGCCTCGTAGAGGCGCCGCTGCCAGCCGGTGTCGTAGGCCCGCTTGGCCTCCCAGTCCTCGAAGGGCGGCTCCGGTGGCAGCGTGGGCAGCGTCTCCTCCAGCCAGAGCCGCAGCTCGCGCCGGAACGCCTGCTCCTCGGGCGTCTCCCTGAGCCTCACGTGTCGTCGCCCCCCTGCTCCGAGCGCACGCCACCAATCTGACAGACCGTCAGAACGGCGGGCAACCAGTGGCGGGTGGTGTGCAGCTCTCGCCGGGAACCGGCGTCCCTCACCCGCACATCATGACCTCACGGACGCCGGTACGGACCGGGCCGGCCGCCACACCGTCCGGGCGGCGGCGCGCAAGTAGGGTGCGGGCCGATGACGACCTCGACCCTCGCCGCGATGCGCTGGCGGTGCTTCGAGGGGATGCCGCTCGTCGCCCTCGTCACGGGGCGCGGCGGCGGCGTGTCGACCGGCCCCTACGAGAGCCTGAACCTCGGCCTGCACGTCGGCGACGACCCGGCGAACGTCGTGGAGAACCGGCGCCGGGCCGCCGCGGCGCTCGGCCTCGCGCTCGAGGACATGGTGTTCTGCCACCAGACGCACGGGCGCGACGTCGCCGTCGTCGACGGCCGCCACCGGGGCCGGGGCACGACCCGCACCGAGGACGCCCTGCCCGCCGACGCGCTGGTCACCGCCACGCCCGACGTCGGGCTGGCCGTGCTGGTCGCCGACTGCGTGCCCATCGTCCTCTACGACCCGAAGGCCCACGTGCTCGGCGCCGTCCACGCCGGCTGGAAGGGGACGACGCTGCGCATCGCCGCCGCGGCCGTCGAGGCGATGGCCGGCCTCGGCGCCGAGCCGGGCCGGATCGTCGCCGGCATCGGCCCGGCGATCACCGCCGACCGCTACCAGGTGGGCGACGACGTGGCCGACGCGGCCCGGGACTGCTTCGGCGGCGACGTCGACGACGTCCTGCGCCCCGACGGCACCGGCCGCTGGCTCCTCGACCTCTGGGCCGCCAACCGGCGGGTGCTGGCCGAGGCCGGCGTCGACCCGGCCAACATCGAGGTCAGCCCCGTCGGCACGGGGCCCGGCACCCCGTTCTTCAGCGACCGGGCCGAGCGCCCGTGCGGGCGCTTCGCGGCTCTCGCCCGCCTGCGCCCCCACCCGGTCTGAGCACGTGGCGTGGCCGGGCGGCACCACGCGAGCGCTCGGTAGCCTGGTCGGTCGCATGACCTCCGCCGACCCCCCGCCCGCCGACGGCCGGCGCGGCCGCACCTTCCGCTACGAGGGCTACGAGATCGACCCGGCGGCCGGCCGCCTGACCTGCCGGTACTCGCTCGACGGTCGCGACTTCGCCGAGGTGGTCACCTTCCCGGGCGGCGGGCGCTGGGACGACCCGGCGGTCGACGAGGCGGCCCGCTGGGTGTTCCTGCTGGCCGGCGTGTCCTACTACAAGACGGCCGCCCCGCCGGTCGTCGAGCTGCCGCACACGCCGCTGCGCCCGGGCGAGGTCGAGCTGCTGCGCCGGTTCCACCTCGACGGCCTCGGCGAGTTCGCCCACCGCAACGGCCTCGACCTGTCCGACCTGCGCATCGAGGCCCCGGCGCTCGATCCCGAGCCACCGCCCGCCACCGGCGAGCCCTCGGCCGCGGCCCGGCCGCTCGTCCCCTTCGGCGGCGGCATCGACTCGATCGTCACCGTCGAGCTGGTCCGGCCGGTCGCCGAGCCGGCGCTGTTCGTCGTCTCCCGCCCCGGCGACCGCTTCGCCGCCATCGAGCGCCCGGCCGCCGTGACCGGCCTGCCCGTCGTCCGGGCCGAGCGGGCCATCGACCCCCAGGTGCTGCGGTCCCGCGAGCTCGGCTTCCTCAACGGCCACGTGCCGGTCACCGGGATCGTCTCCGCCATCGCGGTCATGGCGGCCGCGCTGGAGGGGCGCGACGCCGTCGTGATGTCCAACGAGTGGTCGTCGTCGGTGGCGACCCTCGAGGTCGACGGGCGGGCGATCAACCACCAGTGGTCGAAGGGCATCGACTTCGAGCGGCTGTTCCGGGGCGCGCTGGCCCGCTCGGTCGGGCCGGGCATCGACTACTTCTCCCGCCTGAGGCCCTACACCGAGCTGTTCATCGCCGAGCGGTTCTCGCACCTCGGCGCCTACCACCGGGCCTTCCAGAGCTGCAACCGGGGCTTCCACATCGACCCGGCGCAGCGGCTCGACCGCTGGTGCGGCCGGTGCGACAAGTGCGCGTTCGTCGACCTCATCCTCTCGCCGTTCATGTCCCGCGACGACCTGGCCGCCGTCTTCGACGGGCGCGAGCCGCTCGACGACCTCGACCTGCTCCCCCGCTTCGAGGGCCTGGTCGACACGTCCGGGGCGCTGAAGCCCTGGGAGTGCGTCGGCGAGGTCGGCGAGTGCCGGGCCGCCGTCGCCCTCGCCGTCCAGCGGGCGGACCGGGCCGGCTCCCCGGTCCTGCGGGCGCTGGCCGACCAGCTCGGCGACCGCCTGCCGGGTCCCGACGACATCGCCGCGCTGCTCGTCCCGATCGGTGAGCACTTCGTCCCCGATGCCTACGCCGCCGGCGCTCCGCTGGGCTGACCTCCCGGGCCGCCGGGTCGGCGTGTGGGGGCTGGGCGTCGAGGGCCACGCCGCCGTCCGCCGCCTGGAGTCCCTGGGGGTGGAGCCGACGCTCGTCGACGACCACCCGCCCGCCGGCGGCCTGGGCGGCCGGCCCGTCCTCGCCATTGGCGACGGCGGGCTGGAGGCGCTGGCCGCCTGCGAGGTCGTGGTCAAGACGCCGGGCATCAGCCGCTACCGGCCCGAGGTCGCGGCGCTCGAGCGGGAGGGGGTCGCGGTCGTCGGCGGCCTGGCCATGTGGCTGGAGGAGGCGCCCCGCGAGCGGGTGCTGTGCGTCACCGGGACGAAGGGCAAGAGCACGACCTCGGCCGTCGCCGGCCACCTCGTCGAGCGGCTCGGCCACCGGGTGCTCGTGGCCGGCAACATCGGCCGGCCGCCCTACGACCCCGAGGCGCCCGACGACGTCGACTGGTGGGTCGTCGAGGTGTCGAGCTACCAGGCGGCCGACGTCACCTCGTCGCCGCCGGTGGTGGCGGTCACCTCGCTGCACCCCGACCACCTGACCTGGCACCGGGGCGACGCCGAGACCTACTACGCCGACAAGCTGCGGCTCTGCAGCCGGCCCGGCGCCGACCTGACCGTGGCCAACGGCGACGACCCGCTGCTGCGCGCCCACGCCGACCTGCTCGGGCCGCGGGTCGAGTGGGTGACCGCCCCCGGCGGGCCGGTCGACGACTGGACCGCCGGGCTGGGGCTGCTCGGCGTGCACAACCACCGCAACGCGCTGATCGCCCGGGCCGGCCTCGTCGCCCTCGGCGTGCCGGGCGCCGAGGACGACGCCGCGCTCGCCCGGGCCGCCGAGGGCTTCGAGCACCTCGACAGCCGGCTCCAGCCGGTGGCCACGGTCGACGGGGTCCTGTTCGTCGACGACGGCCTGTCGACCAACGTGCTGCCCACCCTGGCCGCGCTGGCCGCCTTCCCCGGCCGCCGGGTCGCGCTGATCGTCGGCGGCCAGGACCGGGGCATCGACTACGGGCCGCTGGCCGAGGGCGTCGCCGGGCGGGACGCGCCGACGCTGGTGGCGGTGACCGACTCCGAGGCGGGCCCCCGCATCCGGGCCGCGCTGGCCGGGGGCGCGGGCGGGGCCGAGGTCGTCGCCTGCCCCGACCTGGAGGCGGCGACCCGGCGGGCGTTCGCCTGGGCCCGGCCCGACGGCGTCGTCCTGCTGTCGCCCGCGGCGCCGAGCTTCGACCGCTACCGCGACTACCGCGACCGGGCCCGGGCCTTCCGGGCCGCCGTCGAGGCCGTCCGGGCGGGCACCGGCCGGCAGCGGCGGTGAAGGGCCCGGCCGGCCGCGTCACGCCGCGCCCGGTCGCCAGTCGGCCCGGCGACCGAGCGTCGTGACCAGGCGGACGTGGGGCGGCACGCCCGGCGGGGCCGGGACCCGGTCGGCGAAGGACTGCGGCCGGCCCCACACCTCGGGCGGGTAGGTGGCGACGACGTCGAGGGCGGCCGTGGCCAGGTCGCGCACGCCCCAGTCGGGGCAGGGCGTCGGGTCGCCGAGCCGGGACCGGGGCGTGGCGGCGAGGTGGCCGCGGAACACCGCGAGGGCGCGGCGGTCGAGGTCGATCAGGTCCACGGGGGTCTCCTCGGGTCAGGCGAGCGCGGGGTGGGGCGCCGTGGCCAGCGCCCGCAGCCGGGCCCGCATCGCGGCACGGGCGCGGTCGTAGGCCGACGGGTCGTCGCAGAGCCGGGCGTGCAGGTTGGCCGCCATGCCCAGGGCGTCGAGCTCGAAGGCCAGGTCGGCGGGGTCGACGCCGGGGTCGAGCTCGCCCCGGCGCTGGGCGGCGGCGACGACCGAGGCGTAGTGGTCGAGCCAGCGCCGGCGGGCGGCGGCGATCTCGTCGCGGACCCGCCCGGGCCGGGCGTCGTACTCGGCGGCGACGCTGACGAAGAAGCACCCGCCGGGGAACACGCCGGAGCGGCTGTAGTCGAGCCAGCGCTCGCCCAGCGCCACCACCCGGGCGAGCCCCTCGGGCGCCTCCGCCGCCGGCGCCACGACCTCCTCGGCGAAGCGGCGGGCGGCGGCGCGCACGGTGGCGACCTGCAGCTCCTCCTTCGATCCGAAGTGGGCGAACACCCCCGCCTTGCTCACCGACAGGTCGGCGGCCAGGCGCCCGATGGACAACCCGTCGAGGCCCTCGACCGACGCGATGTCGGCGGCCCGGCGCAGCACGGCGGCCCGGGTCCGCTCGCCGCGGGCGACCCGGCCGTCGCGCCCGTCGGTCACCGCCGCTCCCCCGAGATCCGGGCGGCGAGGGGCGTGCGCCAGCCCTCGCCCAGCGCCGGGGACGCGAGCACCCGCTCGGCCAGGGCGAGGTCGCGCTCGCCGTCGGCGGCGAACATGACGGTGAAGGCGTCGCGGACGCTCGGCGCCCCCGGCTGCCGCTCGACCAGCTCGACGGCGCCGGACGTGGGCACGGTGCCGGGCGCGAGCACCCGCAGGTACCAGCCGCAGCGGGCGGTGGCGATCATGCGGGGCCCGACGTCGCGACGGCCGGTGTGGAGGGCGAGCTTGTAGCACGGCGACCGGGGCTGGCTGACCTGCACGAGCGCCTCGCCCCAGCGGAGCACGTCGCCGAGCAGGACGTCGCGCTCGGTCAGCCCGGCCAGGGCGACGTTCTCGCCCAGGTCGCCGACGTCGAGGGCGAAGCCCTCGTCCCGCCAGGCCGGGTAGTGGTCGACCGGGTAGACGTAGACGGCCTTGTCGGGCCCGCCGTGGACCCGCAGGTCGGCCTGGCGGTCGCCGGCCAGGTTGGTCGTGCCGAGCTCGAGCTCCGGGGCGTCGACCCGGGACTTGGCGATGGCGCTGCGCACGACGCGGCCGCGCCGGCGCCCGAGCGGTCGGGGACGGCCGACGAACACGCCGGCGACGACGCCGGTGACGGACGGGGTGGCGGCCATGGAGGAAACCTAAACGACCGTTCGTATTGTTTCCAGTTCGTCCACCACCGCCGGCCGCCCGACGGACCCCTGGCGAGGGGTTGACAGGTGGGCAAGCCTGGGGGGCATGGCGATCAAGGCATGGCACATCCCCCTGCGACTGGCGGCGGGCGCGTACATCCTCAACTCGGGGCTCGCCAAGCGCGACGCCGACGAGGAGACCGCCAAGCACCTCCACGGCTTCGCGACGGCGGGTGCCTACCCCGAGCTGCAGGACACGCCGCCCGACCGCTTCGTGAAGATGCTGTCGACCGGCGAGACGGTCGTCGGCGCCCTCCTGCTCACCCCGATCGTGCCGACCGCGGTCGCCGGCCTGGCGCTCACCACCTTCGGCGGCCTGCTGAACCGGCTCTACCTGCGGACCCCCGGCCTGCGGGAGGAGGGCAGCCTCAACCCGACCGAGCAGGGCACGGTGGTGGCGAAGGACGTCTGGCTCACCGCCATGGGCCTGGCGCTCACCCTCGACGGCCTCGCCGACCGGCGCCGCCGGCGCCGGGCCAAGAAGGCGAAGGCGAAGGCCAAGGCCGCCGGCTAGGGGCGCCGGCGGGCCGGGCGGGCCGGCGCCCGACCGGCACGGCGCGGCGGCTCGGCGGCCCGCCGGCGCACCCGCCGATCGGCCCCGGCCCCCGGCGCTACGATCTGACGCAGCGTCAGATCGGAGGGGGACCGCCATGGGAGAGTTGGAGGCGCGCACGATCCCGTCCGTCGTCGAGCGGGCGGCCGAGCTCTTCGGCGCTCGCGAGGGCCTCGTCGGGGACGGCCGCCGCCTCACCTTCGCCGAGCTCGCCGCCGAGGTCGACCGGGCGGCCCGGGCGTACGTGGCCCACGGCGTCCGTCCGGGCGACCGGGTCGCGATCTGGGCGCCCAACGTGGCCGACTGGGTGATCGCCGCGCTCGGGGCCTTCCGGGCCGGGGCGATCGTCGTCACCGTCAACACCCGCTTCAAGGGCGACGAGGCGGCCTACGTCATCGGCACCGCCGGCGCCGAGACGCTCGTCACCGTCACCGACTTCCTCGACACCGACCACGTCGCCCTCCTCGACGCCGCCGGGCGGCCGGACTGCGTGCGCGACGTCGTCGTGCTGTCAGGCCCCACGCCCGACGGCACGATCGCCTGGTCCGACTACCTGCGCGCCGCCGACGACGTCGACGCGTCCGCCGCCGCCGAGCGGGCCGCCGCCATCTCGCCCGACGACGTGTCGACGATCATCTTCACCTCGGGCACGACCGGCCGGCCCAAGGGGGCGATGCTGCGCCACGGCGCCTCGGTCCGGGCCTACGACGCCTGGGCGACGGTCGTCGGGCTGGCCGAGGGCGACCGCTACCTCATCATCAACCCCTTCTTCCACTGCTTCGGGCTGAACGCCGGCATCATCGCCTGCCTGGTGAAGGGGGCGACGATGGTGCCCCACGCCGTCTTCGACGTGCCGAGCGTCATGCGCCGGGTCGAGGAGGAGCGGATCACGATGCTCCCCGGCGCCCCCGCCGTCTACCAGACCATCCTCGACCACCCCGACCTGGACGACCACGACCTGTCCAGCCTGCGGCTCGCCGTCACCGGGGCGGCGACGGTGCCGGTCGAGATGATCCGGCGCATGCGGTCCGAGCTGACCTTCCGCACGATCGTCACCGGCTACGGCCTCACCGAGGCGACCGGCATCGCCACCATGTGCCGGCACACCGACGACCCCGAGACCATCGCCAACACGGCCGGCCGGCCCATCCCCGACGTGGAGGTGAAGGTCGTCGACCGGGACGGCCGGGAGCTCGGCCCCGGGCAGCCGGGCGAGGTCCTCGTGCGGGGCTACAACGTCATGGCCGGCTACTTCGGCGACCCCGAGGCGACGGCGGCCGCGATCGACGACGAGGGCTGGCTGCGCACCGGCGACGTCGGCGTCTTCGACGAGCGGGGCAACCTGAAGATCACCGACCGCATCAAGGACATGTTCATCGTCGGCGGGTTCAACGCCTACCCGGCCGAGATCGAGAACGTCCTCATGGAGCACCCGGCCGTCGGGCAGGTCGCGGTCATCGGCGTGCCCGACCACCGCCTGGGCGAGGTGGGCAAGGCCTTCGTCGTGCCCCGCGCCGGGGCCACCGTCGACGAGGACGAGCTCATCGCCTGGGCCCGGGAGCGGATGGCCAACTACAAGGTGCCGCGCTCGGTCGAGGTCGTCGACGAGCTGCCGCTCAACGCCACCGGCAAGGTGCTCAAGTACGTGCTGCGGGAGCGGGCGCTGGCCCAGATGTGACCCCGGCCGGGCGGGCGCGCCACGATGCCCGGATGGCCGACCTGCTGTCGCTGTCCGCCCGCATCATCGACTCGGGCGTCGCCGACGAGCCGACCAACCGGGTCACCCAGGAGCTGTCCGAGGTGGCCGACGGCGTCGCGGTCGTCGAGTCGTTCAGCCACGCCGTCGCCGTGCGCACCGACGACGGCCTCGTCGTCTTCGACGCCAGCGGCGCCCACACCGGCGCGCAGGTCGTCGAGGCGCTGCGGGGGTGGTCGGACGCCCCGGTGCACACGCTCGTCTACACGCACGGGCACGTCGACCACGTGGGCGGCTCGGGGGCCTTCGTCGCCGACGCCGCGGCCCGGGGCCACGCCCGGCCCCGGGTGGTCGCCCACGCCGCCGTGGCCCGCCGCTTCGCCCGCTACCGGCGGACCGACGGCTGGAACCTGATCATCAACGCCCGCCAGTTCGGCGGCATCCGCGACCGGTCGCTGCGCATCGGCGGCGAGGGGCCCTCCCGGTTCCTCCCCGACGACGTCGCCGCGCCGGATCTGACCTACACCGACCGGCTGGCCCTCACCGTCGGCGGCCTCGACGTCGAGCTGCGGCACGGCCGGGGCGAGACCGACGACCACACCTGGGCCTGGATCCCGTCCCTGCGGGCGGTGGCCTGCGGCGACTTCCTCATCTGGAACTTCCCCAACGCCGGCAACCCGCAGAAGGTCCAGCGCTACCCCGACGAGTGGGCCGCCGCCCTGCGGCAGATGGCCGCGCTCGAGCCGGAGCTGCTGCTCCCGGCCCACGGGCTGCCCATCGGCGGCGCCGAGCGCATCCGCCGGGTGCTCGAGACCGTGGCCGGCACGCTCGAGGACCTGGTCGACCGGGTCCTGGCGCTGATGAACGAGGGGGCGACGCTCGATCAGGTCGTGCACGAGGTCCGGGTGCCCGACGACGTCCTCGCCCTCCCCTACCTGCGGCCGCTGTACGACGAGCCCGAGTTCGTCGTCCGCAACGTCTGGCGCCTCTACGGCGGCTGGTGGGACGGCGACCCCGCCCACCTCAAGCCGCCCCGGGAGGCCGAGCTGGCCGCCGAGGTGGCGGCCCTGGCCGGGGGCGCCCACGTGCTCGCCGAGCGGGCCGCGGCGCTCGCCGAGGCCGGCGACCTCCGCCTTGCCTGCCAGCTCGCCGAGTGGGCGGCGACGGCGGCGCCGGGGGACGAGGACGTCCGCGCCGTCCGCCGGCGCGTCTACGAGCAGCGGCGCCGGGCCGAGCCGTCGCTGATGTCGAAGGGGATCTACGCCGCCGCGGCCCGCGACGCGCTGGCGCCCGGCGACCGGCGGGGGTGACGGGACCCGCCGGACCGTCCTGACTAGCCTCCCGCCACCACAGTGCGGGGAGGGACGGGCACACGATGACCGAGGCTGTGATCGTGGCCGGGGCGCGCACGCCCATCGGCCGGGCGCACGACACGACCGAGGCCGCGCTGGCGGCGGCCGCCGTCGGCGCGGCCCTGCGCCGGGCGGGCATCCCGCAGGGCGAGCTCGACGACGTCCAGCTCGCGGCCGCCGGCTGGGGGCTGGCCCGACGGGTCGCCGACGACCTCGGCCTCCCCGGCGTGCCGGGCGGGGGCGGCGACCGCCACGACGGCGCCGGCCTCGACACCGTGCTCGCCGCGGTCGCCGCCATCCGGGCCGGGATGGACCGGGCCGTCGTCGCCGGCGGGGCGGGCGTCGCCGGCGAGGGCGGGCCCGACACGGCGCTGGTCGCCGCCGGCGAGCAGGCCGCCCGGGCCGGGGGCGTCACCCGGGAGGCGGCCGACGCCTGGGCCCGGCGGGCGCACGAGCGGGCCGCCCGGGCCCGCGACGAGGGGACCTTCGAGCCCGAGATCGTGCCGATCGACGGCCTGCCGGGCGACGAGCTGCCCCGCGCCGACCTGACCGCCGACGAGCTGGCCGCCCAGCCGGCGCTCGACGACGAGGGCGGCGACAAGGCGGTCGTCACGGCCGGCAACGCCGCGCCCGGGGCCAGCGGCGCCGCCGCCGTCGCGCTGACCGCCGCCGACTACGCCGCCGCCCACGGGCTCGTGCCGCTCGCCCGGGTCGTCTCGTGGGCCCGGGTCGGCGTCGACGCCGACCGCACCGGCCTCGCCCCGGCGGCCGCCGCCGACCGGGCGCTCGAGCGCGCCGGGCTGACCCCCGCGGAGGTCGGCGTGTGGGAGCTGGACGAGGCGACCGCGGCCGGCGCCGCCGCGTCGGCGGCCGCGCTCGGCCTCGACCCCGAGCGGGTCAACGTGAACGGCGGCGCCTGCGCGCTCGGCCGGCCGGGCACGGCCGAGGGCGCCCGCCTCGTCGTCAGCGCCGTCTACGAGCTGCGGCGCCGGGGGGCGCGGGCCGCCTGCGTGGCGGTGTCCTCCGACCCCCGCACGGGCGCCGCGCTCGTGCTCGAGCTGCTGTAGCCGCCCGGGACCGAGGACCGGGCCAGGAACCGGGCGGTGCCCTCGGCCACCGCGGCGTGCACCGCCCGGGCCAGCCGGGCGCCCCACGGTGAGCGGGGCCCGCCGAACGGCTCGGTGCCGCCGGGCGGGCAGCAGACGACGATCGCGTCCGAGGCGGTGCCGGTGCCGGGGACGCCGGCCTCCAGCAGCGCCTGCACCTTCGCCTCGGTGGCGGTGGCGACCGCGTTCACCAGCGCGGCGTCGGTCAGCGGCGCCGGCACCGCGCAGACCAGGTTCACGGTCCCCGGCCGCCACCGGGTCCAGGTGCCGTCCGGCGCCGCCGCCCACGTCGGGTGGGTCAGGCCCACGGTCGCCGCGCACCAGGCCCCGCCGTCCTCCCCCGTGGACAGGTCCAGCACCCGGGCGGCGGTCAGCAGCCCGGTCCCCGCGCCGGCCGGCAGGCCGAGCGCGCCGGCGATCTCGGCCAGGTGCACCTCGGGGTCGAGGCGCCCGTAGTCGAGCGCCACCTCGGCGTTGATCACCCAGCGGCGCTCGCCGACGCCCCCGCCGAGGGGGCCCGAGGAGGCGCAGCGGAGCGGCCGGTCCGCGCACCAGACGAGGACCGGCCGCTCCCCGTCGCCGTCGGCCCAACTGGCCCGGCGCGGCTCGGGCGGCGGCACCGCGGGCGGGGGCACCTCGACCCTCAGTAGTCGATGCCCTTCATGGCGTGGACACCGGTGTCGTAGGCGTGCTTCACCTTGCGCACCTCGCTGACCGTGTCGGCGACCTCGACCAGCGGTGCCGGCGCGTCCCGTCCGGTGCAGACCACGTTGACCGTCGGCGGCCGGCCGGCGATGGCGGCCACGACCTCGTCGGTGTCGATCCAGCCCCAGTTCATGGGGTAGGTGACCTCGTCGAGCACGACCAGGCGGTGCTCGCCGGCGGCGATGAGGGCGGCCGCGTGCCGCCACGCCGCCCTCGCCGCGGCCTCGTCCTCGGAGAGGTCCTCGGACTCCCAGGTGAAGCCCTCGCCGATGGCGAACCAGTCGACGCCCAGGCGGTCGCGGCAGACCTTCTCCTCGCCGACCCGCCAGCGCCCGCTCTTCACGAACTGCACGACCGCCACCGGCCAGCCGCGGGCCACCGCCCGCAGCACGACCCCGAAGGCCGAGCTCGACTTGCCCTTGCCGTCGCCGGTCAGCACCAGCACGACCGAGCCGACCCGCCGCCGGGGCGGGCCCGTGTGCTCGGTCGGCACCACGGTCGGGTCGTCGCGCCGCGGGCTCACGGCTCCGCCACCTCCCGGTTCTCGCGGCGGGGCAGGACGACCGGGTGCCCGCCGTCGTGGATGACACGCACGTTGGCACCGTAGTGGCGGGCCAGGATCTCCTCGGTGAGGACCTCGTCCGCCGGGCCGTCGACGACCACCCGCCCGGCGTCGAGCAGCACGAGCCGGTCGGCGTACTGGCCGGCGAGGGTCAGGTCGTGCATGGTCGACACGACGGACAGGCCCCGGCTCCGCCGCAGCTCGTCGACCAGCTCGAGCACCTGCTGCTGGTGGCCGACGTCGAGCGCGGTCGTCGGCTCGTCGAGCAGCACGATCGGCGCCCCTTGGGCCAGCGCCCGGGCGATGAGCACCCGCTGGCGCTCGCCGCCCGAGAGGCTGGACACCACCCGGCCCGCCATCGGCACGAGGTCGAGCAGGGCCAGCGCGTCGTGCACGGCCGCCAGGTCCTGCGGCCCCTCGGCCCCGAGCGGGCGGATGTGGGGGGTGCGGCCGAGCAGCACGTAGTCGGCCACCGTGACGCCCTCGGGCACGACCGGGGTCTGGGGCACGAGCGCCACCAGCCGGGCCCGCTCGCGCCGGCGCAGCTCGCCGGCTGGCCGGTCGGCGATCACGAGCTCGCCCGCGCCCGGCGTGAGACCGGCCAGCCAGCGCAGCAGCGTCGTCTTGCCGGCCCCGTTGGGCCCGACGATCGACAGCCACTCGCCGTCGGCCACGGCGAGGTCGACGTCGCGCAGCACCGGCTTGCCGCCGAGGTCGACCGAGACGCCCCGGGCCCGGATCACGACAGGACCCCCCGCCGCGAGGTGCGCAGCACGACGACGAAGAACGGCGCCCCGAAGAAGGCGGTGACGACGCCGATCGGCAGCTCGGCGGGCGAGGCGATCGTCCGGGCCAGCAGGTCGGCGAGGACGAGGAACGCGCCGCCGAACAGCATCGACAGGGGCACCACCACCCGGTGGCTGACCCCGGCGAGGAGCCGCACGGTGTGGGGGACGATGATGCCGACGAAGGCGATCAGGCCGGAGACCGACACCGCGGCGGCGGTGCCGAGCGAGGCGGCCACGACGATCAGCAGCCGGCTGCGCTGCGGGTGCAGGCCCAGCGTGCTGGCCTCGTCGTCGCCGACCGCCAGCACGTCGAGCGTCCGCCGCTGGGACAGCAGCACGGCGAAGCACACGACGGCGTAGGGCAGCAGCAGCCGCACCTCGCTCCAGCCTGCGGTGCTCAGCCGGCCGAGGATCCACACGTAGACCTGGCGGACGGTGTCGAGGTTGCGCTGCTGGACGTAGGTCTGCGCCGCGGTGAGGAACGACGTCACCGCCACGCCGGCCAGGATCAGCGACGCGGTCGAGGTCCGCCCCGACCCGGCGGCGCCCAGCGCGTAGGTGAGCGCCACCGCCAGCATCGCCCCGGCGAAGGCGGCGACCGGCGCCGCGGCCGGGGTGCCGCTGCCCTCGGCGGCCCGCACGATGACGAGCGTGACCCCCAGCCCGGCGCCGGCCGCCGCCCCGAGCAGGTAGGGGTCGGCGAGCGGGTTGCGGAACACGCCCTGGTAGCCGGCGCCGGCGGCCGAGAGCGTCGCCCCGACCAGCAGGCCGAGCACGACCCGGGGCAGCCGGATCTCCCGGACGATGTTGAGCTGGTTCGTCGTCAGGTCGGTGTCGAGCCCGAGGAGCAGCCGCACGACGTCGTCGGGCGCGATGGTGACGGGGCCGATCAGCAGCCCGGCACCGGCGGCGACGACGAGGGCGGCGATCCCGACCCCCAGCCACCCGGCCCGGAGGCGGGCGGTGCGGAGCGGGCCGGGCTCGCCGGCCGTCGTCAGGGCGGTCACGGCGCGTACGACGCGGTGGCGTCGACGATCGTCCGCAGGAGGTCGACCACCCGCGGCCCCCAGCGGGACGCGACGTCCTCGTCCAGCTCGACCACCCGGCCCTCCCGCACGGCTGCCAGGTCGGCGAAGCCGGGCCGGGCGGCGAGGGTCTCGGCGTCCTGGCCGCAGCACTGGGCGTCGGCCAGGAAGATGAAGTCGGGGTCCGCCTCGAGGAGGAACTCCCGCGACAGCTGGGGGTACCCGCCGAACTCGCCGTTCGGGTCGGCGGCGTCGGCGACGTTCTCCAGGCCGGCCAGGGCGTAGAGCTCGCCGATGAACGTCTGCGAGGTGACCGTGTACAGCGTGTCGTCGAGCTCGTGGTAGTAGGTCGGCCGGACCTCCCGCTCGGGCACCTCCTGCAGGATCTCGTCGATCTCCGCCCGCATCTCGTCCACCAGGTCGGCGGCCTCCTCGGCGTGACCGGTGACCTCGCCGACCTCCTCGATCTGCGCGAAGACCTCCTCGAGGGTGGCGGCGGCCGGCCCCTGGTAGACCTCGATGTCGAGCGCCTCGAGCCCGTCGACGACCTCGGGCGGCAGGTCGGACGCGACGACGAGGTCGGGGTCGTAGGAGGCGATGGCCTCGACGTTGGGCTCGTAGCCCGACAGGTCGGTGACCGGTGCGTCCTCCGGCCAGGTGCTGTACTCGTCGACGGCGACGACCTGGTCGCCGGCGCCGACGGCGTAGAGCGTCTCGGTCAGGCTCGGCGAGACCGACACGATCCGCTCGGGCGCGTCGGCCTCCTCGGCCGGGGCGGACGCCCCCTCGGCGTCCGACGAGCCGTCGCCGCAGGCCGCGAGCAGGGCGGCGACGGCCAGGGACACGACACCGAACGTGCGCTTCGCTCTCATGGGAACCTCCTGTCGTCCGAGGGTGCGGGCAGTCGACGACAGGACGCCCCTGTCGCGAACCGCGCCCGTCCTCGCGAGCTGGTTCGTCACGCTGGCGGCAGGCGACCTGGCTCCCCCCGCCGGAGCGGGGGTCACAGTTGCGGGACAGCGCCGGTTTCGGACCGGACTTCGCTGCCGACAGCAGACGACAGGACGTTACGCGGACGGCGACCCGGCGTCCAATGACCTGATCGGAGCGTGCGCGCCGCCGGGATCGCGCCCGGTTCAGTGCACGTTGCGGTCGGTGCCCGCCCAGTAGCGGGCCCGCAGTGCCTTCTTGTCGGCCTTGCCCAGCGGGCTGACCGGGATCTCGTCCACGAAGTCGACCGACTTCGGCGCGTGGACCGAGCCCTTGGCCTCCTTGACCAGCGCGATGAGCTCCTCGGCCTCGACCGAGGCCCCCGGCCGGAGGACGACGACGGCCTTGACGGCCTCGCCCCAGCGGTCGTCGGGCACGCCGATGACGGCCACGTTGGCGACCGCGGGGTGCGACGAGATCACGTCCTCGACCTCGCGGGGGAAGACGTTGAACCCGCCGGTGACGATCATGTCCTTCTTGCGGTCGACGATCGTCAGGTAGCCGTCCTCGTCCTCCCGGGCGATGTCGCCCGTGTGCAGCCACCCGCCGGCGAGGGCCTCGGCGGTCTGGTCGGGCTTGTTCCAGTAGCCCGACATGACGAGCGGGCCGCGCACGCAGATCTCCCCCGGCTCGCCCCGGGGCACCTCGTTGAGGTCGTCGTCGAGCAGCTTGACGTGGACCCACGGCACCGGGCGGCCGCAGCTGGCGAGCCGGCCGAGGTCGTCGACGTCGTGCTCGTCGCGCCGGAGCACGCAGATGGTCATCGGCGCCTCGGCCTGGCCGTAGTACTGGAAGAAGATCGGCCCGAGGCGCTGGATGGCCTCCCGCAGCCGGCTGGGCGACATGGCGGCGGCGCCGTAGTAGACGATCTCGAGGCTGGACAGGTCCCGCTTGTCGAAGTCGGGGTGGTCCAGCAGCGCGTAGAGCATCGTCGGCACGACCATCGTGGCCGTGATGCGCTCGCGCTCGATGGTCTCCAGCACCAGCCCGGGCTCGAAGTAGGGCACGACGACGAGCGACCCACCCCTCAGCAGCACCGGCACGAAGAAGGCGGCGCCGGCGTGGCTGAGCGGCGTGCACATGAGGAACTTGGGCGCGTCGGGCCACTCCCACTCGGCCATCTGGATGGCGGTCATGGTGGCGGCCGAGCGGTACGACCCCATGACGCCCTTGGGCTTGCCGGTCGTGCCGCCGGTGTAGGCCAGGCCGGGCACGTCCTCGGGGTCGACGTCGGGCGCGACGAGCGGCTCGGGGTCGAAGCCCTGGGCCAGCGCGATGTAGTCGTCGCCCGCCTCGTGGGGGCCGAAGGCCAGCAGGTTCTTCAGGCCCGGCACCCGCTCGGCGAGCTGGGCGGCCCGGTCGCCGAAGAACTGGGGGTCGTAGACCAGCGTCTCGATGCCCGCGTCCTCGAGGATGTACGCGTGGTCGTCGAGCGACCCGAGCGGGTGCAGGGGCGTCGTCCGGGTGCCGACGATCATCGAGGCCCCGAGGTTGAACAGCACCTCGGGCCGGTTGAGGGCCAGCACGGCCAGGGGGCTGCCCTTGCCCAGGCCCTTCGACCGCAGCGCCTGCGCGTAGCGGCTGATCTCGTCGCGCACCTGGCGCCCGGTCAGCACGTCGCCGTCGATGTGGACGGCCGGCCGGTCGAGGTTGCGCTCGAGCGCGGTGACGAGCAGGTCGGGCAGCAGCGGCGGGCGGTGCAGGCGCGCTGCCTCGGCGGCGTGGTCGGACGTGGACGTACCCGCGACGGTCACAGCCTCTCCCCCTCCGTATCTGACGGACCGTCAGACTAGCGCCCCCGTCCGGCCGGCGGCGCCCCGCGGCACCGGCGCCGGGCCGCCGGACCCCGACGACGTGGCCAGGGCTTTCGAGGGGTCGGAGATCGCGCCGTTAATGTTGTCCACCGCATGTCAAAGGGCGAGCACTCTCCGCGACATACTTCCTCTCCCTCCGTCGCCGCCATCATCCCGGCGTGGAACGAGGCGGCCACCGTCGGGGCCGTCGTCTACGCCGCGCTCGACGCGCGGACCGTCGACGAGGTGGTCGTGGTCGACAACGCCTCCACGGACGACACCGCGGCCGTCGCCGCCGCGCACGGGGCCCGCGTCGTCCACGAGCCGACGCCCGGCAAGGGCGAGGCGCTGCGGGCCGGCGTGGCCGCCACCCCCGAGGCCGAGATCCTCGTCTTCCTCGACGCCGACCTCGTCGGCCTGCGGCCCGAGCACATCGACGACCTCGTGACCACCGTCCTCGAGGGCCGCGCCGACATGGCCTGCGGCCTGTTCGACCGAGGGCCCCTCGCCAACCCGCTGTTCCTGACCAGCCTGCCGGTGCTCACCGGCCAGCGGGCGCTGCGACGGGAGCTGTTCGAGGCCCTCGAGCTGGCCGACGTCCACGGCTACCGGGTCGAGGCGGCGCTGAACACCCTCGTCGCCCGGCAGGGCCTGGTGCGCCACGACCGGGTGCTGCCGGGCCTGTGGCACCGCACCAAGGAGGAGAAGCTGGCCAGCCCCGTCGTCGGCCACGCGACGAAGCTGGCAATGCTGGCCAGCGCCTGCTGGAGCTACGTGCGCTGCGCCGTGTCCCTCCGGCCCCAGCCGGCGGGCTGACCCCCGCTCAGCCCGGGCTCCCCGCCCAGGGGCGCTCCCGGGGCTCGTCGTAGAGGACGTTCACCGGCTCGCCGTCGATGGCCCGGTAGGCGTGGTCCAGCCACTGGTCGGCCCCGGCCAGCGGCTCGGGCATCGCGTCCCGGGCGAACCAGCCGACGTCGCTCGTCTCCAGCGGGTGGGCCGCCAGCTCGCCGCCCGTCGCCCGGCACAGGAACACCAGGCTGTAGAGCGGGACCCGGGTGAAGCCGAGCCGCAGGCCGTCGAGCAGGGCGATGAGGCGCACCGGCACGCAGTCGATGCCGGTCTCCTCCTTCACCTCCTTGACCGCGATCTCGCTGGCCGAGTAGCCGACGTCGGCCCAGCCCGTGGGGTAGAGCCAGATGCCGCTGTCCGCCCGCTGCACGAGCAGGATCTCCTTGTCGTCGTTGTGGACGACCGCCCCGACGGCGACCTTCGGTGTCACGTAGCCGGCGACGCCCTTGCCGACGCCCCGCATCCACTCGTCGACGTAGTGCTCGGCGTCGAACTCCTCGTCGGCCTCGGCGGCGGCGCGGATGTCGCCGGCCACCGCGAGCACCTCCTGGAAGCGCTCGCGCTCGTAGAGGTTCTCGGTGAAGCCGAGGCCGGTCCGGGCGATGGCCGACAGCGCCTCGGCCCAGCGGATGAGGTCCTGGCGGGTGGGCGGCAACCTCCGGCTCACGGCAGGGACCCTAGCGGCGCGACCGCGCCGAGCGGCCGCCTCAGACCTCGGCCAGGGCGTGGAGCAGGGCCCGCTCGATCTCGGCCAGCACGGCGGGGTCGGTCACCTTGCCGACCCGGGGCGACCGCACCGAGAACGCGTCGACGACCCGGGGGCCGAGGGTCTGCACCTTGGCCCGGACGATGTCGAGGTCGAGGTCGGCCAGCGCGCTCGTCACCCGGTAGAGCAGGCCGACCGCGTCGGCGGCGTGGACCTCGACGACCGTGGCGTCGTCCGAGGCCTCGAGGTCGAAGAGCACCTCGGGGTCGCCGACGGGCACCACCGAGCGGCGGCGGCCGTAGGTGCGGGCCCGCTCGGCCAGCCGGGCGCCGACGGCCAGCCGGCCCGACAGCGCCCGGTCCACGTCGGCCACCACCCGGTCCCAGCTGAAGGTCGGGCCGAAGCTGGACTGGACCCGGAACTCCTCGATCGCCCAGCCGCCCTCGCTGGCGGCCGCCGCCTGGACGACGTCGAGGCCGTGCAGGGCGAGGACGCCGGCGACCCGGCTGAACAGGCCCGGCCGGTCGGGGGCGACGACGGTGAGCCGGTCCTCCTCGGTCGTGATCGAGGTCCGCCCGGCGGCGAGCAGGGCCCGCTGGGCGGGCGTCGGGAAGGGCTCGGCGACGGCCCGGGGGTCGCCCCCGCCCAGCACGTGGTCGACCCGGGCCACGAGCGCCCGCACCAGGCCCGCCCGCCACTCGGTCCAGGCGGCCGGGCCCGTCGCCAGCGCGTCGGCCTCGGTCAGGGCGGCGAGCAGCTCGAGCACCTCCCGGGACCCGACCGCCTCGGCGACGCCGGCGATGGTGGCCGGGTCGTCGATGTCGCGCCGGGTCGCGACCTCGGGCAGCAGCAGGTGGAGGCGGACGAGGGCGACCAGCACCTCGCTGTCCCGCTCGTCGAAGCCCATCCGGGGGGCGAGGCGGGCGACGATCTCGACGCCCGCCTCGGTGTGGTCGCCCGGCTGCCCCTTGCCGATGTCGTGCAGCAGCGCGCCGACGAGCAGCAGGTCGGGGCGGGCCACCCGGCCGGCGAGCGCGGCGGCGCCGGTGGCCGCCTCCCACAGGTGGCGGTCGACGGTGAACCGGTGGACGGCGTTGCGCTGCGGGCGGCTGCGCACGCTCGCCCACTCGGGCAGGTAGCGCTCCCACACGCCCTGCTGGTCGAGCGCCTCCAGCAGGGGCACGGCCGGCGGGCCGGCCGCCAGCAGCTCGACGAGCGCCTCCCGGGTGGCCGCGTCCCACGGCTCGGGGGGCGGCGGTGCCTCGGCGGCCAGCCGGGCCAGCGACCGGCGCTCGAGCCGGGTGCCCCGCGCCGCGGCCGCGGCGGCGGCGCGCAGCGCCAGGGAGGGGTCGCCGGCGACGTCGGCGGCGTCGGCGATCGCCACCTCGCCGTCCCGCAGGCGGAGGCCGCCGCCCAGGTCGCGGCTGCGGCGGGCCCGGGCGAAGGGGCCGGCGATCGAGCTCTCGATGCGCGACCACGCGTCGTCGCTCGTCCACGCGATGGTCCGGGCGGCGGCGGCGACGGCCCGCATGAGCGCGTCGGCGTCCTCGTAGCCGAGGGCGCCGGCCACCCCGTCCTGCTCCTGCAGCAGCAGCTGGTCGCCGGGCCGGCCGGTCTGGCGGTGCAGCTCGACCCGCACGGCGAGCAGCGTGTCGTACGCCGCCCGCAGCGCCGCCTCGTCGGTCTCCCACAGGATCGAGCGGGCCGCCTGCGCCCAGTCGAGGGCGTGGACGTCCCGCAGCCCGCCCCGGCCCTCCTTCAGGTCGGGCTCGAGCAGGAAGGCCACCTCGCCGACCCGCCGGTGCCGCTCGCGCACCCGCGCCGCCAGGGCCGCCAGCGCCCGGCGGGGCCGCTTGCGCCACCGCAGCTCGGCCTTCGTGGCCAGCTCGGCGGTCAGCGCCGGGTCGCCGGCGAGGTGCCGCACCTGCAGCAGGCTGGTGGCGGTGTCCAGGTCGTCGGCGGCCAGCGCCAGCGCCTCGTTGACCGTGCGCACCGCGTGGCCGAGCTTCAGGCGGGCGTCCCACACCGGGTACCAGATGCGGTCGGCCAGCTCGCCGACGTCGTCGCGGCCGGCGTGCAGCAGCACGACGTCGATGTCGGACTGGAGCGACAGCTCGCCCCGGCCGTAGCCGCCGACCGCCGCCAGGGCGACGCCCCGGGGGTCGCCGCCCGCGAGGGCGTCGTCGACGAGCCCGGCCAGCCAGCGGTCGACCGCCGCCGTCCACGCCGCGCACAGCGCCCGCCCGACCAGCGTGTCGTCGGCGGCGAGCTGGGCGCGCGTGGCGGCGATCGTCATCGGAGGGCGTCCCGGCCGTGCTCGCCGGTGCGGATGCGCACGACGCGGTCGACGTCGGTCACCCACAGCTTCCCGTCGCCGATCCTCCCGGTGCGGGCGGCCTCGGTGACCGCCTCGACGAGGCGGTCGACGTCGCCGTCGTCGGCCAGCACGTCGATGCGGACCTTGGGCACGAGGTCGATCGTGTACTCGGCGCCCCGGTAGACCTCGGTGTGCCCCGCCTGGCGCCCGAAGCCCTGCACCTCGGTGACCGTCATGCCGGTGACGCCGGCGCCCTCGAGGGCGCCCTTGACCTCGTCGAGCTTGGACGGCTTGACGATCGCGGTGATGAGCTTCATGGGCGGTCGAGCGTACCGGTGGCCCGCTCGGGGCCCTCGACCAGCGCCCGGAGGAGCTGGCGGGCGACCAGGTGCACCGGGTCCCAGACGGGGCCGAAGGGCGGGGCGTAGCCGAGGTCGAGGTCGACCACCTCGGCCGCGGTCAGCCCGGCCTGGATGGCGGTGGCCAGCACGTCGATGCGCTTGGCCGTGCCCTCGGCGCCGACGATCTGCGCGCCGAGCAGCCGGCCGGTGCCCACCTCGGCGAGCGCCTTGACCGTGATCGGCTTGCGCTCGGGCAGGTAGCCGGCCCGGGTCTCGCCCTCGACGGTCGCCTCCACCGCCTCGAAGCCGTAGCGCCGGCACTCGGCCAGCGACAGGCCGGTGCGGCCGATCTCGACGTCGCACACCTTCGTGACCGCGGTGCCCAGCACGCCGGGGAAGGTGGCGTAGCCGCCGGCGATGTTGATGCCCGCCGTGCGCCCCTGCTTGTTGGCGACCGTGCCCAGCGCCACGTGGACCGGCGCCCGGGCGACCAGGTGGTGCGACTCGCAGCAGTCGCCGGCGGCCCAGACGCCCTCGGCCGAGGTGCGCTGGCGGCGGTCGACCCGGATCGCCCCCCGCACGCCGACCTCGACGCCGGCGTCCGCCGCCAGCTCGGCGTTGGGCCGCACGCCGAGGCCGAGCACGACGAGGTCGGTCGGGATGCGCTCGCCCCCGGCGACGACGGCGCCGTCCTCGACCGCCTCCAGCGGCGTGCCGAGCCGCACGTCGACGCCCAGGCCCTCCAGTGCCGGGACGAGCGGGGCGGCGACGTCCGCGTCGAGCGTCGGCATGAGCTGGCCGGCGGCCTCGACGAGGGTGACCTCCCGCCCCCGGCGCACGAACGCCTCGGCCATCTCCAGCCCGATGTAGCCGCCGCCGACGACCGTCACCCGCCGGGCGCCGGCCACCCGGGCCTCGACGGCCACCGCGTCGTCGAGGGTCTGGACCCCGTGCACCATCGGGTGGTCGATGCCCGGCAGCGGCGGTCGCAGCGGCCGGGCCCCGGTCGCGAGGTGCAGCTCGTCGAAGCCGACCCGCACGGTCCGGCCGCCCTCGTCGTCCCAGGCCTCGACCTCGCGGGCGTCGAGGTCGATCCCCCGGACCTCGTGGCCGAGCCGCACGTCGACGTCGTGGTCGCGACGGAAGGTCTCCGGGCTGCGGGCCACCAGGTCGCCGACGTCGTCGACCAGCCCGCCGACCAGGTAGGGGATGCCGCAGGCCGAGTAGCTCGTCCAGCGCCCCCGCTCGAGCACGACGATCTCGCGGTCGGGCTGCCGGCGGCGCACCTGCATGGCGGCGCTCATGCCGGCGGCGTCGCCGCCGACGACCAGGAGGCGTCCGGGCATGACCGCAGGCTAGGGCGGGACGGCCCGCGCGGGCCGGACCGGTCAGCGGCGGCCCTCGCGCCGGCGCCGGGCGAGGTGGACGTGGGCCTTGGCCGCGCCCCACTCGATGCCCGGCTCGACCAGCTCGGGGTCGACGTCGGCGAACGAGGCGGGCGTCAGGTCGTAGAGGTCGTCGGGGAAGTTCCGCACGGCGAAGTCGTCCCGGGGCACCGGCCGGGCCCCCGCCGCCCGGAGCACGGCGGTCGGGTAGCGCACGAGGTCGCGCAGCACCGACAGCGGGTTGCCGGCCTGCTCGTCGATGTCGGTGGCGAGGAGCCGGCGCACCCGGGGCGCCCCGTCGTCGCGGGCCGCGGCCGCGGCCTCGGCGAGCGCCCGCTCGACCTCCTCGCCCACCTCGATGCCCTGGGCGGCGAGCACCGATCGCACGGACCGCTCGACCCACCCGGGGATGGCGCGCTCGATGCCGTCGGCGAGGGCGGTGGCGTAGGCGGCGAGCGCCGCGGCGTCGGCGGGATCGTCGCGTCGGTCGTGGTCGGCCACGCCCCCATCCTGCCCCGCGCGCCGTCGCCCCCACGCCCGCCGCCGCGCTATGACACACGACGTGCGCATCCGGGCGTTGTCGGTGTTCGAGGGCGTCGTCTACCACTCGGTGTGCGTCGACCGCAGCGCGCCGTGCCGCCCCGTGCTGGAGGTCGACGCCCTGCTGCGGCCCGGCGACGCGGACGCCGAGGCCGGGCCGCTGCTGCTGAGCGCCGCCGAGTACGCGGCCATGGTCGGCGACCGGGAGGTGGCGCAGCGCTGCCTGGGCGAGCTGGCCGCCAAGGGACGCCTGGTCGACCACCTCGGCGTCCCCCACATCGCCTTCCCGACCTGGACGCCGGTCAGCTCGCCCGCAGACCCAGCGCCTGGTTGAGGTTGCCCGAGCGCAGGCCCTCGAGGTCGAGGGTGACGTAGCGGTAGCCGGCGGCCCGGACGCCCGCCACCACCTGCTCCCGGCGCTCGACGACGTCGGCCAGCCGGTCGAGCGGCACCTCGACCCGGGCCGTGTCGCCGTAGTGCCGCACCCGGACCTCCCGGAACCCCAGGGCGTGGAGCGCGGCCTCGGCCCGCTCGACGCTCGCCAGGCGCCCGAGGGTCACGGGCGTGCCGTAGGGCAGCCGGGAGGCGAGGCAGGCGGCGGCCGGCTTGTCCCAGGTCCGCAGCCCCAGCCGGCGCGACCACTCGCGCACGTCGGCCTTGGTGAAGCCGGCGTCCACGAGCGGGAAGGCGGCGCCGCGCTCGGCGGCGGCCCGCTGGCCGGGCCGGTGGTCGTCGAGGTCGTCGAGGTTGACGCCCAGCACGACCGTCGCCGGCCGGCCGTCCCGGCCCAGCTCGCCGGCCAGCGGGGTGACGGCCCGCAGCAGCGCGTCCTTGCACCAGTAGCAGCGGTCGCCGTCGTTGCGACGGTAGGCGGCCTGCTCGAGCTCGTCGGTCTCGACCTCCCGCCACCGCAGGCCCCACTCGGCGGCCAGGTCGGCGCACTCGACCCGCTCGCGGCCCGGCAGGGAGGGCGACACCGCGGTGACCGCGAGCGCCCCGTCCGGCCCGAGGGTGTCGTGGGCGACCCAGGCCAGGAACGACGAGTCGGCGCCGCCCGAGAACGCCACGACGACGGGGGCGAGCTCCCGGAGCCGGTCCCGCAGGGCGTCGAGCGAAGCGGCCACGGCGTCGAGCCTAGGCACTCAGCCGTCGGTGACCTGGATCCGGACCCGCTTGTTGCCCCGCCCCTTCGACTCGGTCTTCACGACCCGGACGCCGCCGACCTCGCCGGTGCTGCGGACGTGGGTGCCGCCGTCGGCCTGCTTGTCCAGCCCGACGATGTCGACGACCCGGATCTCGGTCACCGACTCGGGCACGAGGTTGACCTTCGTGCGGATGAGGGCCTCGTCGAGCACGGCCTCGGACCGGGGGATGAACGAGACCTCGATGGGGCGGTCGGCGGCGATCTCCGCCGCCACCAGCTCCTCCACGCGGGCGCCGAAGCCCTCGGGCGTCGGGTCGAGCGCGAAGTCCATGCGGGCGGTGAGCGGCTCCATGTTGCCGCCGGTGACGGGCACCCCCCACTCGTTCCAGATCACCCCGCAGAGGATGTGGAGCGCGGTGTGGGTGCGCATGAGCTGGTGCCGCCGCTCCCAGTCGATCTCGCCCTCGACCTCGGCGCCGACCGCCGGCACCGGGGCGCCCTCGGCGAGGCGGTGCCAGACGACGTCGCCCTCCTTGCGGACGTCGACGACGGCCGCTTCGCCGCCACCCCAGCGCAGCAGCCCGGTGTCGTGGGGCTGGCCACCGCCCGTCGGGTAGAAGACGGTGCGGTCGAGCGCGACGCGGTCGCCGTCCACCGCCGTGACCTCGGCGCGTACGGACCGGAGGTACGCATCGCGCAGATGGAGCTGATCGGTTGACATCGTGACGGTTCCTTAACGGAACTGATCGCCATTGCGCAACGCGCGCTGCCCCATCAGTGGTAAACCTGTCGTGCGCGGAGCGTTGCCTCCGCGTCATTTGTTCCTGGACAAGGGGAGTGAGCGATGCGACAGCGACGCCGTTCTTTGCGGCTTCTCGCCATCCTCCTCGGTCTGTCGCTCTTCGCTGCGGCCTGCGGCGACGACGACGACACCGAGGCGGGCGACGACACGACGGAAGAGGAAGGTGGGGGGTCCGAGGAGCAGGCGATCCCTGAGCCGGAGTTCGGCGAGGCCTCCCCCGAGTGCGAAGGCGAGTCCGACGGGGTGCTGAAGATCGGCGGCCTGCTGCCCCAGACGGGCAACCTGGCCTTCCTCGGCCCGCCCGAGGAGGCGGCGGCGCAGCTCGCTGTCAACGAGATCAACGCCGCGGGCGGCGTGCTCGGCCAGCCCATCGAGTACACGCCGGGTGACTCGGGCGACACCTCGACCGACATCGCCAACCAGACGGTCGACCGGCACCTCAACGAGGGTGTCGACGTGATCCTGGGCGCCGCCTCGTCCGGCGTCTCCTTCACGGTCATCGACAAGATCGTCGACGCCTGCAAGATCCAGTTCTCGCCGGCGAACACCTCGCCCGACTTCACCACCTACGACGACGACGACCTGTACTTCCGCACGGCGCCGTCGGACGTGCTCCAGGGCCGGGTGCTGGCCGACCTGATGATCGAGGACGGCCACACCACCGCCGCCATCCTGGCGCTGCAGGACCCCTACGGCGAGGGCCTGCTGAGCTTCACCCGCCAGTGGTTCGAGGAGGCCGGCGGTGAGGTCGTGGTGGCCGAGGTCTACGACCCGCAGGCCCAGAACTTCGACGCCGAGATCGAGGAGGTCGTCTCGGCCGAGTCCGACGCCGTCGTCGTGATCGGCTTCGACGAGTCGAGCCGCATTCTGACCGGCCTGTTCGAGCAGGGCATCCAGCCCGACCAGGTCTACCTGGTCGACGGCAACATCGGTAACGCCCTGGGCGAGGACTTCCCGACCGAGGGCGCCCTGGTCGGCGTGCAGGGCACGCAGCCGGCGGCCGAGGTCACCGAGGAGTTCCGCCAGGCGCTGCTCGGCGTCGACCCGGACCTCAAAGACTTCAGCTACGGCCCCGAGACCTACGACGCCGTGGTCATCACGGCGCTGGCGGCCGAGCTGGCCGGCACGGACAACCCCGCGGAGATCGCCAAGCACATCAACGGCGTCACCCGCGAGGGTGAGAAGTGCACGAGCTTCGTCGAGTGCAAGCAGCTGATCGACGCCGGCACGACCGACATCGACTACGACGGCCCGTCGGGTCCGCAGGAGTTCTCGATCCAGGGCGAGCCCACCGAGGCGAGCTTCTCGATCTCGACCTACGGCCCGGACAACCGGATCGACCCGTCGCAGACGGTGTACCGCACCGCCTCGCTCTGACCGACCGGGCGAGCGCGACGAAGGGGCCGGCCCCGAGGGGCCGGCCCCTTCCGCGTGGCGGCGACGGCGGCGGGCGCCCGGCGCCGCGGCGCCCGCCGGGTCGGCTCAGTCGACCTGGGCGAGGGTGCCGAGGTACAGCTCGATGACCTTGGGGTCGCTGAGCAGGGCCCGGCCGGTGTCGGTGTAGGCGTTGCGCCCCTGGTCGAGCACGTAACCCCGGTGGCAGATCTGGAGGCACCGGTTGGCGTTCTGCTCGACCATGACGATCGACACCCCGGCCTGGTTGATCCGCCTGCAGTTGATGAACACCTCGTCCTGGTAGGCGGGCGACAGGCCGGCCGAGGGCTCGTCGAGCAGCAGGACCTTCGGGTCCATCATGAGGGCCCGGCCCATGGCCAGCATCTGGCGCTCGCCGCCGGACAGCGAGCCGGAGCGCTGCTTCCGGCGCTCTCCCAGGCGGGGGAACATCTCGGTCACGGCCTCGAACCGCTCGGCGAACTGCTTGGGCCGGAGGTAGAGGCCCATCTGCAGGTTCTCCTCGACGGTCAGCCGGGGGAAGACGTTGTTGGTCTGGGGCACGTAGCCGATGCCCTTGGCCACGAGGCTGTGCGCCTTCAGGCCGGTGACGTCCTCGCCCTCGTAGACGACCGTCCCGGACCGCACCGGGATGAGGCCGAACAGCGCTTTGATGAGCGTCGACTTGCCCGCGCCGTTGGGGCCGATGACGCCGACCAGCTCGCCCTGGTAGAGCGTGAGGTCGACGCCGTTGAGGATGTTGACCTCGGGGACGTAGCCGGCGACGAGCTCCCGCGCCTCGAGCAGCGGGGTGCGGTCGCTCGGCCGGCCGGCGCCGTCGGTGCTGGTGTCGGTGGCGGTCATGCGCCCTCCTGCTCCCGCGCCCGCTCCTCGGCCTCGAGCTCGGCCTCGATCTCGGCCTGGGCCTCGGCCAGCTGGCGCTCCTGCTCGGCGGGGTCGAGCGGTGTGCCGTGGTGCCGCCCGAGGTAGGCGTCGATGACCTCGGGGTTGGTGACGATCGACGCGTGCCGCCCCTCGGCGATCACGCGCCCCTCGGCCATGACCACGACCCAGTCGCTGACCGTGCGGACGACGTCCATGTCGTGCTCGACGAAGACCACCGAGAGGCCGTCGGCCGCCAGGTCGCGGACGTGGCCGATGATGGTCTGGGCCAGCGCCGGGTTCACGCCGGCCATCGGCTCGTCGAGCATGACGAGCTCGGGCTCGACCATGAGCGCCCGGGCCATCTCGAGCAGCTTGCGCTGGCCGCCGGAGAGCGCCCCGGCGAACTCGTCGCGCATGTGGTGGAGGTTGAACCGCTCGAGCAGGGCCTCGGCCCGCTCCTCGATGGCCTTCTCCTGGCCCCGCCACCGGCTGCGCACCAGCGACGGGAAGAACCGCTCGCCGGTCTGGCCGGTGGCCCCGAGCTTCATGTTGTCCATGACCGTCAGGCGCGACAGCGCCTTGGTCAGCTGGAAGGTGCGGACCATGCCGGCCTGGGCCACCTTGTGGGCCGACAGCCCGCGCATCGGCCGGCCGTTGAAGCTCCACGTCCCGGTGTTCGGCTTGTCGAACCCGGTGAGCAGGTTGAAGAGCGTGGTCTTGCCGGCGCCGTTGGGCCCGATCAGGCCGGTGATGGCCCCCCGCTGGAACTCGAGGTGGTCGACGTCGACGGCCATCAGGCCGCCGAACCGCCGGGTCAGGCTCTCGACCACCAGGATCGGGTCGGGCTTCCGCGCGCCCGGCTGCTCGGGCACGTCCTCGAAGGCGTCGACCCGGATGCGGGTGAAACCGGTGTTCGGCGAGGGTGTCGTCTCGGTCATGGCAGCGTCACCGGGTGGTCAGGGCGATCTCTCGCCGGTCGCCGAACACGCCCTGCGGGCGGAAGATCATGAGCAGCGCCAGCCCCAGGCCCATGAGCATGAAGCGGACCTGGCCGACCTGCACACCGCTCATGATGCTGTCGGGGATGTGGTCGTTCTCCACCAGCTGCCGGAGCAGGTTCTCGGTGAAGGCCATGATCGACCAGAAGATCATCGACCCGACCACCGGGCCCCAGATGGTGGCCGCACCGCCGAGGATGAGGCAGGCGTAGGCGAAGAACGTCGTCGGCGTGCCGTAGTTGTCGGGCTGCACCGAGCGGGCCGAGATGGCCAGCATCATGCCGGCGAGCGAGCCGATCACGCCGCCGACGATGAGGCTCTGCATCTTGTAGGCGTAGACGTTCTTGCCCAGGGCCCGCACGGCGTCCTCGTCCTCGCGGATGGCCTTGAGCACCCGGCCCCAGGGGCTGCGGGTGAGCAGCCAGATGAGCAGGACCGACAGCAGGACCAGCGCCCAGCCGACCGTCAGGTACCACATCTGGGTGGCGCTGAAGGAGATCAGCCAGAGCTCGAAGTCGCCGTTGAACGGGTTGGCGTTGGTGAAGTCCCGGGCGAAGCCGTTGATGCCGTTCGACCCGCCGGTGAAGTCGCGGAACTCGGCGGCCCGGAAGATGAACCGCAGGATCTCGCCGGCGGCGATCGTCGTGATGGCCAGGTAGTCGGCCCGCAGCCGCAGGGTCGGCAGGCCGAGCAGCAGGGCGAGCCCGACGGCGCCGACGATCCCGACGATCACCCCGACCCACAGCGGGGCGTCGAACTCGACGACCGTGATGCCCACGCCGTAGGCGCCGACGGCCATGAACCCGGCCTGCCCGAAGTTCAGCAGGCCGGTGTAGCCGAAGTGCAGGTTCAGGCCGATGGCGGCCAGCGCGAAGACCATGGCGTCCCGCCCGATGGCCGACTCCAGGGTGTTGCTGAAGATGCTTTCCCAGTCCATGGCTCTCCTACCCCACCCGTTCGGCCTGGCCGAGGATGCCCTGCGGCCGCACGATCAGGATGATGATCAGGACCAGCAGCGCCACGACGTTCTTCAGCTCGGGCGCCACCCACAGCGTGGACAGCTGCACCAGCAGGCCGATGACGATGCTGCCGATCAGGGCGCCGTAGGCGGTGCCGATGCCGCCGAGGATGACGCCGGCGAACATGAGCAGCAGCAGCCGGAAGCCCATGAGCCAGTCGACCTGCTCGGCCAGGCCCAGCAGCACGCCGCCCAGGGCGGCCAGGCCGGCGCCGGCGGCCCAGACGTAGCCGACGACCCGCTCGACGTCGATGCCGGACGACTCGGCCAGGTCGCGGTTGTCGGCCACCGCCCGCATCGCCTTGCCGATGCGGGTGAGCTGCAGGGCCAGGGCCACCGCCACCAGCACGCCCAGCGAGATCAGGATCGTCGCCAGGTCGCGGGGCACGATCGTGACCGGCCCGAGCTCGAGGCCCTCGGTCTGCAGCTGGTAGTCGGCGTAGGTCCGGGTGAACCCGCCGAACTGGTACAGGAAGACGTACCGGATGAGGATGCCCACGCCGATCGTGATGACGAGCATCGCGATCAGGCCGGTCCCCCGGCGCTCCAGCGGCCGCCAGAGCCCCCGGTCGATGCCGAGGCCGGTGATCGCCCCGACCACGACGGCGATCGCCGCGGACAGCACCATCGGCCAGCCGAGCGTCACGTTGAAGAAGAAGGCGACGAGCGCCCCCCAGGTGACCATCTCGCCGTGGGCGAAGTTCACCAGGCCCGTCGTGCCGAAGATCAGCGACAGGCCGATGGCGCAGATGGCGATGATCAGGCCGAACTTCAGGCCCTCGACCGAGAGCCGGGCCGCCCGGTCGAAGAAGTGGCTGCCGCCACGGCCGCCCTCACCGGACTGCAGGGCGAACAGCACGGCCCGCGACTCGCCCTCGGCGAGCGTGACCGTCAGCGCGCTGCGGTCCTCGTCCCGCAGGGAGACGTCCTCGGGCAGCTGGTCGGGGTCGATCGAGGCCGTGTACCGGCCCGGCCCCGGGACCTCCACCGCCCACCGGCCGTCCTCGTCGGACGTCACCGTCTCGCTGAAGCTGCCGTCGGCCGACTCGACCGTGACCTCGAGGCCCTCGACGAAGACGTCCTCGCCGCTGTCGTCCTTGTAGCGGAGCGTGCCGGAGACCTGCTGCGACTGGCCCGGTTCCTGCTCGGCCGGGTCGTCGGCGCCCGGCTCCTGCGCGCCGGCCGGCGACGCCCACAGCAGCGTCCCGACCACGACGAGCAGCCCGATCCCCGCGACCGCCCCCCTCAGAAGCCTGCTCATGCTGCGCGAGCCCTCATGCCATCCCCTTGCTCGGAACGGGGCGAGTGTAGGTGGGGACGGCGGCCTCGTCCTTTTCGTCCGCGCCGTCGGCGCCGTTCTTCACATTTCCGTCACCGATCGGCGCGCAGATGTGACGATTCGACCAGAGCCCCGCTCAGAGCGTGACGCCGACCGCGGCCAGCACCTCGTCGAGCGGGCCCACCGCGCCGGTGACGAACGGGCCGAACTCGGCGAACCGCGCCGACGCGGTGTCGTAGCGCATCGTGTAGACGCACTCCTTCAGGTCGTCGGGGCGCTCGGCGAACAGCGTGACGCCCCACTCGTAGTCGTCGACGCCGGTCGACCCGGTGACGAGCTGCAGCACCCGCCCGGCGAAGCGCCGGCCGGTGGCGCCGTGCCCGTACATGAGCTGCTCCCGCTGCTCGTAGGGCAGCTCGTACCAGTTGTGCTGCTCGCCCCGCCGCTTCGACATCGGGTAGAAGCAGAAGGCCGTCTTCCCCTCGGGCGGCAGCTGCGGGTAGAGGCGGGCCTTCCGCCGCTCCTCGGGGACGCCCTGCGCGTACTCGGACACCTCGGTGATCGACACATAGCTGTCGACCACCTCGAACCCGGCGCCTGCCACCTCGGTCTGGAACCGGCGCAGGCGCCACAGGTCTGGGCCCAGCGCCATGAGGCACAGGTCGGCCTTGTGCCCGACGATCGCCACGGGAACCACCTGGTGGTCGTCGGCCTGCAGCTTGCTCACCGCCTCCGCCAGCGCCCCGCCGTCGGCGAGCGGCGTGACCTTGCAGAAGAGGTGGACGACGTTCCAGCCGGTGGAGGGCACGAGCGGCTCGGGCATGGCCTCAGGCTACCCGGGCGCAACCGCCGGCCGGCCGTGCGATCATCCGGCCATGACCTGGGTGGGAGCGACAGCCCGGGCGGCGCTGGCCGCCGTGGTGGGCCTCGCCGCGGCCGGGTGCGGCGCGACGCTGCCGACCTCCGCCGAGCGGGCCGCGGCCGACACCGCGGCGACCGTGTGCGGCCTGCTGCGCGACTGGAACAACGAGCTGTCCGCCAGCCTCAACGCCACCTCCGACGCCATCACGGACGACGACGACCCGACCACCGCCAACGGCGTGCTGCTCGACGGCTACGACGAGCTGGTGGCCATCGCCGAGGGCTTCGGGGCCGACCTCGAGGAGCTCGACCTGCCGGTCACGCCCGAGCGCGACCGGTTGCTCACCGACCTCCGGTCCGGCGTGGCGGCCGCCGTCGAGGAGCTCGAGGGCCAGCGGGACCAGGCCGGCGACCTGCCGCCCATCACGGTCGAGCGCCAGGCGGGCGCGATCGGCGGCGCCCACGTCGGCCTCGAGAAGGCCCGCTCGCTCCTCGAGCCGCCCGTCGCCCGCTACGACGACCCCACCGTCCGGGCCGCGTTCGCCGCCGAGCCCGGCTGCGCCCACGTCGTCCAGGCGGGGTGACGGGCGGCGCCGGGCCGGGCGGCCCGCGGGCTCAGGCCGGCTCGACGGTGACGACGGCGTTGTAGTCGGGCACCTTCGACCCCGGCTCGCGGTTCTCCGGCCCGCCGGCCACGAGCACGTTGCCCTCCGGCCAGTGCACCTGCAGCGTGCGGGACGGCAGCCGCGCCAGGGTGACGGTGCCGTCGAACGTGCCCGTCGCCGACCGCAGCCGCACCCGGTCGCCGGGGCGCAGGCCGAGGGCGGCGGCGTCGCCGGGGTCCATCAGCACGGCGTCGCGCCGGGCGCCGGTCAGGGGGTCGACCTCGCCGTGGACCATCGAGTTGAACTGCTTGCCGCGCCGGGTCGTCACGAGGAACGCCCGCTCGGGCAGCGCCCCCTCCGGCGGCTCGACGACGGTGAAGCGGGCCCGCCCGTCCGGCGTCGGGAACCGGCCGCCCGCGCACAGGTGCCGGCCGCCCCACTGCACGGCGTCGCCGGTGTCCGCCAGCTCCTCGATGCCGGCGTAGAGCGGCACGACCCGGGCGATCTCCGCCCGCAGGTCGCGGTTCGTCGGCCACGAGAACATCGGCCGCAGCTCCGACCGCACCCGGTTGACGACGTCGGCGAACAGCCGCCACTCGCTGCGGGCCTCGCCGACCTGCCGGGGGATCTCGGGGCTGAAGACGATGCGCCGCTCGGTGGTCGTCTCGGTGCCGCCGCCCTCCTGCTCGTAGCGGGTGGCGACCGGCAGCAGCAGGACGTCGTCGCCCTCGACGAGCATCTGCCGGGTGACGACCACGTCCTGGTGGACGCGCAGCGGCACCCGGGCCAGCGCGGCCTCCACCCGGGGCGGGTCGGGCAGCACGTCGAGGAAGTTGCCGCCCGACATCCACAGCACGTCGAGGTCGCCCCGGGCCGCCGCCTCGACCATCTCCGGGGCGGTGAGCCCGGGCCGGGCGGGCACGGGGAAGCCCCAGGCCTCGGCCAGGGCGGCCGCGTGACGCTCGTCGACGGGCACCCCGCCGGGCAGCGAGGTCGCGTAGGCGCCCATCTCGGCCCCGCCCTGGACCCCCGAGTGGCCCCGGATGGGCATGAGGCCCGTCCCGTCCCGGCCGACCCCGCCCTGGGCGAGGGCCAGGTTGACGATGGCCCGCACCGTGTCCGCCGAGGTGCGGTGCTGGGTGATGCCCATCGACCAGACGTGGACCGCCCCGCCGGCCCGGGCCAGCTCGTCGGCGAACGCGTCGACCGCCCCGGCCCCCACGCCGGCCAGCTCGGCCCACGCCGCCACCGGACGGGACGTGACGTGGTCCCGGACGGCGTCGAAGCCGGTGGTGCGCTCGGCCACGAAGCGCTCGTCGACGGCGCCCCGGCCGATCAGCGCGGCGAGGACGCCGTTGGCCAGCGCGACGTCGCCGCCCGGGCGCACCGGCACGTGCAGGTCGCACATGCGGGTGCCGAACAGCGCCGACTCGACGTTGGAGGGCACCCAGTACCGCTCGAGGCCCGGCTCCAGGAAGGGGTTCACGACGACCACCCGGCAGCCCCGCCGGCGGGCCAGGTAGAGGTACTTCATGAACACCGGCTGGCTGTTGGCCGGGTTCGCGCCCCACAGCACGACGAGCGGCGACTCGATGACGTCCTGGTAGGAGCAGGTGGTGGCCGCCACCCCCACGGTCTCCCGCAGCCCGAGGGTCGACGGCGCGTGGCAGACCCTCGCCGCGGAGTCGATGCTGGCGATCCCGAGGGCCCGGGCCGCCTTGGCGGCGACGTAGTAGACCTCGTTGGTGATGCCCCGGCTGGTCAGGTAGAGGGCGACCCGGTCGGGGTCGGTGGCGGCGAGCGCCCCGGCCAGCACGCCCAGCGCCTCGTCCCAGGACACCCGGCGGAAGCCCCGCTCGCCCCGCCGGCGGCGCATCGGGTACCCGAGCCGTCCGAGCGCCCGCAGCTGGCCCCCCGTCCGGCCCCGCAGCGCGGCGACGTCCGAGAGGACGACGGGGTCGAACGGATCGGCGGTGTTGAGCTCGAGCAGGTCGAGGCGGGTGGTGCACAGGTGCACGCCCTCGATGGTCCAGTCGTGCAGGCCGGCGACGCCCAGCGCGCAGCCGTCGCAGGCGCCCCGGGTCAGGACCCGCCAGGCGTACAGCGGGTGGTTCCGGTTGGCCCACGCGGCCCGGGCCATGGCCCGGTAGTGGTTCGGCTTCTGCTCGCCGACGCCGTTGGGCCGCCAGCCGGCCCACAGCCGCGGGTTCCAGCCGCCGAACTGCTCCTTCAGGCTCACGGCGCCACCACCCCCTCCCCGGCGTAGACGTTGAGCCGCCCGTCGCGGGCGAAGCCGCACAGGGTCACGCCCCCGAGGCGGGCCGCCTCGACGGCGAGCGACGTCGGCGCGCTCACCGCCACGACCGTCGCCAGGCCGGCCGCCCAGGCCTTCTGGACGATCTCGAAGCTGGCCCGGCCGCTCACCCACAGGCCGAGGCCGGTGGCGGGGAGGGCGCCGTCCAGCAGCAGCCGGCCGACGACCTTGTCGACCGCGTTGTGCCGCCCGACGTCCTCGCGCACGACGACCGGCTCGCCGGTGGCGTCGAAGGCCACCGCGGCGTGGACGCCGCCGGTGGCGTCGAACAGGCGCTGGGCGCCGCCCACCCGCTCGCCGACCGACGCCAGCACCTCGAGGGGGACGGGCGGCGACGGCGGCAGCGGGCGCAGCCGGTCGCGCAGCTCGTCGACGGCGGTCGTGCCGCAGATGCCGCACGCCGAGGTCGTGGCGGTCAGCCGGGGCGTCGGGGTCGGCGCGAGCCCGCCGGTCTCGACCGTCACGACGTTGAACTCGCTGTCGACCGCGCTGCCGGTGCCGCAGTAGCGGCACTGGCGCACGGGGGCGCCGGCGAGCAGCCCCTCGGTGTGGCAGAAGCCGGCGGCCAGCTCGAAGTCGTGGCCGGGCGTGCGCATGGTCGTCGCCACGAGGACGCCGTCGAGGTGGATCTCGAGCGGCTCCTCCACCGCGAGGACCTCGGGCCGCCGGTGCAGCTCGCCCCGCTCCCAGCGGTGGGTGAGCACCTTGGCGGTCCGACCCCGTGGCACGTGGCCGAGGGTACCAACGGCACCCCGGGAGGGCCCCGGGGTGCCGTCAGGCGTCGACGGCCTCGACCAGGTAGAGCGTGCGGGTGCCGCCCGGCAGCGTCTCCTGCCGGAGCACCCGGAACCGCTCGGCGAGGAGCCGCTCGAACGTCTCGCGCCGGTAGTCGTCGAACAGGCCCGCGGGCTTGTTGGCGAGCAGCCGCTTGACCTGCACGTCGTCGTGGTGGGGGAACTCGACCACCTGCCGGCCGCCGAAGTCGGCCAGCCAGGCCACCACCTCGGGCAGCGGGACGTTGGCGGCGATGGTCAGGTGGTGGACCAGGGCCAGGGCCAGGGTGGCGTCGGGCCGCACCCGCTCGACGAAGGGCGCCCGCTCCCGGTTCCGCCAGCCGAGGCCGCCCGAGGGGTCGACCAGGTTCATCACCAGCGGCAGGACCTTCTCGTTCCCGGCGGCCCGGAGCCGCCGGTAGAGCAGGTCGACCACCTTCTCGTCGGCGTCCACCGCCACCACGTGGTCGGCGTGCTCGGCCGCCAGCGCCGAGTACTCGCCGTCGTTGGCCCCGAGGTCGAGCACGAGCCGGCTCCGCTGCGGCTCCAGCGCGGCCCGCACGAACTCGTGCTTCGCCTTGGCGTCGGCGTCGCTGTACGAGCAGGTCGTCCGGTAGTCGGACCAGATCGAGTGCTCGTCGTCGGCGTCCGAGCCCCGCTTGCCCACCTCGAGCCCCCGCACGAGGTCGAGCAGCTTGCGGGCCGTGGCCTTGGCGACCTCGACCGAGAAGCCCGACGACCGCAGGTCGGCCTTCACCGCCTCGGCGGCCGAGGTGACCCGGCGCTCGAGGTAGGCGTGGAGCAGGACGTTGCGCAGGACGCCCTTCCGGAACCGCCGCAGGCCCGAGAACATCCCGGCCACGTCCGAGGCACCGAGGCCGTCGACCGCGCCCCGCAGCAGGGGCTGGAACGGCACCCCGAGGTGGGCCTGGACCAGCAGCGGGAACAGCATCGTCTGGCAGAACTGCCGGTAGCCGGGCCACGGGCCGGCGGCGGGCTCGAACGAGCCGATGTCGATGAAGACGGGCCGCGAGCCGACGAACTGGACGTTGTAGGCGGTGCCGTCCTTGAGCGACATGCCCTCGTCGAGCGCGGCCAGCAGCACCTCGAGCTGCAGCACCGCCGCCTCGCGCAGCATGGCGAAGGGCCACTCGTACGGGTACGAGATCACGGGCACGGGCTCGTGCTCGAGCACCCGGGCCCACGGCTCGCCCCGCGGCGACGGCGGGGCCTCGCCCTCGTACGGCGTGGTGCGGACGACCTTGCCCGCCTCGGTCAGCCGGGCGAAGAAGGCGGTGGACCGCAGCCGGTCCCAGTCGTCCGCCGCCCGGCCCGACAGGCCGCGCAGCACCTTGCCGTCGGCGCGGAAGACGGCGCTGTCGGGGTCGCGGAACGACCCCGGCTCGTAGGAGGGCACGACGGCGCCGGCCTCAGCCGTCGCGGGTCACGGCCGCGTCGGAGGGCTCGGCCCCCGCGTCGGCGGCCTCGGCGGTGGTCGCCTCGTCCTCGGCCTGCACCTCGAGCTCCTCCCCCTTGCGGCGGCGGCCGAGGCGCATCAGGCGGGCGCGGGCCTGCTTGGCCGCCACGCCGGCGGCGGCCGCGCCACCGACCAGGACGGACGCGATCAGGCTGCCGGACCCGGGATCGAGATAGGCGAGCGACATGCTGTTTCCCCTTTCGGGTGTCCTGACGGCCCGCGTGCGCGCGAGCCGTCCGTCCACGACACGGTAACCCAGCGTTCCGTGCACGCCGGCGTGAGGACGTCCCCCGTCCACCCGCCGTTCACCGGAGCCCGGATTGTGGCACAGCCGCCCGGGGCGGTCATCCGTTCCCGGGCCGCGTCTGGCACGGCCCCCCGCCGCAGGTGTCGATCAGCGTCCCCTCGTCGAGGAAGGTGGTCACCATCTCCAGGACCTCGGGCTGCGAGCGCCCCATGCCGTGCGGGTCCTCCCCCGCCCGGTTGGGGACGTTCTCGAGCGGCGGCGCGGGCGTGCCGAAGTCCCACACGACGAGGTACGAGCCGTTGCGGTCGGGCAGCCGGCGGGTGCGCTCGATGCCCCAGAAGGGCTCGACGTCCGGGCTGCGCCCCTCGGCCAGCGCCGGCCACCGCACCTTGGCGCCGATGGTGCGGGCCATGACCTCGGTGGCGACGTTGGCGACCTGGTGGTCGCCGAAGGCCTCGAAGATCAGCACCTGCTTGGGGCGGGTGCCGGGGTAGGGGTGGCCGGTGAGGTGGTGGGCGTAGCCGTTGGTCTCGCCCCGGTCCCACAGCATCTGGACCAGCAGGACGGCGAGCTGGCGGTCGATGCGGTCGGGGTAGTTGGGGTCGAAGACCGTGGCGAAGACGTCGAAGTCGACGCTGCGGTCGAGCAGCGTCGAGTAGTTCATCGCCGGCACGCCGAGGAAGGCCCGGTGCCAGTCCTGGGCCACGGCGCTGACGGCGCCGCCGAGGATGCCGCCCTGGCTGACGCCGTTGAAGACCAGGTGCCGGGTGTCGAGCAGCGGCGTCCCGTCGGGCGCCTGGAACGCCGGGTGCGACGAGAGGCCCTCGGGGTGCTTCATCAGCCGGCCGAGGAAGAGGGTGTTGAGCATCGACTGCTGCAGCCGGTCGGGGATGGTGCGGAACCGCGACATGTCGGTCAGCGCGGCGAGCACCGCGGGGATGTCCTCCTCGGACATGCCCACCCACCACGTCGCGCAGGTGGTGACGTTGGCGACGCCCGCGTACCGGGAGCTGGCCCCGAAGACCTCCCGGGCCGTGCCCAGCAGGCCGTGGCCGTAGATCATGAGGCTCGTGGGGTTGGCGGTGCCGTCGGGGTTGATGGCGGAGTCGGGGATCGTGCAGATGAAGCGGGCGGTGAAGGTGCCGTTGACCTGCGGGATCGGCGACGAGCCGGGGCCGTCGCCGTTGTTCAGCACCGAGCCGACCGAGCCGTCGCCGGTCAGGTAGTTGGGCACCTCGAAGGTGCCCTCGACCTCGGTGGCCAGGCCCTCGCGCGAGCTCGGCGCCACCCGGGTCACGGTGAACGCGGGGGCGTCGTCGCCGAGGCGGGCGAAGGCGTCGTCGCGCATGGCGAGCAGGCGCTCGGACAGGTTCCGGGCGCTCGCCACCGTGAAGTCCCAGGCCAGCACCAGCTCGTCGCGCTCGACGCCGGCCCGGTCCAGCGTGCGGAAGACGTCCTCCATGTGGGACCGCCGGGCCTCGACCTCGGGCACGTCGGTGCGCAGGCGGTCGCGGTAGGCGCGGAAGACGTCGCTCGGCGGGATCGGGGCGCCGGTGCCGTCGACGACCCCGCGGATGCCGACGACGTAGCGGTGGCCCTCGGTGAAGTTCCGGGCCGGCCGCACGAACAGCAGCTGGTCGTCGGGGCCGCTGGCACCGGCGTCGAGCTCGGCCCAGTAGGGGTGCCGCTTCCCGGTGCGGGCGTCGACGACGACGATCGGCGCGTCCCGGCGCAGCGAGGCGCCCATGTCGGTGATCGGGGCGAGCCCGCTCGCCGCCGGGTCGATGCCGGGCAGGTGGACGGCGATGGCGGACCCGGGCGAGAAGCCGTCGTTGCGGTTGATCTCGGTCGGGTCGATGTGGACGCCGGCGACGTTGGCCGGCGTGGCCGCCGGGTCGATCTGCACCCGGCGCCCCGTCGCCGTCGAGCGGTCGGCGACGGTGAAGTGGTCGTTGGGGAACGGGAGCAGGCAGCGGTCGCCGCCCAGCGGGTCGCAGATCGCCGGGTCGGTGGCCAGCTCGAGGTCGATCTCGCCCTCGAACCGGGGCGGCCCGCCGTGGCCCCCGCCCGGGCGGCGGGGCACCACGCAGGCGGTCGTCGCCATCGCCAGCGCGAGCACCAGCACGAGAACCTGCGCCGCCGGCCGGCGGCCGATCCGACGATCGGTCATCGAGCCCTCCCCCTCCGGGCCGGTCCACGCCCCTCCGGTGGAACCGGTCGCACGTTACCGCTCCCCCGCCGGGCACGGCATGCTGGGCTCGTGCAGGACTCGTCCGTCTCCTCCGGGCAGGCACCCGCCGCACCCGAGCCGCTCACGGTCGGGCGGCTGCTGCTGCGCGGCATCACCATGCGCTGTCCGGTGTGCGGCGGCCGGGGGCTGTTCCGGCGCTGGGTGCACATGGTGCGCCACTGCCCCCGGTGCGGCTTCGACCTCGAGCGCATCGAGGGCCACTGGATCGGCGCGCTGGGCATGAACACGATCGTCACCTTCGGCGCCGTGCTGGTCGCGGTGGTGATCGGCTTCACCGTGACCTACTCGAGCGACTCGACCGCGACGCTGGGGTGGGCGGTCGGGGCGGTCGTCGCCGTGGCCGTCGTCGTGCCGCTGCTCTTCTACCCGGTCTCCAAGACGCTGTGGTCGGCCATCGACCTGGCCATGCGGCCGCTCGAGCCCGACGACGGCGTCGACCCCCGCTGGCTGCCCCCGGCCAGCCGGCACGAGCAGCCCTGACCGGGCGGCCCCGGCGCCGGGCTCAGCGCGACAGCGGCGTGCCCACCAGGTGGGCGTGGTCGTTGAACCGCACGAGCTCCCAGGTCTCGTTGCCGGCGCCGTAGGGGTTGCGCCCGTGGCGCCACTCGGTGATCGAGGCGTTGGCCGGCGAGAACCAGGCCCGCTCGCCCGCCTCCGGCGACCCGAAGGGGTCGAGCCCCAGCCACCGGATCATGGCCTGGACGATGACGCCGCCGTGGCAGGCCACGACGACCGTGCCGCCCGCGTGCCGCTCGACGAGGCCGTCGAGGGCCCGGCGCACCCGGGCCGCCATCTCGTTCCACGTCTCGCCGCCGGGGTCGCGCCGGGTGTCGGGCGTCCAGGCCTCCGCCGGGTGGGGGTACATCTCGTCGTAGACCTCCCACGGCAGGCCGTCGCCCTCGCCGGGGTGGTGCTCGCAGAACCCGCAGTCCTGGTGGATGTCGTCGACGCCGAGCGCCGGTGCGAGGATCTCGGCGGTCTCGACGGCCCGGGGCAGGACGCTCGAGTAGAGGCTGACGGGGCCCTCGATCTCGCCGCTGGCGGCCCACCGGTCGCGCAGCGCCCGGACCTGGGCGCGCCCCAGGTCCGACAGGCCCGAGCACCCCTTGTGCCCGCCGACGATGCGCTGCTCCTGGGCCTTCGACTCGCCGTGTCGCACCAGCACGATCCGCGTCCCATCCATCGCGGCCACGCTAGCGCCGGCCCACGGCGCCGCCGTGGGCGCCCACGCGCGACCGCCGCCCCCGGGCGGGGGCGGCGGTGTGCGCGTGTGCTGGGGACGGTGGGGAGGCGCTGCTCCCCTCCGGGGGAGGGCTCAGAAGTCGTCCATCCCGCCGCCGGGCGTGGCCGCGGGCTGGTTCTCCTCCGGCTTGTCGGCGACGACGGCCTCGGTGGTGAGGAACAGGCCCGCGATCGACGCGGCGTTCTGCAGCGCCGACCGGGTGACCTTGGCGGCGTCGATGATGCCGGCCTTGGTCAGGTCCTCGTACTCGCCGGTGGCGGCGTTGAGGCCCTCGCTGCCGCTCAGGTTGCGGACCCGCTCGGCGACCACGCCGCCCTCGAAGCCGGCGTTGACCGCGATCTGCTTCAGCGGCTCCTCGAGCGCGTGGGCCACGATGCGGGCGCCGGTGGACTCGTCACCGGAGAGCTTGTCGACCACCTCGAGGACCTTGCTCTGGGCCCGCAGCAGCGTGGTGCCGCCGCCGGCCACGACGCCCTCCTCGATGGCGGCCTTGGTGGTCGACACCGCGTCCTCGATGCGGTGCTTCTTCTCCTTCAGCTCGACCTCGGTGGCCGCACCGACCTTCAGCACCGCGACGCCGCCGGACAGCTTGGCCAGCCGCTCCTGCAGCTTCTCGCGGTCGTAGTCCGAGTCGGTGTTCTCGATCTCGTTCTTGATCTGCTTGATGCGGCCCTGGATGTCCTCCTGCGAGCCGGCGCCCTCGACGATCGTCGTCTCGTCCTTGGTGACGATGACCTTCTTGGCCCGGCCGAGCAGGTCGAGGGTCGTGTTCTCGAGCTTGAGGCCGACCTCCTCGGAGATGACCTGGCCGCCCGTGAGGATGGCCATGTCGCCGAGCATCGCCTTGCGGCGCTCGCCGAAGCCGGGGGCCTTGACGGCGACCGACTTGAAGGTGCCGCGGATCTTGTTGACGACGAGGGTCGACAGCGCCTCGCCCTCGACGTCCTCGGCGATGACGACGAGCGGCTTGCCGGTCTGCATGACCTTCTCGAGCACCGGCAGCAGGTCGCGGACGCTCGAGACCTTGCCGCTGACCAGCAGGATGTACGGGTCCTCGAAGACCGCCTCCATGCGGTCGGGGTCGGTCACGAAGTAGGCGGAGATGTAGCCCTTGTCGAAGCGCATGCCCTCGACGAGGTCCATCTCCATGCCGAAGGTCTGCGACTCCTCGACGGTGATGACGCCGTCCTTGCCGACCTTGTCGATGGCCTCGGCGATCATCTCGCCGATCTCGGTGTCGGCGGCGGAGATGGCGGCCACCTGGGCGACCTGGTCCTTGGAGTCGACCTCGACCGCCTGCTCCTTGATGGCCTCGACGGCGGCGCTCACGGCGGCCTCGATGCCCCGCTTCAGGGCCATCGGGTTGGCGCCGGCGGCGACGTTGCGGAGGCCCTCGCGCACCATCGCCCAGGCGAGGACGGTCGCGGTGGTGGTGCCGTCACCCGCGACGTCGTCGGTCTTCTTGGCGACCTCCTTGACGAGCTCGGCCCCGATCTTCTCGTAGGGGTCCTCGAGCTCGATCTCCTTGGCGATCGACACGCCGTCGTTCGTGATGGTGGGGGCGCCCCACTTCTTCTCGAGGACGACGTTCCGCCCCTTGGGGCCGAGCGTGACGCGCACGGCATCGGCCAGCTTGTTCATGCCGGCCTCGAGGCCGCGGCGCGCCTCGGCGTCGAAAGCGATGATCTTGGGCATCCGAACAATCCCTCCGTTGGGACCGGGCTAGCACTCGTCGTATCTGAGTGCTAGCCAGTCAACCATCCCCGGTAAGCACTCGCAACCGACGAGTGCTAACGGGCGGGAGGGCGCCGGAGCCCCTGCTGCGGCGGGCCGCCGCGGCCCGTTCAGCCGCCCGCGACGGCCGGGATGATCGACACCTCGGCGCCGTCGGGCACCTTGGTGTCGAGCCCGTCGAGGAACCGGATGTCGTCGTCGGCGACGAAGACGTTGACGAACTTGCGCAGGTTGCCGTCCTCGTCGAGCAGGCGGGCGCCGAGGCCCGGGTGGGCGCTCTCGAGGTTCCTGATGACGTCGCGCACGTCGGCACCCTCGACCTCCACCTCGGCGCGGCCACCGGTCAGCGGGCGCAGGGTGGTGGGGATGCGAACGGAGACGCTCATGTCAGACCTGGTCCTTGACTCGCGGATGGCGTACGGATCGTAACCAACCCCCCGGCGGGCTCCCTCATTCCGGGCGGTGGCCGGCCAGCGCCTCGGCGACCGCCTCCTCGACGCAGGCCAGCACGTCGCCCCGGGCCCGCTCGTCGCCGAAGCGCTCGACCAGCGAGACGACCCGCAGCCCCGGCCGGCCGAGCACGGCCGGGTCGTCGACCACCTCGCCGACGACAGCCACCACCGGCACGCCCGCCTCGGCCGCCAGCTCGACGACGCCGCCGACGACCTTGCCCTCGAACGACTGCTCGTCGAGGAACCCCTCGGCCGTGACGACCAGGTCGGCGCCCTCGATCCGCTCGTGCAGCCCGACCTCCTCGGCCAGGGCCTCGAAGCCGCCCACGAGCGTCGCCCCGGCCACGGCGAGCCCCCCGGCCAGCCCGCCCGCCGCGCCCGCGCCCGGCAGGGACCGCACGTCGACGCCGTGGTCGGCGAGGTAGACGTCGGCCAGCCGCTCCAGCCGGCGGCGCAGCAGCTCGACCTGGGCCGGCGACGCGCCCTTCTGGGGGGCGAACACCCGGGCGGCGTCGACGAACGACGTCCGGACGTCGCACAGGGCGACGAGCTCGACCCCGGCCAGGCGGTGCAGCGGGTAGAGGGCCCGCAGCGCGCCGAGTCCGCCGTCGGTCGTCGCCGAGCCGCCGAGGCCGACGAGCACCCGCCGGGCACCGGCGTCGACCGCGGCCGCGATCAGCTCGCCCGTCCCGGTCGTCGAGGCCGCGACCGGGTCGTTCCCCTCGGGGCCGCCGACGAGCGCCAGGCCCGAGGCCCGCGCCATCTCGACGACCGCCGTGCGGCCGTCGAGCCGCCAGCCCGCCTCCACCGGGTCGCCCAGCGGGCCCGTCACCGTCGTCGTGCGGTTCGGCCCCCCGAGCACGTCGAGGGTGCCCTCGCCCCCGTCGGCCATCGGCACCTCGTCGTGGTCCCAGCCGGCGGCCGCCGCCGCCCGCCCCGCCGCGGCCGCCACCTCGCGGGCGGTCGCGGTGCCGCGCATCTTGTCGGGGACGATGACCACTCGCACGACCGGCAAGTCTGGCCCATCCCCTAGCCTCGTCCACTCGTGGACCGCCCTGTCGTCGTCGTCTCGAACCGAGGCCCGCTGACGTTCCGCCCCGGCGAGGGCGGCGAGCTCGTGGCCCGCCGGGGGGCCGGCGGCCTGGTGTCGGGGCTGGGGCCGCTCGTCGCCGGCACCGACGCCCTGTGGGTCGCGGCGGCGATGACCGACGGCGACCGTGCGGCCGCCCGGTCCGGCGTCGTCGAGGCCGAGGGCTTCCGGGTCCGGCTGCTCGACGTCGACCCCGAGACCTACCGGCTGCACTACGACGTCGTCAGCAACCAGTACCTCTGGTTCGTGCACCACGGGCTCTACGACCTGGCCCGCGAGCCCGCCTTCGGCCCCGAGGCGGCGACGGCCTGGGAGGCCTACCGGACGGTCAACGCCGCCTTCGCCGACGCCGTGGCCGAGGCCGCCCCCGAGGGCGCCGCCGTGCTCGTGCAGGACTACCACCTGGCGCTGCTCGGCCCGGCGCTGGCGGAGCGGCGGCCCGACGTCGCCGCCGTCCACTTCAGCCACACGCCGTTCGCCACGCCGACCTGGCTGCGCACGCTGCCCGACCACGTCGTGGGCGAGCTGCTCGCCGGCCTCGCCGCCCACCGGGCCTGCGGCTTCCACTCGGCCCGCTGGGCGGGCGACTTCCTCGCCTGCTGCCGCGAGCTGCGGGGCCTCGAGCCCCGGACGTTCGTCTCGCCGCTGCCCGCCGACGCCGAGGACGTCCGGCGGGCGGCCGCCACGCCGGCCTGCGACGCGGCGCTGGCCGAGATCGAGGAGGGCGTCGGCGACCGGCTGGTCGTCGCCCGGGTCGACCGCATCGAGCTGTCGAAGAACCTCGTCCGCGGGTTCCTGGCCTTCGACCTGCTGCTCGAGCAGCACCCCGAGTGGCGGGGGCGGGTCGTGTTCCTGGCCTCGGTCTACCCGTCGCGCACCGGCGTGCCCGCCTACATCGAGTACCAACAGGACGTCGAGGCCACGGTCCAGCGGGTCAACGAGCGCTGGGCCACCGGCGACTGGACGCCGATCGTCTACGACACCCGCGACGACTACCCCCGGTCGCTGGCGGTGCTGCGCCGGGCCGACGCCGTGCTCGTCAACCCCATCCGCGACGGCCTCAACCTGGTCGCCAAGGAGGCGGCGATCGTCAACGAGCGGGACGCCGTGCTCTGCCTGTCCCCCGAGGCCGGCGTGTGGGACGAGCTGTCCGGGGCCGTGCTCGCCGTGTCGCCCTACGACCTGGTCAGCACCGCCGCCGCCCTCGACGAGGCGCTGCGGATGCCGGCCGCCCGCCGGGCCGAGCTCGCCCGCCGGCTGCGCGCGCTGTCCACCGCCCGGGCGCCCCGGGACTGGCTCGCCGACCAGCTCGCCGCGGCCGGCTGACCGCGGCGCCGGCCGGGTCGACGGGCTCAGTCGGCCGCCAGGCGCCGGAGGACGTCGAGCACGCCGGTCGGGCCGTCGACGAGCAGGTCGGCCCGGGCGACGAGCTCGTCCGGGGCCTCCTCGCCGGCGACGGCGACCCGCAGGACGGTCACGCCGGCGCGGGCCAGGCGGTCGAGGGCGTCGAAGGCCGGCAGGTCGCCGTGGTCGTCGCCGATGTAGAGGACGTTGTCCAGGTCGTCGACGAGCGCCTCGAGCGCGGTGCCCTTGTCGGCCGGGATCGGCGGGTGCAGCTCGACCGACATCTTGGCCGGCCGGGCCTCGAGGCCGGAGCGGGCCGCCTGCCGGCGGGCCCACTCCCGCACCTCGTCGGCGATCTCGGGGTGGTTGCGGTAGTGGAGCGTCAGCGACAGGCCCTTCGACTCGACCTCCATCCCCGCCGGGCCCCGGTCGATCGACGACCGCACGACGTCGGTCACGACCTCCCGCCAGGCGCCGGCGCCGGGGTGGTCGAGGCGCTGGCCGTCGCGGACGACCTCGAGCCCGTAGAGGCCGGCCAGCACGACGCCGTCGGGCACGAGGGGGCGCAGGAACTCGACCGGGCGCCCGGAGACGAGCGCCACCAGCGCGTACCGCCCCACGAGGCGCTCGAGCACCTCGGTCGAGCCCTCGACGGGCCGGGCCGCCGCCGGGTCGTTGACGATGGGCGCGAGCGTGCCGTCGAAGTCGACCACCACGGCCGAGGCGCCCGGCCGGGAGCGGAAGGGGGTCAGCGCGGCGTCCAGGTCGCTCACGAGGCGCAAGCTACCGCCCGGGCCGCGCCCGCCGGCACGCGCCTCAGCCGCCGGCCAGGTCGGGGCCGAGCAGCACGACGAGCTGGGCGCCCTGGGTCTCGAGCGGCGGCGGGTCGGGCATCGGCTGGACGGCCCCCTCCGGTGCCCCGATGGCCGCGGCCAGCGCCGCGGCCTCGGCCTCGAACCCCGGCACCGCCAGGATCTGCGTGGCGTCGAGATGCTCGGGCGCGTTGGTCGGCTCGACGGTCTGGTAGCCGCCGCCGGCGATCGCGTCGGTCTGGGCGGCGGCCGCGCCGGACACACCCGAGGCGTTGGCCACGAGGACGGTGATCTCCTGGGGCGGGCGGGGCGCCGGTTGCTCCTCCTGCTCGCCGGCCGGCGGCTGCTCGCCGCCCTCCTCCTCGGGCGGCGGCGCCTCGCCCTGCTCGGTCGCGTCGTCGACGACGTCGACCGCGGGGCCGGCGCCCGTGTCGTCGAGGGCCCGCAGCACGAACACGCCGACGATGACGGCGACCGCGACCAGCAGCACGCCGCGCGCGGGACTGGTGCCCCGGGACGTGGGTGTGGGCGGGCGCTCGGTCGTCTGCATGCGCGGGATGCCTCCTCAGCAGCCGTGTCCGGCGGCGGCGCCACCGGCGGTGGACGCCACTGGCAAGGGTGGTCGGGAGCCGGGCGGGATGCAAGCACCCCCCGATCCGTGACCGAGCCGGGCGGCGGCGCAGTATCGTCGATGACCCGGCCCGAGTAGCTCAGCTGGCCAGAGCAGGCGCCTTGTAAGCGTCAGGTCGCGGGTTCGATCCCCGCCTCGGGCTCGCCGCCCGCTCACCGCCGGCGGGCGACCTCGAAGCACGCCAGCGCGGCGGCCGCCGCCACGTTGAGGGAGCCGAGCACGCCGCGCATGGGGATGGCCACCACCTCGTCGCAGCGGGCGCGCACCAGGCGGGACAGGCCCCGGTCCTCGGACCCGAGCACCAGGCAGATCGGCCCGTCGGCGCCGGTCATGTCGTAGAGCGTGCGGTCGGCCGCGGCGTCGAGGCCGACGACGTGGACGCCGAGGTCGCGCAGCCGCAGGATCGCGGCGGGCAGCCCCGGGACGATGGCCATGGGCACGTGCTCGACGGCGCCGGCGGCGGCCTTGGTGACCGTCGGCGTGACGTGGACGGCCCGGTGGCGGGGCAGGACGGCGCCGGTGACGCCGGCGCACTCGGCCGAGCGCAGGATGGCGCCCAGGTTGCCCGGGTCGGTGATGCGATCCAGGGCCACGAGGAAGGCCGGCTCCCCGTCCCGCCCGGCGGCCAGCTCGTCCAGGTCGTGCTCCGGCAGCGGCGCCGCCAGCGCCAGCACGCCCTGGGGCGCCTCGCAGCGGGCCTGGGCCGCGAAGCGGCTGCGGCCGACCTGGCGCACCGGCACCCGGGCGTCCTCGGCCAGCTCCCGGATGTCGCGCAGGACGGGCGCGTCGTCGCCGTCATCGACCATCCAGATCTCCCGGACCCGCCGCTTCCCGGCGATCAGCAGCTCCCGCACCGCCTGCCGGCCCTCGACCTGGTCGCCGCCCAGGCCACGCCGGGAGGCCGCCGCCCCCCGCCGGCCGGTGGGCTCGGGTCGGATCCGCCCCGGGGTCGTGACCCGGGTGGGCGGCGGCGGCGTCCGGCGGGCACGGGCCGCCCGCCCGGCGCCCCGGCGTCCGCGGCGGGGGCTCATCGGGCCACCACCAGCGCGACCGCGAGGCAGGCGATGCCCTCGGCCCGGCCGAGGGCGCCCAGGCCCTCGGCCCGCTTGCCCTTGACGGTCACCGGCGCCCCGACCGCCTCGGCGAGGCGCCGCTGCATCTCGTCCCGCCGGGGCGCGAGCTTCGGCGCCTCGAGCACGACCGTGCAGTCGACGTTCTGCGGCTCCCACCCGGCGCGGCGCACGTCGGCGACCGCCCGGCGCAGCAGCTCGATCGAGTCGGCGCCGGCGAGCGCCGGGTCGGTGTCGGGGAAGTGCTGGCCGATGTCGCCGAGGCCGGCGGCGCCCAGCAGCGCGTCGGTGACGGCGTGGGCGACGGGGTCGGCGTCGCTGTGGCCGGCGAGGCCGCGCCCCGGGAAGCGCAGGCCCCCGAGCACGAGCGGCCGGTCGGGGTCCGCCGCGAACGGGTGGACGTCGAAGCCCTGGCCCACCCGGATGCGGGGCAGGTCAGCGGGCACCGAGCAACGCCTCCGCGACGACGAGGTCGTCGGGCCGGGTGATCTTCAGGTTGGCGGACGAGCCGGGCACGACGACCACCTTGCCACCCGCGGCCTCGACCAGCGTGGCGTCGTCGGTCGCCTCGCCCTCGCCGGCGTGGGCGGCCCGCAGCGCGGCCGCCCGGAACGCCTGGGGGGTCTGCACCGCCACCAGCCCGTCGCGGTCGACGACGCCGCCCTCCCGCCGGCGCAGGGTGTCGGCCACCGGCACCCCGGGCACGGCGGCGTCGGCGCCGGCGTCGACCGCCTCGACGACCGCCCGGAACAGGCAGGGCTCGGCCAGCGGCCGGGCGGCGTCGTGCACGACGACGACCTCGGCCTCGTCCGGGACCGCCGCGAGCCCGGCCCGCACCGACCCCGAGCGGGTGGCGGCCCCGGCGACCACCGTCGTGGCTCCGGGCTCGGGCCGCCCCACCTCGGCCGGCGGCACGACCAGCACGACGCCGTCGGCGGCGGCCGCGGCGGCCGCCAGCGACCAGTCGAGCACCCGCCGGCCGGCGAGCGGGCGGTACTGCTTCGGCCCGCCGAAGCGCTGCCCGGACCCGGCGGCGACCACGATGGCCCACACGCGTCCCATGACGGCCCGGAGGCTACCGCCACCCACGGTGGCACCCCTCGTCGGGACGGCCGCGGCGCACGTCGTTATCGTTCCGTGTGATGAGCGCCACGGACCTGCTCGCCGACGTCGACCTCTTCGCCGATCTCTCCACGCAGGAGCTGCAGCACCTCGCGGACGCCAGCACCACCGTCGAGCTGCGCCGCGGCGACGTGCTGTTCCACGAGGACGACCCCGGCGACAACGTCTACATCGTCAAGTCGGGGCGGATCGCGATCGCCAAGCGGTCGATCGACGGCCGGGAGTCGGTCGTCGCCCTCATGGAGCCCGGCGACCTGTTCGGCGAGATGCAGCTGTTCGAGAACCAGGGCCGGACGGCCGAGGCCCGGGCGCTGGAGCAGTCCGAGGTGCTGGCGATCGGCTACGGGCCGATCCGCGAGGTCTACGAGCGCCGGCCGGAGCTGCTGTGGGGGGTCGTCGCCCTGCTCGCCCGCCGGCTCCGGAGCATGGACGTGGCCCTGGCCGACACGGTGTTCCTCGACGTGACCGGCCGCACCGCCAAGCGCCTGCTGGAGATGGCCGGCGGCGCCGACGAGTTCACCCTGCCGGTCACGCAGGAGGAGCTGGCGGCGATGGTCGGCGCGTCGCGCGAGCGGGTCAACAAGGCGATCGCCAGCTTCGTCCGGCTGGGGTGGATCGAGCAGTCCGACCGCCGGTACAAGATCACGAACCGCGAGGAGCTCGAGCGCCGCGCCCGCTGAGGGCCGACCCGGCCCGCCGGGGCGGCGCCGGCCGGTCGGGACCCCGCCCGGACCGGTCAGCCCGAGAGGTGGGCGATGGCCCGCCGCCAGGCGTCGGTGGCGTCGTCGGGGCGGTGCGCCGGGCGGCTCGGGTCGTGCACGAAGCCGTGGTCGGCGCCCTCGTAGCGGACGACCTCGACGCCGGCGGCCTCGAGCGCCTCCAGGTCCTCGGGCGGCACCCAGGGGTCGGCGGTGCCGGCGATGTGCAGCGTCGGGCAGGCCTCGGGGCGGGCGAGGGCGTCGAGCGGCTCGCCCTGGCCCGGGCTGCGCCACATCTCCGGGACCCGGGCCATGCCGTAGAAGGCCACCGCCCGGTGGAACCGGCCGGTGCCGGCGGCCTTCATGGCGTACATGCCCCCCATGCAGAAACCGAGGACGCCGACCGGCTCGACGCCGGTGGCGTCGGCCGCGGCCACCGCGTCGCCGAGCACGCGGTCGTCGTCCAGGTCGCGGGCGGCCGCCAGCCGGTCCTCCAGCGACGTCAGGTCGTCGCGCCCCGCCCACACGTCGAAGGCGCACACGACCCAGCCGTTCTCGGCGGCGAGCCGGGCGACCATCTCGTCGAACAGGGGCCGGAGGCTGCCGATGTCGGGGATGACGACCAGCCCACGGGAGGGCGTGCCCTCGGGGCGGGCGATCTCGGCGGCCGTGCCGGACGGCAGGGTGATGCGCATGACCGCCGGTTCTAGCGCCCGCCGGCCGGCGCGGGCGAGGCCGGCGGGCCCGCCTCAGCTGTAGCGGTCGAGGATGCTCGACTCGGCCAGGCGGGACAGGCCCTCCTTGATGGCCCGGGCCCGGGCCTGGCCGACCCCCGTGGCCTCGTCGAGGTCCTCGACGGTCGCCCGCATGATCTTCTGGAGGGTGCCGAACCGCTGGACGATGCGGTGGACGATCTCCTCCGGCAGGCGCGGGATGCGGGACAGCAGCCGGTAGCCGCGGGGCTGGACGCTGGCGTCGAGGTCGACCTCGGTGCCGGGCAGGTGCAGCGTCGAGCCGACGGCGGTGGAGTCGAGCAGCTCCTCGGTGCTCATGTTGTTGAGCGCCGCCATGGCGTTCTCGAGGTGCCACTCGGTCTCGGGGGTGAAGTAGTCGAGCATGACCAGGCGCCGGTCGTCCTCGACACCACCCATCAGCTCCTCCAGCTGGAGGGCCACCAGGCGGCCGTCCACGCCGAGCTGGACGATGTCGGCGTTGATCTCGTCGGCGATGCGCCGGACCATCTCGGTCCGCTGCAGGACGTGGACGACGTCGCGCAGCGTGACGAGGTCCTCGACCTCGAGGGCGGACAGCGAGGCCGTGACGGCGTCGAGGCGCTCGCGGTAGCGCTCCAACGTCTGCAGCGCCTGGTTGGCCCGCACGAGGAGGCGGGGGATCGACTCCAGCGGGTGCTTCTCGTCGCCGACGTAGACGGCGATGATCGCCATGTCCTCGGACACCGAGATGACCGGCACGTCGATGGACCGGGCGACGCGCTCGGCGGTGCGGTGCCGGGTGCCCGTCTCCGACGTGGGGACGTTCGGGTTGGGCACCAGGTGGACGTTGGCGCGGGCGATGCGGCTGGCGTCGCTGGCCAGGATGATGGCGCCGTCCATCTTCGCCAGCTCGGACAGGCGCTGCGGGCTGAAGGCCGCGTCGAGGAGGAACCCGCCCGAACAGATGTTCAGCACCTCGGGCCCGTCGCCGATGACGATCAAGGCACCCTTGCTGGCCTGCAGGATGCGATCGAGGCCCTCGCGCAGGGGCGTCCCCGGGGCCACGGCCGCGAGCGCCTTGAGGAGCTCGGGGCTGGGGCGGTTCACCACACCGCAATGGTAGTGCGCGGGGCGCGACCCCCCGGTCGGCGAGCGCGCGCCTGCGCCGCCGGTCGGCGCGCGGCCGGCCCCCCGCTCAGCCCGCGCCCACCGGCTCGGGCGCGGGCCGGCGCAGCGCCTCGACGATGGAGCGGACCCGCACGAGCCGCATCCCCGCCGGGGCCTCGGGCGCCGAGCGGGGCACGACGGCGCTGGTGAAGCCGAGCCGGGCGGCCTCGGCGAGGCGGCGGTCGGTGCGGTGGACCTGGCGCACCTCGCCGCCCAGCCCGACCTCGCCGCAGGTGACCAGGTCGGGCGGCACGGGCCGCCCGGTGGCCGACGACGCCACCGCCAGCGCCACGGCCAGGTCGACGCCCGGCTCGGGCACCCGGACCCCGCCGGCCACCGCCACGTGGACCTCGCAGCGACCGAGGTCGAGCCCGGCGTGGCGCTCGAGCACGGCCAGCACCTGGGACAGGCGGCCGGCGTCGACGCCCTGGGCCGTACGCCGGGGCGAGGGCGCGCCACTCGGCACGACCAGCGCCTGCACCTCGACGAGCAGCGGCCGCTGGCCGTCGAGCACCGGGGCGACGACCGACCCCGGCACGCCGGGCTGGCGGTCGGCCAGGAACAGGGCGCTGGGGTCGGGCACGGGCACGAGCCCCCGGTCGCCCATCTCGTAGAGGCCGAGCTCGTGGGTGCCGCCGAACCGGTGCTTGACCGCCCGCAGCATGCGCAGCGCGTGGTGGCGCTCGCCCTCGAAGCTGAGCACCGTGTCGACCATGTGCTCGAGCACCCGGGGGCCGGCCAGCGCGCCGTCCTTGGTGACGTGCCCGACCAGCACGACGCTGGTGCCGCGGGCCTTGGCCTCGCGCACCAGCCGCTGCGCGCAGCCCCGCACCTGGCCGACCGAGCCGGGGGCCGAGCCCAGCTCGGGGTCGTGGACGGTCTGGATGGAGTCGACCACGACGACGTCGGGCGCCAGCGCGTCGAGGTGGGCGAGGACGTGCGGCAGGGCGGTCTCGGCGACCAGCCACAGCGACGGCGTGCGCACGCCGAGCCGCTCGGCCCGCAGGGCCACCTGGCGGGCCGACTCCTCGGCGGTGACGTACAGGCACGAGGCCCGGCGGCCGCCGCACGCGGCCGCCCGCCGCTCGGCCACCGAGGCCAGCGCCTGCAGGAGCAGGGTGGACTTGCCGACGCCCGGCTCGCCACCGAGCAGCGTCACCGACCCGGGCACGAGCCCGCCGCCGAGCACCCGGTCGAGCTCGGCGTCGCCCGTCGGCACCGGCTCGGTGGCGTCGCCGAGCGCCTCGGCCACCGGCACGGGCGTGGACGGCCGCACCAGGCCGGCGCCCGGCTGCCGGGGCGCGGCCACCAGCTCCTCGACCAGGGTGCCGCTGGCGTCGCAGGCCGAGCACCAGCCGGCCCACTTCGGCGCCTCGGCGCCGCAGGCGGTGCATCGGAAGACGGTCTTCACCCGGGCCATGGCGCCGCACCCTACGCAGGGGGTGTGACAGCGACGGGTGCCGGGCCGTAGCGTGGCCGGGACGACCGATCGGCGGGACGTGCACATGCACCTGGACGGCTACGGGCGACGAGCCGTCGCCGCGGCGGTGGCGCTGGCCCTCGCCTGGGGCTGCGGCAGCGGCGGCGACGACGAGGGAGCGGACGGCGAGGCCCGGGACCCGGGCGCGCCCGCCACGACCGCCCCCGCCGAGCCCGTGCCGGCGGAGGGGGCCGCCACCTGCTGGACGGCGCCGCCCGGCGGGGGCGGGGACGGTCCGCTCGGGTTCGAGGACGTCACCGGGGACCGGGGCCTGGTCGAGCCGCTCCTCGGGATGTACGGCCACGCCGCCGCCGCGGCCGACGTCGACGGGGACGGCTGGACCGACCTGTTCGTCGGGGGCTTCGCCGACCGCGACGAGGCCGACTACCGGGTGCGGGGCGCGGACGGCCCCTCCCCCGACCGGCTCCTGCTGGGCGGGCCCGACGGGTTCGCGGTCGACGACCGCTTCCCCGGCGAGCTCGCCCGCACCAGCGGCGCCACCTTCGCCGACCTGGACGGCGACGGCGACCTCGACCTGGTCGTCGCCCGCAACCCCCAGCCCGGCGACGAGCTCACCGAGCGCCCGACGACCGTCTACGAGAACCGGGGCGACGGCTGGTCGGCGGTCGCCGAGCTGGCCCCGGCGACGGCCGCCCGGTCGATCGCCGCGCTCGACGTCGACCGCGACGGCCTCACCGACCTCCTCGTCCTCGGCGACCGGTTCGGCGACGGCCCCACCCGGGCGTTCCGCAACACCGGCGGGTTCGCCTTCGAGGACGCCACCAACGACTGGGGCGTCCCCGACGACCTGCGGGGCCTCGCCCTCGCCACCGTCGACCTCGACGGCGACGGCCGGCTCGACATCGTGACCAGCGGCGACCCCCGGGTCCTGCTCGGCGGGCCCGACGGGTTCGTCGTCGAGGAGGTCCCCGAGCTGCGCTGGGAGACCCATGGTGACGAGGACGACCCGGCCGGCGTCGACGCCGGCGACCTGGACGGCGACGGCCGGCCCGACCTCGTCGTCGGCCAGCACTTCAACTCGACGGTCGACGACGGTGAGACGGTGCCGGTGCGGGTGCTCCTCAACCGCAGCGAGCCGGGCGCCCCCGCCCTCGGGGACGTCACCGAGGAGGCGGGCTCGCCGCCGCTGCCGACCAAGGCGCCCCACGTCGCCGTCGCCGACCTGGACGACGACGGCCGGCCCGACGTCGTGACCTCGGCCGTCACCGAGGACGGCACGCCGCTCGTGCTGCGCAACACCGGCACGGAGGACGGCGTGCCCCGCCTCGAGCCCACCGGCGAGGCCGCGGCCGGGCGCTACTGGGTCACCGGCGCGACCGCCGACCTCGACCGCGACGGGCGCCTCGACGTGTTCCTCGTCGCCTGGGAGCCGTCCGAGCCCTCCGTGCTGTTCCGCGCGACCGGCACCGCCGGCGCCTGGGTCGAGGTCGACCTCGCCGCCCTGGGGCCGGCGGCCACCGGCACCCGGGTGGAGGCCACGGCCGGCGACCGCCGCGCCACCGCCTGGGCGACGAGCACGACGGGCTACGCCGCCGGCGCGCCGCCCGTCGTCCACCTGGGCCTCGGCGACGCGACCGGTGACGTCGAGATCACCGTGACGCCGCCCGGCGGCGACCCCCGGCGCCTGACCACCCCGGCCGGCAGCCGCACGTCGCTGGCCGGCTGCTGACCCGGCGCCGGCGGCGTCCGGTCGCTCCCGGCGGCACCCCGGCGCCGATCAGGCCGGCCGGCGGCGCACGGCCCGCACGACCAGCACGACGACCAGGGCGAGGAACGACGCCACCGCCAACGCCGCCAGGCCGAGTACGGGCCAGTCGTGGACGGTGGTCTCGGCCCGGACCTCGACCGGCCCGTCGCCCAGGCGAGGGCTCCAGGTCGTCGTCCCGCCGGGCAGCGCCGCGACCAGCTCGAAGGTGAACACCTCGGCCAGCGGCCGCCCCAGGCGCTCCTCGATCACCGCCGGGTCCTCCCCCAGCGGCTCGCCCTCGAGCACGGCCGCCATCGCCTCGTCGCCGAAGGCCTCGAGCCCGTCGCGGAGGTCGACGGTGCCCGACAGCTCGAACCGGTCGCGCCCGAAGGACTCGGACCGCACCAGCCGCACGTCCCGCAGCGGGCCGTCGGGGCCGGTGAGCTCGGCCAGCACCCGCTCGGCCTCCTCGGGCGTGCCGAACGCCCGCCGGGCCCGCACCCAGGTCGTGCCGTCGCCGTCGGTCGCCGCCGGCTCGACGATCCACCCGGCGGCCACGAGGTCGTCGTCCCGGACCAGCTGGTCCAGGTCGGCGGCGGTCCGGGCCCCGTCGCCGTCGAGGTCGGGCAGCTCCTCCAGCGCCGCTCGGTCGAGGCCGACGGCCACCTCGACGGTGCCCGAGCCGTCCTCGGCGACGTCCACGGTCACCCTGGTGCGCACCTCGCACGCGGTGGCGACCAGGGCGAGGAGGGCGAGGAGGATCGATCGACGGATGCGGGACACCGGCGGCGTGGATGCGGGGGACAGGGTGGCCGTGAGCGCCGTGAGGTTAGACGCGGGTGCGGGGCCGCACCCAGGCGGCCCCGCACGCTGTGCCTGTGGTCGATGTCGTGCCGGTCAGGCGTCGCCGGCCTCGGCCAGCTCCATCGGCGGGGGCACGAAGCCCTCGACCGTCCGGAACGTGAGCCGGCGGTCGCCCGTCTCCGGGTCGTCCTCGACGTCGACGACGACGATCTCGCCGGCCCGGACCTCCTTGAGCAGGAGCTTCTCGGAGACCGGGTCCTCGACCAGCCGCTGGATGGCCCGCCGCAGCGGACGGGCGCCCAGCTGCGGGTCGTAGCCCTTGTCGGCCAGGTAGTACTTGGCCTCCTGCGTGAGCTCCAGGCCCAGGCCCTGGCCCTCGAGCTGCCGCTGCACCCGCTTGATCATCAGGTCGACGATCTGGGTGACCTCGTCCTTGGTCAGCTCGTGGAAGACGATGGTGTCATCGATCCGGTTCAGGAACTCGGGCCGGAAGTGCTGCTTGAGCGCCTCGTTGACCTTGTCCTTCATCTTCTCGTACGACACCGCCTCGTCGGCCCGGGCGAAGCCCACGCTGGCCTTGCGGAGGTCGGCCGTGCCGAGGTTCGAGGTCATGATCAGCACGGTGTTGCGGAAGTCGACCGAGCGGCCCTGGGCGTCGGTGAGGCGCCCCTCCTCCAGGATCTGGAGGAGCGTGTTGAACACGTCGGGGTGGGCCTTCTCGATCTCGTCGAACAGCACCACCGAGAACGGCTTGCGCCGCACGGCCTCGGTGAGCTGACCGCCCTCCTCGTAGCCGACGTAGCCCGGGGGCGAGCCGACCAGCCGCGAGACCGTGTGCTTCTCCATGTACTCGGACATGTCGAGCTGGATCAGCGCGGTCTCGTCGCCGAACAGGAACTCGGCGAGCGTCTTGGCCAGCTCGGTCTTCCCGACGCCGGAGGGGCCGAGGAAGATGAACGAGCCGCTGGGGCGCTTCGGATCCTTCAGGCCGGCACGGGTGCGCCGGATGGCCTGGCTGACCGCCCGGATGGCGTCGTGCTGGCCGACGACCCGCTTGTGCAGCTCCTCCTCCATGCGGAGGAGCTTCTGGGTCTCCTCCTCGGTGAGCTTGTAGACGGGGATGCCCGTCCACACCGAGAGGACCTCGGCGATGGCCTCCTCGTCGACCTCGTCGAACAGGTCGACGCCGGAGTCCTTGATCTCGCGCTCCATGGCCTCCTTGCGGGCCAGGAGCTCCTTCTCGGCGTCGCGCAGGCGGCCGGCCTCCTCGAAGTCCTGCCGCTCGACGGCCTTCTTCTTCTGCTCGACGATCTTGGCGAGCTCGTTCTCGAGCTCCTTGTAGTCGGGCGGGGTCTGCATGCGCTTGATGCGCAGGCGGCTGCCCGCCTCGTCGATGAGGTCGATGGCCTTGTCGGGCAGGTACCGGTCGCTGATGTAGCGGTCGGCCAGGTTGGCCGAGGCCACGAGCGCCTGGTCGGTGATCGTGACCCGGTGGTGCGCCTCGTACCGGTCGCGCAGGCCCTTCAGGATCTCGATCGTGTGGGCCACGGTGGGCTCCTCGACCGTGATCTTCTGGAACCGGCGCTCGAGCGCGGCGTCCTTCTCGAGGTACTTGCGGTACTCGTCGAGGGTGGTCGCGCCGATCGTCTGCAGCTCGCCCCGGGCCAGCATCGGCTTCAGGATCGAGGCCGCGTCGATGGCGCCCTCGGCGGCACCGGCGCCCACCAGGGTGTGGATCTCGTCGATGAACAGGATGATGTCGCCGCGGGTGCGGATCTCCTTGAGCACCTTCTTCAGGCGCTCCTCGAAGTCGCCGCGGTAGCGGCTGCCGGCGACCAGGGCCCCGAGGTCGAGGGTGTAGAGCTGCTTGCCCTCGAGGGTCTCGGGGACCTCCTTGTTGACGATGGCCTGGGCCAGGCCCTCGACGATGGCGGTCTTGCCGACGCCCGGCTCGCCCACCAGCACCGGGTTGTTCTTGGTGCGGCGGGACAGGACCTGCATGACCCGCTCCATCTCGCGGGCACGGCCGATGACCGGGTCGAGCTTCTTCTCGCGGGCCAGCTGCGTGAGGTTGCGGCCGAACTGGTCGAGGACCAGCGAGCCCGTCGGCTGCTCGGACGAGCTGCTCGAGCCCGAGGTGGCACCGGCCTTCTCGCCCGCCGGGCCGCCCGTGCCCTGGTAGCCGGACAGCAGCTGGATGACCTGCTGGCGGACGCGGGACAGGTCGGCCCCCAGCTTGACCAGCACCTGCGCGGCCACCCCCTCGCCCTCGCGGATGAGGCCGAGGAGGATGTGCTCGGTGCCGATGTAGTTGTGGCCGAGCTGCAGCGCCTCGCGCAGGGACAGCTCGAGGACCTTCTTGGCGCGGGGCGTGAACGGGATGTGCCCGGACGGCGACGAGCCGCCCTGGCCGATGATCTCCTCGACCTGCTGCCGCACCGCCTCGAGGCTGATGCCCAGCGACTCGAGCGCCTTCGCGGCGACCCCCTCGCCCTCGTGGATGAGGCCGAGGAGGATGTGCTCGGTGCCGATGTAGTTGTGGTTGAGGAGCCGGGCTTCTTCCTGGGCCAGGACCACGACCCGTCGAGCCCGGTCGGTGAACCGTTCGAACAAGAGACCTGCCTCCCGCCAGTCGGGGGATCCGTGGGGAAACTCTACAGCCGTTCGGTGACGACGACGCCGCCCGTGGCGGGTTCCCCACCTTCGTAACTGGATCGCGACTGGATCGCGCGGGCCTCGGCGCCGCCCGCCCCTCCCCGGCGTGCCGGGGCCGGCACGGGCCGGGTCGCGCCGGCCGCGGCGGCGCGGCCGGTTTCGGCCGGGCGCGCGGGTCACCTACCGTCGTGGCCGTGGCCTCCCCTCACCCCCTGCTCGACCTGCCCGGCCTGCCGGCCCTGCGCGAGCGGGTCGACAAGCGGCTGGCGGCCGCGGTGGAGTCCGACGACCCCACCATGGCCGAGATGGCCTCGCACCTCGTGCGGGCCGGCGGCAAGCGGCTGCGCCCCATCTTCACCGCCCTGTCGTCCACCGCCGGGTCGGGGCCGTCGGGCGTCAGCGACGACGCCATCACGGGCGGCGTCGCCTGCGAGCTGGTGCACGTCGGCTCGCTGCACCACGACGACGTCATCGACGAGGCCGCCACCCGCCACGGCGTCGAGAGCGTCAACGCCCGGTGGGGCAACCTGCGGGCGATCCTGTCCGGCGACTTCCTCCTGGCCCGGGCGTCGGAGCTGGCCGCCTCCCTCGGCACCGAGGTCGCCTCGCTGCTGGCGGCGACGATCGGCCGGCTCTGCGAGGGCGAGGTCCGCGAGCTGCGGTTCGCCTACCGGGTCGACCGCACGGTCGAGGACTACACGGCCGCCATCGCCGGCAAGACCGCGGCCCTCTACGCCACCGCCTGCCGCATCGGGGGCATCGTGTCCGACCTCCCCCGGGAGGAGGTCGACGCCCTCACCGACTTCGGCCACCACTACGGCATGGCGTTCCAGGTGGTGGACGACGTCCTCGACGTCGTCGCCACCGAGGAGGAGCTGGGCAAGCCGGCCGGCCACGACATGGCCGAGGGCGTCTACAACCTGCCCGTGCTGCGGGCCCTCGACGGCCCCGGGGGCGAGGAGCTGCGGTCGCTGCTCGGCGGGCCGCTCACCCCGGAGGCCCGGGCCCGCGCCCTCCAGATCGTGCGGGAGGGCGGCGGCGTCGCCCGGGCCCTCGAGGACGCCCGGGGCTACGTCGAGCGGGCCCTGGCCGACCTGGAGCGGCTGCCGGCCACCCCGGCGGGCGAGGCCCTGGCCGCCGCCACCCGCCACCTCCTCGCCGGCCTCGACCGCTGAGCCCCGGCGGCCCGCGCCGGGGGCGGGCCCCGGGGCCGCCCGTGGCCGGTGGTGTGACACCCGCCACGAAATCGCGTGACGCCTCGGGCCCGACCGCCTACGGTCCCGGCCCCGTGCCGATCGAACCGGACACCGAGGACTGGACCTGGGTGCTGGAGCAGCCGTGCCCCGAGTGCGGGCTGGCCGTCGGGTCCGTCCCCATCGAGCAGCTCGGCCCGGCGGTGCGCGACAACGCCGCGGCCTGGCAGCGGCTCCTGGCCCGGCCCCGCGAGCTGCTCGCCACCCGCCCGAGCGACGACCGGTGGTCGGCCCTCGAGTACGCCTGCCACGTGCGCGACGTCCTGTGCCTGTTCGAGGGGCGGATCGCCCGCATGCTCGCCGAGGACGAGCCCCGCTTCACCGACTGGGACCCGGACGCCGCCGCGGTCGAGGACCGCTACGGCGACCAGGACCCCGCCGAGGTGGCCGCCGCGATCGTCGACGCCGCCGCGACCTTCGCCGACCGGCTGGCCGGCGTGCGGGGCGAGGCCTGGGAGCGGGTGGGCCACCGCAGCGACGGCGTGCCGTTCACCGTCGCGGGCTACGTCCGCTACCTGCTCCACGAGGGGGTCCACCACCTCGCGGACGCCGAGGCGGGCCTGGCCGCGCTCGGCGGGCGCGCGAGGTCCTAACCTTCTCCTCCGTGACCACGCCGCTCACGACGATCCAGCCCGACATCGCCGAGCGCACCGACGAGCGCACCGAGGAGGACCTGCGCACCGGCGAGCCGAAGGTCGCCCACATCGTGCGGACCGAGCCGGGCGAGTCGGCCGTGGCCAAGGTCACCGAGGCCCGCGTCTACGGCTACCCGGTCGAGGCCCTCTGCGGCGAGCGCTTCGTGCCCCAGCGGGACCCGAAGCAGCTGCCCGTGTGCCAGGTCTGCAAGGAGATCTACGACCTGTACCGGGCGGTCAACGAGAACCTGCACGAGACGCCCCGGTCCTGAGGGCCCGGGCGCCCCGCCCCACCGGCCCGCTCAGGTCGCCGCGCCGGCACCCGCGTCGTCGACGCCCGGCAGCCGGCGGGGCAGGCGCGCCGCCGCGAGCACGCCGGCCGCCGCCATCAGGAGGGTGGCGACGAAGGCGATGCCGAGCGACGAGGTCGTCGCCCACCCCCGGCCGTCGCCGAGGGCCACGAACGCGCCCACGACCCCCGTCCCGACCGCGACGCCGAGCACGTCGGTGAGCTGGAGCGACGCGCTCGCCGCCCCCTCCTCGCCGGCGGCCGCCGCCCCGAGCACCGTGACGGTGATGGGCGCGTAGGACAGGCCGATGCCCAGGCCGCCGATCGTCCAGCCGACCACGATCACGGCGACGGGCACGTCGCCGAGGCCCACGAGGGTGGCGGCGATGCCGACCGCGAGGACGGCCATGCCGCGCCGCACCAGCCACCGGGGCCCGCGCCGGCGGACCAGCCGCTCCTGCAGCCAGGCGCCCGCGGTCCAGGTCAGGGTGGCGCCGGTGAGCGCCAGCCCCGCCACCCAGGTGGGCGCCCCGTGGCCGTCGGTGACCGCCAGCGACACGTAGGCGTCGGTCCCGAAGAAGGCGAAGGTGAGGATGCCGCGGGCGGCGACCGCGGCCGGCATGCCCGGCGCCAGGCGCACGGTGCCGGGCGGCACGAGCCGGAGGAAGGCCCAGGCCGCCACCACCGCGCCGACGCCGACGAGGGCGGCGACCGGCACCGGCGCGCCGGCCTTCAGCCCGCCGAACACGAGCGCCACGCCGCCGACGAGCACCGCGGCGTCGCGCAGGCGCCGGCCGTCGGCGCGCCCGGCCTCGCCGGCCGGCGCGAGCGGCGGGTGGTTCGGCAGGACCGGCAGCGCCAGCGCGGCGGCCAGGCCGACCAGCGGCAGGAGGGCGAGGAAGACGAAGCGCCACGACGTCGCGTGCTCGATGCCGCTGGCCGCCGCCGGCCCCACCAGCCCGGGGATCACCCAGGCGGTCGAGAACACGGCGAACACCCGGGGGCGCAGGCCGGGCGGGTACGCCCGGGCCACCGTCGCGTAGGCCACCGCGGGGATGACGCCGGCGCCGAGCCCCTGCGCCACCCGGCCGGCGACGAGCATGCCCATCGACCCGGCGGCGCCGCCGACCAGCAACCCGGCCGTGAACACGACGAGGCCGGCCGCGTAGGGCATCCGGGTGCCGTGGCGGTCCGCGGCCTGGCCGGCCCAGACGATCCCGAGCAGGTTGCCGAGGAAGAAGCCCGAGAAGACCCAGCCGTAGAGCCCGAGCCCGCCGAGGTCGTCGGCCACCACCGGCATGACCGTGGCGATGGCCAGGGACTCGAAGGCCACGAGGGTGATCGTGAGGACCAGGGCGGTGGTCAGCCGCCGCCGGGCCGGCGACCACACCCCGTCGGCCTCCGGCGGGACGGCGCCGTCGGCGTCGGGCGCCCCGCCGTCGACGGCCCGGACGGCGGGGCGGGGGTCGTGGTCGTCGGGATCGAGCTGGGGGTCGGCGTGCACGGAGGTCATCCTGGACCTCCAACGCGGCCACGCCCCAGGGGATTCCGCCCGACCGCCCCGGCCGCCCGCCTCAGCCACCGGCGCCGGCCCGGTCGCGCAGGCGGCGCAGCAGCGGGATCGCGGCCACCTTCTCGTCGGTCAGCTCCTCCCAGCGGAGCCGGGCCTCGGGCCTGGGGGCACGCCCGGGACGGCAGTCCAGCACCCGCTCGGGCGTGACGACGAGGTCGACCGGCACGTCGTGGTCGGTCGTCGGGATCTCGCCGGCCGGCCGGACCTGCAGCTCGTGGACGGTCGTCACGACGACGGTGCCGGGCCCGACCAGGCCGGCCGCGGTCGCCAGCGCGAGCTCGAGGTCGGCGAACCCGCCGCCCTTGCCCAGCCGGGCGCCGTCGGCGCCGACCGCCACGCAGCCGACGACGACGAGGTCGACCGGGTCGAGGTCCTCGACGGCCACCCGGCGGGCCGACCGGCTGGCGCCCGCGATCGACGCCGCCCGCCGCGGCGGGTCGGCGAGGTCGTCGGGGTCGAGCAGGAAGAACGGGTCGGGCTCGGCCAGCCGGGGCACGGCCATGAAGACCGTCTTGCCGTCCTCGAGGGCCCGCTGGCGCACCGGCAGCTGGGGCGCGTCGGGGTTGGCCTTGATCGTGCGGGCCCGGGCCCACTCCGGGGTGGCCCGCAGCCGCTCGGCGGCGGCCTCGGCACCCGTGAAGTTCGGGATGCGGTTGCGGGCGCCCGGGAAGCGGGCGACGCCGGCCTCCGACATGGCCGTCCACACGGCGTCGCGCAGGGCCGCCTTGGCGGCGAGGAGCTCGGGGTCGCCGCCGGCGTCGTGGTCGTGGCGGCGGGGCGTCCGGCGGTCGGCACGGCGGGGCACGGGGCCATGGTGGCCGCCGGCGGCGCCGCGGGCCCAACGGGGCGCGCCCGGGCGGTGCGCCGCCCCCCGGTAACGTCGCCGGCGTGGCGGTGGTCCGGCGAGAACGCGGCTGGCGCGACCTGCTCGGCGAGGCGCACGTGGTGGTCAGCGGGTTCGGGAGGTGGGGCGGCGGCCTCTACGACCTGACCACCGGCTGCGCCGAGGCGCTGGACGACCTGCCCACCTCGGGCATCGCGCTCGGCGGCGGCCGGCTGTGGCGCGTCCTGCGGGCCCCGGGCGAGCAGACCTCGACCTGCGAGCTGCTGTCGTACGACGCCCGAGGCGTGCGCAGCTACGGCCGCTACGACGCCATCCGCGACCCCCACGACGTCGTGTGGTTCGACGGGGCGCCGCACGTCAGCTCGAGCTGGGACGACGCCGTCTGGCGGGTCGACCCCGGCCGCGACGAGCCGCAGCTCGTGTGGCAGGGCTCGACGGTGCCGGACAGCTGGCACGTCAACTCGCTGCTGGTCCACCACGGCGCCCTGCTCGTGTGCGCCTTCGGCCGCTTCGGCCGCCACAAGGCCTGGAAGGGCGAGGCCGGCCGCCACACGGGCTTCGTCCACGACCTCCGCAGCGGCCGCGACGTGCTGACCGGGCTGGCGCACCCCCACACGCCCCGGTTCCGGGCGGGCCGCTGGTACGTCTGCGAGTCGACGCGGGGCACCCTGACCGAGCTGGACGCCGACGGCAGGGTGCGCCGGCGGGCCCGCGTGCAGCGCTTCACGCGCGGCCTGGCCTTCGTCGGGCACTACGCGCTGGTCGGCGGGAACGCCCACCGCGACCGGGACGACGACCGCGGCGAGGTCGCGGTCGTCGACCTGCGGTCGTTCGAGGTGGTCGAGCGGATCCCGATGCCGTGCCTGGAGATATACGACATCGTGACGGCGGGCCCGGGCGTCGTCCGGGCGGCGGCCACCGGCTTCGGGGCCAACGCGGCCCGGGCGGTGGAGCAGCACCGGGCCGCAGCTCGCCCACCCGAGCGGTGGTCGACGCCCGCGGACGCCTCGCTCCGGCTCGTCACCGCCCGGACCGCGGCCGAGCTCGCCGCCATGGGCGAGCCGATCGCCGCCCGCGACGCCGTGCGCTGCGGCGTCCGGGGGACGCTGCCGGCGGCAGCGGTCGCCGGCGAGGTGACGACGTGGCGCTTCGAGGTCGTCAACCGGTCCGACCGGCCGCTCGGCTCGGTCCTCCCCCGGCCGGTGAAGGTCGGGGTCCGCTGGTTCCCGCTGGTGCCGGGGCAGGCCGGGGCCGGCTCGAGCACCCGCCCGGTCGGCAACCCGCTGGGCCCCCTGCCCCGGGTGGTGCCGCCGCGGGCGCGCACCCTGGTGGACGTGCCGGTCGAGGTGCCGGCCGAGCCCGGGCGCTACGAGGTCCGGGTGGCGCTGCGCCAGCCGGGCACCGGCTGGTTCGGCGTGCGGGTCCAGGGCGAGGTGCTGGTCGAGGCCGGCGACCGCACCCCGCCGCCGGCTCACGCCGACGGGTCGGACACCCGGCCGACGAACAGGGGCACCCCGGTGCCCACGTGGCGCACGGCGTAGAGGAAGGGCCGGTCGGCCACGACGGTGACCACCTCGCCCGCCGGCGCCGCGGTCAGGTCCATGCCCACGGCGGTGGCGGCGGCCGCCTCGGTGCCCTCCTCGTCGACGGTGATGTCGGCGCCGTGCACCGCCGTCGCGATCTCGAGGTCGGGGGCGATGCCGGGGAGCCGGCCCCCGGGCAGGACGAGCCCCAGCTGGCCGAGGACCGGGGCCAGGTCGAGGGCACGGCCGGTCTCCCAGGTCGGCATCGTGAGGTCGACGGTGGCGGGCGCGAGCCCGGCGGCGACCGCGCCGAGGCCGCCCTCCCCCAGCCCGTCGAGGACCTGGTCGAGCGGGACGCCCTCGGCCGGCACGACGAGCAGCATGGCCAGCTGGCCGCCGGCGTAGGGCAGCTCGACGGCCGTGTGGTCGGGCGCCGTGGCGGCCCGGGCGGACAGGGCGGGGTCGCGCATCATCGGGACCTCGACGGTGGTCCCGTCGGCCCGGTGGAAGGGGGCCGGCGCGGTGGCGTCCGAGGAGAACGGGTGGGCCCACGGGGCCTTCAGGTAGAGCGCGTCCACGACCACCGCCCGGGTGTCCTCGGTGACGGTCCCCTCGGGCATCAGCTCCTCGATGCGGTCGCGGGTCGCCTCGGCGACGGCCGCGTTGATGGCCCGGCGGGCGCCGTCGGGGTCGTGCTCGAAGTCGGTGGTCGGGACCCCGGCGCCGTAGTGCTCGGCCAGCGTGTCGAGGTAGTCGGGCTCGACGTCGAAGCCGGCCTGGGCCCACAGCGCGTCGGCCCGGTCGAGGACGACCTCGGCCTCGGGGTCGCCGCCGTCCGCCTCGTCGAGGGCGGCGGTGAGCGCGTTCATCGCCTCGTGGAGGCGGTCCTGCTCGGGGAAGCCGAAGACGCCGGCGATCTGCGCCTCGGTCGGCTCGTCGGCCCCGGCCGACACCATGGCGAAGGCGGTGGCGACGCTGAGCGGCGACAGCACGGTGTTGCCGCCGTCCTGGGCCAGGATCCGCTCGGCCCGCAGCCCGAAGGCCTCGATGCCGGCGACGACCTCCGCGACGGGGGCGTCGGGCCCGGGCTCGACCCGCTCGACGTCGGCGGCGAGGACGACGACGTCGGCCGGGGCGGCCCGGTCGCCCTCGTCGCCGCCGTCGTCCCCGCACGCGGCGAGGGTGGCGGCGAGCAGCAGGGCAGCGAGCGTGGCGGCGGCCGGGCGGGCGGTGGTGGCGCGGTGGACGGATCGCATGGCGGTTGGACGTCGACGCACGGGCGCGAGGTTCCCACGACCCGGGCCCCGGTTGGCGTCATGTACATCGCATTGCGATAGTTTTCCATCGCAATGCGATATTCCCGTCGCCTCCCCCTCCTCTGCGCGTGCGCCGCCGGGCTCGGGCTCGCCGGCGGCGGCGCCGCCTGGGCCCTGCTCCACCTCATCGGGCTCGTCACCAGCCTGGCGCTGTTCCACCGCTGGGACTGGACGCCGCCGCCGTTCACCGAGCTGCGGCCCGGCCCGTGGATCGTCGTCGCCGCCGTCGCCGGCGGGCTGGTCGTCAGCCTGCTCGCCCGGTGGGCCCCGGTCATCCGGGGCCACGGCATCCCCGAGGCCATGGAGGCGGTGCTGGTCCGGCGCAGCCGCATCCACCCCCGCACCGCCGTCGCCAAGCCCGTCTCCGCCGCCGTCGCCATCGGCACCGGCGGCCCGTTCGGCGCCGAGGGGCCGATCATCGTCACCGGCGGCGCCCTCGGCTCGCTGCTCGGCCAGGCCCTGCACGTCTCGGCGGCCGAGCGCAAGATCCTGCTCGCCTGCGGCGCCGCCGCCGGCATGGCCGCCACCTTCGGCGCCCCGCTCGCCTCGGTCGTCCTCGCCATCGAGCTGCTGCTGTTCGAGTTCTCGACCCGCGCCTTCCTCCCCCTGGTCGTCGCGGCGAGCATCGCCGCCGGCGTGCACCACTCGGTCATCGGCGACGGGCCGCTGTTCGCCGTCCCCGAGCACGACGTCGCCGGCCTGGGCCAGCTGCCGCTGTTCGCGGCGCTCGGGGTCGGCTGCGGCCTGCTCGCGGTCGTCGTCGCCCGCGGGCTGTTCGCCGTCGAGGCGGGCGTCCGCCGCCTCCCCGTGCCCTCGTTCTGGGAGCCGGTGCTCGGCAGCCTGGCCTTCGGCCTCGTCGGCCTGCTCGTGCCCCGGGCCCTCGGCGTCGGCTACGACGCCATCCAGGACGTCATCGACGGGCGCCTGGCGGCCGGGGCGGTCGGCGCCCTCCTCGTGGCCAAGCTCGTCGCCTGGTGGCTGGCGCTGGGGTCGGGCACGTCGGGGGGCACGCTGGCACCGGTGCTGCTCGTCGCCGGGTGCTTCGGCCACCTGGTCGGGGCCGGCGTCCACGAGCTCGCGCCCGGGCTCGGCCTCGCCCCGGGGGCGTGCGCGGTCGCCGCCATGGCCGCGACGTTCGGCGCGGCCACCGGCGCCCCCTTCGCCGCCATCGTCTTCGTCTTCGAGCTGACCGGCGACCTCGCCGTCGTCCTGCCGCTCATGCTCGCCACCGTCGCGGCCGACCTCGTGGCCCGGGCCCTCATGGACGAGACGCTGATGACCGAGAAGCTCAGCCGCCGCGGCCTGCGCGTCCGCCACCACTACGAGCCCGACGTCTTCCACACGACGACGGTGCGGGCGGTCATGCGACCGGCGCTGGCCGGCGACGCGCCCCGCGGCCTGGCCGTGCGGGCCGACGACCCCCTGGTCGCGGCCCTCCCCCACCTGGCCGACGGCACGGTCGAGGACGTGCCGGTGGTCGACGGATCGGGCAACCTGGTCGGCGTGTGCAGCCGCCACGACCTGCTCGCCGCCCGCCTGGCGGTGCTCGACCACGAGCGGCCCGAGCCCGGCTGGCTCGCCCGCCGTCGGCGCCGCTGGCCGGCGGCGTCCGGGACGGGACGTGGCGACGCCTGACCCCGCCGAGCCCGACGGGCTCACCGACGAGGACTACCGCCGGCTCCTCGAGCTGCGGGACGGGCTCCGGCGGTTCCTCCGCTGGAGCGAGCAGCAGGCGCGGGCGGCCGGCATCACGCCCGCCCAGCACCAGCTGCTCCTCGCCGTGCGGGGCCACCCCGGCGGGCCGCCGACGCTGCGCGACATCGCCGACCACCTGCTGCTGCGCCACCACAGCGTCGTCGGGCTGGTCGACCGGGCCGAGGAGGCCGGCCTCGTCACCCGGGTGGGCGACCCCGACGACCAGCGACTCGTGCGGGTCGAGCTCACCGCCGAGGGCGCCCGGGTCCTCGCCGCGCTGGCCGCGGAGCACAAGGAGGAGTTGCAGCGCATCGGGCTGATCTACGCCGACCTGGGGCGCGACCTGCCCACCGGCTAGGTCGGGGGCCGGACCTCAGCCGACCTCGGGCCGCAGCGTGGGGAACAGCACGACGTCGCGGATCGAGTGGGTGTCGGTGAGCAGCATGACCAGCCGGTCCATGCCGATGCCCAGCCCCCCGGTCGGGGGCAGCCCGTACTCGAGCGCCCGCAGGTAGTCCTCGTCGACGACCATGGCCTCGTCGTCGCCGGCCGCCTTGGCCCGGGCCTGCTCCTCGAACCGCCGGCGCTGCTCCTCGGGGTCGGTCAGCTCGGTGAAGGCGTTGCCCAGCTCGCGGCCGGCGACGATCGGCTCGAACCGCTCGGCCATGCCCGGCTTGCTGCGGTGGTCCCGGGCCAGCGGCGAGACCTCCTTCGGGTAGTCGGTCACGAAGACCGGCCCCCACAGCTCGGCCTCGGTCGTCTTCTCGTAGACCTCGAGGATCAGCTTCCCCGGGCCCCACGCGGGGTCGACCTCGACGCCGTGGTCGGCGGCGACGCGCCGCAGCTCGTCGATCGGCATGTCGAGGTCGAGCCGGACGCCGGCGTGCTCCTCGATCAGCTCGAGCAGCGTCGCCCGCCGCCACGGCGGGGTGAGGTCGACCTCCCGCCCGCCGTAGGTGATCACCGTGCTGCCGACCACCTCCCGGGCCAGGTGGGCGACGAGCTGCTCGGTGATCTCCATCATGTCGGAGAGGTCGGCGTAGGCCTGGTACAGCTCGAGCATCGTGAACTCGGGGTTGTGCCGCGGCGACAGCCCCTCGTTGCGGAAGACCCGGGCGATCTCGAAGACCCGCTCGAAGCCCCCGACGACCAGCCGCTTGAGGTACAGCTCGGGGGCGATCCGCAGGTAGAGGTCCATGTCGAGCGCGTTGTGGTGGGTGACGAACGGCCGGGCCATCGCCCCACCGGGGATGGGGTGGAAGACCGGGGTCTCGACCTCCATGAAGCCCCGGTCCTCGAGGAAGCGCCGGGTCAGCGACATGATCCGGCTCCGGGCCTGGAACACCCGCCGGCTCGACTCGTTGGCCCAGAGGTCGGCGTAGCGCTGGCGGTAGCGCATGTCGGTGTCGGTGATCCCGTGCCACTTGTCGCCGAACCCCCGGCGGGCCTTGGCCAGCAGCTGCCACCGCTCGACCCGGACCGACAGCTCGCCCTTCTTCGACCGGACGACCTCCCCGGTCGCCACGACCCAGTCGCCGAGGTTGAGGGCCGTCAGCTCGTCGTAGCGCTCGGTGCCCTTGGCGGTGGCCATGAGCTGGACCGCGCCGCTCGAGTCGCGCAGGGTCGCGAAGCACAGGCGGCCCATGTCGCGCAGCAGCATGACCCGCCCGGCCACCGTCGCCGTGACCCCGGAGCCCTCGCCCGCCGCCAGGTCGCCGTGGGCCTCGTGGAGGTCGGCCGCCCGGTCGGTGACCTCGACGCGGTAGGGCGGGCGGAACGTCGTGTCGGCGTCGTCGCTCACTGGTTCTTCTCGTAGATCAGTCGGAGGCCGTGGAGGGTGAGCCAGGGCTCGTGGTGGGTGATGGTGCTCGACAGCGGCGTGATCAGCCCGGAGAGCCCGCCCGTCGAGACCACGTGGGCCTTCTCGCCGAGCTCGTCCTCGATGCGCCGCACCATGCCGTCGACGAGCGAGGTGTACCCGAAGATGATCCCCGACTGCATCGACTCGGTCGTCGACCGGCCGATGGCGCGGCGGGGCTCGACGAGCTCGACCCGGCGCAGCGCGGCCGCCCGGGCGAACAGGGCGTCGAGGCTGATGTCGATGCCGGGGAAGATGGCGCCGCCGAGGTACTCGCCCCGGGCCGAGATGGCCTCGAAGGTCGTGGCGGTGCCGAAGTCGACGACGATGATGGGGCCGCCGTAGAGGTCGAACGCGGCCACGGCGTCGGCGATGCGGTCGGCGCCGACCTCCTTGGGGTTGTCGTAGAGGATCGGCAGGCCGGTGCGGATGCCGGGCTCGACGACCACCGCCTGCATGCCGAAGTAGCGCTCGCTCATCCGCCGCAGCGCGCCGGTGACCCGGGGGACCGACGAGCAGAGAGCGACGCCGGCGATGTCGTCGTCGAACGAGAACCCGTGGAAGCCCAGGAACTCCTGGATCACGAGCGCGTGCTCGTCGGCCGTGCGCTCGGCGTTGGTCGACACCCGCCAGTGGTCGAGCAGGTGGGTGTCGGCCAGGCGCTTCTCGACGTTGTGGGCGTCGTCCGGCTCCAGGTCGTACAGACCGATGACGGTCTGGGTGTTGCCGACGTCGATGGCCAGGAGCATCACGGGCGGGAGGCTACGCGGGCAGGCCGCGACCGGACGAACCGTCGCCACCGCCGGCGGCGACCCCGGCGCCGCCCCGCCCCGGCCCGGCGCCGGGGTCACGCCGCCACGACGTCGAGGCCGATGTCGAGCACCGGCGCCGAGTGGGTGAGCGCGCCGATCGACACCATGTCGGCGCCGCTCGTGGCGTAGTCGGCGATCGTCTCCAGCGTGATGCCCCCGCTGACCTCGAGCAGCGGGCGGGTGGGGTCGGCGGCCCGCACCTCGGCGACGACCGCCCGCACCTCGTCGGCCGACATGTTGTCGAGCAGGAGGGCGTCGGCCCCGGCCGCCACCGCGGCCCGCACCTGGGCGAGGTCGGCGCACTCGACCTGGACCGTGCGGCCCGGCCAGCGGCGCCGGGCGCGGGCCACCGCCTCGGCGATGCCGAACAGCTCCAGGTGGTTGTCCTTGAGCAGGACCCACTCGGAGAGGTTGCCCCGGTGGTTGTCCCCGCCGCCGGCCCGGACCGCCGCCTTCTCCAGGGCCCGGAGGCCGGGCGTCGTCTTGCGGGTGTCCCACACCCGCAGCGAGCCGCCGGCGGCGGCGACCGCGTCGACGAAGCGGGCGGTCAGCGTGGCCACCCCCGACAGGTGCCCGAGGAAGTTCAGCGCCGTGCGCTCGGCGGTGAGGATCGGCGCCAGCCGGCCCCGCACCCGGCCGACCTCGGCCCCGGCCGTCACCCGGTCGCCGTCGTCGGCGCTCCACGACACCTCGAGCGTCGGGTCGACCTGCCGGAACGCCTCCTCGGCGCACAGGCGGCCGGCCAGCACGCCGCCGGCGCGGGGCACCAGCAGCGCCGTCGCCTCCAGGTCGGGGGGCAGCAGCGCGGACGTCAGGTCGCCGAGCGGCGTCAGGTCCTCGGCCAGCGCCCGGGCCACGGCCTCCCGGACGGCGGTGATCGGCGGGTGGGCGTCGTGCACGATCGGCCAGTCTCGCGGATGGCAGGCTCGCGGCCATGCTTCGTGTGACCCGCGCCACCTGGGCGGCGGTCGCGCTGGTGCTCGCCGCCGGCGCCGCCGCCTGCAGCTCCGACGACGAGGCCTCCGGCGGCGACCCGCCGGGCGAGGCCGCGGCCGTCGAGGTCACCGCCGCCGACGGCCCCTTCGCCACCGGGTGGCGCACCCTGGAGCTCGTCGACGAGACCCGCACGACCGACGCCGTGCCGGGCCGGCAGCCCGAGCTGCCCGAGCGGACGATCGAGGTCGAGGTCTTCTACCCGGCCGAGGGCGAGCCCGCCCCCGAGCCGACCGGCGAGGCCTTCGCCGAGGCCGCCGCCTCCACCGAGGACGCCCCGCCGGCCGAGGGCGCGTTCCCGCTCGTCGTCTTCGGCCACGGCTTCGGTGGCCGGGCCGACCACTTCCGGGGCCTGGCCGAGCGGTGGGCCCGCGAGGGCTACGTCGTCGCCCTGCCGTGGTTCCCGCTCAGCCGCGAGGGCGTGTCGGTCTTCGACCTGGCGGCGCAGCCCGGCGACGTCAGCTTCGTGATCGACGAGCTGACCGCCCTGCCGGAGGACGACCCCCTCGCCGGCCACGTCGACGGCGAGCGGATCGCCGTGGGCGGCCACTCGCTCGGCGCGGCGACGACCTTCGCCGTCGCCTACAACTCGTGCTGCCGGGACGACCGCATCGACGCCACCATCACGGTGGCGGGCGGCACGCTGCCGATGGAGGGCGGCGACTACGAGGACCCGCCGGAGGTGCCGATGCTGCTCGTGCACGGCGCCCGGGACCAGGTCGTGCCGGTCGACGTGGGCGACGCCATGTTCGAGATCTTCGACCCCGTGTGGTACCTGCGGCCGGCCGAGGCCGACCACGTGACCGTCTTCGTCGGCGAGGAGGGCCGGCTGTTCGCCGACGCCGCGGTCGCGTTCCTCGACGCCCACCTGGAGGGCGACGAGGCCGCGCTCGAGGCGTTCGCCGACGAGGTCGCGGCGAGCGGCGTCGCCGAGTGGCGCACCGGCCCCTGACCGGACCGGTGCGCCCCGCTCGTGGCGGCGTCAGTTGAAGCCGCGGGCGTCCTGCTTGAGGGCCGTGTCGATGCCGAGCGCGGACGCGACGACCAGCATGCGCAGCGGGTCCTGCAGCGGTCGGTGGATCTGCACGACGTAGTTGTCGGCCGTCGTGAAGAGGGTCTTGGCCAGGCCCTCCCAGGTCTTGGTGATGCGGGCGACCTCGGTGCCCGTGTGGTCCTGGATGTTGAAGTTCCAGGCCCGCCAGTTCTCGGCGTTGATCGACCCCCAGGTGTGGCCGCCGGCCTCGAGGGAGAAGCGGATCTTGCCGATGGCGTTCTGCTGGACGATCTGGCCGACCTCGTTGCCGAGGTGGTCCTGGACGATCACCCGCGACTTCACGATCTTCGCCGGTCGGGTGAGCGTCATGAGCACGTTGCCGGCCGTGTCGACCACCTGCAGCTTGTGGGTCATGAACTGGTCGTAGGAGGTCAGCACGCGGAGGATCTTCTTGGCCGTCGACTGGCCGACCTGGCGCACCGCGCCGAGCTGGCGGCCGTGCTGGTCGAAGATCGCGTACTCGCTGTTGACCTCGATGAGCTTGGCCTTCTGGTTCACGACCAGCACCGGCTCGGTGAAGATCGTGCCGCCACCCTGCACCGAGCCCGGCTGGATGCCGGCCTTGGCCACGTCCTTCTGGATCTTCTCGGGTGCCCGGTCGACGGTGGGGACTGGCGCGCCGCCGGAGGGCGGGTCGACGACCTGGCGGCCGTGCGACGCGGCGTGCTCGGTCCAGCGGGTGCCGTCCCACCACCGTGTCTCGTGGCGGCCGTAGGGATCGGGGTACCAGCCCGGGGGGTGCTGGTCGGCCGCCCCGGCGCCTGCCTGGTCCTGCGTCTGTGACATGGCCGCGGATGCTAGGAGCCGGCGGCGCCGCAGCGCGCGCGGGGGTCGCCGGGCCTCAGGCGACGTCGCCGCCGACGACGTGGCGAACCCGCAGCCGGGCCGAGGTGTCGGGGTGGTCGACCCGGGCGTGGGCGCCGCGGCTCTCGGTCCGGGCGGCCGCCATCGCGCACAGCGCGGCGGCCACGGTGGCGAGGTTGCGCAGGGCGTGGGCCTCGACGTCCGCGCCCGGCGCCACCGCCGCGGCGGCCCGGGCGGCGGCGCCCGCGGCCCGCTCCAGCGACTCCGCCGACCGCAGCACGCCGGCGTCCCGGGTCATCGCCCGCTGCAGCTCGGCCCGGGCGGCGGCCACCCGGCCGGGGTCGGGCGCCCCGGCGCCGTCGCCCCCGTCCGCCCCCGCCGCCGGGGGCAGCGCGACCGGGGTCGGCCGGCCGGGCACCGCGGCGTCGCCGGCGTCGTCCGCGCCCCCGAGCACGCACCGCATGGCGCCGGTCGGCCGGGGACCGTCGACCCCGGCGGCGACGGCCTCGACGACCCGGGGCCCGAACACCATGCCGTCGAGCAGCGAGTTGGAGGCCAGCCGGTTGGCGCCGTGGACGCCGTTGCACGCCGCCTCGCCGGCCACCCACAGGCCGGGCAGCGTCGTCGCCCCGTCGAGGTCGGCGACGATCCCACCGCACAGGTAGTGGGCGGCGGGCGCGACCGGCAGCCAGTCCCGGGCCGGGTCGAGGCCCGCCTCCCGCAGCGCCGCCGCGATGGTCGGGAAGCGGTCGTCGAACCGCTCGAGGTGGGTGGCGTCGAGCCACACGTGGTCGACCTGCTGCTCCTCGAGCACCTGGGTGATGGCCCGGCTGACCCGGTCGCGGGGCAGCAGCTCGTCGACGAACCGCCGGCCGTGGGCGTCGCGCAGCAGCGCGCCGTGGCCCCGCAGCGCCTCGGACAGCAGCGGGCGGGGCATGGCCGGGTGGTGCAGCGCCGTGGGGTGGAACTGCACGAACTCGAGGTCGGCCACCGCCACCCCGGCCCGCAACGCCATGGCGATGCCGTCGCCGGTGGACTCGGTCGGGTTGGTGGTCACGGCGTACAGCTGGCCGGCGCCGCCGGTGGCCACGAGGACGTGGCGGGCCCGGACCTCGGCCCGCTCGCCCGTGGGCGTGATCGCCACGACGCCGGCGCAGCGGCCGCCCTCGACGAGCAGGTCGAGCGCGAACCAGTGCTCGTGGATGGCGGCGGCGGTCCGCCGCACGGCGGCCACCAGCGCCCGCTCCACCTCGACGCCGGTGGCGGCGCCGCCCGCGTGGACGACCCGGGCGTGCGAGTGCCCGCCCTCCCGGGCCAGCAGCAGCTCGCCGTCGGCGTCGCGGTCGAAGATGGCCCCGAGGGCGATGAGCTCGTTGACCCGCCCCGGGCCCTCCTCGACGAGGACCCGCACGGCGTCCTCGTCGCACAGGCCGGCGCCGGCGGCGAGGGTGTCGGCCAGGTGCAGGTCGGTCGAGTCGGGGTCGCCGCCGAGCACGGCCGCGACGCCGCCCTGCGCCCAGCGCGTCGTCGCCTGGTCGAGCTCGCCCTTGGTCAGCACGCCGACCCGCAGGCCGTGCACGTCCGCGGCCCGGACGGCCGCCGAGAGCCCGGCGACGCCGGAGCCGAGGACCAGCAGGTCCAGCGGGCCGCCGCTCAGTTCGACGGGACCTCGACGTAGCGGTGCGGCGGCGGCCCCTGCTGCTGCTGGGCGAGCAGCTCGGCCGTCACCGCGTCGATCGGGCGGTTGGCCGTGTCGACGTGGACGATCCGGGGCTCGTGGTGGGCCAGCTCGGCCTCGTCGTAGTCGGCGTAGGAGATGACGATCACCCGGTCGCCGGGGTGGACGAGGCGGGCCGCCGCGCCGTTGAGGCACAGGTCGCCCGAGCCCCGCTCGCCCGCGATGACGTAGGTCTCGAGGCGGGCGCCGTTGTCGATGTCGACGATCGTCACCTGCTCGTGCTCGAGGATGTCGGCGGCGTCGAGCAGGTCGGCGTCGATCGTCACCGAGCCGACGTAGTGCAGGTTCGCGTCGGTGACGACCGCCCGGTGGATCTTCGACTTGAGCATGCGTCGGCGCACGGGTCGCAACCCTCCCTCGGTGGGTGCCGTCAGACGGTCACCCCCACGTTGTCGATGAGCCTCGCTCGTCCGAACCGAACAGCGGCGAGGAGCCGCAGATTCCCCTGGAGCGTCTCCGGGGTGGCGAGAGAGTCTGCATCGACCACCTCGACGTAGTCCAGCTCGGCCAGCGGCTCGGCCTCGATGATCCCGGCCACCAGCTCCCGCACCGCCTGCGGGTCCCGCTCGCCGGCGGCGATGGCCGCCGCCCCGGCCCGCAGCGCCCGGTAGATCACCGGCGCGGCCTCCCGCTGCTCGGGGGTCAGGTAGGCGTTGCGGGACGACATCGCCAGCCCGTCGAGCTCGCGCACCGTCGGGCAGCCCACGACCTCGACCGGGAACGACAGGTCGCGCACCATGCGCCGCACGACCGCCAGCTGCTGGAAGTCCTTGGCGCCGAAGTAGGCCCGGCAGGGCCCGACGATGTTGAACAGCTTCGCCACGACGGTCGCCACCCCGTCGAAGTGGCCGGGGCGGGCGGCGCCCTCCATCGGCTCGGACACCTTCGCCACCGACACGGTGGTCAGCACCGGCTCCGGGTACATCTCCTCGACGGGCGGGACGAAGAGCAGGTCCACGCCCTCGGCGGCGGCGACCCGCGCGTCGCGCTCGAGGTCGCGAGGGTAGGTGTCGAGGTCCTCGCCCTCGCCGAACTGCAGCGGGTTGACGAACACCGACACGACGACGACGTCGTCGTGCTCCCGGGCGGCCCGCATGAGCGACGCGTGGCCCTCGTGCAGGTAGCCCATCGTGGGGACGAACCCGACCGTGCGACCCGCGGCCCGGTGCTCGGCCAGCCGGTCGCGCAGCTCGCCGATCGTGGTCACGGTCAGCGGTCGGTCCACCGGGCGTCGCCCTCCTCGTGGTCGTGGTGGTCGTGGTGGTCGTGGTCCCGGCCGTCGCCGTCGTCCCGCCGGCCGGCCCGGGCCAGGTGGTGCCGGCGGGCCGCCAGCCGGCGGGCCGCGTCCACCATGCCCCGGTAGGCCCGGCGCTCCTCCGCCGGCAGGGCCCGCAGGTGGCGGCGGATCGTCGACTCGTCGCCCCGGGCCGCCGGGCCGGTGAGGGCCCGGGCGGGGCCCAGGTCGCCGACGTTGGCCAGGGTCGCCTCGGCCAGCTCCAGGTAGGCCTCGAACGGCACCCCCACCGCCTCGGCCAGCCGCTCGACCTGCCCCAGCAGGGCCACGAGGTGGTTGGAGGCGATGGCCGCCGCCGCGTGGTAGAGGGCCCGGTCGGCGTCGGCGACGGTGAACGAGCGGCCCCGCAGCGCCGCCACCACCTCCTCGACCAGCGGGTCGCCGGCGACGGCGAACCAGGCGCCGACCAGGCGCTTGGCGCCGATCTCGGGGGTGGGCAGGGCGACGAGCGGGTGCAGGGCGGCGCGCCGGCGGTGCGGTGCGAGGACCTCGAGCCCCCGGGCGCCGGACAGGTGGGCGACGACGGTGCCCTCCTGCCGCTCGACCGCCTTGGCCACGCCCCGGATCTCGTCGTCGGGGGTCGCGATCACCAGCAGGTCGACGCCCCGGGCGGCGCCGGCGAGGTCGTCGCCCCGGCCGAGCATCGGCCCGACCTCCCAGCCCGCGCTGGTGAGGGCCAGCGCCAGCGACGTGCCCGCCCGACCGGGCCCGATGATCCGCACGTGCCGGGGGCGCCGCCCCGGTCGGTCCGCCCGGCTCACAGCTCGTCGAGGGCGCCGAGGCGCTCGACCGCCCCCTCCGACACGGCGAGGGCCGCGTCGTCGGCCACGTCCGGCGCCAGGTCGTGCAGGGGGGCGACGACGAAGCGCCGCTCCCACATCCGGGGGTGGGGGACGACGAGGTCGGGCGTGTCGAGCTCCACGCCCTCGATCCAGAGGACGTCGACGTCGAGGGTGCGCGGCCCCCAGCGCTCGGTGCGCACCCGCCCGGCGGCGGCCTCGAGGCGGCGGCACACGCCCAGCAGCTCCTGCGGCGAACGGTCGGTGCGCAGCTCGACGACGAGGTTCAGGTACGGCTGCTGGCCAGCGGGCCCGCCCACCGGCTCGGTCTCGTAGACGGGCGACACCCCGACGAGCCCGAGCCCCCGCAGCGTGTCGACGGCGTCACGCAGGTGGCGGGCCCGGTCGCCCAGGTTCGAGCCCAGGCCGAGGAACACCCGCCGCCCCGGCGCCGCCGCGCCGCGCCCGTCGCCGGTCCCGGTGCCGGTCATCGCGCTCACCCCCGGGCCCGGACGAGGCGCACGCCCGAGGTCGAGAGGTCGTGGGGAACGGGCGGCCGCAGCTTGCGCACCGTCACGGCCACCTCCCGGATCCGGCCGTCCAGGTCGAGCACGGCGTCCGCCACCCGGGCACCGAGGTGCTCCAGCAGGTTGACGTGGCCCTCGGCGACCGTCGCCGCCACCCGGTCGCAGACGGCGGCGTAGTCGACGGTGTCGGCCAGGTCGTCGCTGGCCGCGGCGGCGGCCAGGTCGACCGCCAAGTCGAGGTCGACCTCCAGCGGCTGGTCCTGGGCCCGCTCGAGGTCGAGCACCCCGACCCGGCCCCGCAGGCGCAGGCCGCGCAGCTCGATGCGGTCGGCCGTGGCGGTCACGACGAGGGCGAGGGCGACGAGGACGAGGAGGACGACGACGGGGACGAGGGCGAGCTCCCCGACGACCGGGCCTGGTCGCGCAGCTGCTCCGCGGAGGCCACGAGGCTCCGCCCGAGCGGCCCGAGCTGCCGGCCGGTGAGCCGCTCGGTGACCGAGATGGCCTGGGGGCCGTAGGGCACGAGGTTGGCCCACAGCAGGTAGCCGGCGATGAGCCCGCACACCCGGTCGCCGACCTCCTCCTGGTGGATGATCAGCTTCTCGCCGTTGGCCAGCAGCTGGTGCAGCTCCCGGTAGAAGTTCCGCTGGAACACCACGGGGTCGTCGTGCGGCCCCTGCGGCCGGTGCAGCCAGGCCACGCCCAGCTCGTCGTAGTTGTGCAGGTTGTGCGTGGCGTTGATCAGCGAGATGACCCGGGTGAAGCCCTGCTCGCGGATCCAGATGATCTCCTCCTGGCGCCGGACGCGGCGGTGGTTCGCGCCGTAGCCGCCGGGGCGCTCGCACACGGCCAGCCGGTCCTTGATCACCCAGAAGAAGTTGCGGGGCGTGATGCCCTGGGCCCACTTGCCCTTCATCGCTGCCACGTCACCGGTCTCCTTGTCGTCCTCACGCGACGGGCGCCGCCAGCTCGAGGGCCTCGAGCGCTCGCACCGTCGCGGCCACGTCGTGCACCCGCACCATCGCCGCCCCGCAGCGCACCGACCACAGGGCGGTGGCCACCGACCCCTCCAGCCGGTCGGTGGGCGGCGGGGTCCGGCCCCCCGGGTCGACCCGGGCGGCGAGGGCGCCCAGGGTCGCCTTCCGGCTCGTCCCGACGAGCACGGGGAAGCCGGTCGCCACCAGAACGTCCAGGTTGGCCAGCAGGTCGAGGTTGTGCTCGACGGTCTTGCCGAAGCCGATGCCGGGGTCGATCCAGACCTCGCCGACCCCGGCGGCGCGGGCCGCCTCGGCGCGGGCCACGAGGAAGTCGCGCACCTCGACGACCACGTCGTCGTAGCGGGGGTCGTCCTGCATCGTGCGGGGGTCGCCCATCATGTGCATGGCGACGAACCCGACGCCGCCCTCGGCCGCCACCTCGGCCAGCGACGCCGAGACGTCGTTGACCAGGCGCGCACCCGCCTCGACGGCGGCCCGGGCCACCTCGGCCTTGCGGGTGTCGATCGACACCGGGATGCCGTCCGCCGCCAGCGCCCGCACGACGGGCATGACCCGCCGCAGCTCCTCGTCGACCGGCACCGGCTCGGCCCGGGGTCGCGTCGACTCCCCGCCGACGTCGACCCAGTCGGCGCCCTCGGCCACCACCCGGTGCCCGTGGGCGATGGCGGCGTCGTGGTCGAGGTACCGGCCCCCGTCCGAGAACGAATCTGGGGTCACGTTGACGACACCCATGATCCGAGGACGGCTGACCTGCACAGGTGCACATCCTACGCCCCGCGTCGCCACGCTCGGCAGTGCGCTGCGGGCCGGTGCACGCGCGCAGAGTGCACGCCGGCCGGTGCGGGCCCGGTGCGCCGCGTCAGCGCTGGCCGATGATGAAGCGCATGGCCTCCTCGCGGGTGGCCACGTTGGTGCGGAACAGGCCCCGCACGGCCGAGGTGACCGTCGTGGCGCCGGGCTTGCGGACCCCGCGCATGGTCATGCACAGGTGCTCGGCCTCGACCACCACCATGACGCCCCGGGGGTGCAGGGTGCGGTCGATCTCGTCGGCCACCTGGACGGTCAGGCGCTCCTGCACCTGGGGCCGGCGGGCGTAGGCGTCGACCAGGCGGGCCAGCTTGGACAGGCCGGTGATGCGGCCGTCGGTCCCCGGGATGTAGGCGACGTGCGCCTTGCCGATGAACGGGATGAGGTGGTGCTCGCAGAGGCTCTGCACGGGGATGTCCCGCACCATCACCATCTCGTCGTGGCTGGCGTCGAAGGTGACCGCCAGGTGGGTGTCGGCCTGCTCGTGCAGGCCCGAGCACACCTCGGCGAACAGCCGGGCCACCCGGATCGGGGTGTCGCGCAGCCCCTCCCGGTCGGGGTCCTCGCCGATCGCCTCGAGGATCTCCCGCACCGCCTTGGCGATGCGGTCGAGGTCCATCGGCGTGTCGATGGGTGGGAACTCCCGGCTGGGCCAGTCGTCCGACATGTGTCCCCCTCCCCCGGCGCTCAGGTGCCCGACGGGCGGGGCGCCCGGAGGCTGCGCCAGCGCCGGAGGAGCTCGCGCACCGCCTCGACGGCGCCGAGCGACCCCGGCACGGTGTCGACGGCTCCCGAGGCCTCGGCCACGGTCACCCCGGCCGGGGGCCGCGGCCCGGCGCCCGCCGGCGCGGGCAGCTGGTCGAGCGGCAGGTCGATGCCGGCGCCCTTGTCGATGTCGCCGAAGACCTCGGCGAGGTCGCGCTCGTCGAGGGTCTCCTTCTCGACCAGCGCGGCGGCCAGCCGGTCGAGCGTGGCCCGGTGGGTGGTGAGGATGAAGCGGGCCCGGTCGTGCGCGTGGTCGACCAGCCGGCGCACCTCCTCGTCGATGAGGCCGGCGACCTCGTCGGAGTAGGTGGCCTCGTGGCCGTAGTCCTTGCCCAGGAAGACCTCGCCCGACTTCCCGCCCAGCTGCTGGGGCCCGAGCCGATCGCTCATGCCGTAGGTCGTCACCATGGCCCGGGCGATCTCGGTGCAGCGCTCGATGTCGTCGCTGGCGCCCGTCGTCGGCTCGCCGAACACCAGCTCCTCGGCGGTCCGGCCGCCGAGCAGCATCGTCATCGTGTCGATGAGCTCGCCCCGGGTCCGCAGGTACTTGTCCTCGGTGGGGAGGGCGAGCGTCCAGCCGAGCGCCCGGCCCCGGGACACGATCGAGACCTTGTGGATCGGGTCGGTGCCCTCGAGCACGTGACCGACCAGCGTGTGGCCGCCCTCGTGGTAGGCGATCACCCGCTTCTCGTGGTCGGACATGACCCGGGTCTTGCGCTCGGGGCCGGCGAGGACCCGGTCGATGGCGGCCTCCAGCGCCGCCATCGTGATGGCCGTGCCGCCCCGGCGGGCCGTCAGCAGCGCCGCCTCGTTCATGAGGTTGGCGAGGTCGGCGCCGGTGAAGCCGGGCGTGCGGCGGGCCAGCACGTCGAGCCGGACGTCGGGGGCCAGC